>ENA-OQES01000614-OQES01000614.1-human-gut-metagenome-genome-assembly--contig:-NODE-614-length-14620-cov-2.538605_pt1 | contig 14620 bp, 22 predicted proteins | sample MGYA00242798_ERZ504641 | MGnify/ENA primary metagenome ERZ504641 (study PRJEB26092, sample SAMD00036327) | human gut metagenome | host: Homo sapiens | study: EMG produced TPA metagenomics assembly of... | reverse complement strand
GGATACGCATACACCAGTGCACTCTTAGAAGCTCCAAACAAAATTAAAATCGGTCTTGCAAATAGTAACCCCGTCACCATCAATATCACACCACTGACACAAACCATGGAAAAAGGAAGTATTCATAATACACACGGCTTCTCTCTCCTGCCTTTTCCCTCTGGAAATAGAAAAAATGCGGTGCACCTCCGCCTCCAAAAAATGATTTGCAAATGCAGTAATGATCACGATCAACGGAAAGCAGATTCCAACTGCCCCCAAGTGCTTTCGTTCCCACCTCCGGGATACGTGCAATGTATACACGATCCACAATGTTATATAATAAGTTTAAGATCTGAGCAACGAGCATCGGAAGTGCTGCACCAAGAATATTCCCGGTCACGGTTCCATTTTCAAAGTCAACTCTTTTCATATTTTTACTCATTCCTTTTCTTTTTTCTTGCGTTTCAGTATAACATCGGTTATTATATATGTAAATTATTGTTTTTATATGGCAATTCAACATTTTTTATATGGTTTTGTTCATAAATAACTCTTATATTTTTATCATATAGAGAAAGGAAATTTTATGGAACTGAAATCAGTTAGAATATTTTCGTGCTATCGTAGATGCCGGGACCATCAGTGGTGCGGCCAGAGATCTTCATATGACACAGCCTCCTCTCAGCTATCAGATCAAAATGCTGGAAGAGGAATTACAGGTGCCGCTTTTTCTTCGTGGTAAAAAAAGGAATCACTTTAACCGAAGCCGGGAAAACACTTTACGAACAGGCCGGAAATCTCCTGATGCTTTCCGACCTCGCCAAACGTGAAGTGATAAAATCCAGCCAGTCTGCCACTCTGCATATCGGTATGACCCCTTCCACCGTATCAATGATGTCCGATCATCTTCTTCACTTTGCAAAGAAGTATCCCAAAGTGCGTTTTGATGTACACGAAGGCTCAACCTTTACACTCAAAGACCAGCTGGAAAACCGGATCATCGACCTTACTACTCTGCGGACTCCCATTGCATTGAACGGATGTGAAACAAAGCCGCTCTTAAAAGAAAGCCTTATGGCTATGAGCATTCCTGATTCCCCGCTTCTTCAGGAACGTTCTTCTATCCCGCTTAAAGAGCTTTCCAGACAGCCGCTGATTCTTTCATACCGCTATCGTAAATATATGCTGGCAGCCTTTGAACGCGCCGGACTGATGTGTGATATATATTTCACTTGCGGAGATGCCCGCACTGCTATGACCATGGCAGAAAAAGGGCTTGGTATTGCTATCCTTCCTGCTTCAATGCAGACGCTTTCTTCAAAACTTACATCATGCAGGATCTCAGGCGCAGATCTTACTACAGAGATCCTGCTGGCATGGAGAAAAGAACAACTCCCGGAGGAGATTCAGGACTTTCTAAAAATGTGGGATTAGCAGATCAGGATCTTGTCCACACACAATCCATGTCAATCTCTTCCAGACTCGTCACTCCACACATTTTCATCGTATCTTCCAGTTCTGTTCCCAGCTTTTCGATATAAGATTTCACGCCTTCTTCTGCGCCTCCGTATACAGCTGTCACAAATGGTCTTGCAATGATCACTGCATCTGCTCCCAATGCAAGTGCTTTAAATACATCCACACCACTGCGGATTCCACCGTCTACGAATATCTTCATAGAATCACCTACTGCCAGTGCAATCTCTTCCAGAACTTCTGCTGTCGCCGGGCACTGATCCAGTACACGGCCGCCATGATTCGATACTACAATTGCAGATGCTCCCGCCTCTTTTGCTTTCAATGCTCCTTTGACGGTCATAACACCTTTCACAATAAATGGTGTGCCTGCCATCTTCGCAATCTGACGGAGTTCTTCTACCGTCTTACTTCCTGCCGGTGGCTCCATATTCTTAAGAAACGGAAGCCCTGCTGCATCAATATCCATCGCCACTGCGAGGGCTTTCGATTCATGTACCATCTCCATCTTCCCGGCAATCACATCCAGATTCCATGGTTTCACAGTCGGGATTCCGATTCCATCTGTTTTCTTAATCGCTTTTGTTGCTGCAACCATCACATTACTGTCCACGCCATCTCCTGTAAATGCAGCAATTCCGTATTTTGCACAGGAAGATACCAGAATATCATTATATGCCACATCATCCAGGCAGTCTCCATAATGTAATCCTACTGCACCAACCGGACCTGCAAAAAATCGGATATTTGAATTTCTTCCCGAAGAGCTCCAGTGATGTATCCACCGGTTTATTCTCGGCAATTGTATCCATCTGTACACGGATTTCCTTCCATTTGTCATAATTGCGGATAGCTGTATCCCCTACTCCCTTTGCGCCCGGTCCCGGCATCTGGTTCTTACAGGCACGTCCGTTACACTCCGGACAGGCTTTACAATAATTTCCAATACGTGTTCTTGCATTTTCTATACATTCTGAATAATTCATATTTTTCCTCTTTTCTTTCGCTTTCTAACATCTTCCACAGTTTCTGCAAGGATTACATCTTAATTTTTTCAGTTTTAGATTCCAGTCTTGAATTTCCGGTAACTTTTCCCCGATTATCCACCTTTTCATCCCATAATGATCTGAAACCGTAACTTTATCCCCATTCCACTCAATCTCCAGTGGATATAGTGTAATATTTTCAGGATTCATACAGTTCTGATGAAGTCTTGGTGAATACACTTCTTCTCCCCAGGATACGGCCTGATCTATTGTCCGAATCCGTATATGCGTCTCACTGATACGTAGAATCTCCGGTCCCGCTGCACAATGATATCTTTCAGGTATTTCATTCTTGAAAACAGAAATGATTCCTAACGGCGTCCTGATCTTTTCATTCTTTTTCATCTTAATATCCGATCTCCTCCAGAATCCGCTCAACAAGTCTCACATTTTTCAGCGAAAATTCTTCCGTAACCGCCGGCTTCTCATTTTCATCGATACATCTGCCAAATTGTTCTACCTCCAGGCGATAATTCTGTGGAACTTCTACCGTCTTTACTTCTTCCTGCCCCTCAGCCGTACGAATCGTATAGCTTAATTCTCCATCACCATTGAATGAAAATTTGGTTCCGGTAATGCTTCCCTTCGTTCCATCTATCTCCAGACGGTCCAGTCTCCTGTCCTGATCCGTTGCAAGTGTCATGCCACAGGTAAATGCTGCTTTCTTTCCATCTGCGAATTCCATGACCACAGAAGTCAGCTTATCGATCTTTTCTTCCGAAAAGATTGCGGAAGCCTCGACTTTTTCTGGTTCTTCATTCAGAAGTCCTAACGTCAGGCTTGTGTTGTATACTCCAAGATCGTATGTACATCCTCCGAGAGTCTCCCGTCTCATCCGGATATTTTCCTTATTATAATCTGATGTGATAAATGCGGAAATCTATATAACGAACTTCTCCTATCGTTCCATCTTCTATCTCTTTCTTAATTGCAACGATATATGGACTGTGCTGATATGCAAAAGCTTCCATAAGATATACATGGTTCTCTTTTGCCGTGTCAAATAATTCTTTTACCTGCTTTTCACACGGTGCAAGCGGCTTCTCACACAGTACATGTTTGCCGCTTTCCATAGCTTTCACGGCCCACTCATAATGTAAAGTATTTGGCAGCGCAATATATACCGCTTCCACTTCCGGATCATCCAACAATTCTTTATAACTTCCATAGGCTTTTTCAAATCCGAATTTTTCTTTAAATTGTTCAGCTTTGTCTATGCTTCTTCCGGCAATTGCATATAATTCGCAGTTGTATGCCTGTATCATTCCCGGAATGGTACAACTTCTGGCAATTCCGGCAGTTCCTATAACGCCCCACTTGATTTTTTTGCATTGTTTTACGCCTCGCTTATGTATGATAATTTTATTTTAGCACTTTTGGAAACATTATCCTACTAAAAAAACTGTACCTTTTATCCTTATTACTCGGGCACTGAAATTTACTTTTTCAAATCAGCCGTTTTCATACTTTGGGGATACTTTGTGCTGTACATAAGGCCCCATACCCCACTTCCTCATTCGGATACTCGTCAAATCCCGGTACTTTTTTCGCTCCACGTCTCAGATACGCCTTCACCTTTTCCCCATATAGATATGGATCGTTTCCTCTCACAATCCCCCATTCCATCAAAAGCGCTGCACTTCCTGTCACAAATGGCGTGGCAAAGGATGTTCCTGTAAATGCCGCATATCCTCCGCCCACTGTTGTTGTCATAACTTCCACTCCCGGTGCCACAAGATCCGGTTTCACCATATTTGTAAGTCTGGTAAATCCTCTTCCCGAAAAATCCGCATATGCAAATGTCCTTGCGTCATATGCTCCTACGGATATTGCACGGCTGGCAGAAGATGGAATTGTGAGCGTCGTAGCATCTGTTGGAAACAAGAATCCTGTTCCACGGTTCAATACATTGTCGCTTGGAAGCCACATTTCATATTGTCCTGTCACGATCTTCCCGGCACTTAGAACAATTCTCCATATTCCTTCTGTCAGATAACTTTCTACCGGAAGCAGATCTATATAGATTTCCTGAGAAATGCTGTAAGGACTTGGTTCCCCATAATAAAGCAGTATTTCTGTCTGACCAATTCGGAAGCGATGTGGTCCCAATATCTCCGGTACCGGTCCGACCCGCACTCCCGATGGATTGATGATCGAAATCTCTATTTGATCCGTATATTCTTTCCATATCTGGATACTGATCGATGACTGTCTGCTCTGAATTGCAAGCTGGATTGTCTCTTCTCCTTCTGAAATAATTCTACCGGAAGTATGCCCGGCACTTGCTGCTTCATTTCCGGTTCCGATGCAAAATTACACTCTTCCATATATTGGACACATCATCGATATACCGCTCCAGAAGTGTCGTCCCGTCATGTCCGCCGTATGTATTTCCAAAATCTGATATTCACAGCTACAGGCATCCGAAGCTCCAGTGCCTTTCTTATTATATAATCGATCCCCATCATTAGCTCTGTCGTTCTTGGGAATCCTTCCTGTATGGGATTACCAAGTTTTACAACGATCAATTCACTCTGCATGGCAACTCCGGCATAACGTCCTCCACTGTTGCTTCCATTTCCTGCTGCTACTCCCGCCACTGCCGTACCGTGTCCGGAAATGTCCTGGCTTCTCACAAGCCTTCTCTGTTCTGATACAGTTTGTGCATTTAATGCTTCATCTATTTGTCCTTTCGTATACTCCACACCGATGCTGTATCCAACCGGTGCTGTTTCCCCATCTGCCGGATTCAGAGACTGATCCCACAGATACCGAATCCTCGTGCTTCCGTCCGCATTTCGAAAATCTATATTCGCATAATCGATTCCCGAATCTATGATTGCAACCAATATTCCCTGTCCATACAGAGAAAGGCGTGTATCCTGTACCGCATTGATACAAGACACACGCCTTCCTTCTGCTGCCTGAAAGAACAGCCGTTTTGGATTTTTTCTACATATTCAACTTCCGGAATTTCCGATAAGATGTCGATTCTGGATTCTGCAATTCGGATGACTGCATATTCATTTTGAAGTTCTGTTACTTCGGATGCTATCTTCCTGACTCGGTCCAGATTTACGGAATATTTGATGATCAGATCCCATTCCCGTTCAAGCGGATCATATCCAACATTTAAATTCAAGGAATTTTTCCCGCTCATCTTCCGCGGAATTCAGTGCAAGATTTAAAAGATTTTCTAGTTTCTGACTGGTCATACATTAACTCCAGATGCTTTTGTTATTAATATATGTGCTTTGTAAGCCATAGGGGACACTGAAAAAGGCCACTTTTTTGACGTCCCCTATGGCGTCATCACTTCTCCCAGCACTCGCCCCACTGCCCCGGCAAAATCATTAATATTCTGAATCTGCACCAGTTCTCGGTCGAATATCTCTCTTGCTGCCTCTCTGGATTTTACACTTCCCATGAAGATTCCTATGACCTGGATTCCCTTTTTGCTTTAACCTCTGAACTTCCCTTGCTGTATCCTCTATTGCCGGCTGGTCAGTATATTCCTTGTTCGTATAAAAAGGCTCCCTCACCGATATTCTGGTCGTCCATAGGGTTTGCATCCGTCAGTACAAGTAAAATTCTTTTTGCTTTCTTACTTGCTTCCATCAAATATCCTGCTGCACGCAGAGCCAGTCCGTCCCGGTTGTTTCCTGCCGCAACATATCCGAATAATTCATTTCCAACCTGTTCTTCTTCATAATCTTTAAAGATCCGCATCACCGTAAAGCCCCGGATACTGCAATAGGAATATATCTGTGCCGGTATTCCACACTCTTCCAGACTTTCTGCCAGGACATATGCCTGCGCCGCAATCTGTTCCTGCATCTGCTTTCTGGAAGACGATGCATCGATCAGCATATCGACTGAAAATCCCGGAATCTCCACTTCTTCTTTCCGTTCGAATACTCTTGGATTATCCAGATAAACTGCTTTCCATACTTCTCTCGGATTGATTTTCCCGTGCGTTGCCATTTCTGGAAATGTCTCGTCCTGTGTCTCCAGACAGATGCGTAATTTCTCTGTAAGTTTTCTTATACTGTTTCTGTATATCGCACGATTCTTCTCATAATACTGTTTATTTTTCTCATATTGCTGGGCAGATTCTTTTTGAAATTCCAGGATTTCCTGCCTTTCTCGTTTTCTTTCTATTTCCGAAAGTTCTTTTAATTTTGTTTCGCTCTTCTGCTTTTCTTTCCATCCTGATCTTCCTCTTGTAAAGAGTACATGACAATTCTTATGTTTATCCACACATATCTCCCGCTCTATTCTTTCCTGCTCAGTCTGCGGGTACATATTCTTGCCAAAGCAGGCTTCTACATATATTCTTGCCTCCCCCGGATCATTTTTTTAATGAGAACTGCACCAGATAATGCTTTGACCGCTCTATAACTCCTGTTTTTTCCTCACTGCCGACGTCTTTATCTTCATAATGCTTCGCCCGTACATATGTGGCACTCACTTTTCCAACAGAATGGAATGCTCCGGCAACTTTCTGAAGAAAGTAAACACCTTTTTTTTCGCAGCTTTTGATGGACGATAAGAAAAATATTTCCACAGATTCTCTCGTGTCTGTTCCAGAATCTCATCCGTTGTCATCTCTTCCGTATAGTAAAATGCATGCAGCAGTTCTTCCTCTTCTGTAGTTAGTTCGGATGGCTGTCCCAAAATTTCTCTGCAATGTGCATTCCGGATTTGTTCTATCCTTGCATATTCTTTATAATTCCTGTAACGGTTCAGATTATCCAGCGCATACTCCCTTCGCAGTTCTTCCATTACTGATCTTATTTTTCTTTCTTTTTGGTACAATGCATTCTCAAGTCCGATCCAAAGAAGACCTTCATACAGTTCCCGGTCTTTTCCTCCCAGCTGATTAAAAAAATCATCTATTTTCTCCTGATCGTACCATTTGTAAGTCAGACCGATAATTAGATTCAGATACATATCTGCCGTTCCGTTCGATGCAAATGCAAGGAAAAGTGGTTCAAGTTCATAATTTTCTGCCGCCGCCCATATAAAATTGCATGCTCTTTTTGCTTCTCTTAATTCTTGTTCTTCTATTTCCGCCATGCTATAACACACTACTTTCCTGCTACTTCACAAACAAATCTTTCTTCACCGTTTTCTTCGAGATTCTTGTACGGATCGTATCACGAATCAGGGTCTGTTCATAGGTATCAAATGTTTTATTGGTAATTCCCATATCCAGTGCCGTAAATATATCAAGTCCTTTTTCCATCAGACCGACTGCTCCTAAGAGACCACGCAGATCCAGAGCCTTGGAAGATATCTCTCCATTTTCACATTTCTTATGTAATTCCAGAAACATAAATGTCAGTTCTCCTGCTCCTTCTTCCCTGATGTCCGGATAATGCTTTCTTATTAATTTAATCAGACTTTCCTTTGAAATCATCGGCATCTGGATTACGACAAATCTGGATACCAGTGCTTCATTCAGTTCTTTTGTACCCGCATATCCGTAGTTCATCGTTGCAATGAATCTTGTCGCCGGATGTAATTCCATACGTTCGTATCCTGGAACATCAATCGTCCGCCGGAAGTCCAGTGTCGCATGAAGTACTGCCATTGCTTCACTTTTTGCCATGTTGATCTCATCTAATATAGCAAATCCACCGGCTTTTGCCGCTGTATACACCGGCCCCGGTCTGAAAGATACCTCTCCCCCACGGAATGTATCCATACCAATCAATGAAGCTGCATCCATATTCACATGAAACGACACATCCCACCGTGGTCTTGCAAATACTCCCGCCAGATTCTCTGCAAACAGACTCTTTCCCGTTGCTTTCGGACCTGCCAACAGAATATTCTCTCCACACAAAATTGCGGTAATTGCCTGCTCCCAGACTTCTTTTCCATAGTAAAATTGTTCCAGTTTCGGAATTCTTGAACCATATTCTTGTTCTACCGGATATGTTTCCCTATATTCTGTTATCTCACGGATCAGCTCATCTCTGATTCCAAGTTCTCTTAATTTTTCCAGCAATTTCTAAGGCTCCCTTTCTGAAATGTTGTTATTTATAGATATACACTATCCACTTCTCCATATTTTATTACTTAAAAATACACGAATCAAGGATTTTCCCTTTTTCTTACAAACTGCAGGAATTTCTTCACCGCTACCGAAGCATTCTTCTCATTCTTTACAGCGATCACAATCTCCCGGTGCAGCTCTGGTTTCAGACTTCTTGTTACGATATGATAATCGCATCTTTTCATCACCAGTTCCGACAGTATCCCGATTCCCAGCTCGTTTTCCACCATAGACATCACTGCATAATCGTCCCCGGAATAATAAGAAATATGCGGTGCGATCTTATTCTTTTTGAAATGTTCTTCGATTTCCTGCTTGCCGCCTTCCTGAAGCAGTACAACTGACTCATCCTCAAATGCTTTTAATGGAATCTCTGATTTTTTCTGTCATTGGATGCTTTTCTGGAAGAACGGCCAGCATTTCATCCGTCATAATGTCAATGGTATCATAGTCCGTCCGCACCGGCCGGATCAGGAATCCGAAATCTACCAGCCCCTCAGCAATCCACTGCTCGATTTTGGAATAATCTCCCGTATGCAGTTCAAAATCAATTCCCGGATATAATTTCGGAATTCTTTCATCACCCCGGCAGATAGTGACACGCAATACTGCTGAATACCCCGATCCGGATCAGTCCCCGGTCCATTCCTGTGATTTCTCCGGCTTTTTCCCACATTCTTTCTTCTGCCATTGCCAGTTCCCATATATAGGGGATGAGCTGTTCTCCGTCTGAAGTCAGACACACTCCTGCGTGACTTCGTTTTAATAATGTCATCTGAAGTTCCGCTTCCAGAGACTTCACAATCTGTGTGACTGCCGACTGAGAGTATTTATAAAAAGTCTGCTGTTTTTTGGAAAAACGCTCTCTAATTCCACTACTTTTAAGAAAATTGTATATTTGAATATCTCATGATTCTACATTCTCCTTATGTCTTTTTTGATTAATTTTTCAAAATATTTTGTTTTCTTATTCTCATCATGATAAATATGAAATTTTACTTATATTCTATTCTACTATATAATAAAAAAACAAGAAAACTATTACATAGGAGGAATCGCCGATTATGTCGACTAAAAAAAGCCAATCTGATTCTTACAACCTGCTCTATGGCATGGGGAACTTCTTATATATTTATGAAACTTGGAATTGAGGGACTTTCCCCTCTGATGCTGATGGCTCTGCGTACAGGAATCGCATTTCTGATTCTGGTACTTATATTTTTCAAAAGGTTACTGAAAGTTAATAAAAGACTTTTACTCTACAGTGCCATCACCGGCTTTCTGCTTTTTACAAACCTTACGCCAATCCTTTACGGATTAAATACGATTACTGCTTCTCAGAGTGGATTCATCCTCAGCACCACCGTTGTGCTTGTTCCGGTCATTCATGCAGTTATTTCCCGGAGACTTCCGGCGCATCATGTCAGGCTTGGAATCATTATCGTATTGATCGGAATGGTACTGATCAACGGCGGTGATATATTTGCTGTCAAGCCCGGAACGTTGCTTTGTATGCTTTCGGCTTTCAGTTATTCAATCAATATTGTATTAAACAGCTATTTTACCAGACAGGTAGATCCACTTGCACTCGGAGTCTACCAGCAGGGCTTTACCTGTCTTTATTCCATAATCGGTCTGCTGGTGTTCGGATCCCCGATATTTCCGAGCACCGCGTTGGACTGGATCTCCGTTCTTGGACTTGCTCTTTTGTCCTCAGCTTACGGATTCGTTGTACAAACTGTTGTGCAGCAATATACAACACCGGAGAATACCGGATTCCTGTTCTCCCTGGAACCGATCTTTGCAGCGATTTTTTCCTTCATCTTCTTGCATGAGAAGCTCACGGAGATGGGATATCTCGGGGCCATTTTCATTCTTGCAGGAGTGTTTACCGCTATCGATGCCAAAAGTACGGTAATGGAATTAATCACCGGAAAATCCGTTGCAGAAGTTACATCCAAAAGATAGCAGAAAATCCGTTGTCTTGTCCTGATATGCTCCCTTTACTGAAAATCCAGTAAAACAGGAGATGCCATTGACTGACAACGGATTTTTATCTTTTCTACAAAATCTCTGCTTCTAATTTTCTATAAATCGCATCTGCAAGAATCTTATGACTCTGTCCATCCATATGCTCCTGATCTGCTTCCGACGGACTCGCATAATCTGCTGCCCGCATGAATCGTTTGCCATACTTTCCGGCCACTTTTTCATATACCGGTTCTAATTTCTTTGATACTTCTACGGATTCTGGCGAAAATTCCTGATCATATCCATCCTGCCATACCTTTTCTCCCAGATAGATCGGAGATATCACAAGAACCTTCATCTTATCTGCATACTGATTGATCTGCTCCAGTAGCCTGACAATTCCTTTTCCGATGATTTCTGCTGACGCTCCGAATATGGTTTTGCAGTCATTCGTTCCAAGCATCAACACGACTGCATCCGGCGTGTGCGTCTCCAATAATGTCGGAAGCAATTCTGTTCCCCGTCTTCCCAGGCGAAGCGGATCTTCAAATATGGTCGTTCTTCCACACAGACCTTCCTCAACAATTCCAATATCCCGGTCCGCCAGTTTTTCCTGTAAGATTCCGGTCCATCGTTCTTCCCATGGAAAGCGCTTTCCGGTCTCTCCGTCTAACCCCCACGTATTCGAATCCCCAAAGCATAATATCTGTTTCATTACTTCCTGCACCTGCCTTCTGAGCTTTTCTCTCTTTTATCTTTTAATAACTGGAGTTTAACACCGTTTTCCTATTAAGTCAATATGTTTTATATGTTTTCTATGTTTTTGCTTTTCATTATGCTTTCTTTTATGTTATACTATCTTATAGTTTATTCGTACTGAACGCACAAGGAGGAATTATCATGGAGGAAAGATTAAAACAACAACTTGATTTCATTCTCGAAATTGATAAAGAAAAGAATATATTACGACAGACCCACCTCTCCGGACACGGAAGGCGCGAAAATGATGCAGAGCATGCCTGGCATATGGCAATCATGGCATACCTGTTAAAAGATTATGCCAATGAACCCGTCGATATCGCAAAAGTTATGATCATGTGCCTGATCCATGACATTGTGGAAATTGACGCCGGAGATACTTATGCCTACGATACAGAAAGATTAAAGACGCAGAAAGCACGTGAAGATGCTGCCAAAGAACGGATCTTCTCACTATTACCAGAAGATCAGAAAAAAGAACTGACTGCACTCTTTGATGAATTCGAAAATTACCGGACACCGGAATCCAAATTTGCACATTCCCTGGATAACCTGCAGCCATTGCTTCTCAATAACAGTAACGGCGGTGGCGACTGGCGTGAGCATCAGGTTACTTCCGAGCAGGTATACGGAAGACAACGGAAAACGCAGCTGGGATCTGAGACTTTATATAAAGTAACAGACCAGATACTCAAAGAAAATATAGAAAGGGGAAATATTAAAGAATCATAAGCAATGTTTTTCTTTCTGCAGGACCTGCCACCGGCAGTCCCTGTAGAATGCATAATAAACAAAACATCATATTATTTTTCTATTAATACCTTTTATTCTCTCCTATAATATTAATTTCTTCCTGCTCTCTATTAATTTAAAATAGAAAACGCCATAACCACAATCCCAAGAACCACTAATATCACACCCGTCGCCCGGTTCAATGTCTTCGGTGTTGCCTTATTCGCAAATACTGCCGCAATCCTTGCCCACAATAGTGTGAACACAATACATAAGATCCACACCGCTATATTCGGCATTCCCCCGATTGCGAAATGCGAAACTGCACCGGTAAAGGCAGTAAATGTCATGATGAACACACTCGTTCCTACCGCCGTCTTAAGCTCATATCCCAGGACAGAGGTCAGGATCAAAAGCATCATCATACCGCCTCCGGCACCGATAAATCCACAGATAAATCCGATCATGGCACCACAGATTAACGACTGCACCGCACGTTTCTTCGGCGATACTTTTTCCATGGCTTCTTTTGTTGTCATGACAGGTTTTACGATGAACTTAATGCCGAGCAAGAATGTCATAAATACCGAGAAATTTCCCATCGTTGTAGATGGTACCAGACTGGACACATAACTTCCCACAACGGTAAAGGTAAGTACGCTGACCATCATGATCAGACCATTCTTCACATCCAGATTCTTATTCTTTCCATATGTATAGGCAGATACTGCGCTTGCAAGTACATCTGATGAAAGTGCAATTCCGACTGCCATATATGGATCCATTCCAAGAAATGTGATCAGCATCGGACTGATCACTGCCGCCGCACTCATTCCTGCAAATCCGGTTCCGAGTCCGGCTCCCATCCCCGCGAAAAATGTTACGATAATCATTAATATTGTATTCATCTAGTTCTTTTCCTCCAACATCTTCTCTATATTCGCTTCCATATGCGCCATTCCTTTTTGAAGTGCTTTTCTTGTATCTTCATCCATTCCTTCAAATAGTTTTTCAACGAACGACTGCTGAAGTTTCTGTCCTTCTTGGATAATCTCTTTTGACTTTTCTGTACAGATCAGATTGACTTTTCTTCGGTCACCTTCTACACTTTTCCGCTCCAGATAGCCTTCATTCACAAGTTTATCCACATTTACCGATACAAGATTGGCTTTAATTTTTTCGTATTTCTACGATGTCTCTGGCAGTTTTGTATTCTGGGTTGTTCGCCAAGAAAAGTAAGATGTCAAATGCGGTCTGTGGAATATTCAGTTCATGGCATAACGGTTTGCAGGTCTCACTGTATGCCTTTGACAGCTTTTCTGCAAATTCGATTCCTGTGTTCATATATGTAGCTCTCCTTTTTATTTCATTCTTGAACTATTCATTTTTGTATTAATATAACATTTAGAAATAATTTTGTAAAGTACTATCTGATATGCACTAATATGCCAGTGTAAAGCAAAAGCCTTCCGAGTACCGACTCAGAAGGCTTTCCTGCTCTTTTAAAAACTGAGCTGTTTTATTTCAGCTGCTATATTTTCATCATCCCGGACATAATACATCCACCAACTGCTCCACATTTTTGCCATATCATTCCACTGTTCTTCATCGAACTTTATTCCGCCGATTCCATATACCGGAATATTAACTTCCTTACACACTTCTTCTAAAAATTCCAGTCCTCTTGGCAGTAATCCCTTTTTACAGTCCGTTGCATAAATATGTCCTGCAGTAAGATAAGATGCGCCTAATCGCTCTGCTTCTTTCGCTTCTTCTATGGAATGTATAGAAATTCCAATCTTTGTAAATTTTTTCTTTTCTCATCAGTATTTTTTGCAAAATCGGAAGTGGCAGATGTACAGATGTACATCCCAGTTCTAGTGCAGTCTTCCAGAAATTATGAAGAATACAAGACACCTGATAACGGCTGCAAATATTCATTACTTCTTTTGCCAATGTCCCATATTCCTCTTCTGTCAGATCTTTTTCTCTTAAGATCACAGCTTCCGGATGTATCTTGCAGACTCTTTCTATCTGCTCTAAAAACGGGCGGTTGCATAATTTCCGATTGCTGACTGCAATGATTTTAAAGTCCTGATTGTTTACAGATTTTATCACTTACAACTCCTTTCAGTTGTATTCGGCATGTTTTTAACACAAGATACTCCCTGTTACACATAGATATAATCACTCATCACCGGCTGAAGATTGTGTTTCAGAAGTGCCTGATAGACCTCATCCACCGAACGTCCATCCGAGATTTCAAACTGATCGTCACCCTTGTCTTCAATATCTTCTACATGACTTCCGATACCGGTACTTACGCCTGCAGATATCTTCGTTGCAGCAATACTCACCAGATTATCGCGGACTCTTTCACACTCTCTTGTCGAAACCGTGATGCTTGCAAATTGGCATAAACAGGCGGTATGCACACACTACCTGAAGAAGCTGCGGTTCATGCACATCCATCGGATTGATCCGATCATTATTGATGATCGGACGAAGTCTCGGACAAGAAAATGCGATCTCTGCATGTGGATATTTTACTCTGTAATAAGTAAGCATGATATCCGGTCGCAAATGCATC
>ENA-OQES01000613-OQES01000613.1-human-gut-metagenome-genome-assembly--contig:-NODE-613-length-14627-cov-1.712552_pt1 | contig 14627 bp, 25 predicted proteins | sample MGYA00242798_ERZ504641 | MGnify/ENA primary metagenome ERZ504641 (study PRJEB26092, sample SAMD00036327) | human gut metagenome | host: Homo sapiens | study: EMG produced TPA metagenomics assembly of... | reverse complement strand
ATTACTGCATGTAGGTTTTTTAAAACTACATAATTGATATATACATATTATATACTAAAAAAATGAAAAAAAATCAAGAGGAAAAAGAAAAGAGATACCAAAGATGGCCAAAAAAAGTACAGGATGAGCTGATTCGCACAACTAGGTCGCAACGAGAGCGCTTTGAATATGCACTCGATCAGGTGGTAGGAAAGACACATATTCGAGACGGAATTGGGACACTCTCGGAAAAGACAGTTCATGCTGTCTTAAAATATTATTATGAGCCAGATTCCTCTCATCATGAGATTCCACTTGAAAAAGGGTGTCGCTGATATTTTTACAGACGATGAGGTGATAGAGATTCAGACAAGGGCGCTGTATCGTTTAAAGCCAAAGCTAGACAAATTTTTACCGCTCTATCCTGTAACAGTAGTATATCCGATTTCTTATGATAAGTGGGTTTGCTGGATCAATGAAGAAACAGGTGAAATAACACAGAAACGAAAATCACCAAAAAATGGAAATCCTTATCTTGCCTTTAAAGAACTCTACACAATTCGCAATTTTCTTCAGGATCCTAATTTTCATGTGCGTCTTGTTTTAATGGATATGGAAGAGTATCGCTTATTAAATGGCTGGAGCAGAGATAAAAATGAGAGGCTCGAAGCGTTATGATAGACTGCCGCTTCGCCTCGAAGACGAAGTAATTCTAGACACCCCCAAAGACTATCTGCAGTTTCTGCCATTAGAGCTAGAAGAACCCTTCACAAGTGAAGATCTGGCAAAGTTAGTGAAAATACCACGAAAGCTGGCAGGAACAGTACTTCTTATCCTCTGGCAGTTAGGACTGGTAGAACGAAGCGGAAAATGTGGAAGAAGCTATTTGTATAAAATTAATTAAAGTAGTTTTCAAAACCAGATCTCGTTTTATTATTGACACAATAAAAAATTAGTGATACCATGATTCAAGGAAGATAAAAACTAAGCGAGAGCTTGTGAAAAAAATTAGAAAGGTGCAGTTTTATGTCAGAGTATTGCATTATCAGTGATGGCTCCTGTGATCTGCCAAAGGATCTGGCTGCCAAAGAAAATATCACGGTTGTACCGTTTTATGTATCATTTGATGAGAAAAATTATATGAAGGAAGGCGTGGATATTGGTGTACGCGATTTCTATCAGAAAATGGTAGATAATAAAGGTGTATTTCCAAAGTCATCTCTTCCATCTGTGCAGGATTATATGGAAGTTTTTGAGCCTATTATAAAGCAGGGAAAGGGAATCGTTTGTATCTGCATCACATCGAAGTTCAGCGGTTCTTTACAGTCAGCAACTAATGCAAAAAATATTCTTCTTGAAACATATCCAGATGCCAAAATTGAAGTGATTGATTCGATGGTTAATACTGATTTTGCAGGGATTATTTGTACTTGAAGCTGCAAAAATGTGCAAAGCTGGCGTGCCTATGGAGGCTTGTGTGAAGGAGCTTCTTGATATGCGTGAGAGCGGAAGAATCTTCTTTACAATTGGAAGCATTGACTATTTAAAGCATGGCGGACGTATTGGAAAGCTTTCTGGATTAGCGGCATCAGTGCTTGGAATTAAGCCGTTAATTACATTTGAAGGATGGCGAGATCTATAACTCTGGCATTAGCAGAAGCAGAAAAGCTTCCATGGCTAAGGTAATTGAGCTTTTAAAGCAGTATATAGAAGAGCGAAAGATTGACATGAAAAAGTGGCAGCTATGTATTGGGTTTGGTTATGACCGTGAAGAAGCTGTTGCATTTCAAAATCAGATTTTGTCAGAGCTTGGAGGTATAATAACAGAGGCAGAATGCCCTTGTTTTCAGATTGGCGCGACAATTTCAGTTCATACAGGTCCATATCCGATTGGCGTTGGACTTATCAGAAAGCAGACGCTTTGTTAAAAGTAAAAAGTCCAGCGTGTTTTACCACGGTCTGGGATTTTTTATGTCATATGGATACTTAATGCTTGCGAAAAAATTGTTCGGTCATATGAAATGTCTCTGCAAGTGCGCAGACCTTATCAGCCAGGCATACAAGCCATGCTTCACGACATGCTGGCGGAACAGGTGTCAGCGGAAACATGTGGCGCAGAATGATATTTTGAGTGCGGTCACTTAAATTCCAGTCAGCAGTGGCATTGATTAGAGCACGCTTTGGATGGGTAAAACCATGCAGACGATGGCTGGGATCATTCTCATGCCAGTCATAAAGAAAATAGTCATGTAAAAAAGCGCCCATAAGCAGGCTTTGCTTGGAAACAGAAATATGAAGACGATACGAAAACCATAAACTTACATAGGCAACGGCAACGCAGTGACTGTAAACGCTAGTATCACCGTGCTGGATAAATTGTCTTGTTTTAGAAAACTGTCCTGAATTGCTGATATAGCGAAAGAAATCATTGAAGTAACGGTCTCTGGCAAGTCTGCTGTGCATGTCATATCCTTTCTTTGATGAGGTCAAAATTTATTAGCTGTCGCTATTATAGCTAAGGTCAAGGAAAATGCAACTGGTATTTACAGCAAAGCCCGAAGGTGAAGGGCTTTCGTTGCATGATGTGTGAACTATAATCAAATAATCCATTGAAAAGCAAAAAATTTACTATGATATACATTTTAACAAACAATAGAAGCAGTGCAAAAAATTTTTCTGCAACGAAATGAGATGGAGGATAAAAATGAAAAAATATTGTTTTGGAATTGATGTAGGCGGAACAACCGTAAAGATGGGACTTTTTACTACTGAGGGAGAACTTCTTGATAAGTGGGAAATCCCAACAAGAAAAGAAGATGGAGGCGCTTATATTCTTAACGATGTAGCAGCATCTGTAGAAGCAAAGTTAGCTGAAAAGAATATCGCAAAGGAAGATGTTGCTGGAGCAGGAATCGGTGTTCCAGGACCGACACTTGATACTGGATATGTATCCATCTGTGTAAACTTAGGTTGGAAGGATAAGAATCCGGCAAATGAGTTGTCAGAGTTATTATCAATTCCTGTAAAGGCAGGAAACGATGCCAATGTTGCAGCTCTTGGCGAGATGTGGAAGGGCGGCGGCGAAGGCTATCTTGATGTTGTACTGCTGACACTTGGAACTGGCGTTGGCGGCGGTATCATCATAAATGGAGAGATCGCACCGAGCCACAGAGGAGTTGGCGGAGAGCTTGGTCATATTACGGTAAATCCAGATGAGGAAGCTACCTGTAATTGTGGAAATCACGGATGTCTTGAGCAGTATGCATCAGCAACAGGCGTTGTACGTATCGCAAAGAAGCTTCTCGCTGCAAGCAAAGAGGAATCTTCACTTCGCACACTTGAAACAGTTACGGCAAAGGATGTGTTTGATGCTGCAAAGGCAGGAGATCATCTGGCAGTTGAGGCAGTTGAGGTACTTGGAAAGTATCTTGGACTAGTTGTAGCAAATGTGGCACTGACAGTTGACCCAGATGTATTTGTTATCGGCGGCGGTGTGTCAAAAGCAGGTCAGGTACTGATTGATGTGATAACAAAGTATTATCACAAGTTTGCAAAAATTATAGGAGACAACAAAGCAAAGGTTGTTTTGGCAAAGCTTGGAAATGATGCTGGAATCTACGGTGCTGCGAGAATGGTTTTAAAATAAACAGCAATTAAAAAGCCATGGGGACGAATGTTTTTTCATCCTCATGGCTATATAAAAGTTTGAGGAGAATTGAAAGAGAAAAATATGAAAGAAAACAAATGGAAAAAATTTGCACGCTACTATAAGCCATATTTGGGCAGCTTTGCAGCAGATATGTTTTTTGCTATTCTGGGAGCAGCTGTAACGCTTATTATCCCGATGGTAGTGCGCTATATCACGGGCACAGTTATCTATGAAGAGCCAGATAAGGCGATGAAGGATATTGCTGTGCTAGCAGTCGTTATGATTGCTTTAGTTGCAGTCGAATTTGTCTGTAACTATTTTATTGCAACAGTAGGCCACAACATGGGTGCAAAGATGGAAACAGATATGAGAACAGAAATCTTTGACCATTACCAGAAATTGTCTTTTAGCCTTTTTTGATAATCAAAAGGTTGGACAATTGATGTCAAGAGTAACAAACGATTTGTTTGACATTAGTGAACTGTTTCATCATGGACCAGAGGATGTAGTGATTTCACTTATCAAATTTATTGGAACCATGGTGATTTATTAAATATTCATAGTGGTTTGGCGCTTTGTGCGGCAGCGAGCCTTCCGTTTATGCTTGTGTTTGCTTATGTATATAATGGTAAAAATTGAAAAAGAGCATTCAAGAGAAATCGTGATCGTATTGCTGATATTAATGCACAGCTTGAGGACAGCCTTTCAGGTGTACGTGTTGTCAAAAGCTTCGGGAAATGAAGACGCTGAGATGGGTAAGTTCCAGAGTGGAAATAATGCCTTTTTGGAGAGTAAAAAGTCAGCGTATAAAATAATGGGTATTTATAACTCTGGTATGGGTGATTTTTACAACATTAGTTACCATAGTGGTAGTAGTTGCCGGCGCTGTATTTTTGACAAATAAAACCTTAGAAGTTGCTGATCTTGTAACCTTTATGCTGTATATCAATAACTTCACCGATCCGATTAAGCGTCTTGTAAGCTTTAACGGAGCAGTTTCAAAAATGGAGCTTCAGGATATGAGCGTTTCCTTGAGATTATGAATGTAGAGCCAGATATAGTTGATGATAAGCACGCTGTAGATGTTGGAACACTTCAGGGAGATATCTCTTTAAGAATGTCATGTTCCATTATGTTGATACTGATACAAATGTATTGTCAAACTTGACACTTGATATTAAGGCAGGAGAATACGTGGCACTTGTGGGTTCTTCTGGTGCAGGAAAGACAACAATGTGCAGCCTTATTCCACGTTTTTAATGATGTAACATCAGGAGAAATTGATATTGATGGTATGGATATTCGAAAGATGACGCAAAAGAGTCTTCGAAGAAACATAGGAATCGTACAGCAGGATGTCTATTTGTTTGCAGGTACAGTAAAAGACAATATACGTTATGGAAAGCCGGATGCAACAGATGAAGAAATAATTGCAGCTGCGAAAAATGCCAATGCGCATGAATTTATTATGCAGCTTCCAGATGGTTATAATACCGATATCGGACAGCGAGGCGTGAAGCTTTCAGGAGGTCAAAAACAGCGTTTGTCATTGGCGCGCGTATTCTTGAAAAATCCGCCAATTTTGATCTTTGATGAGGCAACATCAGCACTCGATAACGAAAGCGAGAAAATCGTACAGGATTCTCTTGAACATCTGGCAAAAAATTCGTACCACACTTGTAATTGCACACCGTCTCTCAACAATCAGAAATGCAAAGCGCATCCTTGTATTAACAGAAGATGGCATAGCAGAAGAGGGAACCCACGAAGAACTCATGGCAAAGAACGGAGTATACGCAAACTTCTACCATATCCAGGGTGTGACCGCGTAAATTTGCGAAACCATTGCATCGAATGGCTTTGCTTAGTAAACCAGAATAAAAACAACTGGATTTTTTTGTAAAGGTATGATAAACTTTTAGATAGTTCTTGCAAGGCTTGATAAGTCTGCAAAGGAAAGGTGGTATACGATGAGTCAGAAAAAAGTAGACGAGTATAAGAATTATAAGAAAAACCGCCGTGAGAATATCAAAAAGGAAAAACAGCAAGGAGCGTCTGACTATGGCAGCCATGTGGGGCGCAGTTGTAGTGTTTATCGCATGTGTAGGAGGTGCGATGGGCGTTTCTATCTACAACAAGTATCAGGCAAAGCAGGCGGCACTTCCAACTTACGGTTCCACAAGTTTTATTCTTTCTGATATGGCAGGCATTCAGAAAGAAGATACAGAAGATCAGACGCAAAGCGAGACAGTAAACGAGTCCGAAGATGCTTCATCTGTTGAGTCTTCTGAGTCTGAAAGTGCATCTGAGGAAGCAGCAGCATCTGAGGAAGCATCAAATAAGGAGACACTCACCCAGACAGAAAACGAAGAGACAGAGTCCGAGAGTGCAGAAAAATAATCACAAAAAAAGGGCATTTGCATGCATATGCGAAGACCCTTTTTGCATTTTTGAGTAAAAATGTGAACAGATGAAAGAAAATGGTGATCTTTGATGACAAAATGGAATTTAGACGAAAATGTACGAAAAAAAGAAAAACTAAACAAAGAGGAGGCCCCGGTATCTTGAGGGAGATAACCGGGGCGATTATGAAAAACACTATATGCAAAATGGATAAAGAAAAGAAGTAAAATTTCGTTTTTCTTTATGTATAAAGTATAAAAATTATATATGACTCTAATATGAATAAAATGTAAATAAATTGTGAACAATGGAGGCGAAATGATGGAAGAAAAAGAAGAAATGGCAAAGGTTTTTGTAGTAGGTCACAGAAATCCAGATACAGATTCAATTTGCTCAGCAATTTCGTATGCTAATTTAAAAAATACGTCAGATGACGGTAAGCAATATGTTGCTTGCAGGGCAGGACGTGTAAATGAGGAGACAAAAATATGTGCTTAATTATTTTGGCATACAGGAGCCAGAGCTGGTTGAGGATGTGAGAACACAGGTCAGAGACATTGATTTTAGAAGAACACCTGGCGTTCAGAGAAATATTTCATTAAAGACGGCATGGCGCATCATGAAGGATGAGCGTGTTGTAACAGTTCCAGTTGTAAACAGAAAGCGTCTTGAGGGCGTTTTAACAGTAAGTGATATTACGGACTCATTTATGGAAGCATATGACAGTGAGATTTTATCAACGGCACATACGCGTTACTGCAATATCGTAGATACACTTGAGGGTACGCTTCTTATTGGAGATGAGAAAGCTTACTACACAAAGGGAAAGGTTCTTGTTGCGGCGGCAAACCCAGATTTGATGGAAAGTTATATCAGTAAGCACGACTTAGTTATTCTTGGAAATCGCTACGAGTCGCAGCTTTGTGCAATTGAAATGGAAGCAGACTGCATCGTTGTCTGCGAGGGTGCACCAGTATCTTTAACAATTAGAAAGCTTGCTCAGGAGCGTGGATGTACAGTTATAAGCACACCATTTGATACCTTTACTGCAGCACGTTTTATTAATCAGAGTATGCCAATCAGTTATTTTATGAGGCGTGATCATCTTATCACATTTGAAGAGGATGAGTTTATAGACGATATTCGCGATACAATGGCATCTGTTCGTCATCGTGATTTTCCAATCATTAATAGCCAGGGACAGTACCTAGGTACCATTTCCCGAAGAAATCTTCTCGGTGCAAAGAAAAACCAGGTAATTCTTGTAGACCACAATGAGAGTGGTCAGGCTGTTCGCGGTATTCAGGATGCACAGATTCTAGAGATCATTGATCATCATCGTCTTGGTACGATTGAGACAATGACACCAGTATATTTTAGAAATCAGCCGCTTGGTTGTACAGCAACTATTATTTACCAGATGTATCAGGAGCAGGGGGCTTGAGCTTACAAGAGAAATCGCAGGACTTCTTTGCGGTGCTATCATTTCTGATACTCTGCTGTTTCGTTCTCCGACATGTACAGCGATTGACCGCATGGTAGCAGAGAAGCTTGGAATGATTGCAAAAATTGATCTGGAAAGCTTTGCAAAGGAAATGTTTGCAGCCGGGAGCAATTTAAAGAATAAGACAGAGGAGCAGATTTTCTTCCAGGATTACAAGCGCTTTACAATGGAATCATTAGAGGTTGGCGTTGCCCAGATTAGTTCAATGAATCCAGATGAGCTGTCAGAACTGTGCACACGCATGCCAGCTTATCTTGAAAAGGCAGCAGAGCAGCAAAAGGTAGATATGATCTTTATGATGCTGACTAGCATTATAGATGAAAGCACAATACTTCTTTGCTATGGCTAAAAATTGCGAAAAGATTATTCAATATGCATTTTACGAAAACAGCTGACAGATGGAAAGGTTGAACTGCCGGGCGTTGTATCAAGAAAGAAGCAGCTTGTACCGGCTTTGATGACAGGCATTCAGATGATGATGCAGTAAAGAGATCACACTTTATGCAAGGCTTGCTATGAAGAACAAAATTGATAAAAAATGAAAGTGAGAAAATAATGAGCAAACAGATTTGGAGACCGGGAAATATGCTATATCCGGTACCTGCCGTTCTTGTAAGTGTTGCAGACAGTGCAGGAAAAGATAAACTTAATTACAATTGCATGGACAGGAACAGTTTGTTCTGATCCGGCAATGACTTATATTTCCGTTAGGAAAGAGCGTTATTCACATCATATGTTAAAGGAAAACAGGAATTTGTAATCAATCTTGTGTCGAAAGGCAAATTTGCCGGGCAGCAGACTTTTTTGTGGTGTGCGCTCTGGCCGTGATCTGGACAAGTTCGAGGCGACAGGTTTGACAAGAGAAAAGCTTCTACAGTGAATGTTCCTCTTGTAAAGGAAAGTCCTGTTAATATTGAGTGCAAGGTGACGCAGGTGATTGAGCTTGGAAGCCATGATATGATTTTTGGCAAAAGGTAACGGCTGTGCAGGTTGATGAATCACTCTTGATGAAAAGGGAAAGCTTGACTTAAATAAGGCACACCTTGTCGCATATTCACATGGAGAGTATCAGACATTTGACGATATTCTTGGAACCATTTGGCTATAGCGTGAAGAAGAAAGACGAAAAAGGGAAAAAAAGAAACGCTGACGAAAGAAGGTTCGAGTGACAATAGCTGTCAGTTACTAATTCCAAACGCATGTTTAGAAAAATATTACAAAATTGTTACATGAATATGTCCCTTTTGCAATAAAAGTCATAAAGTTATTTAGAAGAGGTTTACAAAGGCGAAAAGTATGTTATAATGAAACAGACTTGATAAAATAGGCAAGTCATAATCAGGTTTAATTCGTCATAATGCACGAAACGCTTATAGCTTAAAATAAATGTAACTAAAAATCAAAGACAAAGATAAGCTGAATTGCCAATAAAACCAAGTGGCAGAACAGACAATGTTAATTTAATGTCTGCCATGAGGTTTTAGCTCCATGCCGGTATTTTCAGCCTGTCAGACTCCAAATATACCGATTAATGATTGGAACGGGAGATAGGAATATATGGAACAATATGTAATAAAAGGCGGGAATCCGTTGGTGGGCGACGTTGTTATTGGCGGTGCCAAAAATGCAGCGCTTGGCATACTGGCTGCAGCGATCATGGCAGATGAGTTTGTAACAGTTACAAACCTTCCGGATGTAAAGGATGTAAATATCCTTCTGGAGGCAATCAGTGAGACAGGTGCGGCAGTAGTACGCGATGAACGCCATACCGTCAGATTAAATGGAAAAACAATCGGAAGCTGTGTTGTAGATAACAGCTATGTAAAGAAGATGAGAGCATCATATTACCTTCTTGGTGCGCTTTTAGGAAAGTATCACCATGCAGAGGTTGCCCTTCCGGGTGGATGTAACATCGGAAGTCGTCCGATTGATCAGCATTTAAAGGGATTTCGTGCTCTTGGCGCAACTGGAAAGATCAGCAATGGTATGATTATTGTTGACGCGAAAAAAGCTGGTTGGTGCGCGTATTTATTTCGATAAGGTATCAGTAGGTGCGACGATTAATGTTATGCTGGCTGCTACGTTGGCAGAGGGACGTACAGTTCTTGAAAATGTTGCCAAGGAACCTCATATTGTAGATGTTGCGAATATGTTGAACAGTATGGGTGCTAATATTAAGGGTGCCGGTACTGATGTGATTCGTATTGAAGGTGTGAAGAAGCTTCATGGAGCTGAGTACAGCGTTATTCCTGATCAGATCGAGGCAGGAACATTTATGATGGCTGCAGCAGCTACAAGAGGTGATATAACTGTTGAAAAACGTTATTCCAAAGCATTTAGACTGCTTAAGCTCTAAGCTTCGTGAGATAGGCTGTGAGGTTTCTGAGTTTGATGATGCTGTACGTGTTGTCTGTAAAGAGAGACTTCATGCAACATCAGTAAATACACTGCCATATCCAGGTTTCCCGACAGATATGCAGCCGCAGATGTCAGTTGTACTGGCACTTGCTCGCGGTACTAGCGTTGTGACAGAGAGTAATTTTTGATAATCGTTTCCGCTATGTGGATGAGCTTATTCGCATGGGTGCAAGCATTCAGGTGGAGAGCAACATCGCAATCATAAATGGAATCGAGCAGTTTTCAGGTACATCAGTTACAGTGCCAGATCTTCGTGCCGGTGCAGCGCTTGTTATTGCAGGCTTGGCAGCACAGGGTGTAAGTGTGCTTGAGGACATCGTATACATTAAAAGGAGGCTATGAAGATTTTGCAGAAAAGCTCACCAGCCTTGGCGGTATCATCGAGGAAGTGGAGACAGAGAAGGATATCCAGCGTTTTCGCCTGAAAAATGGCACAACTAATTGGTGATCGTTGATTTATAAACAACAAAGCAAAAAATGAAAAAAAACACTTGCATTTTTGATGCAAACAGGGTTATAATCCCATTTGCGAAAAAAGAATAACCCCCTTATTCAGAGTGATGGAGATACATAGGATCTGTGAAGTCACGGCAACCCCTTGCAAAAGGAAGGTGCCAACCTGAGCGAGTAGGCATTGCCTGCAGTCGAACAATAAGAGGTGAACGGATAAATAGAATGTTGTCGGTCCGCCCCTTAAGGGCGGACTTTTTTAGCGCAAGCAATTCACATGTCACGTTAGTTTTGAAAATGTGCATCCGTGAATTGCGCATATATAAGATACGAAAGAGAGGAAAATTTATGGCACATTATTTATTTACATCTGAATCTGTAACAGAAGGACATCCAGACAAGGTCTGCGATCAGATCTCTGACGCAGTATTAGACGCAATGCTCGAGCAGGACCCAATGAGCCGTGTTGCATGCGAAACATGTACTACAACTGGTCTTGTTATGATTATGGGTGAGATCACCACAAATGCATATGTTGATATCCAGAAGGTAGCAAGAGATACTATCAGAAAGATTGGTTATACCGATGCTGAATATGGCTTTAGCGCAGACAGCTGTGCAGTTATGACAGTTCTTGATGAACAGTCTACTGATATCGCAATGGGTGTTGATAAGTCTCTTGAGGCAAAAAATGGTGAGGATAAGGACGATTGGATACAGGAGCTGGTGATCAGGGTATGATGTTTGGTTATGCAAGCAACGAAACACCAGAGCTTATGCCATATCCGATTTCTCTGGCACATAAGCTGGCACGCAGACTGACAGAGGTTCGTAAGAATGGAACATTGTCTTATTTAAGACCAGACGGCAAGACTCAGGTTACTGTTGAGTATGATGAGAATGATAAGCCGGTACGTCTTGATGCTGTTGTTCTTTCTACTCAGCATGATCCGGATGTAACTCAGGAGCAGATCCATGAGGATATCAAAAAGTATGTATTTGACGAGGTAATTCCAGCAGAGTTGGTAGATGAGAAGACTAAGTTTTTCGTAAATCCAACAGGTCGTTTTGTTATCGGCGGACCACAGGGTGACAGCGGTCTGACAGGAAGAAAGCTGATCGTTGATACATATGGTGGTATGGCAAGACACGGCGGCGGTGCTTTCTCAGGAAAGGACTGCACAAAGGTAGACCGTTCAGCATCATACGCAGCACGTTATGTTGCAAAGAATATTGTAGCAGCAGGTCTTGCACAGCGCTGTGAGATTCAGGTTTCCTATGCAATCGGTGTTGCACATCCGACATCTATCATGGTAAATACATTTGGAACTGGCGCAGTAGAGGATTCAAAGCTCGTTGATATTATCCGTGAAAACTTTGATCTTCGTCCGGCTGGAATCATCAAGATGCTTGATCTGAGACGTCCGATCTACGCTCAGACAGCAGCATATGGCCACTTCGGCAGAACTGATATTGATCTTCCGTGGGAGAAGACTGATAAGGCAGAAGTGCTGAAGAAGTATCTGGCATAAGATGGCAGGATACAGCAATCAGAAGGTGTTCATTCTGTACGAGGATGAACACCTTCTCGTAGTAAAAAACGCCTTTTGGCATGGAATCTCAGCGTGGAAAAATGCTTTGCGATGGATCAAGAAAGTCTTCTTCGCGGTTATTTGTCCTCAAAAATCAAAGACAGATAACCCATATCTGGCTGTCGTACACAGATTAGATCGTCCTGTAGCCGGTGTGATGGTCTACGCAAAGACAAAAAATGGCTGCAGCAGATTTAAGTGCACAGCTGCAGACAGAAAATTTTTCCAAAAAAAGTATGAAGCTGTCGTAAGTGGAATAGTACCAGCATGTGAGGGCAGGCTGGAGGATTATTTAACGGCAGATAAGCGAACAGGTACAACATCAGTATCAAGTAAGGCAGATCCATTGGCAAAAAAATGCCGTTTTAACATGGAAAGAGATTGCAAGAGAAGAAGTAAAATCAGGTGAGATATTATACCTTATGCAAGCAGTCCATCACCAGAGGGTGGGTGGCATTTTTTGGTCCATTGTTCTTGAGACTGGAACGTCATCATCAGATTCGTGCACAGCTTTCTCATGCGGGTATGCCTATTGCAGCAGATGTGCGTTATGGTGGTGCAAAGGTGCATGGACCACGCGGTGCAATCGCTTTATGTGCAGCACAATTGTCATTTCGACATCCGATAACAGGAAAATACTTGACATTTTCCTGGAATGATGATACCAATATAACAGCAGTTAATGGAAGGTGATCAGACATAACTGCGGTCAGACTAATTGTTGAGGAGATACGATTATGAAGAAGGTTGTAAAGTTTGGCGGAAGCTCTCTGGCCAGCGCAGAACAGTTCACAAAGGTAAAAGACATCATTTGCAGCGACATCGACAGACGTTATGTGGTTCCATCCGCACCGGGAAAGCGTTTTTCTGGTGACACTAAAGTAACTGATATGCTCTATACATGTTATGCAGCTGCAGAGCAGGACGAAGACTTTTTCTGATAAGCTTGCTAAAATTCAGGCAAGATACAATGAAATCATTAACGGTCTTGGACTAACCCTTTCACTTGACACGCAGTTTGAGGAGATTGCGTCAAAGTTTGCAGCAAAAGCTGGAAAGGAATACGCAGCCTCCCGTGGTGAATACTTAAATGGTATTATTATGGCAAACTATCTTGGATATGAGTTTGTAGATGCAGCAGAGGTTATTCGGTTTTAATCATGATGGTTCCTTTAATGCAGCTGTCACAAACAAGATTATGTCTAAGCGTCTTGAGAGAGTAGAGCGTGCCGTAATTCCAGGAATTTTTTGGTGCAGAGGAGGATGGTACTATTAGAACATTCTCAAGAGGCGGTTCTGATATAACTGGTTCTATTGTAGCAAGAGCAGTAAATGCTAATCTGTATGAAAACTGAACAGATGTTTCCGGATGTATGGTAGCAGATCCGCGTATCATCAGAAATCCGGAGCCAATTACAACAATCACTTATAAGGAGCTTCGTGAGCTTTCTTACATGGGAGCTTCCGTTCTTCATGAGGATGCAATATTCCCAGTACGTCAAGCAGGTATTCCGATCAATATCGAAAAATACAAATTCACCGGAAGATAAGGGAACCATGATTGTGGAAAAGACCTGCCATGTGCCGAAGTATACAATTACTGGTATTGCAGGAAAGAAGGACTTTGTGGCAATCAATATCGAGAAAGATATGATGAATGCAGAGATCGGCTTTGGAAGAAAGGTACTGGAAGCTTTTGAAAAATATGGTATTTCCTTCGAGCATATGCCAAGTGGTGTTGATACCATGACTGTTATTGTACATCAGAGCGAGTTTGAGGAGAAAGAGCAGAAGGTATTGACAGAAATCAAGCATCTGGTTCACCCGGATGTGCTTGACCTTGAACCGGATATCGCTCTTATTGCAATTGTAGGACGTGGTATGAGAGAGGCAAGAGGAACAGCAGGACGCATCTTCTCAGCGTTAGCTCATGCAAAGGTAAATGTAAAGATGATTGATCAGGGTTCTAGCGAGATCAACATCATCGTTGGTGTAAAAAACTTCCGAGTTTGAGACAGCAATCAAAGCAATTTATGATATTTTGTAGTTTCTCAGCTCTAAATTGGTTGACAAATCAAATTTTGTTTTGTAAGATAGAACCATTCAGATTATAAATCTGCATGGTGCAATGAAGAAGAATAGTACTTTCAGGCGGTTTCACAGAGAGTATGCGGTTGGTGAAAGCATACAAATGCGCGGGAACGAACCTACTTTGGAGCATTCCAGGAAACTGGACGCAGCCAAGCGTTACAGGCATAAAAAACGAGAAAACCGCATGGTTTTAATAAGGGTGGTACCGCCGAAGCAAAGAATGATTTGGTCCCTTGTCAGTAAAAAATTGCTGACAGGGGACTTTTCTATTATCCACCCGAATCAAAAATTGGAGGTTAACATGGCAAAGGAAAAGAAATTAGTAGAAGCAATCACTTCAATGAATGAAGATTTTGCACAGTGGTATACAGACGTTGTAAAGAAAGCTGAGCTGTGTGATTATACAAGCGTAAAGGGATTTATGGCAATCAAGCCATATGGTTATGCAATCTGGGAGAATATCCAGCATGAACTTGACAGACGTTTTAAGGCAACTGGTGTACAGAACGTGGCAATGCCAATGTTTATTCCGGAGAGTCTT
>ENA-OQES01000612-OQES01000612.1-human-gut-metagenome-genome-assembly--contig:-NODE-612-length-14641-cov-5.307221_pt1 | contig 14641 bp, 10 predicted proteins | sample MGYA00242798_ERZ504641 | MGnify/ENA primary metagenome ERZ504641 (study PRJEB26092, sample SAMD00036327) | human gut metagenome | host: Homo sapiens | study: EMG produced TPA metagenomics assembly of... | reverse complement strand
AATTCCAACACTTCCGGGGAATCGTGGGTCACTTCGATCGGCTTGACCTTCAGTCCGGCCTCATGCAGCATGCGGCGGGTGCGGCGGCGCTGGTTCGGCAGAACGATGGTCACCACATCACCGGAATGGCCGGCTCGCGCGGTACGTCCGGAGCGGTGAAGGAACGATTTCGGGTCCTCCGGAGGCTCCACCTGCACCACGAGCTCCACGCCGGACACGTCGATGCCGCGGGCGGCCACATCGGTGGCGACCATGACGTTCACGTCGCCGGATTCGAAGGCTGCGAGATTGCGGTCACGCTGATTCTGGCTCAGGTTGCCGTGCAGCTCGGCCGCCGGAATGCCGTTCTTCGTCAGGTCCTTGGCGAGCTTCTGGGTCTGGAATTTGGTGCGGGTGAACAGGATGCGGCGTCCCTTGCCGGAAGCGAGGGTGCGGACCAGCTCATGACGGTCGCCCTGCGTGGTTTCGAACACGTGGTGTGTCATTTCGTCGACGGCCGCGGTGGCGGAGTCGACGCTGTGGATCTTCGGATCGGTGAGGAACGTGTTCACCACCTCGTCGACGCCATGGTCGAGGGTGGCGGAGAACAGCATGATCTGCGCGTCGAACGACACTTGGCCGAGCAGGCGCTTGACCGGCGGCAGGAAGCCCATATCGGCCATTTCGTCGGCTTCGTCGATTACGGCCACTTCGACCTTCTCCAAGGTCAGCGCATGCTGTTCGAGCAGGTCCTCAAGACGGCCCGGGCATGCGACGACGATATCGGCGCCGGCCCTTAGATCGCGGATCTGGCGGGCGTAGCGCACACCGCCATACACGGTGGTGGTGGTCATGCCGTACATCTGCGCGAGCGGCATCAGCACGTCGTTGATCTGGTTGGCCAGCTCACGGGTCGGAGCGAGCACCAGACCGCGCGGGTGCGGCAGGAAATCGTCGGCGCGCCGTTCCTCGGCATGCCCCTTGCGCACCTGTTCCACCTCATGGCGGAACTGGCTCATGTTCTCGTACTCGTCGGCGTCGACCTCACCCAGGCGTGCGACCAGCGGAATCGAGAACGCCAGGGTCTTGCCGGAGCCGGTACGGCCTCGGCCAAGAATGTCACGACCGGCCAGGGAATCGGGAAGGGTGTCGGCCTGGATCGGGAAAGCGGTTTTCTTGCCATCGGCCGCGAGCACGCGTACCAACGGGCCGGGAACGCCGAGTTCGGCGAACGTCTGGGGGCGTTCCTCCTCCTCGCCCGCCTCATCGAAATCGGCGGCGAGGGCATCTTCATTTTCAATCACAGCGGTATCGGGCACAATGGCCTTTCATGTCAAACATTGCGCACGTTGCGCAAACCTGTTAACAGTAGCCCATGCCCGATACTTTTGCCTTGGCTGTGACTGGTGGCCGACGCTACCGGTAGTTGCGTTCGATGAGGATGTCGGAAACCGTCAGATTCGCGTCGTTGACGAGGTTGAACAGCACCACTTCGGCCAGTTCCGCGGCGCTCATGAAGGAATGCTGCTTGTCCAACGACACGTAATCGTGGCTGTCATGGTAGAAGTCGGTGTCGATGCCTCCCGGATACACGCCCACAACCTTCACACTGGTTCCCTTGTAGGCCGCCTTGAGGCTCGTCGTATACCCCTTCTCACCCCACTTGGTGGCGCAGTAGACGGATTCGTTGGCGTTGCCGCGTGTGGCGGCGGTGGACATGACATTGGCGATTTTGAGGTCCTGCTCGCCGTCGGCCTTCAATGTTTCGACGCTCCACAGAATCATGCCTTTGAGCCCTTAAGGCACTTGTCCACGTCGGCGGCCTCGTAGTCGACCGGCATTTTTGAACGACGGCTGTCCCGCGTTGTTGATGAGCAGGTCGATGTGGCCGATCTCCTTGATGGCCGCGACGGAGTCCTTCACGAACGCCTCGTCGCTGATGTCGCCGACGAAGGCGCGGTATTCGTCCGCGCCGAACGTGCGGGACAGTTCCTCCTGACGGGCCGTGTTGAAATCGATGCCGGCCACGAACCAGCCTTTGCCGATCAGCTGACGTGCCAGCTCATATCCCAAGCCAAGCGCGGAACCGGTCACAATCGCGATTTTCTTTCCTGCCGCAGTGCTCATGTTGTCTCCTTTGCCACATTGCGCAATCGCTTATAGATACCATCATAAAACGTATGCGACGCAACACGTCAATCGATTGACGAAAACGGCAATGAAAAACGCCCGCCGACCATTTTTTGGCCGACGGGCGTTGAACTAGCCAGCGTGAGATGCGATCCGTTACAGGATGTCCGGATCGTCCTTGGCGATGGTGCCGGTCGCCTTGCCGATGGCCTTCAGGCCGTGGTAGGCGACGAGGATGACGACGGTGCCGATGGCGATGCCGTTGAAGGAGATGCCGTTGAAGGCGAACTCGAACTGGCCGACGGCGATGATCATGGTGATGGCGGCCACCATGACGTTGACCGGCTTGTCGAAGTTGACCTTGTTCTCAACCCAGATGCGGATGCCGACCATGCCGATCATGCCGTACAGCAGGGTGGTCACGCCGCCGAGCACGCCGGCGGGGATGGTGTTGATGATGGCGCCGAACTTCGGGCACAGGCTCAGGATCAGCGCGAACGCGGCGGCGCACCAGTATGCGGCGGTCGAGTAGACCTTGGTGGCGGCCATCACGCCGATGTTCTCGCCGTAGGTGGTGGTGCCGGAGCCGCCGCCGAAACCGGCGATGGTGGTGCCGAGACCGTCGGCGAACAGCGCGGTGCCGATCTGGTCGTCATAGTCGCGGCCGGTCATCTGGGAGACGGACTTGACGTGGCCGACGTTTTCGGCAACGAGTACGAGCACGACCGGGATGAACATCGGCAGGATGGTGAAGTCGACCTGCGGCAGACGGAATTCCGGCAGACCGACCCATGCGGCCTTGCCGATGGCTGAGAAGTCGACCTGGCCACGGAAGCAGGCGTACGCGTAGCCGATGATCACGCCGATGAGGATGTTGAGTCGGCCGAGCAGACCCTTGAACAGCACTGCGACGAGCAGCACCGCGACGAGGGTGACGATGGCGGTGTCGGGAGCGACTTTGAAGTTGTTCCACACGCTCGGAGCCAGGTTGAAGCCGATGATGGCCACGATGGCGCCGTTGACGACCGGCGGCATGATGATGTCGATCCACTTGGCGCCCGCGTAATGGACGAGCACACCGATCAGGGCCAGCAGGATGCCGGTGACCATGATGCCGAAGGGATGCGACGGCGAGGCCCCTTGTGGGCGCTGGCGACGGCCGCGATCGGGGGCGATGAAGCCGAAGGACGAGCCCAGGTAGCTCGGCAGCATGTTCTTGTTGATCAGCAGGAACAGCGCGGTCGACATGGCCGTGAAGAACAGGGTGGTGGACGGGTCGAAACCGGTCAGAATCGGCACCAGGAACGTGGCGCCGAACATGGCGATGACGTGCTGCGCGCCGATTTCCGCGGTGCGCGGCCAGGTCAGCCTCTCGTCAGGTTCGACGACCTCGCCGGGCTTCAGCGTTTTGCCGTCGCCGTGGAGCTTCCACGTGAACAGGCCCGCGATTGGATTGGACATGCGATTGTCTCCTAACTCTCTTTACGACGCGCAACAAGAACGCGCGCCGCGCAATCACACGCCATTGTAGCGGAAGCGCCGATACGTGACGCCCCACAGAGCGATAGGGGGCTAAATCGCAGTCACAAAACGTATACCGGCAGCCGTCACAGGTGACGGTCGACGGCGTGCACCACGTCCACCAAATCGCCGTTCGACAGCACGGGACGCTTGAATTCACGCCAATCATCCACTTTCACCACCCAGCGACCATCCGTCTCGTCGAGTACGGGACGCGCCGTCTGCTCCCAACGGAACCGCTTGTGCGTTCGTCCGGTGGCGGGGTCGCGGCGCGAATAGTGGAAGCACGTGCAGTTGGTGATCTTCCATTCGTCGGACGCCGCACGGTGCATGAATTCCTCGTCGGACAGGTCTTCCAAGGTGAGCATGAGCGCCAGCATGAGGTCGCCGTGACTGACCATCACCACGGATTCCGCATCGGATTTGCGGTTCAGGGACGTGAGCAGGTTGTGCACGCGGTTCTCGGCCACGTCGGCGATGGACTCGCCCGCCGGCGGACGCCAGTACAGCGGATCGGTGTTCTTGAACATCCAGTTGCGCGCGTAGTTGGTTTTGAAATCGTCCTTCGTGATGGTGTTGATCTCACCCCAGGAGCGTTCGCGCAGCACGCGAGTCTCCTCCCATTTCGCTTTCGGCAGGGCCATCGTGGCCGCCGTCTCACGCGTACGCACGTACGGCGAAACGAGGTAGCGGTCGAACAGCGGCTGCTGCGCGACGAGCCAACGGCCGATGCAGTCGGCCTGCTTGCGTCCGGTGGCGGTGAGCCTCCACGAACGGTCCGGCACGGTGACATTGTCCTGCGTATACAGCGAGTTGTCACCCTGTTCGCCGGCGCTGATGATGACGTTCGCCTCCGACTCGCCATGTCGGATCACATACAGATCAAGGGGCATTCCCATATTCGTTTATTCCTTCGCTTTCATCCACATCCTGCGCGCACGTTCCTTGTTCCGCCGTTCATTCGGCCGGTGGCGCGCATCATCATTGAATGCTTCCACCGTAGCTGATTCGCGCGTGTTTCGCACGCGCGGACACGTCGATTTCACGATTGGCACACCCGAATTTCGCGGTGCCGTCACCGGCGGTTCACCGCAACCGGCGTGGTAGACGCCGTGATCGCAATCACTCCGGCCAGATGCCGTTCTGCGCGTACTTGGTGCGGTACTCCCCCGGCGTCATGCCGGAATGTTTTTTTGAACACCTTCGAGAAGTGGCTTTGCGACCGGTATGCGAGGATCTGGGCGATCTCGTCGAAGCTGTATTCCGAGTATTTGAGCATGTTCTCGGCCGCTTCCATACGCTTGTCGGTGATGTATTGCGATATGGCCGTGCCCGTTTCGCGTTTGAACAGCTCCGACAGATACGTGGGATTCAGATGCACATGCTCGGCGAGGATGGGCACGGTGATTTTCTCATGCAGATGGTAGTGGATGTAGTCCAGGCATTCGTTGACGGCTTTGGAATGCGTTTCCGCCTTCTGCATGTCGGCCATGGCCCATGTGAAGAATGTCATCATGTCGGTGTGCAGGCGGCGCACGTCGTCGGGCGTTTTGCAGTTTTCCAGGTTCTGGATGTACAGGTCGGAGGCGTTGTAGGCGTCCTCCTCGTCCATACCGCCTTCGATGGCGAAACGTGTGGCGAGCGTGATGGTGGTGACGAACCGGTATTTCGCGTTTTTGAGCGGATCGTCCGACAGGTAGCCGTACAGTCCGGAGTCCCACAGACGTGTGCTTTCGGCGATGGCGTTGATGTCGCCGGAACGCATCATGTCGTATTGCTTCATTTCCTCGACGTACCGGTGGTGCCGAACACGATCCTCGCGGGAGAGGAAGTCCAAGTATCTCAGCTTCGCTTCGTCAACAACAGCCATGATTCTCCCCGCTATTTCCGATCGTCCAAATCGAATCCTCCCTCAAGGATAAAGCTCTTCAGCAGCTTCGTGGCGAGAAGATTCGCCGTGAATTGGGAGACCGGACTATCCGGCTTATCGAAAAACGCCTTTGCCAAAGACCTGTTAACCGACGCTTTCAACCGGTCGAATCGTCCGAATTCGTTCAGGGTTGTCTCTGTAAGGTCAAGCCGCATCATCTCGTTGAGCAACGCCCCATCCACGTCAAACGCCTTGGTGATTTGCTCCACTTGGCTGTTTTTGGCGCTGTTCGCGTAATATGTGATGTAGTCGCGTAGCGTCTTGCCTTCCTCCAACTCGATTTCGCCACGTTCCACATCATGCATGAACAGTTCGGCATACCGTTGTTCCTCTTGGCTGAGCGAAGCGAACGACTTATGCAACTCCTCCTCGGCTGATGCCAACAGGGCCGGATCGCCTCCGCCAAGCGCCTTGAGCCATTTGGTGAAGTTGGCGTTCATGTAATCCGTATCAATCAATCCTGTATCTATCTCAGTGATATGGCCGTCAAGTTCATATGGTGCTTCCGGACCGCTGCCGGAACCTTCGCCGCTGCTGAACATTTCCTTATACCGCTGTACAAGAATCAGATATGTCCGTTCATCAAGCTTCGGCCGCACAACCTCCACGGATCCATCGTCATGGGTGACGGAGTATTCCTGCTGTTCCCAAGTGAAACCTTGCACTTTGGCGGATTCCAGGAAATCATTGAGTTCCACGAACAGTTTTGCGAACTTGCGGCATGCCTCCACCGATTCCGGCAGTCGCATGAAATCTTCCACGCCTCCGGCACTGAACACGGAGGCGATTTCTTCGAAACGCGCATCCATCAGGCGCACGTTTTCCGGCAGTTTCTGCACGAACAGATCGAGCGGCTTGTCTCCGGAATACAGTTTTACCGCCGCTTCGATATACCCCTTCATGGTGTGTGGCTTGCGGTAGTAGCGAATAGTTCCGAAAGGCTTATCGGGACCGAACAGTCGATTCGTGCGACTGAACGCCTGGATGATGTTCTCATAGTCGATGATTTTGTCGAGGTACAGCGTGTTGACCCACTTGGAGTCGAAACCTGTCAGCATCTGATCAACCACGATCAGCAGATCCAGCCGTTTCTCACGGTGCTGGTCGACCGTCAGGTATGGACGCTTGTGGGAAAGCCGCGCGGTGATGTCTTTCTTCATCTTCGGCCATGTGGGGATGATGAAATCCTTGTCGAACAGTTCGTTGTAATCGCCGATGATTTCCTTAAGCGCATCCTCCTTGAGAATTGCGCCGTCGGAATTGTCGACGTTGGGGTCGAACAGCGCGGTCACGTGCATCTGCGGAGCACGTTCCTTGAACAGATGGTAATAGCTGATCGCCTCGGGAATGGAACTCGTGGCCAGCATCGCATGGAATTTGTTGCCTCTGCTCAGCAAGGGGAATTGGTCGAGAATATCCTCCACGACCTTGTCTTCATGTGGCGTGCCTTGCGCATACTGCGCTGCGGTCAGATAGTCCTCAATGCCTTTGACATGTTCTCCGGCCTGCGTTTCCATGGGTCCCATCGGCATTTGCTTCGGATCCATGTAATGGTAGAACACCTCAGCTTTCGCCGGGTCTACCTGGGCTTCCTCAACCGTCGCGGCTTTCGCTTTCTCCAATGCGACCGCTTGACGAACGTCCTTATCTCGGTAGGTCAACACCATGTACGGGTCGAATCCGAGCACATTGCCATCGCGGATGCCGTCGGCGATGCTGTATCGGTGAAGGCAATCGCCGAACACCATTGATGTGGTCGCGCCCTTCTTACGGTTCTCCTCATGAATCGGAGTGCCCGTGAAACCGAAATACAACGCGTTCGGGAAGGAATGGCGAATATCCTGCAGCATCTCGCCGAACGTGGAACGATGGCATTCGTCGATAATGAATACGATGCGTTTGCCAGCGAGCTTCTTCACTTCCTCTTCGGTGATATGCCCCTCGCCCGCTTTGATGTTGCTCATTTTCTGGATGGAGGTGACGATGAGTGTGTCTTTGGGGTCGATGCTTGCCAGTTTCGATTTGAGCACATCCGTGTTTTCCGTGCCCTGCACATCATCGGCATCATCCGCGAACGACCGGTATTCCAGCAGCGACTGCGTGCCCAATTCGACACGGTCCATGAGGAAGACCACCTTGTCGGCATCTTTCGAGCCAGCGATGAGCTGCGCAGCCTTGAAGCTGGTCATGGTTTTGCCCGAGCCAGTGGTGTGCCACACATAACCGCCCGGACGGCCCGGCGTGCCGCTTGGCACCGGCTCATCCCATTTGCAGGTGCGTACACGGTCGGAAATGGCGTTCACCGCCTGGTATTGGTAGCTGCGTAGCACTTTGAGGCATCCGTCTGCGGAATCGGCGACCGTATAGAACCCGATGAGCTGGTGTGCCATGGGAATGGATAGCAGATCAGATGTGAAACGCTTCCATTCATCCTGCCCGACATGGTTGTTCGCCGCTATGGGCTCATTGTTGAAGTCAGCCCAGTGGAAGAAGTAGTTGCTGTTGAAATCGCCTTCACCGGGATTGGCGAAGTACACGGCATCATCCGGATTCATGGCCACGAAGACCTGCACGAGTCTGAACAGCCCGGTGAACACGCCTTCATGCGCGTATTTGGCGATTTGATTGGTGGCCTGGCTTATGGGAATGCCGCTTTTCTTCAGTTCAATATGGATGACCGGCATTCCGTTGATAAGCAGGCAAACGTCTCCCCTGCGATCGTTCAGCATCTTATTTTTAGCTGGATAAATAGGCTGTCTTGCGATTTGGTACCGGCTTTGCCCAGCGGCGATTTCCTGGCGATCGTAGATCTTCAGGCTGATTTCCTTGCCGAAATGCGCTGTGTCTGCGGGATTGTCACGTTTGATGGACACGGTCTTGCCGTTGATGAAGGAATTCAACGCCAATGGCGTGCGCAATGTTTCGATCTGTTCGAGGATCTGCGCCATCTCACCCTTGGTAAGGCGCTGCCCGTTCAGGCGATCGATGCCTTTGTTGTTGTCGAATAGGATGTTAGCCCAGTTGTCGATGAGATCCTGTTCGGTTGGATATTCCAACACACCATCGGTCCACCCGTGGCGTTTCAGCACCGCAACCAGATCGTCTTCGAAATCCGATTCCTTATCGTAGAACATGTTCCATCTCCCCGAACGCACCATCACTTTTCCGAGCTCAATCTTACGAGCGCAACCCCTAACATCCAAGAAACAACACCACAATACTTACGCTGATGAAGGGTGATGAGCGAGTCCAGACGGTCGAAGAACGCGCCGATTCGGCGTTGCTCTGCAAGCGATGGGGCTATTATCTCAGATGACATAATAATCTCAGGGGTTACTCTTTTTTGACTGTTTGATGATCCTGAAGAGCAACTCTCAAGGTAGGCAGTGATTCGCTCTGACAGTAACGATATCTTAATAAAACTCAAATCAGAAGAATGAGAAGAAAATGGCACAAATTCAGAAGAGCAAACAGCATTTGCTTCAGGGCGAGGAACATGCCAAATCCTTTTTTTGCCTCACATTCAATTTGTTTACAAGTAAACAAGGACGGTCAACAATCTTTCTTAGACTATTCATCGAATTACCAATAACGGTTTCAGCCGTTTCATTGTTATCAAAAGCCGGCATACTGTATTCCGTAAATTCTTCATTCGGTGTTTCCAACGGATTAATGGTTCTCGATAGCTGTTCGCATGTGCTCGACAGCTTACGCTGTTCCCAAGGGTCAGTGAAACCAGTGAAACGAATCTGCGGAACCAACGCTTTTTCATGCTGTTCGGCCATATCATTCACCCCCGAGCAGTGCTTTGAGCTCTTCCAGACCCGCCATATCGCGAGCATTGCCGGTCAAATCGCCCAGCATTCCAGCCAATTCCTTCTCCGCTTCATCGATTTGGCCGCATACATCGGCATATGTGGTGGCATACTTGTTCTTCAACGCGTTCACTTTGCCGATGAACTCGTCGATCACAGCATTCGGCAATGCCTCCAGCTGCTTCTGCAATGGTGTAATCCACTTGGCTTCCAGCAACCTTCTGGCTTCGTCATCACTCAACGCCTTGATCGCATCGCAGGTCTTCTCCTCCAACGCATTTCGCTTGGTTTTGATACCGGACTTCAGTTTCTTTGACTCATCGAACAGCTTTTGGGCCTGCACCAAGCCGCGCTCAAAATCGGAAACCGGATTCTTGCCGATCGCCTTAACCGCTTTCTTCAGCTCGGCGGCAACGAAGGCGTCACCGTCCTGATTGATCGCATCGCTATTCTGCTTGTCATCCTCATCGAAACCTTCCAAAATGGTTTCAATCTCGGAATCAATGTCCTGCACACGGCGTTCGTCCGCCTCGATCGCAGCCAAATCATCGTGCAGCAGCTCACGCTGAACCAAGTCGAAGGGCAGAACGCGGCCAATCCAGCCATCCTGCACTTCCACATCCTTGCCGCCTTTTTTTCTTGATGACCATGTTCGGGTCCACGGCTCTTACCGCATCGAAGCCTTCGGAACCCAGCACTTCCAAATCAATGGAGATGCCGCCCCAAGCATCATCAAGCTTCTGATAGGCGTCATACGGGTCGATCAGCGCGGTATCGGCAACCATCGCATCCAGTTCCTCACCAATGGCCGTTTCCTGCCCGAGCGCATCCACCTGTTCAGGATGCTCCACCAAGCGGAAGCGTAGGTCGGAGGGAAGCCCGGAAATGGCCTGCGCATATGAAGCGACGAACGTCTGTACGTCGGCATTGTTGCGCACCACAGTGGCGACGTCATCATGGTCGCAGGCATAGCAGGCACCATTATCGCGGAACAGCTCAGCCTTCAGACTCGGCCAGGCGTTCCAATATTCCCCAAGCTGCTCGACCTCGCTCTTCGGAACGCCTCCGAACATCGAAGCGTACACATCCCATGTCTCCGCATTCTCAGATGAATCGACATACCGGGGAATGTTGAGGTTGTAATCATTGGCGCGAATCTCGTCAATGGACACCAAACGGCTGAATTTGGGCACCGTGCGGTTGTTCGACACCACGTCGACAATGCGTTTGATGTCAGAAGCCTGTAGCTTGTTGTTCTTGCCGTCCTTGATGAAATGTTTCGACGCGTCAACAATGAGCACCTTGTCGTCGTCACGTTTTTTTCGCAACACCATCACGATGGTGGGGATACCCGTACCAAAGAAAATATTCGCCGGTAGACCAATAATCGCCTGAATATGACGGTTCTCGATCAAATTCTTACGAATCTGACCTTCCTCGCCACCACGGAACAGCACACCGTGAGGCAGAACGATGGTCATGATGCCATCGGCACGCAGATGGTACAAGTCATGGAGCAGAAACGCATAATCCGCCTTGGACTTCGGTGCTATGCCATAGCTGAAGCGTGGATCGATCTCCTTGTCAGTGGGATCCCAATTCTGCGAGTAGGGAGGGTTGGAAACCACCGCATCCACGAACAACGGATTGTATGTTTCCTCCTTGTTTTCCAACGTGTCGAACCACGGCCAGTCGTCTTCCAAGGTGTCGCCGTTGCGGGCGACGATGTTGTCGGGAAGAATACCGCGCATCACCAGATTCATACGCGTCAGGTTGTAGGTGTTCTCCTTGAGTTCCTGCGCGTAATACATGATGGAATTCGGATTGCCATTGCGCCGAGCCACAGACTGGCCAATATGAATCAGCAAAGAGCCGGAACCGGATGTTGGATCGTAGATCTTGATCTGCTCGCGCCCCTGCAAATGCCATGCGACGATTTCGCTCATCAGCTGGGAGACCTCGGACGGTGTGTAGAATTCACCGGCCTTCTTGCCCGCATTGGCGGCAAAATTGCTGATGAGATATTCGTAAATGAATCCGAGCACGTCATAATCCTGACGGCTATCCATCGGAATGTCCTTAATGAGATAAATCAGGTCTCGTGCGGCCTTGGACTGACTTCTCGCATCGGTGCCAAGCTTGGAAAGTCCGGTCTGCAGGGTGTCGAAAATACCGTCGAACACTCTCTTACGCGCCGGATTGATGTTGCGGGAGAACGCCGAAAGCGCATCACGCACGTTGGAAATCTCGAAATCGTTGCCCTTTTTGACCCATGTGGAGAACAGGTTGTCATAGGAGATGAAGTAGCCGCACTCATCCTGTACGCCTTCCACAATGTCCGGATTATCCTCCGTAAGCAGCAGCAGGTCATCCTCGGTGAAATCGGTGTCCTTCAAGCGCATCAGCTCGTTTTCTGAAAGGAATTTGTAGAAGATGAAGCCAAGAATGTAATCCTTGTATTCGTTCGCCTCAATCTTGGAACGCATCTTATTGGCGGACTCCCAGATTTTCGAAGCGAGCTGCTGCTTGTTCATCTATCCCTCCTCATTGCGGTGCCGGCAAAATGCGCGGCTCCACGAGCGACTGCACATCTTTCACAAGAATACCGCACCCCCGCTTGGGAACAGCGTAAGCTGGGGGAAGTTGCTTCTGGATTCGAGTACGGTTTGAATGCGGCTGCTTCGGATTTCGATGGTGAGAAAAAGTATCTTCGAATCACTGATATAGATGATCAAACTCGTGAATTCCGTACGGATGATTTATCTTCGCCTGATATCAATAATCCGATTGATGACAGGTATCTACTCAAAGAAGGCGATATATTATTTGCACGAACCGGGGCCAGCGTAGGTAAAACCTACCTGTATAAGGCATCAGACGGGAAAACGTATTATGCCGGTTTCCTTATTCGAGCGCATGTTTCAGATGAGGCAGATGCTGGTTTCATCTTTCAGAGCACACTGACTGAACGGTATAAGCAGTTTGTTTTGCTTACTTCTCAGCGTTCAGGGCAGCCCGGCATCAACGCGCAAGAATATTCAGATCTCCTTTTGCCTCTGCCATCCCTGATGGAGCAGCGCCGAATCGGCGCGTTCTTCGACCGTCTGGATTCGCTCATCACCCTTCATCAGCGTAAGCTCGAATTACTCCGGAATATCAAGAAATCCATGCTCGACAAGATGTTTGTATAGGGGTGTTCATGGCAATAATCACGTTATTTCACGGTTCTCCGTACGAATCCGTGACCCCCGAATACGGTTTAGGCAACGACAAACACGACTACGGCCGTGGTTTCTATCTGACCGCGAATGTGGAACTGGCCAAGGAGTGGGCCGTGTGCCGGCCGGATGAGTCCAATGGCTGGGTCCATCAGTACGAACTGGACACGAATGGGCTGCGCATCCTGGATTTTCAGGAGCATAGCGTGCTTACTTGGCTGGCTGAGCTGATGAAGCATCGTGATGCCGCTGATTCCAAGCGCTATCGTGTGCTGGCTGCGAAGTTCATCGCCCAATACGGCATCGACACCAGCGGCTATGACGTCATCAAAGGCTGGCGTGCGAACGCCTCGTATTTTATATCGCCAAAGAATTCGTCCGAGACAATGTGGACGTCGATATCTTGGAGGAACTGCTGTCGCTTGGAGGTCTGGGCATCCAGTATTGCGTCAAGACCGCAAAGGCGTACAGGCAACTGCGCGAAGTCCCGGACGGCCTGCTTTCCGTCAGCTACAGCGAATTCAACGACAAATACAATCAGAGGGATGTTGAGGCACGGCAGAACATGCGCGACCTCATCGATTCCGATGCCAATACGGTGACCAACGTGTTCAGCACGTTGCTCTAGGGGTGATGACAATGCGGGCATATCCAGAGGTCTACCGGGATGATGTGGTGGAAACTCAAGGCAAGCTTTTCGACTACGTGGCACAGTCGTTTCCGGGCAAGAGCACGGAGGACTTCATCACCGTATATATGGCGAGCAAAACACGCAAAAGCATTGATGAGGCCAAAGCCTACGTCAACACGATGGATGCGAAAGAGCTGTGGAAGTATTTCACCGAGACCGAGCACTACCAGTTGAAGGACGGCAGGGCGCTCGAAGGGTTCATGCCTGATTGGATTGGCGAATTCTACGCCTACTACCAATGGTTCTACGCCATTCCCAGTGCTGAAGTGATCGCCAAGGTGCCGCTGGACTTCCTGAAGAAAGCCTATTTCGGGCTTCATGATCTCGATCTGGAGCTTGCGGTGCGGAAAGTCGGCGAAGAATGACGGACATCATCTGCTTCCATAATCCCGATGAGGAGAACGGATACCTGAGCAACTGGTATCCATCGCGCTTCGTTGTGGATGATGTCGAGTTTTCCTCGATGGAACAGTACATGATGTACCGCAAAGCCTGCTGTTTCAACGATGCCGAAACAGCCGCGCGGATTCTTCGAACCAGCGACGTGGCCGAGATCAAACGACTTGGCCGACTGGTAGCCGGTTATGACGATCACGTATGGAACGGCGTTCGCCAAATCGAAGTCTATGAAGGATTGCTTGCCAAATTCAGTCAGAACGCCGAACTCGGTGCGCAGCTTGAGGCAACCGGCAATGCGGTGTTGGCGGAATGCGCCGTCAAAGACCGTATCTGGGGCATTGGCTTGTCAATGCATGATCCAGCCAGGTTCAATCCGAGCCAATGGCGCGGTCAGAATCTGCTCGGATACGCTCTAATGCTCACAAGAAGGAAGCTCAACCGCATACACGAGCGATAATGTGGCCGTTTTCCCGTATCAATCGCCCCCGCTTGGGAACAGCGTAAGCTGGGGGAGCTATACCAGAAAAATGACGAGCGAAATACTGATGGTTTAGGGTCTGAACGAACTTTATCTGTTGCTTCAATGACGTTTAATTCTGCAGGCAACGGAGCTGATGATTCTTCCTTGCCGAACTACAAGCGTCTTCGATTAGGCGATATCGCATTTGAAGGACATGCTAATAAAGAATTTGCTTATGGAAGGTTCGTGCTTAATGATGCTGGAAACGGCATCATGTCACCAAGATTCACTTGTTTGCGGCCAATTGCTGAACAGGAGTACTCATTTTGGAAGTACTTTATTCACAGTGAGAAGGTTATGCGGCCAATTCTTGTGAATTCCACAAAAGTGGCACTATGATGAACGAATTAGTTGTAGAGGATTTTCTTAAGCAGGAAATTCTCGTTCCACCTTTGCCAGAGCAGTGCCGAATCGGCGCATTCTTCGACCGTCTGGACT
>ENA-OQES01000611-OQES01000611.1-human-gut-metagenome-genome-assembly--contig:-NODE-611-length-14643-cov-2.208046_pt1 | contig 14643 bp, 19 predicted proteins | sample MGYA00242798_ERZ504641 | MGnify/ENA primary metagenome ERZ504641 (study PRJEB26092, sample SAMD00036327) | human gut metagenome | host: Homo sapiens | study: EMG produced TPA metagenomics assembly of... | reverse complement strand
AAACTTTTTTGTGTATGCCTTGTTCAGGCAAAGGTTTTTCGGAAAACGCACCCTTTTTTGCTGTTGAAATTATAGGAAAACGCACCTTTTGGGAGCCTTGTTTTATATGAAAACGCAGTTTTTTAGGGCTGATTTTTATATGAAAATGCACCTTTATGCTCTAAAAACATTATATTTGCATGGATAGGCTGCATGGCAGACATATCTTTGAGCGGTGCTGTGTACTACTGTAAGAGTCATGATACCGTTGGTATAAAATTGTCAAAAAAATATGCTGAAATATTCAGCCGAGATGTTTAAAATGATAAATTTTGCAGGTTTTTTTCCTATTATATTAGGTAATTACGTCAATATTGACTAATTTTTGCATCTCAATTTGATTAATAATTTAAAAAACAATATAAACATTAAACGATGAAAATTTCATTTGAAAATCCCGACAAAGTCAACGGACTGCTGACTTTGACAGTCGAAGAGGCTGACTACAAAGAGAATGTCGAGAAGACACTGAAGAACTACCGCAAGAAGGCTAACGTGCCCGGATTCCGTCCCGGCATGGTGCCCATGGGCATGATAAAGAGACAGTTTGGAACAACTGCCAAGGTTGACGAAATCAATAAGCTGCTGGGCGAGCAGATTTACAAATATGTAAAAGACAACAACATCCAGATGCTGGGCGAGCCGCTGCCTTCAGACAAGCAGGAGCCGGTAGACATGGAGAAGGAAGCTCCCTACACATTTATGTTCGATATAGCTGTTGCTCCTGAGTTCAAGGCTGAACTGACAGGCGACGACACAATAGACTATTACACAATAACTGTTGACGACAAGATCATCGACCAGCAGATAGACGTGTTCGCATCTCGTGCTGGCCACTACGACAAGGTAGAGGACTATCAGGCAAACGACATGCTGAAGGGCGACATCCGCGAGCTTGACGAAAACGGCAACACTAAGGAGGGCGGCATCACAGTTGAGGGTGCAGTGCTCATGCCTGAATATATTAAGGTGGAAGACCAGAAGAAAACTCTTCGACGGAGCCAAGCTGGGCGACATCATCACATTCAACCCGAAGAAGGCTTATCCTGAAAGCGAACATCGAGGTTTCTTCACTGCTCAAGATGAAGAAGGAAGAAAGTTGCCGACCTGACTGCCGACTTCAGCTATCAGATCACTGAGATATCTCGCTTATGTTTAAGGCTGAGGTAAAATCAGGAAACTCTTCGACCAGGTTTACGGCAAGGACGTAATCAAGGACGAGAAAGACTTCCGCGAGAAGATTGCAGAGGGACTCAAGGCTCAGTTTGCCGTTGACTCTGACTTCAAGTTCATCCAGGATGTACGCAAGTATCTTGTTGACAAGGTAGGCGCTCTTACATATCCCGATGCCCTGCTGAAGCGCATCATGCTGAACAACAACAAGGACAAGGCGAGAGTTTGTTGAGAAGAACTACGAGCAGAGCATCAAGGAGCTTACATGGCACCTCATCAAGGAGCAGCTCGTTAAGGCAAACGGCATTAAGATTGAGGACGCTGACATCGAGGAGACAGCCAAAGAGGCTGCCAAGGCACAGTTTGCTCAGTATGGCATGAACAACATTCCTGAGGAATATATCGAGAACTATGCCAAGGACATGCTGAAAAAGAGAGAGTATATCGACTCTTTCGTTGACCGCAGCATTGACCGCAAGCTGACAGAAATCCTCAAGAACGTTGTTAAGCTCGAGAACAAGACTGCAACACTCGAGGAATTCAACAAAATGATGCAGGCAGAATGAAAAAATATTTTTTTATAAAAAACTTCCGCATGTTAGGAGGTTATCGACCTTTTTTTATTATCTTTGTTCCTAAGAACAGATAGAAAGGGTCGGTAACCTCCTTTCTTTCTACGAAAAATGAACTATAATAATTATGAACGATTTTAGAAAATACGCTACCGGACATCTTGGCATGAGCGGTATGGTCTTCGATGACGTAATGAAAGCTCAGGCTCAGTATCTGAACCCCTACATCCTGGAGGAGCGCCAGCTCAACGTAACCCAGATGGATGTGTTCTCACGTCTTATGATGGACCGCATCATATTTCTGGGGCACACAGATTGACGACTATACAGCCAACACGCTGCAGGCTCAGCTGCTGTATCTCGACTCGACCGATCCCGGCAAAGACATATCTATATATATAAACAGCCCCGGCGGAAGCGTTACGGCCGGACTTGGCATATATGACACCATGCAGTTCATATCGAGCGACGTGGCTACTATATGTACGGGCATGGCTGCGTCTATGGCTGCCGTGCTGCTCGTTGCCGGAACAGAAGGCAAGCGCTCGGCTCTTACGCACAGCCGCGTGATGATACACCAGCCGCTCGGCGGAGTGCAGGGACAGGCTTCAGACATCGAGATTGAGGCCAAGGAGATAATGAAATTCAAGAAAGAGCTCTACACCATAATATCCGACCACTCTCACACTCCTTACGACAAGGTGTGGAAGACTCTGACCGCAACTACTGGATGACGGCCGAAGAGGCTAAGGAGTATGGCATGATAGACAATGTGCTTATCAGAAAGGCGGAAAGGCCGCAGCTCCTGTACAGAACGAGGGACAGGAAAAATAATGCATGAAGAGTGAAGCTCCAAGCACACGGAGCTTAATCAATACAAATATAAATATACGACAATCGGATGAATAAAGTTTGTAGCTTTTGCGGACGTAGCGAAAAAATGACGTCAAGCTGCTCATAACGGGCGTTGACGGATATATATGCGAGAGCTGTGCCGTGCAGGCTTACGAGATAGTTAAGTCGACAGGACTGCTCGACGAAGACAAGCAAAAGCAAAATACTAAGTTTAAACTTAAGAAGGTGCCGAAGCCGCGCGAGATAAAGAAATATCTCGACCAGTATGTCATCGGTCAGGACGACGCAAAGCGCTGTCTGGCCGTGTCGGTGTATAACCACTACAAGAGACTTCAGCAACCGGAAGACGACAACGGCGTAGAGATAGAGAAAAGCAATATAATTATGGTGGGAAGCACCGGTACGGGCAAGACCCTCATGGCGCGCACCATAGCCAAGCTGCTCGATGTCCCCTTCACCATTGTAGATGCCACGGTGTTCACCGAGGCCGGATATGTGGGCGAGGATGTTGAGAGCATACTGAGCCGACTGCTTCAGGTGGCCGACTATGATGTTGAGGCTGCGCAGCGCGGCATCGTGTTCATCGACGAGATAGACAAGATTGCGCGCAAGAGCGACAATCCTTCCATAACACGCGACGTGAGCGGCGAGGGCGTTCAGCAGGGACTGCTCAAGCTGCTTGAAGGCTCGATGGTGAATGTACCGCCACAGGGCGGGCGCAAGCACCCCGACCAGGAGTATATTCATGTAGACACCAAGAACATTCTGTTTATTTGCGGCGGAGCCTTCGACGGCATCGAACGAAAGATAGCACAGAGGCTCAACACTCATGTGGTGGGCTATAACTCGGTGCAGAACGTGCGCAACATCGACAAGAACGATCTCATGAAATACATCCTGCCGCAAGACCTCAAGTCGTTCGGACTGATACCTGAGATTATCGGCCGTCTGCCGGTGCTGACATATCTCAACCCGTTAGACCGTCAGGCTCTAAGGTCGATACTCGTAGAACCAAAGAACTCCATAATAAAGCAGTATATCAAACTGTTCGAGATGGACGGCATTGAGCTGTCGTTCACAGAGGACTCGCTCGATTTCATTGTCGACAAGGCCATGGAATACAAGCTCGGAGCACGCGGACTGCGCTCTATCGTGGAGAGCGTTATGATGGATGCAATGTTTGAAGTTCCGTCTAAGCGCGTCAAGACATTTGAAGTAACTCTCGACTATGCACGCCAGCAGCTCGAGAAGGCTCACTTCGAAAAGCTGGAGAGTGCTTAAGCCGGCAAGGCTCTTAAATATAAAGTAACATAAAACCGGGAAACTCTGCTTACTAACTATATGAACAAGGAAGTTAATCTTACAGAAAAACTGAAGCAATATTTCGGCTTTGATAAGTTTAAAGGTGACCAGGAAGCCATTATACGCAATCTGCTCGATGGCAAGAACACGTTTGTGCTTATGCCTACCGGAGGCGGAAAGTCGTTGTGTTATCAGTTGCCGTCGCTCATCATGGACGGCACGGCAATAGTGATATCGCCGCTCATTGCACTGATGAAGAATCAGGTTGACGTGATCAACGGCATGAGCGAGAGCGACGGGGTGGCTCATTATCTTAACTCCTCTCTTAACAAGTCGGCCATCGACCATGTTAAGAGCGACATCATGGCCGGCAAGACCAAGTTGCTGTATGTTGCGCCTGAGTCGCTCACAAAGGAGGATAATGTCGACTTCCTCAAGACTGTTAAGATTTCTTTCTATGCCATAGACGAAGCACACTGTATATCTGAATGGGGACACGACTTCCGTCCTGAATACCGCCGTATACGCCCGATTATCAACGAGATTGGCAATGCCCCGGTGATAGCGCTTACGGCTACGGCCCACCGACAAGGTTAGAACGGATATAAAGAAAAGCCTCGGAATACTCGACGCAACAGAGTTCAAGAGTTCGTTCAACCGTCCGAACCTTTATTATGAGGTAAGGCATAAGACGAAGGATATAGACAAGCAGATAGTTAAGTTCATAAGGCAGAACCCCGGCAAGAGCGGCATCATTTATTGTCTGTCGCGCAAGAAGGTCGAAGAACTGGCCGCAGTGCTGCGTGCCAACGATATCAAGGCTGCGGCATATCATGCCGGTCTCGACTCGTCTACACGCTCGGCAACACAGGACGACTTTCTGATGGAGCGCCTCGACGTAATCGTTGCCACTATTGCTTTCGGTATGGGAATAGACAAGCCCGACGTGCGCTTTGTGATTCATTACGACATACCCAAAAGGTCTTGAGGGCTACTATCAGGAGACCGGCCGTGCCGGTAGAGACGGTGGGGAAGGCAAGTGTATAGCATTCTACTCATATAAAGACCTCAGAAAACTTGAGAAGTTTATGGAGGGAAAGCCTGTTGCTGAACAGGACATCGGTCGCCAGCTGCTGCAGGAGACAGCCGCATACGCCGAGTCTTCCGTGTGTCGCAGAAAGATGCTTCTGCATTATTTCGGCGAGGTGTACGACAAGGACAACTGCGGCAACTGTGACAACTGCCTGCATCCGAAGACGAAGATTGAGGCCAAGGATGCGCTGCTCGTTGTGCTGCAGGCTATCGCGGCAATAAAGGAAGACTTCTGGACAGACTATGTCATAGACTTTGTTGAAGGAAAAGACAACAACGACATAGTGGCTCACAAGCATGACAAGCTTGACGAGTTCGGCTCGGGTGAGGATATGGACGAAAAACTCTGGAATCCGGTAATACGTCAGGCACTCATTGCAGGGTACATCAAGAAGGATGTGGAGAACTACGGCATACTTAAACTTACTGCTGCCGGCAAGAGGTTCATTAAGAATCCTGAGTCGTTCATGATCGTGAAGGACAACGACTTCAACGAAGAGGACGAAGAGGAAGTAAGCGACGGAGCAGGCGCTGCACTCGATCCGATGCTGTATTCCATGCTGAAAGACCTGCGCAAGAAGGTCAGCAGCAAGCATCAGTTGCCGCCTTATGTCATCTTCCAGGATGTGTCGCTGGAGCAGATGGCCACCGTTTATCCTATAACTTTCGAAGAACTTCAGAACATTCAGGGAGTGGGAGCAGGCAAGGCACGCCGCTACGGCAAGGAGTTTGTCGAGCTGATAAAGAAACACTGCGAGGAGAACGACATAGAGCGCCCCGAAGACCTGCGTGTGCGTACAGTGGCAAAGAAGTCGGTGCTGAAGGTGAAAATCATACAGAGCATCGACCGGCAGATAGCCCTCGACGACATTGCCGATGCACAGGGCATCGACTTTGAAGACCTGCTCGATGAGGTTGAGGCCATCGTCTACAGCGGAACAAAGATAAACATTGACTACTTCCTCGAGGAAGTGATGGACGACGACCATGTGGACGACATCTACGACTACTTCAAGGAGAGCGAGACCGACGACCTTGAGACTGCCATGGAAGAGCTTGGCGATGATTATAGTGAAGACGAGATTCGTCTGGTTAGAATAAAGTTTATATCAGACATGGGCAACTAATCCTAGGTCGGGATAAACCGGAACAATGGCGGCTGACATCCTGCGGCTTAGGTACAGATAATAACATAGTTGATGAAAGGTGGCTTTTTGCATTGCGAAAGGCCACCTTTTATCGTGTAATATGCGGCATATTGGCAGACAAAATGACCATGTATTGCAATACGCTGTATATCAGGACGTTCCGTGGCAGGACGCCGGTCGCTGTTTTTCGTCCAGGCCGGTTGTTGGCGTTTGGCTGTATTCTCGTGGCGTATTGAGCGCAGTGTCGTATGCTTTTTGCGCGGAACAGTCGTGCAGTGTCAATAGAAGGATGACGGCAAGATCATAGTAGAAATACAAAGACGGAATGAAGGAGTAATGTGCTTGTATGTTTAAACTATATGCGGTCTGTTGGCCGATTTTGTCGACTAAAACATAAAAACCGCCAAACAGTATGCTCAAAAGGCTGCTTTTTAATGTTTTCGGCATGTCGCCGGCCGTTGCCGCGGGCTGCGTTAAATAGCATTAATTAGAAAAGAAAATGACGTTTGTGGCGTCTGATATGGACTTTTTTTTGCTAAATTTGCACGCAATGAAAATTTCTAAATAAATATATGTCATCATTTGTTGCAGATAAAATTGTGATGGACGGTCTGACTTTTGACGACGTCCTCTTAATCCCAGCTTATTCGGAAGTACTGCCAAAGACGGTAGAGTTGGAAAACCAAGTTCTCGCGCAACATCAGCCTGAACGTTCCTTTGTTACGGCCGCAATGGACACCGTGACGAGAGTCGGCCATGGCTATAGCCATAGCCCGTGAAGGCGGTATCGGCGTTATACACAAAAACATGTCGATAGAGGAGCAGGCACGCCAGGTTGCCATTGTTAAGCGTGCAGAGAACGGTATGATTTACGACCCTGTTACAATCCGCCGCGGTTCTACCGTAAGAGAGGCTCTGGCCATGATGGCAGAATATCATATCGGTGGTATTCCTGTCGTTGATGACGAAAACCATCTGGTAGGTATCGTTACTAACCGCGACCTGAGATTCGAGCGCACTCTCGACCGTAAGATCGACGAGGTAATGACAAGCGAGAATCTTGTAACGACTAACATCCAGACAGACCTTACAGCTGCGGCTGCCATTCTGCAGGAAAACAAAATAGAGAAGCTGCCCGTTGTTGACAACGACAACAAACTGGTAGGACTTATCACATATAAGGATATCACCAAGGCTAAGGACAAGCCTATGGCATGCAAGGACGCCAAGGGACGTCTGCGCGTTGCTGCCGGAGTAGGCGTTACTGCTGATACGCTCGACCGTATGCAGGCTCTTGTTGACGCCAATGCCGATGCTATCGTGATAGACACAGCCCACGGACATTCTAAATATGTAATCGAGAAACTTGTTGAGGCTAAGCACTCATTCCCCGGTGTAGACATCGTTGTGGGTAACGTGGCTACAGGCGCTGCAGCCAAGATGCTCGTTGATAACGGTGCCGACGCCGTAAAGGTAGGTATCGGTCCGGGCAGTATCTGTACTACACGTGTCGTTGCCGGTGTGGGCGTTCCTCAGCTCAGCGCTGTTTATGACGTGGCTTGCGCCCTCGAGGGTACAGGCGTTCCTCTCATTGCCGACGGCGGTCTGCGCTATTCAGGCGATGTTGTCAAGGCTCTTGCAGCCGGCGGATATTGCGTCATGATCGGTTCGCTGGTAGCCGGAACAGAAGAGAGCCCCGGCGACACAATAATCTTCAACGGACGTAAATTCAAGAGCTATCGCGGAATGGGCAGTCTCGAGGCCATGGAGAACGGATCTAAGGACCGCTACTTCCAGTCAGAGACTAAGGATGTTAAGAAACTTGTGCCCGAAGGCATTGCCGGCCGCGTTCCTTATAAAGGCACTCTGCAGGAGGTTATCTATCAGCTCGTGGGCGGTCTGCGCTCAGGTATGGGCTACTGTGGAGCCAACGACATACAGGCACTTCATAATGCCAAATTCGTGCGCATAACAAATGCAGGCGTGCTCGAGAGCCATCCTCACGACATCTCTATCACAAGTGAGGCTCCCAACTACTCACGCCCTGAATAACCGGCATGTATAGAGGCTCGCATGTGAGCCGAGATGAGTATTATTTAAATACCGCAATATTAAGAAATGAAATCTTTTAAGCTTTTTGTAGCCATGCTCCTCTGTGGGAGCATAGGCTCTTGCTCAGCACGACGATCCCGTTGTAATGAAAATCAACGGGGTGCCAGTGACACGCTCTGAGTTTGAATATTCATATAATAAGAACAATTCTGACGACGTAATCGACAAGAAGACTGTTGACGAATACGTCGACTTGTTTGTCAATTACAAACTTAAGGTTGCAGCAGCCTATGACGCCAAGCTCGACACGCTCAGCTCGTTTAAGAAAGAGTTTGCCATGTACCGCGACCAGCAGGTCCGTCCGTCGTTTGTCAACGACTCTGACATCGTGGCCGAGGCACGCCTGGTTTACGACAAGACAAAGGAGCGTATCGGCGAGCGCGGACTGATAAAGCCTGCACACATACTTATATATGTTGAGCAGAAAGCCCCTGCAGAGAAGCTTGAGAAGGCACGCCTGCGCGCCGACTCGCTTTACAACGTGCTGAAAGGCGGAGCCGACTTTGCAGAGCTTGCCAAGAAATATTCGCAGGATCCGGGTTCGGCTAAGAACGGAGGAGAACTGCCCTGGCTTCAGCCCGGACAGACGCTCAAGGAGTTTGAAGATGCAGCTTATGCTCTGAAAACCGGCGAAATGAGCAAACCGGTGCTCTCACCTGTGGGCTATCATATCATTCTCATGAAGGACCGCAAGGCTTTTGAGCCGTTCGACACGCTGAAGACTGACATCATACGCTTTATCGAGGCACGTGGCGCACGTGAGAGAATTGTTGACAAAAAGCTTGAAGAACTTGTAAAAGAGTCTGACGGAAAACTTACCAAAGAGAACATCCTCGAGGCAAGGGCCGAAGAGATGGCAAGCAAGGACTCTGACCTGAAGAATCTTATCAAGGAATATCACGACGGACTCTTGCTTTATGAGATAAGCAACCGCATGGTGTGGGACAAGGCCGCAAAAGACGATGCCGGACTTGCCGCATATTTCAAGAAGAACAAGAAAAGATATTATTGGGACGAACCCAGATACAAGGGTATGGTATACCACGTCAAGCAGAATGAAGACGTAGAGGCTGTTAAGAACTGCGTGAAGGATGTTCCGTTTGACGAATGGGCTGAGAAACTGCGCGTTACGTTCAACAACGACTCTGTGTTGAGAATACGCGTCGAGAAAGGTATATTCAAGGCCGGCGACAACGCATTTATCGACAAGATGGTGTTTAAGAAAGACACCGTGGTTACTCCGGTCAAGAACTTCCCTATCGATGCTGTTTACGGAAAGATACTTAAGCGTAAGCCCGAAAGCTACGAGGATGTTCGCGGACTGGTTACGGCCGACTATCAGGACCAGCTGGAGAAGCAGTGGGTGGCCGACCTCAGAAAGAAATATCCCCGTGGGAAGTATATTAGATGTGTTGGAAAACAGTTAAAATAATCTTCTAAAATGATGAAATCTAGAAGCAAAACAGCCTTATGGGCCGTAGTATCGATGGTGTTCTTTGCCACTGTAAGCGCGCGGCCTTTACAGGGTGGCGACGATAAAGACGTTGCCAAAAACCGACTCGGTTGCAAAGGTTGACACCGTTGATTCTGCCGATCCGGCAAGCGTGGTCGACGAGGTTATATGGGTTGTCGGTGACGAGCCAATACTCTTGTCTGACGTCGAAATGGCCCGTATGCAGGCCGAGATGGAAGGCGTCAAGTGGGAAGGTGATCCCGACTGCACCATTCCTGAGCAGTTGGCCGTGCAGAAGCTGTTCTTGCATCAGGCTGCGATAGACAGTATCGAGGTCAGCGAGTCTGAGGTGGCTCAGAGTGTTGAGCATCAGATAAGCGCATGGCTTCAGATGGTCGACGGCAACAAGGAGCGTCTGGAGGAGTATAAGAGAAAGAGTCTTGCTGAGCTGCGAATATCACTTCACGATGACTTCAAAGACCGTCTTCTCATTGAAAGAGAACGCGAGAAGCTCGTTGAGGACATCACAGTTTCGCCTGCTGATGTGCGTCGATATTTCAGCGAATTGCCTGAAGACAGTATCCCTATGGTTACCGACAGAGGTTGAAGTACAGATTATAACACGTACTCCGAAAGTGAGCAGGCCGAAATAGACCGTATAAAGAACGAACTTCGCAATTACACCGAGATGGTCACCAGCGGTCAGACTTCTTTCACGGCATTGGCAAAGCTTTATTCGGAAGATCCGGGTACAGCCCGTATGGGTGGCGAATTTCCTGATTATGTAGGCCGAGGCATGCTCGATCCGGCTTTTGCTAACGTGGCTTTCAACCTTACAGACCCGAAGAAGATATCTAAAATCGTAGAGACCGACTTCGGATATCATATCATCCAGCTTATAGACAAGCGAGGCGACAAGATTAAGGTAAGACACATCCTTCTTAAGCCTAATGTTTCTAATGAGGCTATCGAGACAGCTTCAATGCAGCTTGACTCTATAGCAGACGAGATACGTGCGGGCAAATTCACCTTCGAGCAGGCAGCGTCATTCCTGTCTGACGATAAGGATACGCGCAACAATAACGGTCTGATGGCCAACACCACCGAGTCAGGACGTACAAGTAAGTTCCAGCTCCGCAATCTGCCTTCAGAGATAGCACGTGTGGTAGACACGCTGAAGGTTGGTGAGGTGTCGGCTCCTTTCCAGATGATTAATGAGAAAAACGGTAAGCTCGTTTGTGTCGTCGCAAAGCTGAAGAGCCGCGTGGAGATGCACAGGGCTACGATAACCGAAGATTTTCAGACGATGAAGAACATCGTGCTTGCCAAGCGCAAGGAAGAGTTCATAAAAGACTGGATAAAGGATAAGATAAAGAATACGTATATACGAATAAACGATCGTTATAAGAATTGTAACTTTGAATATCAAGGTTGGGTTAAATGACAACAAACAATAGAATAAAAGTCTTATTCAGCGGGCATAGGATACTGATTGTGGTACTCCTGTGCCTGTTTGGACTTAGTGTGGTCCAATCACGCCAGCCGAATAAGAAGAAACCGCGCAAGAGTACAAACGAGCGCGTCTATCTTGTTCATGCCGATGTTACCAATTATGACATGTTCGGCGACAACCCTACGGCCCAGGTGCTTAAGGGGCGTGTGGCATTCAGGCATAATGGTGCGCGCCTGTTCTGTGACAGTGCGTATCTTTATCAGGAGTCAAACTCGTTTAAGGCTTTCGGACATGTGAAGATGTATCAGGGGGACACCCTCTCGCTGTTCAGCGACTATGCCTATTATGACGGCAACGACCAGATGGCCGAGGCACGCTACAACGTTGTGCTGAAGCATAGGGGCACCACGCTTTACACCGACAGTCTTAACTACGACCGTCTTTACGGCATCGGATATTTCTTTGAGGGCGGAAAGATGGTCGACAAGAAGAACGTATTGGTTTCTGACTGGGGCGAATATGACACGGAAACACGCAACGCCGTGTTCAATTATAATGTAAATCTGAAGAATCCTAAGTTTGTTCTTACCACAGATACGCTCCATTATGACACACGTACTTCAATGGCGCATATCGTTGGACCGTCGAAAATCACTTCGGGAAAGAGCACGATATATACATCTCAGGGATATTATGACACCAATAAGGAGAAAGCCCGCCTATACGGACGGTCGCGTCTTACCAACAACGGTAAGGAACTTACGGGCGACAGTTTGTTCTATAACGAAAAGACAGGTATAAGTCAGGGCTTTCATAATGTTGTGTACAAGGATTCGCTTAACAAAAATCAGCTGAACAGCAACTACTTCTGGTATAATGAAAAGACAGGTTTTGCCTTCGCAACAGACAGCGCCGTGATGATGGATTTCTCTCAGCGTGACACGCTTTATCTGCATTCTGACACGATGAAGGTTTACACCTTTAATATAAACACCGACTCTGTTTATCGTGTGGCCCATTGTTATAATAAGGTAAGGGCGTTCAGACCGGATGTTCAGGCCGTTTGCGATTCTCTGATTTACAACACGAAAGACTCGTGTCTCATAATGTATAAGACCCGATAACATGGAATGCTAACCGCCAGCTGTTAGGTGAGGTAATTGAGGTGTTCATGAAAGACTCGACCATTGACCGCGCACATGTTATAAATCAGGCTCTCTCGATAGAGCAGTTGCCCGACAGCATCCATTTTAATCAGATATCTTCGAGAGAGATGTTCGGATATTTTGAAAAATGGAGAAATACGTAAGACCGAGGCGATAGGCAACGTGCTTGCCGTGTATTACCTTGAAGAAGACAAGGACAGCTCGCTCACCAACATGGCATATATTGAGACGGATACGATGCGTATGTTCATGAGAAACCGACAGCTGGAAAACTCTTTGGACATGCAAGAGTCAGAATGTTATGTATCCTATCACACAGACACCCGTGGCAAAGTCTAAACTGCCGTCGTTTGCATGGTTTGACTATGTCAGGCCGCTTGACAAGAATGACATATTCGTATGGCGCGGCAAAGAAAGAGCGGCACAGAGCTAAAGAACATTCCGCGCCGTTCGGCACCGTTGCAGCATATAAGTTCCGGCTCTGTTGTTTCTGTTGAAAGTGAAGTTAAGCCTGTTGCAGGCGCAGAACAGTCGAAGCCGGATGATGGAGCGGACGCAAAGCAAACATCGTCTGCAGATGGCGCGTCAGAAAAACAGAAAACTGCAGGTTCACCGGAAAGTAAGTCGGAATCTGCTCCAGTTCCTGCATCCGACAGCGTAAAGTATTCTGACGTTCAGACTGCGCCTGGTGGAGAAACAAAAACAGAGGCCAAGACCGATGTTGAGCTCAAAAGACAACAAATAAGCTTATGGGACTGTTCAAGCAGCGCAGACCGCGTGGGTTTCAGCATCAATACCTGTATGCTGATGAACGTAAGGATGTATTGAAGGATGTGGAGGAACGTGCGAAACGGGAGCTTGGTGTGGCAGACGACAAAGGCAAGTCAAGCCATGAAGACCGCATAAGAGGCGCTTTCCTTAACGCTACGAAATATGCAAGGCGCCGCAGCGAACGGCGTTTGTCCGGCGGATTCATCCTTAGTACGGGTGTCATCCTGCTGCTGATTGTCCTGCTTGTTGTAGTTTGGAAGTTTTTGCTTTATTTTAATTAGTTGAAAAATCATGAGTGACATTATACAGCTTCTGCCTGATTCTGTGGCAAATCAGATTGCTGCGGGTGAGGTTATACAGCGTCCGGCATCTGTAATCAAGGAACTTGTTGAAAATTCTGTTGATGCCGGAGCAGATACAATTAAGGTACTGGTTACCGATGCAGGGCGCACTTCGATACAGGTGATAGACAACGGCAAGGGCATGTCGGAAACCGATGCGCGCCTGTCGTTTGAACGTCATGCAACATCAAAGATACGCCAGGCAAGCGACCTGTTTGCTCTTCATACAATGGGATTCCGTGGCGAGGCGCTTGCATCCATCGCTGCCGTGGCCCAGGTTGAACTGAAGACACGCACTGCAGATGACGAACTCGGAACGCATATCACTATTTCCGGCTCTAAGGTTATGGCCCAGGAGCCTGTTTCGTGTCCTATAGGAAGCAACTTTTCTGTAAACAATATATTCTTCAATGTCCCTGCAAGACGTAAGTTCTTGAAGTCTAACTCTACGGAACTTAATAACATCCTTGCTGCTTTTGAGCGTATAGTGCTTGTTTATCCGCAGATAAACTTTACGTTCCATAGCAACGGCGTGGAGATGTTCAACCTGCGTAAAGGCAGCCTAAGACAGCGTATAGTAGATGTGTTCGGCAAGAAACTCAATCACGACATACTGCCCGTTAACGTTGAGACAACGGTATGCAATATCTCGGGATTTGTCGGCAAGCCCGAAGCCGCCCGTAAGAAATGCTCTCATCAGTATTTCTTTGTCAACGGGAGATATATGAAGCATCCGTATTTTCATAAGGCCGTGCTTACGGCTTTCGACCGCCTTATACCTATGGGCGAGCAGGTGCCTTATTTCATTTACTTCGATGTCAATCCAGAAGACATCGATGTGAACATCCATCCTACAAAAAGCCGAGATAAAGTTTGAGAATGAGCAGACTATATGGCAGATACTTATGGCTGCCGTTAAAGGACTCTCTCGGCCGCTTTAATGATGTTCCTTCGATAGACTTCGATACTGAAGGAAGGCCTGATATACCGGTGTTCGACCCCTCTGTGGGGCGGCACTTCAGCTCCCAAAACTTGACTTTAATCCGGAGTATAATCCTTTCAAGGAGACGTCAGCAGGCAGTATGCCATCAAACCGTAGAACGGTTCCTGACTCATGGGAGACGCTCTATGAAGGAGTGGGTGGCGGCGAAGAGCAAAGCCTCTTT
>ENA-OQES01000610-OQES01000610.1-human-gut-metagenome-genome-assembly--contig:-NODE-610-length-14649-cov-1.961162_pt1 | contig 14649 bp, 24 predicted proteins | sample MGYA00242798_ERZ504641 | MGnify/ENA primary metagenome ERZ504641 (study PRJEB26092, sample SAMD00036327) | human gut metagenome | host: Homo sapiens | study: EMG produced TPA metagenomics assembly of... | reverse complement strand
CCAATCTGATAGATGTAATAGGTACCGACCATGCCCCTCACTTACTAAAGGAAAAGGAAGGGGGGAGCATTGAAAGCCGTATCGGGTATGCCGATGATACAGTTTTCATTAGTAGCTATCATGGAATTAGTACGCGAAGGCATATTAAGCATAGAGCAAACTGGTTCAGAAAAAATGTGCCATGCACCGGCCGAACTTTATCATATTGAAAGACGAGGCTACATCCGCCCCGGTTATCAAGCCGACCTCGTATTGGTAAATCCGGATCATGAATGGACTGTAACTGCCGACTGCGTTTTAAGCAAATGCGGATGGACTCCGATGGAAGGACAGAAAATTCCACACACGGGGTAGCAAAAAAACATTCGTCAAATGGTGATCTGGTTTTACAGTGACAACAAAGGTAGACCAAAGTCATCGCGGACAAGAATTAAGGTTTAAAAGATGATTGTAAATTACAAGATTCACGAAGTAAGCGAATACATTAACTGGATTTAGTTTTTTTCCATGCATGGGGCTTTCAACCCAAGTTTGCCGCCATTGCGGACATACATGGATGTGATTCATGCCGGGCCATGTGGCTCACCGGTTTTGCGGAAGAAGACCGTCCGAAAGCCAGTGAAGCCATGCAGCTTTTCAAAGAGGCAAATCGGATGTTGAATGAACTGGATACAGCGTATCAGACCCACGGAGTGGTCAATATCATGGATGCCAATGCCGACGGAGATGATCTGCTGCTGAACAGCAAGCGTTTTCCGCTTTTGCGTCAACAAACAGCAAAATTGAAAGAAGATGACCCGTTTTTATGTCTGAGTGACTTTGTGCGTCCATTATCATCGGGTATCACAGACAAAGTAGGAGCATTCGCCACCACGGTAGATGCAGAAATGGAGCGGCTCTATGCAGAAGACGATTACAAACGTATGTTAGTGCAAACATTGTCCGACAGACTGGCGGAAGCTACTGCCGAAAAACCTGCACGAAGATGTACGCAAAAAAAGCTTTGGGGAATATGCACCTGATGAAAACCATAAGCGTAAAATGACCTGCATAATGAAAAATTATCAAGGGATACGTCCTGCCGTAGGATTATCCTTCCTTGCCCGACCAATCCGTCAATTTCCTATTAGACGAGTTGCTGGATATGAAGCAAATAGGAATTTCATTGACCGAGAATGGTATGATGAAGCCCCATGCCTCTGTATGCGGACTCATGTTTGCCCATCCGGCTTCCCGCTATTTCTCCATCGGAAAAATAGGTGAAGACCAATTGGCAGATTACGCCGCCCGCCGGGGCATGAGTATAGAAGAAACTAAAAAGTTTCTCGCCGCCAATCTATAAAAAAGCGAATAAATTATGATGCTGATAAAGTTATTTCTGTTTTTTCTACTGCTACTGATATTGCCCGATATGTATATATACAAGGCATATATACGCCGTGTTTCCCAAAAAATTGGACACATTGGGCTTATTGGCTTCCCAGTCTGTTTCTTTTATTGGGAATGACATTAGTCTTTTCTATACATGAGCCACGTCCGGATTCCATGCAGCGACTTAGCAATTTCTTATTGATTTTTCTTTGTTTCTCCGTACCCAAGGCACTTTTCGTCATTGTTATCCTGTTTATGAAGCTCCTATATATCATCTCCGGCAAAAAAGCTGTATGGAGGATATGTAAGCAGGAGGATTGGCTTTAGCCTCGTTAATATATGTAATATATGGAGCAACCGAAGGAAAACAGCATTTTCAAATCAGGGAGGTAACCATCAGTTCCGATGAACTTCCCAGCGGCTTTGACGGCTACCGCATTGTACAAATATCTGATATCCATTCCGGCAGCTGGACTGGCAACGGTGCTGCTTTACAGAAGGCTGTAAACCTTATTAATGCACAACATGCCGACCTGGTACTTTTTACAGGTGACCTGGTCAATAACGTGGCAACGGAATTGGACGAATTTATCCCTATTCTAGAACAGATAAAAGGAAAAGACGGAGTGTATTCCGTTTTAGGCAACCATGACTATTCCCCTTATATAAAATTGGGAAACAGAAGAAGCTCAAGAAGCCAACCTGAACAGCTTGAAATCCAAACAGGCTGCCATGGGATGGAAAATACTCAATAACGATCATGTCATTCTACATCATCATGGAGACAGTATAGCCCTGGCAGGTGTAGAGAACAGCGGAAATCCCCCAATTTCCCAATTATGGAGATCTGCAGAAAGCATTAAAAGGAACGGAAGGAATGTATAAAATATTAATGAGCCATGACCCCACTCATTGGCACAGAGAAGTCTTGCCGGAAAGTGATGTACAGCTAATGCTTTCAGGCCACACCCATGAAATGCAGTTCAGCCTGTTTGGCTTCTCTCCTGCTAAATTCGTATATCCCGAACACAACGGTTTATACCAGGAAGGAAAACAATCCTTGTTTGTCAATATTGGTTTGGGCTACCTGATGTTCCCTATGCGCCTTGGAGCATGGCCGGAAATTCACAGTAATCACGTTACATAAAATTATAAAAAGTAGTTTTTCTATCTTTGGTACAACTAAAATTCAGACAATGAAGTACTATATATTTTATACCAACTATTCATAGCACTTCCCATTTTGCTGGTATTAACCATACTTACAGCAATAGTTACCATTATTGGTTCATGGATAGGCAATCCGCATTTTTGGGGATATTATCCGGGAAAAAGTATGGTCACAGCTTTTCTGCTATGTATTACTTATTCCTGTCAAGGTAGTAGGACATCCGGAAGTACTTAAAAAAATCATCCTACGTGTTTGTAGCCAATCATCAAAGGGTCTTTCGATATCTTCCTGATTTATGGTTTTCTGGGACGAAACTTTAAATGGATGATGAAAAAAACGTCTGCGCAAAATGCCTTTCGTCGGCAAAGCCTGTGAAGCTGCCGGACATATATTCGTTGATAAATCCGGTCCCAAGAAGGTAATAGAAACCATAGAACATGCCCGTCACGTACTACAGGATGGAACTTCTCTAGTGGTATTTCCCGAAGGTGCACGTACTTTTACCGGGCACATGGGATATTTTAAGAAAGGTGCTTTCCAACTGGCAGATGATTTGCAACTTCCCGTAGTACCACTCACTATTATCGGCTCCTTTAATATTCTTCCCCGTACCGGCGGTTTTGTATCCTGGCATCCTATGACATTAGTCGTACATAAGCCCATTTATCCGCAAAGCCAGGGAATGGAAAACATCAAAGCAACCATGGAAGAGGCTTACAGGGAAATTGAGAAAGACTTACCTGAAAAATATCAAGGAAAAATAGACAATCCAGACCAAGACAGATAAAAAAGGCTCCTCATTAATGGGGAGCTTTTAATTTTCCATATTCGAACGGGCTACTGTCACATAATCCTTTACCAAGGAGTTGTTTTTAAATCGGTCAGGAGCCTCCTCTATAATTTCCTCAATCAAGGGAGTCATGACAGGATAAGGAAAATTGCTGCACAACATAATGAAAACACCCGGTCCCAATACATTATCATAATTCTTCTGGATAAACTCCTTAGCCAATGCATTCATTTCAGCAGCCAGTTTCTCACGTTCTCTCGTTATCTCACGTTGAATTTCATCCGGTGCTTTTCCATCCATAATCATACGGCTCTCCTGACGCTCCAACTCGTATGCTCTGTCATCCAAAGAAGTCTTTTTTGCCCACAAAATCATACAGACGATCATTCAACGGAGTTCCGGTAACTACAATACGGGCATTATCAATACTGATGGATATTTTCCCTTTTTCAATGACAAAAGGGCATGATGCTCTCATCATCCATATACAAGGATGCCATTGAAGTAGAATCGGTTATACCTTCCATCTTGAACATTCCATGAATTACCTCTGCCGAATCAATACTCAGCATCCGGTCTCCACTAGGAACTTTTACAAATAGCATTTTCCCATCCAGACGAGAAACAGAAGAACTACCTTCTATCTTATACTCACTGGCACATGAAGTAAAAGCCAATAAAGATACCACAGAGAAAAAAATGTTTATTCATGCTTATCTACGCCCCATTACTATTTTTCGCATACAAAGGTACAATCTATAATTTAGTGACAAAAATATTTTATTAAAATTTAAATCTAAATAGAAGATTATTACCGAGAAGGCTATTTATAGTGCAAAGTTCCCTCTTTTTTTGCTATTTTTGTAACCGATATAAGGATAAAGAAATAACAATTAGTACACAACATGAAAAAAGTTCAAAATCTTTTATTGCTCGCATTGATGTGTGTAGCATTCTTGCCGTCGAAGGCAGACGAAGGTATGTGGCTGTTGCAACTGATGCAAGAGCAGCATTTGGCAGACCGCATGAAAGCACAAGGCTTACTGCTGGAAGCAGACGACATTTATAACCCGAACCGCGTTTCATTAAAAGATGCAGTAGGCATTTTCGGAGGAGGATGTACCGGTGAAATCATCTCACCGGACGGACTGATCCTGACCAACCACCACTGTGGCTACGGAGCGATACAGCAACATAGCTCGGTAGAACATGACTATCTGACTGATGGATTTTTGGGCAAAAAGCCGCAAAGAAGAGCTACCGACTCCGGGATTGAAGTTCAAATTTGTAGAACGCATTGTCGATGTCACAGATAAAGTAAACAATAAAGTAAAATCAGGCGAAGTAAAAGAAGAGGAAACCTTTGAATACGACTTCCTGAAAAAAATCTGGCCGACGAGGAACTGAAAGCCAGTGACCTGAACGGAAAAGCGGGTATCAGCGCACAAGCTCTGCCTTTCTATGCAGGCAATAAATTCTATCTGATTTATCTGAAAACCTACAGCGACGTACGCATGGTTGCCGCTCCGCCTTCATCCATCGGTAAATTCGGTGGTGAAACAGACAACTGGATGTGGCCCCGCCATACTTGCGACTTCTCCGTCTTCCGCATTTATGCGGATGCCAACGGCGAACCGGCAGAATATAATGAAAACAATGTTCCTCTGAAAGCCAAAAATGCATCTGGCTATCTCACTGAAAGGTATTAACGAGGGTGACTATGCCATGATTATGGGATTCCCCGGAAGCACCAACCGCTATCTGACTCAAAGTGAAGTGAAACAACGGATGCATTCCACCAACGAACCCCGTATCCGCATACGTGGTGTGCGTCAGGATGTACTGAAGAAAGAAATGGCTGCCAGTGACAAAGTACGTATCCAATACGCCAGCAAATATGCAGGTTCCAGCAACTATTGGAAAAACTCTATCGGCATGAATAAAGCCATTATCGACAATAAGGTATTGGAAACAAAAGCAGAACAGGAAGCCAAGTTCGCAGCATTTGCTAAAGCCAAAGGCAACACTGATTATGAAAAAGTAGTCAGCGAAATTGATGCCGCCATCGAAAAGAGTAATCCTATTCTTTATAACTACACCTGTTTCCGTGAAGTCTTTCAAGGAGGTATAGAATTCGGCACTCCTTATCTGATTCTGGACAAGCTGAAAGAAGCAATCAAAAATAAAGATAAAGAAGCGATTAATAAAAAATATTGAAACGCTGAAAAAAGTATATGCCGATATACATAACAAAGACTACGATCACGAAGTAGACCGCAAAGTGGCCAAAGCTCTGTTGCCCCTGTATGCCGAAATGGTTCCTGCCAATGCTTTACCTGCCTTCTATACTACCATCCAGAAGATTTAAAGGAATTATGACGCATACGTAGACCATTGTTATGACAATTCCATCTTCTCCAACGAAGCGAATTTCAATAAATTCATCAAGAAACCTACCGTGAAAGCCATAGAAAAAGATCCTATGACTGCATACGTACGGGCTAAATATGACTTGATGGACAAGCTGGGAAACGAACTGGCAGAATCGATGAAAGGCATGGATTTATTACACAAAACTTATGTACGCGGCCTGTGTGAAATGTATTCACCGGAACCCAAAGCCCCGGATGCCAATTTCACCATCCGTCTGACATACGGCAATGTGAAATCATACAATCCCAAAGACGGCGTACACTATAAATACTACACTACGCTGAAAGGTGTCATGGAAAAAGAGGATCCTACCAATCCGGAATTTGTTGTTCCCGCCAAACTGAAAGAATTGTATGAAACAAAAGATTTCGGACGTTATGCATTGCCCAACGGTGATATGCCTGCTTGTTTCCTGACTACCAATGATATTACCGGCGGTAATTCAGGTTCTCCTGTCATCAACGGTAACGGCGAACTCATCGGTGCCGCTTTTGACGGCAACTGGGAATCACTGAGTGGTGACATTAATTTCGACAACAACTTACAGCGTTGTATCGCAGTGGATATACGTTATGTATTATTCATCATCGACAAATTGGGCGGATGCAAACACCTGATTGACGAAATGACTATTGTTGAATAATGAAAAAGATACTATTACTCTCGCTATTTACTTTCACAACCCTTGCCGGCCATGCCGACGAGGGGATGTGGATGCTGACTGATCTGAAAGAACAGAATGCGGCCACCATGTATGATATGGGACTGGATATCAGCATTGATAAAGTATATTGTCCGGACAGCATCAGTCTGAAGGATGCTGTAGTGCATTTCGGAGGTGGTTGTACCGGTGAAATCATTTCTGCTGAAGGTCTTGTGCTGACCAATCATCATTGCGGTTACAGCTATATCCAGCAACACAGTTCGGTAGAACACGACTATCTGACTGACGGCTTCTGGGCTATGAGCCGCAAAGAAGAACTTCCCTGCAAGGGGCTGACTGTCACCTTCATAGACAGAATTCTGGACGTCACTCCTTATGTAAAGGAACAACTGGCCAAAGATGAGGACCCGGAAGGATTGAACTACCTGTCCCCCTCCTATCTGAGCAAAGTAGCCAAACGCTTTTGCCGAACAAGGAAAATATAGAGATCACTCCGTTCACCGCTTTGGAACTAAAGCCTTTCTACGGAGCCAACCGCTATTACTTGTTTATAAAGACCATCTATAAAGACGTCCGTATGGTAGGCGCTCCTCCTTCTTCCATCGGAAAGTTCGGAGCTGACACCGATAACTGGATGTGGCCCCGTCACTGTGGCGATTTCTCCATGTTCCGCATTTATGCAACACCCGACGGTAAACCTGCTGACTATAACGAAAGCAATGTACCCTTGAAGGTGAAAAAACATCTGACCATCAACCTGGGAGGAATCAAAGAGGGAGACTTCACTTTCGTAATGGGATTTCCCGGACGCAACTGGCGATACATGATTTCGGACGAAGTGGAAGAACGTATGCAGACTACCAACTTCATGCGTAAGACCGTCCGCACCGTACGATTGAATAATCTGCTGGAAGAGATGCTGAAAAGTGATAAAGTACGCATCCAGTATGCCAGCAAATACGCCTCGTCAGCCAATTACTGGAAGAATGCTATCGGTATGAACGAAGGACTGGTTCAGCTGAAAGTACTTGATACGAAAAAGAAACAACAGGAAAAGCTTCTGGCTTACGGTCGTGAAACGGGTACTGACGCCTACCAGAAAGCCTTCGATGCTATCCGGGGAATCGTGAGCAAACGCCGGGATGCCGTATATCATCAGCAAGCCATTTACGAAGTTTGCAAACTGGGAACGGAATTCTATAAGATTCCTTCCACAGACAAAGTCCTGCAAGCATTGAAAAAAGGATATAAAGTACCTCATGCTACTAAAGAAATCAATCCGCTGGATCATGCATTAAGCACACTGATCAAACAAGCCGATAAATTTTTTTCAATAAAGACTATAATCCCGAAATAGACCGTAAAGTTTCCAAAGCTTTGCTGAAGACTTACGCAGAATTAATTCCGGCCGAACAGCGCATCAGCATCTTTAAAGTAATAGACAAAGAATTCAAAGGAAACATTGACGCCTTTGTCGATGCTTGTTTTGATACATCCATCTTCCGAAGCCGTGAAGCCTTTGACAACTTTGTGGCAAAGCCGGATGCCAAGACATTGGAAAATGACCTGATGGTGCAATATGCCAAATCAGTAGACCAAGGTTATGCAGATACCGATGCAGCCATGAAAGCCGAAACCGATGCTTATAATCTGGCCCATAAAACCTGGGTAGAGGGTATGATGAAGCTGAAACAGCATGAAGGCACTCCTATTTATCCGGATGCCAACTCCACGTTACGTCTCACTTATGGTAAAGTAGGTTCATACAGCCCCAAAGACGGTATGGAATACAACTATTACACCACGTTGAAAGGAGTGATGGAAAAAGAGGATCCGAACAACTATGAATTCGTGGTTCCGACCAAACTGAAGGACTTGTATAACAAGAAAGACTTCGGGCGCTATGCCATGAAAAATGGTGAAATGCCCATCTGTTTTGTTACAGGAACAGACAATACAGGAGGTAATTCCGGCTCCCCCGTTTTCAATAACAAAGGGGAATTGATCGGTACCGGCTTTGACCGCAACTACGAAGGACTGACCGGTGACATTGCTTACAATCCCCAGTTACAACGTGCAGCCTGTGTGGATATCCGCTATACCTTATTTATTATTGATAAGTTTGCAGGAGCGAAACACTTGGTAGATGAAATGACCATTGTGGAATAACAATACCGGACAACTATTTTTTTAGAACGCGGACCACACGTAACAAGTGTCGTCCGCGTTCTCCTATTTTTCCACAAGACAAGCCTCTATAAACGCGGACAAGAAATGACACTGGTTCCTTAACGTTTTTCCTTCTCCAACTCCTGCGGAATACGGAAAGCCGTATAAAGTTCCAGGACAGCGGCAATGGAAAGACAAACAATCCATTCGTTACGTTTCATGGTAAACATCAATACTCCTGTAAAGACCAGTGCGACAGCCCCGAAAATCTGCTGTCTACGCAAACGCTTGATGATAAAATTCCTTCCATCATAACGATTCCCCATGACCTGCACATAGCCGAACATCACAGCACCCAGCGTATACAGATAAGGCGCAAGCTCCCACCGGGTGATTTGCAACACCGCACCTGCCAGCAGCAGGACTGCCCCTGCCATCGAAATTATATTATAAGATTTACTCATTCTTCAAACACAAAAATATCCTCGTCGGGCTTCTTCATCAAATACTTCTCGCGTGCTATTTTCTCCAAAGCCTCAGGATTCGTGGTCAGTTCCTTCAGTTTCTCCGTATCTTCCTCATATTGCTTTCTATATTTCTCTATCTCACTATTCAGCGCGCTGATCTCACTGCGATGCTTTACCCGCTGAATCAAGCTGTTCTCATCCAGAAAACCAATAACTACAATAAAGATCAGCACCGTAATCATATACTTATGGCGCCGGATGTAGTTCCAAATAGTCAGCAATTTGCTCATACAAAGAATCCCTTTTTGATTTTGCAAAGATAGAAATATTTCAAGCAATCCTACCCATAAAACGGATAATTTATGTACTTTGCAGAACTCATATTAGAAAAAATGAACTCCGCTTATGGAAAATTATATCGTATCGGCACGAAAATACCGTCCCGCTACATTCGAATCGGTTGTAGGGCAACACGCGTTGACCATCACCTTAAAAAAAGTGCTATTGCCACCGGCAAGCTGGCACATGCCTACCTGTTCTGCGGACCGCGTGGAGTGGGAAAAAAGCAACGTGTGCACGTATCTTTGCCAAGACCATCAACTGCCAGACCCCCACTGCCGAAGGAGAAGCCTGCAATCAGTGTGAGTCTTGTCTGGCATTCAACGAACAGCGTTCTTACAACATACATGAGCTGGATGCCGCCAGCAACAACTCGGTAGAAGATATCCGTTCGCTGATTGAGCAGGTACGTATCCCGCCACAAATCGGCAAGTACAAGGTATATATCATTGATGAGGTCCATATGTTGTCGCAAGCCGCCTTCAATGCTTTTCTGAAAACATTGGAAGAACCGCCTCATCATGCCATCTTCATCCTTGCCACAACGGAAAAGCATAAGATACTGCCGACTATTCTGAGCCGTTGCCAGATTTATGACTTCAACCGCATCGGCATCAAAGACACTATCGACCATCTGCAATACGTTGCCAAACTGGAACATATCAACGCCGAACCCGAAGCCCTGACTGTCATCGCACAGAAAGCCGACGGTGGTATGCGCGACGCTCTTTCCATCTTCGACCAGGTAGTCAGCTTCACAGGTGGGAACATCACTTACAAAAGTGTGATTGAAAACCTGAATGTCTTGGATTACGAATATTATTTCAAGCTGACCGATTTGTTGCTTGAAAACAAAGTTCCCGAATCCATGCTGCATTTTTAACGACGTATTGAAAAAGGATTTGACGGCAGTCATTTCATCACCGGACTATCCTCTCATTTCCGGGATTTGCTGGTGAGCAAGGACCCTTCCACCCTGCAATTGCTGGAAGTAGGCGCCGGTATCCGCGACCGCTATAAAGAACAAGCACAAAAATGTGACCAGAAATTCCTGTACCGTGCCATGAAGCTATGCAATGATTGTGACCTGAACTATCGTGCAAGCAAAAAGCAAACGTCTGCTGGTAGAACTGACACTGATTCAATGCGCCCAACTCACTCTGCCCGATGCCGACGATGCAAGTGGTGGGCGTGGCCCTAAGAAGATATTAAAACCCCTATTTACGCAGCAAGCGGCTTCCACAGCCGCCACGCAGCCACAGCCTCAGGCTAAAACTGCCGCTGCACAGACCGCAGCAACCTCCGCTCCTCAGCCACAGGGTACAAGTACAGCCGGCAGTATGAACGCAAGCCGTCCAAGCCCGCTGCCTCAGACCAGAGAAGAGAAAAAATTCCCGGTGTTCAAGGCGGGCTCACTCGGTATATCCCTGCGCCGTCCTTTGCACGAACAGCAAGCCGCGGAGAAGCAAGAAGCAAAAGCGGCAAGCACCGCTGTCCAAAAGCGATGCCACATACGAAGATTATATTTTCAATGAAAAATGATCTGGACTATTACTGGCGTGAATTTGCAGCCGCCCTGCCCAAAGAAGAGAAGGCTAACTCCGCACGAATGATGAACATGCATCCGCATTTGTTGAATGACACGACTTTTGAAGTGACAGTAGACAATGATATGGTGGAAAAAATATATGGTACAATTAATACCATCGGTTCAGAATCACTTACGCGAACGTCTGCACAACCGGAAAATCACCATGACGGTACGTGTCAGTGCCCCTACCGAGAACATCCGTGCTTACAGCCACGTGGAACGTTTCCAGATGATGAGCAAGAAAAACCCGAATCTGCTGAAATTAAAAGAAGCACTGGGATTGGAGTTATCATAAAACCTATTAAAATAAAAAACACCGGGAAATCCTTCAAATCCTTCATATTTACACAATACATTGTTTTTCAATATGTTGTCGTGAAGGATTTTGAAAGGGATCCTTCATAAATGATTCATTGAGCGTAAGCGTCTCCGCGATTCTATCTTGTCGCCCTTTTTTCCATTCTTATATTTTTGCCATGTATAAAAATGAATCATTATGGATTTAGCAGAAAATCGATTTGGAAAAAAGCTTGGAAACATTTCCTTGAAGTATTGAAAGTAGACTACAATTGTTCTTTAGCCGATGTTTGCCGCGATCAGCATACCACTTTTGGAAGTATGAGTTCCTGGATGTCCAGACGGGGTTATAGCGTTAAACAAGCCAAGGCAGATGTGGTCCGTGATTATTATGGCGGCGTTGGACCCTCCCGACCGACAACTTCCTCTCCTTCATTCACTCAAATAGCCCCCGTCATGTTGTCGGAAGAAGAGTTTAGTCTTTCCGGGATCACAATCACCTTTAACAGTGGAACGACCATTTCGGTCAAACGGCCACTCCCGGAGGTATTATTAAAATGTTACGCGATTACGAAAGAAAGGAGGGAGATCCATGTATTCTCTAACATCAGCCAATCGCTACTATCTGTACCAGGGCTTTGTTCGTATGAACCTTGGCATTGACGGTTTATTCAAAAGTCATACGCTCAGAGATGAAAGATTTGTTTCCCATATCAGGAGATGTCTTTTTCGTTCTTTGGCAAGAACCGATAGGGTGTAAAATACTGCGTGGGGACGGTGACGGCTTTCTTCTTTACTACAAGCGTCTCAAAGGTGGAAGTTGTGAGCTGCCGACATTCAACCCCGATACAGGCAATTACGAGGTTTCCTATCAGATTTTGTCTCTTATCCTAAAGGAGTGTCATTAAAGTCACGGCTGCGAAAAACGCTTTAAAAATATGATAGAAATCGGTTGTCCCTTAATAATTTACATCACAAATATTGTCCGATTTTCATGGCTATCCCGTTGATTAAGAAACAAAAATAGATAATAAACAGATGGCACAACAAAGAAAGAAGGCATCCTTTTTCAGACACCTCCTTACATTTCAGACCGACTATAATCTGCATTGCAATCCATGATTTATATACAATCTCTAATGCTCATGCACCTTGCAGATATACTATGTGGATTACGAGAAACTCATAGTACCGGATACTATTTATTTTTCCTGCAAGGTACAGATACTGACCCTGTTCCAGTCAGGTTCAGAGAACATATCCCCCTATGCCTTGTCCTTCCGCAGTAATGCGTGAGGCGGCTATCCGGTATTTCTTCATAAGAATGGATTTAACCGACTCCGCACGGGCACAAGCTATTCTTTCGTTCACCTCAATACTTCCTTCCGGTGAAGAGTATCCTTTGATCACAACCTTGGATTCAGGATGCCTGTTCATATAGGAGGCAATCCGTTCCACATTGGGGAGTTGTGAAACGTCAACCTTGGAACTACCCTGGCGGAAAGTTACAATAGACTCTAGTGTCTTGGCTTTTTCAATAACAGTTTCAATGACCGGTTTCTTGCTCTGACATTCAGCCAGCTGCTTCTGGAGCATGCCCGCACGGCCAATTGCTTCCTCTGTTTGTTTCCGGCTGTCCAAAAGTTGGTCGCGCAGTCTGTTTACACTTGTATTCAGGTTGTCCACCTCTGTCTGATTATATTCCTTTACGAGAGTTGCATGGTGCCTGCCGGAACTTCCCTTTATATAATAAACAATCCCTGCGAGCAGTTCAACACTTGCATTATTGGCATTGAAACGACTCTTGTGCCGATTAAAGTCACCTTCCATATCATATACCAATGATGGTTTCAGACTGATTGCCCACGCTTTTTCCTTCCCTATATTAAAGTTGAAGTTCACTCCCAACCGTGTACCCCAAGGAATTATCATCCCCCGTACCATTGACGTAGCCATGAAGCCAGCCTACTCCAACTACAGCTTCCATTTCAAATGTCCGGGGGGTTCCAGGATAACCAGCGAAAAGATTCATCATATTGAACTTGCTTAAAAGTTCAACATTCGAAGCATCAAAAGCCGTTTTACTACTGCTTGTATTGATATACCCCATGACTGAAGTCCCCAGACTCAGAACCGGTGTTATCCGTTTTGATAATTCAATACCCACGGCAGGGCGGGAGTTCTTCCAAAAATGCGCTGTGTGTCATCGGAGTGGTCACTCCACCATTGATTCCGAAAGACCAGTTGTCCGTAAACTTTGTCCCTTTCAATAAGGTCTGTCCATTTGCAGTCAGGGCAGATGCTCCAAGCATACATAAAATCAAGATGTTTTTTTTCATCAATTCCAGTTTTTAATTAAACATAGGGGAATTATCCCATTTTATCAGTATATCTATTCGTTTCAAAAATAAAGACAAGACATCAATCATATCCATAGTCATTGCAAATGTCTGAATGCAGTTCCTGCATTCTTTATGTATTTTACACAAAAAGGTAGCGGAACAGGATACAAGTTTCCTTATTTTCCAAAATATTCCTCTCTTTTAAAGTATGATACAACTGCTCAACAGATTTCATTCCCATACCGGGTATTCGGCACAGCGCATCAAATCCGTTATATTTTATAAAGCGTAAAAGATCCTCAAGCTGATAGATATTGTATTTTCTAAGCGCACGTAACACCCTGAAATTTATATCCAAATTTCCTAAAGGTGTAACTAACAAGTCTACACATTCCGACGGAATATCCTGTTCCCTTACAACTATCACTACATTCTTGAAATTCTGTCCGCCACACTCTTGGGAATGTGTCAGGAGTGCCGCATAATTCCGGCATCTGATATATACACGGTCCAACTCTTGTTTCCATTCAGAATAAGATTTCCATTCCAAACGAACCTGCCTGCTCGCTTTTTTATACATATATGCCAGATTCCTGGGGGTAACACCTGTTTTCTTGGAAACTGCCAGTATATCTATCCCGGTAGAAAGAGAGTAAAAAACATCCCGCATCTGAGAGTCCTTTATCACTTCTGCCATTTCCTTGATAACCTCTCTGTAGACTGGTATACAGATCTTCGGCAACTCCACACAGGAAAAACCCTGACTGCTCACAGACCAGACCGGTATTTAAATATTTCATAGTTTCTCCGTTAAAAATGCAATTATAAAAATCTGTTTATTTCTTATTTTTTTCTCTCAACTGAGTGGGGGACATCCCGTACATTCTGCGGCAATATGCCGTAAAAATGGGAAGGTGAACTGAAACCTAACCTGCCGGATATTTCCTGAAAAGGATAGTTTCCGGATCACAAAATCATTTCCAAACATTTGTTCCGCCCTTTTTTTCTGCATCCA
>ENA-OQES01000609-OQES01000609.1-human-gut-metagenome-genome-assembly--contig:-NODE-609-length-14649-cov-2.448561_pt1 | contig 14649 bp, 23 predicted proteins | sample MGYA00242798_ERZ504641 | MGnify/ENA primary metagenome ERZ504641 (study PRJEB26092, sample SAMD00036327) | human gut metagenome | host: Homo sapiens | study: EMG produced TPA metagenomics assembly of... | reverse complement strand
TCATCCTGTGTCAGATCACGGGTTTAAAGCCACCTGGAAATATGGTGTGGTCATAATCCACTTTTCACCGTTCTCCTGAAAGAATGGAAGAAATGTTGTGTTAATACCCTGATCCTGAAACAATTTTTACACCGGCAGAGCTGCCAAAGTACATGGCAAGTTTGCCACTTTGATACATCTCAACGATATCATCATAAATTCATATCCAGATCATCCCGGCTAAAGCCCTGTATCCCGGATGAACTGTTCCATACGTTCAAAAGCCTGCGGCCAGACAGTACTGTCCAGACCTTCTCTCTTTGTATTATCCGGATCACTGTAGGCAGTACGCCACTTGCGTCCGTCCACAGAAGACAGTTCTGATGCAGACAGACCCTGCAGTGTTTCCATACAGGTATAATCATAATAATAATCTGCCGTAAACCCGCGGATACCCACTTTGTCAAATGCCCGGCAGGCAGAAATAAAACTCTCGTAGTTTGTCGGAAGCGGGATATCATATTGGTCAAAAAGGTCTTTGTTCACTACAAAACCATGGGCATCCGCGCACACAGGAAGCCAGTTTACACTTCCATCCTCATTCATAAAATTGCTGAGGTAGGTATCATAGACAGCACCTGCCACATTGGTTGTGGAAAGATCCATCAGACTGTCTTTCAGAGGACTTGCATCATGCAGTGCAAAAACGACAGCAGGTTATAATATCCGGCAATCCACCGTTTTCTTTAAGAAACTTATAAAAATCCAGGTCATTATTCCCTACAACAAATTCCACATTAATATCCGGAAGCTGTTCCTGGATGTATGATGCGTATTTTTCATACAGATTTGTGCTCCACAAGTACACCGTGATTGTTTCTGCATCTTCCTTTTCCGCACTCTTGCCACCACAACCTGACAGAAGCGATACGGCTGTCACCATCGTCAGGAGTGCAGTAAATAACCTGTTCCGTTTTTCTTTTTCATTACGAGTTCTCCTCTGAGTTTCCTTTGCATTTCTCTATTTTACAGTGTCAAAATATCCAATGATCCCAATGTATCCATTCTTCTTTAAAGGCGACCATAATGTATGCAGTTTCAGTCTATACATCTGACTGTTATTTTCCACCGTCGCTTTTATCTGCACAGAGATTTCTTTATTTTGTACAGATGTCTGATGTAACAAAACACGAATATATTGAACATCTTCTTCAAGTACTCCGAATTCTTTGAACAGACTGAAATTCGGATTCTCTCTCTGACATAATATCTGCTGTATCTTCCACCAATTTATGAATTACTTTTATCAGTAATTCCACATCAACAGGCTTAGCAACATGTTCATCCATCCCTGCTTCTTTTGCTCTTATTCTGTCCTCCGTGAACGCATTTGCTGTCATTGCAATGATCGGTATTGTCTTCGCATCTTCTCTGTCCAGAGACCGGATCATCTGCGTGGCTTCATAGCCATTCATGACCGGCATCATAATATCCATAAGAATGACATCCAGTTCACCTGAGGCACTATTTCTGAACAGCTCAACCGCTTCCTGACCATTCCATGCCTTTTGTCACGTCGGCACCTTCATTCTGAAGCACGAATTCAGCGATTTCCATATTCAGCTCATTATCCTCTGCCAGAAGAATATGCAGTCCCTTTATAGAATTCTCCGATACATCCTTCTGTTTTTCACGTTTATCCGCATCCGGATCTGTTTTGAACGGAACCGGATCACAAATGTCGTCCTACGTCTTTTTCACTTTCCATAGTAATGGTTCCACCCATTTTCTCAATCAGATTCTTTGCGATCGCCATTCCCAGACCTGTTCCTGCAAATTTTGTGCGGCTTCCTGTGTGTTCCTGTGCAAATGGTTCAAAAATATATTTCTGGAACTCCTCAGTCATTCCGATTCCGGTATCCCGGCAGACAAATTCCATTGTCGTCATTTCCGGCTGTTCAGATGGAATTTCTATGCAGCTGATATAGATCTGTCCGCTTTCTCTGTTATATTTTATCGCATTCGACAGGATATTCATCATCACCCGTTTCACATACCCCGGGCTTCCGATAAAATTCCGGTGTGTGATTTCTTTTCTCTCCCACATGATCCGGATATTCTGTTCTGCTGCCATCTGCTCGATCACAACAAATACTTCTCTGGAAATACTTCTCAGATTAAATGGAATCTCCTCCAGAACGATTTCACCTGATTCGAGCTTACTCATGTCCAGGATTTCATTTACCAGTTCCAGTAACAGATTAGATGCCTCTTTCACCTTTGTCCTGTATTCCGTCTGTTTTTCCCATATCATCTGCATAATGTTCTGCCATATTGACCATGCCGCAGATTCCATTGATCGGAGTCCGGATATCATGACTCATCCGCTGAAGAAATTCTGTTTTTGCCTCATTGGCTGCTTCTGCCTTTTTTGCCGCTATTAATAGTTCTGCTTTATATTTTTCATCTTTTTTCCTGTTCCTGTTTCCGGTGTGCCAGATTGGTTCTGTATGTCCAGAACCAGAATATACTATATATCAGAAATAAAGAAAAATAATGCCTATCACACTTAATGGAAGGTTATGGAACACTTGCGCATCCGGAAGATAGGCATAGATGTAATAATCCCTCTGCTTCAGCATGATTCCGTAACATCCGGTTCCTTCATTCTTCAAATGATAAATGTGCTGACTGTCTGTATGTCTCTTCATTGCCTGAACAACTTCGTTGTCAGCCGTATTCTGCCCTAACAAGCTCTCATCATTGCTGGCAACAACGATTCCCTCGTCTGCAACAATAATCGTTCCGTCTTTCTGAGTACTATAACCATTTAAAAGTCCTTGTATCGTCAAAGTATAATTTCTGGTAAATTCAGAAGATGTGTAATAATAAATCGCAACGATACCCGGTGCATCTTTTCTGGCACAGGCTGCAATGTCAATACGTGACCCGTCTTCCCTGGAAAACCGTTCCGAATAAGATCTTTCTTCATATCCTGCAAAATCCATGATAATTTCTTTTTGCAGATACTCCGTAATCTCATTGGCCAGAGATTCATCCGTGCTGTATTCACAGTCTGTCTTTCCTTCTTTATCCAGTATAATGATACCATCCACCCAGAGAGTCTGCAGGTTTTCTTTCAGAAATTCCCGGCTTAGCTGACCGCCGTTTCCTGTTTCCATGCTGATATTTGTGCTCATCTGTCTGGCACTTTCGATGGCACGGAGAAGACTTTTGGATTCCGAAGATTCATTATAATGGGTGTAGGTGGAACACTGCACTTTCACATAGTTTACAATCTCCACCATTCTTTTCTCTGCTTCCGCTTTCTCCGCATGAAAGAAATAAAACAGAGAAACTACAGCCACACAGATTCCAATCAGACCGCCGAACAGCCAGATTCTATTCTCTTTTATCTTTCTCTTAATATCCAAGGTCATCCACCTCCAGATACTTTCGGGGATCATCCAGATATTTTTCTATAATTTTCAGGGATGTGCCATCCTGACGCATCTCTTCCAGTGTCTGTTCCATCTGCTCACAGATTCCCCGGTCATCATCTTTAGCAAAAGCAACGCCTATTCCGGTAATCATCAGAGGCTCTTCCAGGATACGGAAGCTTGTATCATAATCTTTCATGTACTGGACAACAGATTCCTCATGTGCGGCAACTGCATCTACATATCCTTTTCCCAGAAATGTATAGATCAGCTCCCGGTGTGCAAGACTGATCAGATTCTCCAGCTTTGGGATCCTTTCATCTGTCCGGTTCAGAAAGATGCCTTCCGGTTTGGTGGTGGACTGGACAGCCAGGTTCTTTCCCTCCAGGTCACTCAGTTTATAGATATCACTGTTCTCATTTACAGCGACCACCTGACGGCTTGCTATGTATGGTCCTGCCCAGCGGTATTCGTCAAGGCGCCCTTCCATGGAAAAGCATCCCATGATACAGTCAATCTCTCCGCTCTCCACCAGCTCCTTTTTTCTTCTCCCAGTTGATCTGGACAACTTCCACCTGATATCCCATTCTTTTGAAAGCTTCTGTAGCCAGTTCTACATCTATGCCCGTCGGTACACCATCCTCATTCAGATAATTGTATGGTGGATAGTTGTCGCTGCCGAGGGTAATAACAGGCTTTTCGGTTTCTTCTTTCGTGGTTATCTGTGTTTTTGCACCCTGCCAGGGTGACTGCTAAAATCCCCGCAAGCAGAATGCCTGCAATCACTCTTTTTCCTTTCATTTTCCTTCTGTCCCTGTTGTTTTGTTGTATCTTCCTGTTTAATTCATCTCCTCCGCCAGAAGAATCTCAGATTCTTTTCAATCCCTGATTGTATCTATATTAGAGCGTTTTTTTCACTTTACAGGAAAACAATTTTCTGTAAAAAAAACTACACTGTCTCACAGACAGTGCACTTTATTTCATGCAACTGGCTGCCATTTTACAGGCCCTGTAGCTTTGCGTCACAGACTTTCGTCTGCTTTGCCGATTGATCCTATTACTAATTTGCAATATGTGTAAAAAATTAATTTTATTATACTCTCATACTTTACTCTACACAAGAAAAAATATCTCGACCCATCAGATGGTTACTGTTACCGAAGCTATAAAAGCAGTAGCATCAGCTGCCTGTCCGCTTACTACTTTTCTTGCTGCCTTATTACTTCTGATAATGTTGACAGCAGCTTATCAACCTGGATCGGCTTTGCTATATGGCCATTCATGCCGGCTGCAAGAGCCTCTCGTTTATCTTCTTCAAATGCATTTGCTGTCATTGCAATGATCGGTATACATGCCTTTTCTCTGTCCGGCAGGCGTCTGATTGCCTGCGTTGCTTTATAACCGTCCATTTTGGGCATCTGGATATCCATAAGGATCATATCATATGTTCCCGCCGGCATCTTCTCTATCCTGTTTACGCACTGGATGCCATCCTCTACACGTTCTGTATGAAAGCCGGCACGCTCAAGTATCGCCGCTGCAATCTCTGCATTCAGGTCATTGTCCTCTGCCAGAAGGATATTCCTTCCTTCAGGGATCGTACTGCCTGTTACGGTAGTCTCAGCATGATTTTTCTACATAATAGCTTTCATCCGCTATCCTGTGTTTCAGTGTTACAGTAAAGGTAGTACCCTTTCCAAGCTCACTCTCCACATGTATTGTCCCGCCAAGCAGATCCACATATTTCTTTACGATCGACATTCCCAGTCCGGTTCCTGCGATTTTACACTTTGTGGTGTTCTGTTCACGGGTAAATGCATCGAAGATCTTCGTCAGATAATCCTGGCTCATACCGATTCCGGTATCGCTTATCCTGGTACTTACCATCATGTACCCGGGCTCATCACATGCTAATTCGTCTACGTTAATCATAACAGAACCACCGGATGGAGTATATTTTATGGCATTGCTAAGGATGTTGACAAATATTTCTTTTACCTTGGTAGTATCTGTCAGTATATGCTTATGCTCTACATGTATCTCAGAATGAAGTGCAATATTCTTTTTCTTTGCTTCATCACCAAATATTTCAAATAAGGTCTGCCGGATGTCTTCAATCCGACCATAGTTCTCATCAATTTCCATCCTTCCACTCTCAATCCGAGCCATATCCAGCACATTATTTATGATTGCCAGAAGAAGCTTTCCGGACTGCTGCAGTTTTTGTAAGTATTCTGAAGCTTCAGGCAGATCCTTTCCTTTCAGTTCATCCCCCATAAGCTGTGCGTAACCCAGAATCGCATTCATAGGAGTACGGATGTCATGTGACATATTGTTAAGGAAACGGGTCTTTGCAAGACTGGCATCCTCTGCCTTTTCCAAAGCGATCTCCAGTTTATCATTGAGCTTTTTGTGTATTACTTGCCGCAAGCTTTGCGACAGCTTCAGCTTTTCTTGCCCTCCTTAAAAGTACGAGAATAATACCGATTATACCAAGGGCAGTAAAACCTACAGTGACAAAGACTACAAGCAGATTGTCTTTTACAAAATCATAGAAGGTCACTTTATCTGCCGTGCTGTCATAGATAGCAAGTGCACTTGTAAGCATGTCAGAGGGCATGGTCTTCAATGTTTTATTCAGTATCGACAAAAGAGTAGCCTCTCCACCTCTTACCGCAAAGCATGCCTCCATTGTTTTTGTAAGTGGGACACTTTTGAAGTTCTGACGGTTATCATATATCATCGCCTGACTTGCTCCCATAAGGAAACAGTCTGCCTTTTCATTCTTGATCATATCGGCAGCATCATCAAACGAATCATAATCTACAAGCTTCCATTGAGGATAGCTGAACGCAAGATGCTGTTTTAAGGCGTCTTTTTCCCTTTGGAACAGCTACTGTATACGCCTTATCCTCGTCGAAATTTCTTCTCGTCAGTCACCGCCATCAGACTGTAGGTCCATGCTGTATCGGTAAGTGCATATCCTTTTTTTTCCTGCAAAATCGGATTTCTGCCGGCATAAAAAACTCACGTTAATCTCCTGATCCTGTAAAGCCTGAAGCATTTCATCATAGTCAGCATAATCCTGTATATTAAATTCCAGCATCTGATTTCCCAGACAGTCTTTGGCATAAGAGATATATTCTGCCAGCATACCGGCAAGTTGTTCATTCTCTTTATCAAGAGAAAGATTGCCGGATCATTATTCAAAAACCCCCATCCGGATGTCACCATGTTCTTCCAGCCATAACTTCTCTCCACCGGTAAGACTCTGATTATAATCAAGGGTAAAATACTTCTTATACAGATCTGCCTTAAAAAAGGGACTATCCTGATCCAGCTGACGCATAGCATAATCCATCTCTGTCTTGATATCGCTGCGCTCTTTATTTATTGCAAAATATATACCCGATTTACCAATAGCTGTAACAGATGATATTCCCTGTTCAGACCAGATGGATTCCTCCAAAGATACAAAGCAGTCAATCTCATGATTCGCTAATTTTTCTTCGACATCATCATTATTATACACATTTACATGCTCTGTATGTATACCATTCTTATTCTCCCACTCTGTCAGCATGATTTCAGGTTCTGTATCCATGAGCACACCGACACATTTCCCGTCCATGGCTTTGAAATCAGACGTACCATTATCGATATCGGACAGATCCGCATAAAGAATATAATTTTTCCTCACCCATTGGCTCATCTGAAAAAAGCATCTTCTGTGCACGTTCATCGGTGTATGAGATATCACCTATGACATCAATCTCACCATTTTCAAGCTTATCCAAAACAATTGGACCTGTCACATGGCACATGTTCGAATCTCCATCCTGTATAGCCTGCCAGAGCCTGCATGAGCTCGTAGCCATATCCTCGTCTGACGCCGTTTGTATCCATATAATCGAAGGTATCCTCAAACGACCCGACACGGATGATCTTCTGCTCGTTTGTCTGTGTGTCTGATTTTTTCTGTTTTCTGTTGTGTGGAATCATCCTGCTTTCCTGTTTGTGTCTGTTTTTTATCAGTATCCGTTTCAGAAGCCCTGCAATGTACCGGAAGTATCATCCACATTCCCAAAATATGAGTATCCCTATACATAATACGGCTAATTTTTTCCCACTTCTGTACATTGTTCTTTTCTCCACATCTTACCGGTACATCGTTTTCGAAAGGACTGTATCATTCACGCAGGATACAGTTCTTTCGAAAACGATGCGCCGGATTATTATATAGACATTATGTTTCTTACCTCTCCAAAAGAAAAAGCACTGCCTGTTCAGACAATGCCTCTTAAACGTTGCAACTGGCTGTCAGTTTTACAGACCCTATAGCTTTGCGTCTCAGTCTTTCGACTGATTTGCCGACGAATCTTTCTATTGTAAATCGTAACTTTTCAGTACCTTCACAGTTACAAGCCAAAATGCATAAAAATCACCTTCGGTGATGGCATTTTGGCTTGTATGTCTCGGGATTTTGACATATTCATGTCAAAACACCTCGCGGGACAGTGGCTACTGAATAGTTACTGTAAATCTTCTCTTTCTTTATTTTCTCCGCACATATTGTTATTATATATCGTTTTATTATTTTCAGTCAACGGGACACGCTTATTTTTACAGATATTTTTGTCCCGTTCAAAAGGAGGCAAAAGAAAAATGGCGGTACTGTACAGCCTGCTTTCTCTGCACAGTATCGTCATTTTCACGGTTACGATGACTACTGAATAGTACAGCGTTTCATAAATAACTATACCACACTTATTTAATTATCTTCAGTTCATACTCTCTTGTTCCAAGACCAATCTTTTCTGCCTGATCCAGCGTTGCTTTCCACTCGATATTCGGATTGGAATCTTTGAAATGATCGTGATGGCAGTGCCATCCTTCCTCTGCCAGATGTTCTCCCAGCTGGCTGTTTGCAATCGGTGTAGCTTTCAGACAGGCGTCTGCACACGCCTGATCCAGTGCTACCGGGTCGAAACTTGCAAACATTCCGATATCCGGAAGAATCGGCGCATCATTTTCCCCATGGCAGTCACAGTTCGGGCTGATATCCTGTACCAGTGCGATATGAAAATGTGGACGGCCATGACAGACAGCCTGTGCATACTCAGCCATTTTACGGTCAAGAAGTTCGTTGGCACTGCTGTTTGGATTATATACCGCGTCAAAACTGCAGGCTCCGATACATCGTCCGCAGCCTTTGCACTTATCGTAATCAATCACTGCTTTTTTATTGACATATGTAATCGCATCACTGCCGCATTCCTTTGCACAGCGGTGGCAGCCACGACAGACTTCCTCATTGATCGCCGGTTTTCCGCTTGCATGCTGCTGCATCTTTCCTGCACGGCTTCCACAGCCCATACCAATGTTTTTGGATAGCTCCGCCGAATCCGGTCGATTCATGTCCTTTAAAATGACTCAGACTGATGAAGATATCTGCATCCATGATCGCATGTCCGATCAATGCAGTCTTACAGTACTCTCCATTCACAACAGGAACTTCCACTTCATCTGTTCCACGCAGTCCGTCACCGATGATAATCTGACATCCGGTTGTAGTCGTGTTGAATCCGTTGAGATTTGCACAGTCCAGATGCTCCAGTGCGTTCTTTCTGCTTCCCGGATACAGAGTATTGCAGTCTGTCAGAAACGGCATTCCTCCCTGTTCTTTACACAGATCAGCGATAACTTTCGCATAGTTCGGGCGAAGAAAAGCCAGGTTCCCCAGTTCTCCAAAATGCATCTTGATTGCTACAAACTTTCCATCCATATCGATATCTTTGATACCTGCTGCGACACAGAGTTTTTTCAGCTTGACCAGCTGGCTGGTTCCTACCGGACATCGAAAGTCTGTAAAATAAACAGTTGATTTCTCCATAGTTCATTTACCTCCTGTATAAGTTCTTTTTCATAAATAATAACATCTCAAGTATACTTGATGTCAAGTAATTCTCAGGTTTTTTCGTGAAACTTCTCTCTCATTCACCAGAGGGATTCTTTCTTCTTTCTGATGCTTTCCGCTTGCATTTCCATATTTTTCTCTGCACAGCAGTATTGCTGACACACTGAAAGCACCGGAACGCTCCGGAAAAGTACAGAACAGACTAAAATATTCCTTTACAATCTGTGCACCATAATATATTCTTCCTCTTTATCCTCCACAATTTCAAATCCGAGTTTTTCATACATCCGTGCGGCGTAGTTTTCTTTCTGCACCGACAGAGATACCTGCGGATAGCCCTGTTGTTTTAATGCGGTAAGCATCTGCTGCATCAGCACTGTTCCGATTCCACATTGTCTGAACTCCTCAAGAACCGAAATTGCAAGCGAAGGCGTATCCTCATCCACATGCCCATAATCATCCATGATCCGGCACCAGACCGCCCCTGCTATTTTCCCAGATATTTCCGCCACATAGCAGATATCATCTTTCTTTTCCCCAAAATCTGCAACATACACCTGCAACTCAGGTTCTTTGATGATCTCTTTCGGCGGTGCTTTGGTTCCTTCGGGGATAAAAATTGCTTCATACAGAAAATCGTCTAATATATGTATTTCTTCCTGACGTAATTTTCTTATCCGATATGAAACATTCTTCATTTTCCTCACCTCCTGTATAGCATCACTGTTTTGTATAGAAATCTTCTACTTCTATACTCTGATTTTCATCATAACATATGATCTGCAATTCCGGCAACTAACATATATATAATAATCTCTCCGAAAAATCCTCACACATGGATTCTTTCTTCTGGTATACTAAAAGGCAAAGAACGTAATGGAAAATGCAGAAGATACGGTAAAAGAAGTGGCAGATACCGTCACATTCACAAATAGTGAGGACGGAATCGCCATGCATTAAAGGAGGATTAGCAGGTATGAAAGTAGTAATCGCCATCGATTCATTTAAAGGAAGCATCAGTTCTCCGGATGCCGGAGCTGCCATCCGTGAAGGGATCCACCGGGTATTCCCGGATGCAGAAGTGTTTGTCCGCCCTCTGGCTGACGGCGGAGAAGGTACGGTGGAAGCTCTCGCAATCGGTATGCACGGCCGGATCCGTACAGTAACCGTCACCGGTCCGCTGGGTACACCTGTAGAGGCAGCTTATGGAATCCTTGATGATTCAAAGACCGCCATTATCGAAATGTCCGCCGCTGCGGGAATCACTCTGATAGAGAACCGAATCGAAATCCGTTATATACAACCACCTACGGCGTAGGTGAACTGATCCGCGACGCTATCGTCAACGGATGCCGGAACTTCATCGTCGGAATCGGTGGAAGTGCCACAAACGACGGCGGCATCGGTATGCTTCAGGCTCTCGGATATGAATTTCGGGATAACAACGGACAGCCAGTTCCCTTCGGAGCCAACGGTCTGTCAAAGATTGCAACAATCCACGACACACATGTTCTCCCGGACCTCAAAGATTGTCACTTTAAAATCGCCTGCGATGTAACCAACCCGCTTTGTGGTCCCCAGGGCTGCAGCGCCATCTTCGGGCCGCAAAAATGGAGCCACTCCGGACAGTGATCCTCCGAGATCGGATCAATGGCTTGCCAACCTACGCCAACCATCACCCAGTGAAAAAATTACCCGAATGCCGACCTGACCACCCTGGCACCGGAGCCGCCGGTGGACTCGGTTTCGCCTTCCTTTCCTACACAAATGCCATCCTCCGGTCCGGCATCCAGATCATCCTGGAAGAAACCAGATTGGAATCCTGCATCAAAGATGCTGACATCGTTATCACCGGTGAAGGCCGCCTCGATGGCCAGACCATCATGGGAAAAAGCCCCCATCGGTGTCGCCGCCATCGCCAAAAAATACAACAAAACAGTCCTTGCTTTCTCCGGCTGCACCACCCCTGAAGCCAGCCTCTGCAACCAGCACGGCATTGACGCCTTCTTCCCCATTCTCCACACCATAACCACCCTGGAAGAAGCCATGACCCCGGAAACCACCCGCCAAAACCTGACCGACACCACCGAACAGGTCTTCCGCCTGATCCAGGCAGTACAGATACACTAAATATCACTCTTGTACATTCCAGCCATATCCATAATTGACTTAATCCACTGGATCAATTATGAATATACAATACAGCAAAACCGAGGCTGAGATTCCTCTTCTCACCTCGGTTTTATCTATATAATACTATGTTCCATTTATATGATATGAAGTTTGGTTCAAAAGGTATTCTGCCCCCTTTGATACCGTATTGTTCCGTACTTCGTACTTTCACAATCCTCATAGCATAATATAATGCAGTTTTCAGCAGCTCTCCTTTCAGAACCTCCTACTTCAAAATCCTCTCGTTCATCTTTCAAGTTCTCAGCCATCATCCAGCCCGAAAACAGACCGCGCTGTCTGCAGCAACACTTTGTGGGCGTTTAGGGAAGCTTTGAAATCCAGCCCTTACGGAGACTTAGGCTCGAGCGCTCTCGCGAGAGTCTTAGTCGCAGTTAGGGATTAGTTCAAAGTTCCCCTGCCCACGTTGCCGCAGACAGCGCGGTCTGTTTTCGGGCGTCCGTCTTAAACACCTTTTCTATACGGCATGTTCCCCCTGCTTACTCAGCCCAGGTCCCATCCACAAAATATCCACTTCACTGCCATCTTCCCGGATCCCCACAATATGCAGATCATCTGATCCAACCATAAAGTCCATATGGATCATAGAATCGTTAATCCCTTTCGCATAGATCTCCTCATCCGTCATATCCATAAATCCTTCAATAACCTCAGAAAATCCACGTCCGGCAGCCACATGACAGCATGCATTTTCATCAAACAAAGTGTTGTAGAACATCAGACCGGACTGATTGATCGGAGACTCCTTCGGAACCAGTGCCACTTCACCAAGCATGGAAGCACCCTCATCCATCGCAAACATTTTCTTCAGGACTTCTTCCCCCTGCTCAGCGTGGCAGTCTACCACTCTTCCGTCTTTAAAATCAACCGTAAAATGATCGATGACCTGTCCGGAACGGCTTAATGGTTTGGTAGAAACCAGACGTCCTTCACATTTTCCCTTCATCGGGCTTGTGAAAACTTCCTCCGTCGGCATGTTCGGAACAAAGAAAGCACGATTCAGATGATTGATATCTCCTGCACTGCCCCATTTTGCTCCCGGAATCAGATCCACACGAAAATCCGTACCGTTGCTGCTTGTATAATGCAGTGTTTTAAAATTCTGTTCATTTAACCAATTTGCTTTCTGCGTCATCCGTTCGTTATGTGCCTGCCAGATCTTTTCCGCATCCTCACCATCTTTCAGATATACGCAGTCAAAGATCGCATCCCACAGTTTTTCCACTGCCACATCCTCTGTATCATCCGGAAATACTTTTTTGCGCCCATTTTCCGGAATGCTGCTGCCACGATCAGCCACTGATGTTTACCATCGATCTGATCACGGTATTTTTTCCATGACTTTCTGACGCATCTGGCTGACAGCAGAGATCAGATCCGGGGAGATTCCTGCCAGTTCATCCGGGTCAGAAGAATCAATAAAGATACGAACCGGCAGGTCCACGGTCATCTGTTTTGCACGTTCCTCTTCCCATGCCGGTACTTCACCGAGCACATCAGCTGTCGCATACTGATAATGCAGTTTGTTGATTTCTCCGCACTCCCAGAACATCTCCACATAACTCGCACCTGCTTTGTAACACTCTTCCGTCACCATCTTTACCAGCGGAATCTGATCTACGCCTGCCTGCAGACGGACGCGCTGTCCTTTCTGTACATTGGCTCCGATCTTTACGATCAGTTTCGCATATTCTCTTAATTTGTTCTCGTTCATGATACCTTCTCCAGTCATTTTCTCATATTCTGTCATCGGCTGTCACTCATCTGCGACAACCACAGTTACTTATGAGTATACCCGCTTTTTGTACGGGATGCAAGCACGGTCTTTCTCCTGTGCAGTCACACGAAAAACGCCTCGCGGATATTACCAGCGAACGGTAACACACGCGGTAATCAATTGTTTCTTGTATCTTCCTGCCCCATATACTATAATACGATGTGATCGGATTGCTTCATTGCTACGCAATTCCCGCAATCCTTGAACACCGAAGACAAAATCTCGCACAGGAGGACGCTCATGGAATATCTGGATATCGTAGATGAACAGGGACAACCGACCGGGGAAATCATTTCCCGCACCCTTGCACACACGGAAGGAATCCGCCATCGAACAGCTCATATCTGGATCGTTCGCAGGGAAAACGAACATTTTTCAGGTTCTGATGCAAAAACGCGCAATGAGTAAAGATTCTTTTCCCGGAAAATACGATACGTCTTCCGCCGGTCATATTCAGGCAGGCGATGAACCACTCGCATCCGGCCTGCGGGAGCTTGCGGAAGAGCTGGGCATCCACGCCAAACCGGAGGATCTTGCATTTGCCGGATGCATTCACGGAAATTTTGCAGAAGAATTTCACGGAAAAATCTTCCGGGACAACGAAATTGCCTTTGTCTATGTCTATCAGCAGCCTGTCAATATCGAGACACTCGTCCTGCAAAAAGAGGAGGTGGAATCGGTGCGGTGGTTTGATCTGGAAGAAACGTATCAGCAGTGCAGACAGCACAGAGATAAATTCTGTGTTCCAGCTGGGAGGTCTGCAGCTTGTACGTCAAATTTATAAAAAGTAACGGCAATACAATAAAGGAGTGAAAGATCATGAGAAAAGATTTCGGAGCAAAGCCTTACACTTATCCACAGCCGGTATTAATGATCGCTACATATGGTGAGGATGGAAAACCGGATGTTATGAATGCAGCCTGGGAGGAATCAGCGATGATAAGGAAATTTCCATCTGTGTCAGTGAAAATCATAAAACAACTGAAAACATCCTGAAAAAAGGCGCTTTTACAGTAAGTATGGCAGATGTGGAGCATATGACAGCCTGCGACTATGTAGGAATTGTTTCCGGAAACAAAGAGCCGGATAAATTTGTAAAAGCCGGATTTACAGCAGAAAAATCTGAAAAAGTAGATGCACCTATTATCAAAGAGCTTCCAATCTGTATAGAATGTAAGCTGAAAAGCTATGATAAAGACACCTGCCGGCTGATCGGTGAGATCGTAAATGTCAGCGTGGATGAGAGCGTTCTGGATGAAAATGGAAACGTAGATGTTGCAAAAGCAGCACCGATCACTTTTGATCCGTTCAACAATGCATATATCCGTCTTGGCGAAAAAGTCGGC
>ENA-OQES01000608-OQES01000608.1-human-gut-metagenome-genome-assembly--contig:-NODE-608-length-14663-cov-3.420061_pt1 | contig 14663 bp, 14 predicted proteins | sample MGYA00242798_ERZ504641 | MGnify/ENA primary metagenome ERZ504641 (study PRJEB26092, sample SAMD00036327) | human gut metagenome | host: Homo sapiens | study: EMG produced TPA metagenomics assembly of... | reverse complement strand
AGATCAAAAATTTTTACTGATTCTCAAAAAGAAATGCTTTTTATTCATGAAACAGCTCACAATTGAAAAACAAAGATTCGAGTTTTTTAAAATTTCTGATTATGATATGCTTTTTTGCCTGCACTGGTACAATCCATTCGTATGGGTTTTTTTTACCGGTGTACTCATATTCTGCGGAATGTTTATGCGATTATAAAGTAATTCAGTCGATTTTCCTCTCATACAAGAACGAAAAGAGTACGCCACTCTATTATTAAATATCGCTTCCACAGAATCACCTTTTCCAAAGATTTGGCAAAAATAACTTTTCTGTTTCGAAAAAAAATAGTAAAAAGGAGATTATTGTATATTATGAACACTACAGGCGTGAGCGAAAAAAATAATGTTATATGGTGCTCTATCACTTTTATGCCTTATAATTTTACCGCTAACCACCTATGCCTATACTCCTCTGGAACAAACCTCAACATTTTCTCCGGACGAATATTCAAAGTCAACGGAAGAAATCATAACACTTATCGATGAAACACCTTCTAACTATGCTGACCCATATGACCAACTGGTTGACTTTTCATCTTCAAACGAATGTATTATTCTTGAAGATGGATCCGTGCTTGATAGTGCTGTTCCGAATTCATCGGGAGAGTCACGTGTCAGTTGCTCACATACATATGAAAATGGATATGTTTACTTCCACACAGTAAATAAAAATGGAGGCTGTACTATTACCCGCTATTCCGCAAAATATGTACAAAATGCAAACACGAAAAAAAATATGATAAAAATATCTACAGCAACATATGTGAAATGTACACACTAATTAATTTTGTCATTGCATAAATAACGCAAAGGGGCTGTCGGTTAATACCACAACATTTCGCCCTCTCTTCGAAAATTGAAAAGATCCTCTGTAAGGAACTGACTTTTTCGCCGTTCTCCTTACAAAGGATCTTTTTTCGAAAAGTTAAATTTAGTTTCTATTCTTCTCTCTGTACTTTCCTGTCCTCTTTCCGCATATATTTACAAAGAACAATCCTTCCCGGAGCTTTGTATGCGTATCCTGCTTTTTCTTTCTGATCTGATGATCCCACTCCTCTTTTTCTACATCATCGGCTTCGGTCTTCTGATGAAAAAGGACATCTACAACGACTTCGTCACCGGTGCTTTCGACGGTTTGAAAACAGTGGTAAAAATCATGCCAACGTTAATCGGCCTGATGACCGGTGTGGGGATCCTGCGTGCCTCCGGCTTCCTGGATGCCCTCGCATCCCTCCTCGAAAACCTCCTGAAACCCACCGGCTTCCCCTCTGCCCTGGTTCCCCTCTCCATCGTAAAAATGTTCTCCTCAAGCGCCGCCACCAGTCTCCTCCTCGACCTCTACAAACAATACGGCCCCGACTCCACCATCGGCCTGACCGCCTCCCTCATCCTCAGCAGCACCGAAACCATCTTCTACACACTCAGCGTCTACTACATAGCCGCCAAAGTCCAAAAAACCAGATACACCCTCCCCGGCGCCCTCCTGGCCACTTTCTCCGGCATCATCGCCAGCACCATCATAGCAAACCTTATGTAAACCCCCACCCATCTGCTTTCTTACCTGGTACATCATTCCATAAATAACTGTATCATTCACACAGGGTATGGATTCGAGTGTGCAGTTCAAAAAGCGTATTTTCCCATACCAGCCAACCCCCTCCGCTCTCAACCACTATCTCCCCCACGCAAAAAACAGCGGCAGACTCCTGGCTTCCTGGTCTGGCAACACTTTGTGGGCGCTTAGGGCAAGCTTTGAGACCGACGCCTACGCAGACTTTCGCGCGGGTCAGCCGACCCGCGTGAATATAGTCGTAGTTGGCGGCTAGCTCAAAGTTGCCCTGCCCACGTTGCCAGACCAGGAAGCCAGGAGTCTGCCGCGTCCCTTTTTACGACACTAACCTCTACTCCCGGAAATTCCCAGCCTTCTTATACTTATTCATAATCCCAAAATACATCACCAACAGCAGTGCAGACGCAAAAATCCACGCCACCGGGCTCGCCAGACAAATCCCCAGATAACTCTTATAATGCGAAGCAACCACAGCCGTCAGTCCTCGTCCTGCCAGCTCTGCAATCCCCGCCGTCATGGGAAGGAATCCATATCCCATTCCCTGGATACCGTTTCGATACACATTTACCACATTAAGCGGAACAAAGAACAGCGCCACGCATTTCATATAAACATCCACCAGACCCACGATCTGATCCAGATTCTCAGACACAAACAGTCCGGTTAGCATATTACCAAAGTAGAACACCAGCACTCCGAACACGACCGAATACATGCTGCCCATGATCGTTGTTGCCCGGAAGCCCCTGCTGATCCTCTTCACCTTACCCGCACCCATATTCTGTGCACAGTAAGTAGCCATCGTAGTACCCAGTGCCACATAAACCTGTGTTACCACCTGTTCGATCTTATTTGCCGCAGTAAACGCTGCCACATGCACAGAACCAAGCACATTCAGTGCAGCCTGCACCATCATCGCACCGATCGCAGTGATCGAATACTGCAATGCCATCGGAAAACCGATGGCCAGCTGCTGCCGTACCAGATGACCATCCAGTTTAAAATCCCAGCGGTCCAGTTTCAGAATCGGCACTTTCTTAATAATATAGATCAGGCAAAGCAGCGCCGAAACTCCCTGCGCAATAACTGTCGCATACGCCGCTCCTGCTGCTCCCAGGTGAAACACAATGATCAGTACCAGATCCAGCACAATATTCAGTGCTGCGGAAAACAGCAGAAAATACAACGGTGTCTTACTGTTCCCCAGCGCACGCAGGATACCCGCTAACAGATTATACATAACCTGTGTAAAAAGTCCCCGCACAAATGATCATAATATACTTATACGCATCCTGGAAAATATCCTCCGGTGTATTCATAAGAATCAGCAAAGGCTTCATAAACGCCATACTGATCACCGTCATCACCACGCTAACGATCACCGAAAGCACTGCCGCAGACCCGACCGTCTTTCGCATCCCCGGCATATCTCCGGCACCGAACCGCTGACTGGTCAGCACCGTAAAACCTGCCGTAAGTCCCATCAGAAATCCCAGGATCAGAAACCCGATCGTTCCGGTCGAGCCGACAGCTGCCAGTGCTTTCGTTCCCACGAACTTACCGACAATGACCGTATCCACCATGCTGTAAAACTGCTGAAAAATATTTCCAATAACAATTGGGATCGTAAAATTCAGGATAATCTTCCACGGTGTTCCCACCGTCATATCTCTCTCCATAAAGTTCCTCCTCTCATAAAAACTCCTCATTTTGCGCGATAAAAATCCGGGGACACAGCCCCGGGATCTTTATCACATTATTTACTTTCACCCATTATATGCGATGCTTTTTCATTTTTCAATACTATTTTTGTAAAATCATTGTTACCTTTTTCACATATAAGTTCCTTCAAATTCTTCCACCGGAATCGGTCTGGAAAAATAGTATCCCTGGAACATCCGGCAGCCCATCTCCATGAGCATCCGCAGCTGTTCTTTCGTCTCCACACCTTCCACGATTACTTCCATATCGATCTTCCTGGCCAGAAGAACCACGCTCTCAAGAATCTCCATTCCCCGTTCTTCATTTTCCGAATCCCGCAGGAATCCGTTATCAATTTTCAGCACATCTGCCCGAATATTCCGCAACATGTTCAAGGAAGAATATCCGCTTCCAAAATCATCAATTTCTATACAAAATCCATATTCCTGCAAGCGGTTCAGTACAGCAATATTTTTCTCAAAATTACTCATCAACGCTGTCTCTGTAATCTCCAGTTTTAACTTTTTCGGAGAAATCTGATATTTTCTGTCAGTCCCACCAGGACTTTATAAATGTTGATAAAATAAAAAATCCTTTGCAGAAATATTAACCGATATATGATACTCTTCTTTCCCCTCTTTTTTCCACTCTCCCAGCTTCTTTGCTGCCTGTTCCCACATATATTTGTCCAGCTCATGGATCAGACCGGTCTTTTCCAGCACATCAATGAAAGCATACGGTCCCAGAAGCCCCCGTCCCGGATGTTGCCAGCGTACCAGAGCTTCCGCCCCCAACATCTTTCCCTGTTCGTTAGTCTGCGGTTGCAGAAAACATGACTAAAATTCTTCCTTTTCCAGTGCTTCTTCAAAACTCACCGATGATCTTTCGCTCGGCAAATGGACTGTTCCAGCAGATGTCGGTCATAATAAGTAATACAGGTCTTGTAATCATTTTTTATCGTTTCACTGGCCAGATTTGCCTTATCACACATCTTACTCACCGGCTCTTCTCTGTTAGTGATTTCATATACTCCGATATACAGGTGAAGATGAAACAGACTGTTGGTAAATTCTTTCTGCATATTGCGGATCTTCTCAACAATCTTATCTTCGTTAAAATATGCTTTGGGAATACAGGTGGCAAAATGATCATCCTGTATTCGGGCACAGACAGTTTTTGCAAAAGATCCATGAAGCTGCTTCATCTGTTCTGCCTGTTTGCGCAGGATCGCATTTCCTTTTTTCATGCCGAAAAGTTCGTTTACAAACTTAAAGTCTTTCATATTACTGCATAATATGTAGAATTCTGTATCCGGATATTCTTTCAGTAATCTTTCAACCCGGCGATAAAATTCCTCTTTGTTATACAGGCCTGTCAGGCTGTCATGAGATGCACGATAACGTTCCCATTCCAGTTTCTTCAACTGCTCTGTTTTATCATGAAACATAAAGTAATCGCAGACATAATTTCCCTTTTTTATCACAGGCATACTTATAGCTCACATCATATGTCCGCTGCACATTATTCTCCAGAATCGTAGTTTCATACTGTATGGTATGTTTTCTTTGCGCCCCTTCCTTTTCTTTCCATTTAATGAATTCTTCTTCCATCTGCTCTGTGCCATTTTCTATATGATACAGTTCTTTGAGTTTCTGATTGCAGTAGATACACTTCCCGATATTATTAAAACAGATCAGACCATTATTCATATCATTGATCACCACAGAAATGGCATTTTCCATCAGTTCATTCGATACATAGCAGAAAGTAAAATAATAAATAAACAGTGACATCAGTCCAAACACCAGAAAAGACATATCATAAATCGTCATAAATCTTCCCGGCAGGATACGCAAAATACACCCCAGCAGCAATGTACATCCAATTGCTTCATAATGGATCAGATAAAGACGGGATGCTCGAAACAGCATCAATCCATATATGATCAGAAGCAGCACCAGAAGCACACAGCAATACATCATATTCACGTGGTTCCACCACCTGGCTCTTCCAAACTGGATATTTCTGTTCTCCGCTCCCTGAAGGGTTACCCGGAAAATATGGTGCGTCCATATATTGCACATATACATGCCCGTGTTCACAAGGCTCCATGCTAACATACTCCTTTTTATCCATGGCCTCGGCTCGAACAAACTGGTGTATCTCTGTGTATATGCCATAAACAGATACAACACCCAGTCCAGACAGATATACATCATACTTCTTCCGATCTCTGCTATTTCTACCTGTCTGGCATAAAGGAAAGTGCAGTAGGACAGTCCACAGAAAACCACTGCCCATTCATACAGACATACAATTTTGGCCAGGTCACTTTTTCTCTTTGGTGCACGAAGCGCACATATTACCAACAACAGGATTTCCGCTCCTGCTGCAACGCCATATACCATTCTCATCTCATATTTCCCTGTCAAAAAAGATGTCTCCCTGACACCTTTTTATTTTCATTTTTTCTTCTATCATAAAAGATAACGTATTCTTATCTATCTGTCAAACAGTTTCCTATATATGTATTTTCTTATTTTAATATAGAATATGGCAATTCCTGTGCTGACCGCCGTTGCGAGAATCGCCGGTCCCACAATCGCTGTGGGTGCCACGCTTCCGTATTCCGTCCGGAAGGCAATAATACTAACCGGAATCAGTTGCAGGGAGGAAATATTCAGGATCAGGAAATCGCACATCTCGTTGCTGGCTGCACCGATCGGCACTGCCCGCTGCTTTTTTCCTTCGCCGCTCTTCCTCCAGATCTGCCAGTTCTTCCATGGCCTTCAGTCCTGCCGGTGTCGCCGCCCAGCCGAGTCCCAGGATATTCGCCAGCAGATTCGTTGCAATCGATTTCCTCGACGGGTGATTCCCGGGGATTTCCGGAAACAAAAAGTTCAGCACCGGCTGCATTCTCTGCTCCATTGCCTCCAGAAGTCCGGACTTCTCTGCAATCCGCATCATCCCCACCCAGAGTGCCGTAACCCCAGCCATCACCACGCACAGACTCACTGCCTCCTTCGAAGACTGAATCGCCGCCTCTGATACTTCCTCCAGATGTCCGGTCACTGTCCCGTAGATAATCCCGATCAGAATCATACCGCCCCAGAGATAATTCATAAAAAGCTGCTCCGCTTTTTGTTGGATTCTATTATGTATACGCCCTGCATCGTTAAAAATATACGTAACTGCTCTACCGTTCTTTATGAAAATGCTGTAATGTTGAAAAAAGCATTGCTGCGACGATATTCCCGTTCATGTAATACAGCAGCTTTTTATAATCACACGTATACTTTTTTTATTTTCTGAAACTTCTTTCTCCCCCATTATCTTTACTTTCCCCCCTCCATTCGTTACAATAAATCATAAAGCAAAAGCTTGTCCGAAAACTTTTCGGAAGAAAGGAGAAGGTTATGAAATTTTCATTTTCCCCTTCCTCCACTGACCTGAAAAAAGGTGGAAGAGGAACGCAACTTTTATTGGGGGGATATCAAATCAGAAAAGGAACTGGAGATTCAGGTGGAGTTTCAGGAAAATGTTCCGCTTACCATCGCACGAAACGGCGATCACCTGCATATTACCTGTCAGGAACCGGCACATTATTATCGGGGACTGAACTGGGCGGTACATCATCCGGAGGATACCTGGAACACGAAAAGTGAACCTGTATACTTTTCAAAAAACGGAGTGATGCTGGACTGCTCCAGAAATGCAGTATTTACCGTAGAAAAGGTAAAATCTTTTATTCGTATCATGGCGAAACTGGGAATGAACACCCTGATGCTCTACACTGAAGAGACTTACACCGTACCGGATGAACCTTATTTCGGTGCCTACCGTGGCCGCTACAGCCAGGATGAGATCCGCGAGATGGATGCTTATGCAAGAACATTCGGCATTGAACTTGTTCCGTGTATCCAGACACTGGCCCATCTTCACAATGCTTTGAAATGGCCGCTTGGAGAAACCGTTAAGGACACCGCCGACATTCTTCAGGTAGGGAAAGAAGAAGTCTACACCCTTATTGAAAAAATGCTTTGCTCCGTAAAAGAGTCCTTTTCCACCAACCGGGTACATCTTGGCATGGACGAAGCTGCACAGCTCGGCCTTGGAAAATACCTCCGGGAAAACGGATATACCAAAAGTTCCGTCCTGATTCGCGAACACAGTGCCCGCGTTTTTGAAATCTGCAAAAAGCTGGGACTGGAACCGATGATCTGGAGCGATATGTATATCACTGCCAACACCGGCGGCAGTTATTATGATGTTGCCGACGATACAGACTGCAGTGACTGGGAAAAACCGGATCCGGAGCTTGGACTGGTTTACTGGGACTACTATAACCCGGATCAGGAAATCTATGAAAAAATGATCCGCGTTCATCAGCAGCTTTCCAACAAAGTCATCTTTGCCGGAGGTTCCTGGATCTGGAACGGAATATCACCAAACTATTCCAAGACCTTTACCTGCACCCGTGCGGGACTTGCCGCATGCAAAAAATATCATCTGCCGGAAGTATTCTGTACCGCCTGGATGGATAACGGTGCAGAAACCCCTGTAGATGCCGTTCTGCCCGGTCTGGTGCTGTTTGCTCATCTTGGCTTCCATGAAGACTTCGATGAGAAAGCACTGGCAGAAGAATTCCACGACGTGACCGGTGCCGACCTGAACGACTTCCTGGAACTGGATGCACTGGACTCCCTGTTCCAGAACGGACAGCCGAATCTGGACACCGATAATCCGTCCAAATATCTGCTGTATCAGGATCCTCTTCTCGGCATCTTTGACCGCCATATCGAAGATCTGGATCTGGACACTGAACGTTATTATCAGGATCTGGCAGACCGCCTGGAAATCTGCCGAAAACATACTCCGGCTTATGATACGCTGTTTGCTTTCTATCACAGTCTCGCCAGCACGCTCGCCGGTAAGGCCGACCTTGGCGTCCGCCTGAAAAAAGCATACGATGCCCATGACTTATCCACACTGGAGACCATCTGCGAAGAAGTTATCCCCGGAATCATCAACGATCTGTCCACAACCAGACTTCTGCGCGAACACCTCTGGATGCAGGATGCAAAACCTTTCGGCTATGAACTCGTAGACATCAAACTCTCCGGCGTCATCGCCCGCCTTACCAGCACCCGCTACCGTCTCCGTTACTATATCGACGGCAGAGTAAAGCGCCTGGAAGAACTGGAAGCCGACCGCCTCCCCTACTTCCTCCCGGGAACCCCCAAACGCGAAAACCTCTGGCACCGCATCATCAGCGGCGCAGACCTTATGGATACAATCTAACAATCTACTCTTCAAAACCCCCTCGGAGCACATCTCCCGAGGGGGTTTTATTATATGTCAGCAAAATGCATTATCATTTTTAAGCTATATTCATTCATATACAACTTTCAGCTACCCTTCCCACCTATCAGGTGTTGCCACTAGTGAACTCCATACCCAACTTAAGTTTCAACCAGTACCCAGCCCGGAGTGAGAACAACAAGGGGTGGAGGTATTTTGCGTGCCGCTTAGAGTGAGCTTTAAGATCCTCTGCCTACGTAGACTTTTGCGAGGGTCAGCTGACCCTCGTAAATATAGTCGTAGTTGGCAGATAGCTTAAAGTCGCTCTGCACGCTGCCTCCACCCCTTGTTTTTCTCACTCCGGGCGTCCCATTATCCAAAAACTTAATTTAATCCAGCAACCCCTGATAAACCTCCCGCTTCGAGATCCCCCGGTCCTTCGCCACCATCTTCATAGCGTCCTTCCGTCCAATCCCCTGATCCTCATAGATCTTCATATGTTCCTCCAGCGACATCTCTTCCCATGCCCGCTGCTTCTCCTCGATCATCTCTCTCCGGCTTCTGCCTTCCATCACGATCACACACTCTCCACGGGGATCCTCCTGCCGGTAATACTCCAGTGCATCCTCCAGCGTTGTAAGAAACGCCGTCTCATGTTTCTTCGTAAGCTCCCTGCAGATCGTCACCCTCCGGTTTCCAAGCGCAGCCACCAGTTCTTCCAGCGTCCGTACCAGCCGGTGCGGTGCTTCATAAAGAATCGTCGTTCTCGTCTCCTCTTTTAACTCCTCCAGAATCGCCTGCTTCTCCTTCTTATCCGTCGGTAAAAACGCCTCGAACGCAAACCTTCTCGTCGACAGTCCCGAGATCGTAAGCGCCGTGATACACGCCGCCGGTCCCGGAAGAGAAGTCACCGGAATCCCTGCCTCATGACACATCGCTACCAGTTCTTCACCCGGATCCGAAATACCCGGCGTTCCTGCATCCGTGATCAGCGCGATCTGCTGTCCCTGCTGCATCAGACCGATCAGATAATGACCTTTATCGATCTTGTTATATTCATGATAACTGGTCATCGGCGTTGAAATCTCAAAATGATTCAACAGTTTGATACTGTTTCTCGTATCCTCCGCCGCGATCAGATCTACTTCTTTTAACGTCCGGATCACACGAAAGGTGATATCTTCCAGATTCCCGATCGGTGTCGCACACAAATACAATTTTCCTGCCATAGTACCGGTATCCTCCTATCTTCCATCCCCGTAGATTGCCCGGATCTCCTGTGTATACACGCCCGGCTTTTCATATACGATCAGCGGTTTTTCCACTGTAATTCTTGAATTACCTCCCAGAAGCCCTTCGATCAGAACCATGTTCGGCTCCCGGTCCACATACGGATACACCAGACGCATCCGCTTCGGCTCCAGTTTGTATTGCATCATCAGTCCCATGATCTCTGCCAGACGAAACGGTCGATGTACCATATAGAATCGCCCCCGTGGCTTTAACAGCTGTGCCGTCTGAGAGATCACATCCTCCAACGTACACAAAACCTCATGTCGTGCAATTGCCTTTGGCAGATGGGGATTGGTCAGGCCGTGATTGCCATGCATATACGGAGGATTACAGGTAACTACCGAAAAAGAAGCCCTGCCAAAGATGGCAGTGGCTTCTTTGATATCTCCCGTTCTGATGGTAATCGCATCCTCCAGATGATTATACACCACACTGCGCCCTGCCATCTCGGCACTCTGCTCCTGAATCTCCAGACCGGTAAAATGCTCTCCCTGCGTCTTTGCTTTTAACAGAATAGGGATAATTCCCGTTCCGGTTCCCAGATCCAACGCCTGTTCCCCTTTCTTCACCCTGGCAAAGTCAGACAGCAGCACCGCATCGATACCATAACAAAAATCCCTGGTATTCTGGATAATATGGTAGCCATTTTGCAGATCATCCAAACGCTCATTTTCCTTCAATGGGATATTCATCTTTTTCTCCTGTCATTATTCCAGTTCCTTCATCATCTTCTGCTCTTCTTTGGAAAGCTTCATCTTCTCTTTCCTGCAACATCCTCTGGAACGGAATTTTAACTCTTCTACTTTATACTCATGAATCTCTTTCTCATCGTTAATATCCATGATCACTTTTACCAACTGACGAAGTACATTGACACTCTGTACCTCACCCTTGATACCTTCCGGTGTCATTACCTGATCTCCGATATTCGGCAGCTGTTTGTTCAGGTACTCGTATGTCTCCTGCTCATTTTTCAGGCAGCACATCAGACGGCCGCAGACACCTGAGATCTTGGTCGGATTCAGTGACAGATTCTGCTCTTTCGCCATCTTGATCGATACCGGAGCAAATTCTGACAGATAGGTATGGCAGCACAGAGGGCGGCCGCAGATACCGATACCTCCGAGAATCTTCGTCTCATCTCTCACACCGATCTGACGCAGCTCAATACGTGTTTTGAAGATCGCCGCCAGATCCTTTACCAGTTCACGGAAGTCGATTCTTCCGTCTGCGGTAAAATAAAAGAGAATCTTGTTGTTGTCAAAGGTATATTCCACATCGATCAGCTTCATCTCCAGCTGATGCGCACGGATTTTCTTGACACAGACCTGATATGCTTCTTTCTCCTTTTTTACGATTACTCTCTTCTTTGGCATCATCCTTCTGTGTAGCCATGCGTATCACATCTTTTAAAGGCTGTACCACCTGCCTGTCGTCTACTTCTTTCGGCCCCAGTACCACCGTGCCGTATTCCACACCGCGGGCTGTCTCCACGATTACATGATCTCCCGGTTTCATCTGAAAACTCTTCGGATTGAAATAATAAATCTTTCCTACATTCCGAAACCGGACACCGATAATTTTTACCATTCTAGTTCTCCCTGATTGTCATGAAGAGCAGTTCCATAACCAGATCAAAATTTACATTGGAATGCAGACGCTCTCTGGCCTTTCCTATGGCATCAATAATATTTTCTATACCCTCATAGGAACTTTTCTTTGCTCTTTCTTTAATATAATTATACTGGTCTTTAAATATCAGACCATCTACTTCTTTTGTCGCCTTAAACAACAGTACATCCCGGAACCACATGGTAAACAGATCCAGATAATCGTAAATATTCTGTTTTTCCGCTGTCAGTTCTTTGATCAGCTCCACCAGTTCGTACAGCTCCAGCTCATTGCTCTTTCTGAGAAGTCGGAAAGCTCTCTCCGCCATCTCGGCAAATTCCGTAGATTCTGCGATCTGTTTTGCTTTCCCGATATTTCCCTGGGCAAATGCCGCGTCGATCTGCGCCTGATAATCCGGCAGATGCATATGCTCCATCAGATATTCTTTCACATCACTCTCTTTCACCGGACGCAGATTCAAAGTCACGCACCGGGAAGAAATCGTAGGAAGCAGCGAATCCGCATTGCTGGTCAAAAGCAGGATCACCGCATAAGCCGGTGGCTCCTCGATGGTCTTTAACAATGCATTCTGCGCCTGCAGTGTCAGCTTTTTCCGCTTCGTTCAGAATATAGATTTTATAAGGACCTGTATAAGGTTTGATGGATACATCATCAATCAGCTGGATACGAATATCCTCGATACCGATAGAATTCGGTTTCTCATGTGTGATCGTAATAATATCCGGGTGACTTTTTGCTTAACGCTCTCTTACAGGAGTCACATTCCATACATGGATCTGTTCCATGCTTTTCACACTGCAGTGCCATGGCAAATGCAGAAGCCAGCATCTTCTTTCCTGCTCCTACCTCACCGTTAAAAATATACGCATGTGAAACTTTCCCCATCTGAATGGCATTCTGTAAATGATTTACAACATCATCATGTCCGATAATCTCATGAAATCCTGCCATACAATCACCTCCTGTGTTCTTTTGTTTTCTGTGGTAATCTCTGGTTTTATCACCACAGGCTTCCACAGCTGCTTTTTTCACAATATCTCTGCGCAAAAGAATACTATATTATATTGTACTCTGTCTGCGGAATATCATTATTATAGCACACTCCTCAAATACTTTTCAATCTCAGAGTAGCCTCCCGCCCCGTCCATATTGGAAAATCTATGGGAGATTCCTGCCTGCCGGATCTTTTCCTCACTGAAATCCTGTGCATCCGCCAGAAATCTCCGGCACATTTCTTCGTATTTCGGTACTTCCTGGGTTTCTTCTCTCGCGATTGCCCGCTTCAGGCGTTCTCCGTCTTCCACTTCTATATAAATGGGACGGATCTTTTCCTCTCCATAATATGCCTTTAATTTTTCATAGGATTCCAGTGTTCCGATTCCCAGATAGCTTTTCTCTTCCAGATTCATATTATCCGCCGTAAAATACCGCCACAGCCCGTAAACCGTCTCATACCCCCGGTCTTCGATAATCTTTCCCTCTGCTTTCAGTTTCTGAAAATCCTCTTCCGTCACAAAATGGTACTCCCTGCCATCCAGTTCCCCATCCCGGATCGGGCGGGTGGTGTAGATCACCAGACGTTCCAGAGAAAACTCCGGATTTCTTAAAAGGCGCTGATAAATCGTATCTTTTCCCGATGCGCTCTTTCCCATAATATAAAACAATTTGCCCATAATCAGCATTCTCTCTTTCTATTCACTCCCATCTATCTTACCAGACCACCGGAAACTCTTCCAGATATTTTAAACATTTCTTAAAAGAGTTTAGAAATCCTTTATCTCATTTCCATAAAATGGACACAAACTCCATGTATACTTACAGTATCAAAACAAAGAGGACGGCGGATGCAGATGATGACAGCCAGAGCCGGTAACAAAGACTGAACATCGTTACCGGAATATTTTACAAACCCTGTGACTGTCAGACCTCGACAAAAAACAATTACCTTTTATATAGATTCGTGCAGCTGTTTGCACCAGCTGCCAAAACACTTTTTCATATTGCCGGGGCACTAAAACCCCGGCCCTCCCTTTTCTAATTATTGATATGCAATGCAAGTAAAACAAAATTGCCGCAGGAAGTTAAAATTCCTGCGGCAGTTTCGTTTCTCAATCGTAACGATTCAGTACCCTCGCGAAATACTGCCTACTGAATCGTTACTCTCAACCTTTATATTGTATATTTACTCTGTGCAATAATATCTTACAGATACTTTTTTCAGAACATCTACTTTATCCAGTTTTTTCCCACGGCAGATCCAGATCATTTCTTCCGAAATGTCCGTAAGCTGCAGTCTGTTTGTAGATCGGTCTTCTCAGATCCAGCATCTTAATGATTCCGGCCGGTCTCAGATCGAAGTTTTCACGGATGATCTCTACCAGTTTTTCATCGCTCATTTTACCGGTTCCTGCGGTGTCTACGTTGATGGAAGTCGGATGTGCCACACCGATCGCATAAGACAGCTGGATCTCACACTGGTCAGCCAGACCTGCTGCTACGATATTCTTTGCAACATAACGTGCTGCGTAAGCTGCGGAACGGTCAACTTTGGTGCAGTCTTTTCCGGAGAAAGCTCCACCACCGTGACGACCATATCCACCGTAAGTATCTACGATGATCTTTCTTCCTGTCAGACCACTATCACCGTTTGGTCCGCCGATTACGAATCTTCCTGTCGGATTTACAAAGAATTTGGTATCTGCATCTACCATCTCTGCCGGAAGAACCTCATCAAAGACATAATTTTTTGATATCTTCGTGGATCTGTTCCTGTGTTACATCCGGATCGTGCTGTGTGGACAGTACGACTGCATCCAGACGGTATGCTTTTCCGTTATCATCGTATTCTACAGTTACCTGAGATTTTCCGTCCGGTCTCAGATAAGCCAGTGTGCCGTCTTTTCTTACCTTTGTCAGCTGTCTGGTCAGTTTGTGTGCCAGAGAGATGGCCAGCGGCATATATTCTTCTGTCTCGTTGGTTGCGAAACCGAACATCATACCCTGATCTCCTGCTCCGATGGCATCGATCTCTTCGTCAGACATTTTATGTTCTTTTTGCTTTCCAGCGCTTTTGTCGACACCCATAGCGATATCGGTGGACTGCTCGTCGATGGCTGTGATCACACCA
>ENA-OQES01000607-OQES01000607.1-human-gut-metagenome-genome-assembly--contig:-NODE-607-length-14694-cov-4.167639_pt1 | contig 14694 bp, 19 predicted proteins | sample MGYA00242798_ERZ504641 | MGnify/ENA primary metagenome ERZ504641 (study PRJEB26092, sample SAMD00036327) | human gut metagenome | host: Homo sapiens | study: EMG produced TPA metagenomics assembly of... | reverse complement strand
CCTTTCAGGGGGCGGGCCCCTTTTTTGCAAGTAGCCCAAAAAAAGAGTTTTTCTTTCTGCACGCAGGAAATTTACAAAAGCCCTTGCACCCGGGCGGCAAAGATGCTATCATGGTACAAACGTCCTGTCAAGACAGGGTGCAGGCCCACGCACTGCCGGAACAAAGGCGAGGGGGAGAAGGGGCTGATTTTTTCAGCAGCGGCAAGGCATTTTTCGCTGCTGCGAAGTACAAGGAGAGGAAACTTTTCATGGACGAGATCAAAGTTGTTCCGTACATTCCGGACGAAGATTATGATAACCCTGCCATGGTGGTGGATTTCTACGAATTCACGATGGCAAACTGCCTGTTCCTGCACGGCTTTAAGAACACCACCCTTGTGTTCGATATGTTCTTCCGTAAGAACCCGGACAACATGGGTTACTCCATCAGCGCAGGCCAACGCAAGCTGACCCGGTTCCTGCTGAATTATCACTTCAACGAGCAGGATATCCGCTGGCTGCGCACCAAGGGTATGAGCGAGGAATTCTGCGAGTATCTGCGCACCTATAAGTGGAAGGGCGATATGTACGCTCTGCCCGAGGGCACGGTTTGCTACCCCCATGTGCAGATGGTCCGCATTGAGTGCGACCTGGTGGGTGCGATCCTGATCGAGACCTACCTGCTGCAGACGATGAACTTCCACAGCCTGATCACCACCAAGGCGACCCGTGTGACCGGCCTGAACACCCATACGCCCCGCAGCGTCATGGAGTTCGGCACCCGCCGCGCACAGGGCGAGAGCGCAGGCAATGATGGCGCGTATGCCGCTGTTCTGGGCGGCTGCATCGGCACTGCCAACTGCCTGGCTGAGATGAAGTATGGCTCTGAGGTCAAGGCGGTTGGCACCGTGGCACACAGCTTCATCGAGTTCTTCCCGACGGAGTTTGATGCCTTCAAGGCCTTTGCCGATACCTACCCGGATTCCGTCAGCCTGCGTGCTGGATACCTACAACATCATGGAGAGCGGCCTGCCCAACCTCATCAAGCTGGACGACTACCTGATCGAGAAATATCCCAATGACCCCAACCGCCGCGTCAAGAGTGCCCGTATCGATTCCGGCGATCTGGCCCGTGGCTCCAAGCGCCTGCGCAAGGCACTGGATGCCGCAGGCAAGCCCTATATCAAGCTGGTGGCCTCCAATGGCCTGGACGAGCGGAAGATCGCCAACATGGAGCTCTATGAGCACGCTCATTTTGATTCCTACGGCGTGGGCGAAAATCTCATCACCTCCGCTTCTGACCCTGTGTTCGGCGGCGTGTATAAACTGGTGGCGGTCAAGCTGCCGGATGGCACCTATCAGCCCAAGATGAAGTGCTCGGATTCTGCCAGCAAGGCCATCATCCCGGGCAAGAAAATGCCTTGGCGGCTCTACGATGAAAATGGTCAGGCCCAGTGCGATCTGATCGCCATGGATGGCGAGGTCATCGAAGCGGGCAAACCGGTAAAGATGGTCAACCTTGACCCGGATGCCATCGAGCGCACCATTACCATCACCCCCACCAGGGTCAAGCGGCTGCTGGTGCCCCATATCCTGAACGGTGAGCTGGCCATAGAACTGCCCGGGATTGCCGAGAAAAAGGCCTATATCGCAAAGCAGCTGACCGAAGAGACCTGGGAGACTGAGCTGCGCATCGAGATGCCGCATAAGCACTATGTCAATATGACCCCCGCTGTGGCCGAGTGCCGCGCCAAGATGTATTCGGAACTGCATGGCGGAAAGGTGTAACTTGACAAAGCAGGGTTTCTATTGTATTATAATAGCCGTTGTGTGAATCTTACATGTTTTGATACATGTTTGCAACTCCGTAACGACGGACTTGTGATAAATGTTTACCTCATCACCTGTTATTCCCGGCTCTCTGTGAATGTCTAGAGCAGCAGGGCTTTGTAAGCCGGGTTTCTATGCGCCACTGTGGTGAAATTGGCAGACACGAGGGACTTAAAATCCCTTTCTGGAGACAGAGTGCGGGTTCAAGCCCCGCCGGTGGCATGAAAAATCCCCTTCAGCGTAAGCTGAGGGGGATTTTTTACTGTTGGATCGCGTACAAAGCGTGATTCGGCGCAGGCAGAAATGCGGATGCAGCTCAGTGGTTTTCCATAGCATGGAATCGTTCCAGGAAGCTGTGATCCACACCCTCAGATCGATAACCGGGCATGGTATCAATGGCAACATTGTGGATGCTGCGGAAGATGCTGTTTTCGATATTGGGATTGTCGCGCTTCAGGCGGCGGAGCAGGATCTTGATCTCCTGCCGCTTGGAACCACCGCCGCCGTTGTCGCACATGGTGCAGTTCTCAGTAAAGCGGCAGGCGCACTGGATGAATTCCAGATCATTGTAGCGCTTCCAGGCCAGGATATCTTCTTCCCGGATGCAGTACATGGGGCGGATCAGGGTCATGCCGGGGAAGCTGGTGCTGTGGAGCTTGGGCGGCATGGCCTGCATCTGGGAGCCGTAGAACATGCTCATCACGGTCGTCTCAATCACATCGTTGAAGTGGTGGCCCAGCGCGATCTTGTTGCATCCCAGCTCCTTGGCCTTGCTGTACAGGTAGCCGCGCCGCATCCGGGCACAGAGGTAGCAGGGGTTTTTTTTTCGGTGTTGTTGGCAACGGAAAAGATGTTGCTCTCGAAGATGGTCACCGGAATGTGCAGCAGCTCGGCATTGGACTCGATCTTCTGGCGGTTGATCTCGTTGTAGCCGGGGTCCATCACCAGAAAGACTAGCTCAAAGGGAACATCGCTGTGCTTCTGCAGTTCCTGCATCAGCTTTGCCATCAGCATGGAGTCTTTGCCGCCCGAGATGCAGACGGCGATCTTGTCGCCCTCCTGTACCAACTCGTAGCGCTTTACCGCCACGATAAAGGGGGTCCACAGCTCCTTGCGGTATTTCTTGATGATACTGCGTTCGATCATCTGATAAGGTTCAAGCTCACGTTTCATGTTGGTTCCTCTTTTTATTTAATGTACGGCGGTCAGCTCACGGTAGCAGACATCGAACGCCTGCAAAAAGGCTTTGATCTCGTCCTCGGTGGTCAGATGGCTCAGGCTGATGCGCCAGGAGGACAGTGCGTTGCGGCGGTCGCGGCTGACCGCAAACACCGCACGCGAAGGCAGACCATCCGACGAGCAGGCTGACTTGACCGAGATGCAGACCCCTTTGGCATCCAGCTCCCGCTGGAACACGGTGCCCTTGACATTACGGACGCTCAGATTCAGCACATGAGGGATGGCGTGTTCCGGGCTGTTGATGCGCACCAGCGGATATGTGCTGAGGGCGGCGCGGAGCTCTGCATTCAGCTTTGCCACATGGTCAACACGTCCGGGCAGGTCAGTGACGGCGAGATCAAGCGCACAGGCCAGCGAGGAGGCCAGCGCCACAGTGGGGGTGCCGCTGCGGTAGATGGTGGTACTCTCGCCGCCATGGATGAGAGGCTCCAGCGCCAGATTCCGCCGCTTGATCAGCAGGCCGATGCCGTTCAGCCCGTAGAATTTGTGGGCCGTCAGGCTCATGGTGTCCACGCCCTCAAAAGAAACGGGGATCTTGCCCACAGCCTGGGTCGCATCCACATGCAGGTGACAGTGAGGGTATGCTTTCAGGATGGCGGCGATCTCCTGTACAGGCTGCACCACGCCCAGTTCACTGTCCACCAGCGTTACGGCAACGCAGATGGTATCCGGGCGAAGCAGATCTTTCAGGTGCTCAAGATCCACGGTGCCGTCCTGCTTCACGTCCAGCAGGTCGATCTCATACCCCTGCTCCTGTAATGCCGTCAGGGTGCCGCTGACCGAAGAATGCTCCAGCGGAGTGGAGATGATGTGTCTGCCCGTATGGCGGGAGAGACGGGCCAACCCCTTTAAGGCGAAGTTGTTGGCCTCGCTGGCACCGGAGGTATAAATGATCTCTGCTGGCTGAACGCCCAGCAGGGAGGCGATTCTGATGGTGGCGGCATCGATCTCTGCCTTGGCGGCAGAGCCTGCCTGGTGGTGAGAGTTGGCGTTGCCGATGCAGCAGCGCTCCACGGCACAGAACTGCTCCAACACCCGCGCATCCACCGGGGTGTTTGCAGAATAATCCAGATAGATCATAACATTCCTCTTGAAATACAAATCAATTCAATAGGTTATATTATAGTGCGGACAGGGGCATATTTCAAGATGTCCGACCAAAAAGCTGAGGGAAACTGCGGCAAACGGATTGCATCCGGGCATGGTTTCTGGTATACTTTATAAAGTCAGACAGGGAAGGGGAGAGCAAAATGTTTCGTTCGACTTTGCGGAGCGCGTGTTTTGCCTTCCGGTCCCGTTTTTTGAATCTGCTCCAGAAGATTGAGGCACTGCCGTTGCTGCGGCAATGCCTCTTTTTTTGGGCAGCGATGAAAGGAGAACTTCTCTATGAGTGAAAAGATCGATTACTCCAAGGGCATTTACGATGCCCGGCAGCTCGGCACCGGACGGATGCTGATCCTGGGCTTGCAGCACATGTTTGCCATGTTCGGCGCAACTGTGCTGGTGCCCCTGCTCACCGGCCTGAGCGTTTCCACCACTCTGCTCTGTGCCGGTCTGGGCACCCTGCTGTTCCACCTTATCACCAAGGGCAAGGTCCCGGCCTTCCTTGGCTCCTCGTTTGCCTACCTGGGCGGTTTTTCCATTGTAGCCCCCATGCTGGCTGACGCAGACGGCAACCTGACCGTTGCCAATACCAAAAGTGCTGCCCTACGCCTGCGCGGGCGTGGCACTGTCCGGCATTCTGTACCTGCTGGTCAGCCTGCTCATCTCCACCTTTGGCATCCGCCGCATTATGAAATTCTTCCCGCCGGTGGTCACAGGCCCCATCATCATCTCTATTGGTCTGATCCTGGCCCCCTCCGCCATCACCAACTGCGAGTCCAACTGGCTGCTGGCTTTTGTGGCCCTGGGCACCGTTATTGTCTGCAACATCTGGGGCAAGGGCATGGTCAAGATCCTGCCCATTCTGATCGGTGTGCTGGTCTCCTATGCTGTGGCTCTGGTCACTGGTGCAGTCAACTTTGAGGCCATTGCTGCTGCCGACTGGTTCGGCATCCCCCTGCACAAGAGTGCCATGGGTCTGTTTGTCATCGACGGCAGCCCGGAGTTCATCAGCGCAATGTTCACCATCATCCCCATTGCGCTGGCAACCATGATGGAGCATGTGGGCGATATCGCTGCCATCAGCGCTACGGTCGGCCACAACTATATCAATGACCCCGGCCTGAACCGCACCCTGATGGGCGACGGCCTTGCCACTGCCATGGCTGGTCTGCTGGGCGGCCCCGCCAATACTACCTACGGTGAGAACACCGGTGTTCTGGCCCTGAGCCGCATCTACGATCCGCTCGTCATCCGCATTGCCGCTGTGATGGCTGTGATCCTGAGCTTCAGCCCCAAGTTTGAGGCCGTCATCAACACCATACCCCACCGGCATCATTGGCGGCATCAGCTTTGTGCTGTACGGAATGATCTCCGCGATCGGTGTCCGCAATGTGGTCGAGAACCGTGTGGACTTTACCAACAGCCGCAACCTGATCGTTGCCGCTGTCATCCTGGTCTGCGCACTGGGCTTCAACTCTGTGGGCGGTCTGACCTTCGCTGTGGGCGGTGTCTCCATCAACCTGTCCGGCTTGGCCATTGCTGCTATCGTGGGCATCCTGCTCAACGCCATCCTCCCCGGCAATGATTACGAGTTTGATGCTGCCAACGGTTCCGATGCTCCGAGCAGCGGCAACCTGCAGGTCTAAAAAAGTAAATAGGAATAATTCTTAAAATTAGCCTTGACTAATCTGGGAATCGTTGCTATAATAGGCTCAGAAGCAAGGCCCCCATGTACCAGAGGAGAGGCCAAGATCATAATGAAAAATCAATGGAGGATATTCCTATGAAAAAGTATGTCTGCACCGTCTGTGGTTATATCGCTGAAGGCTCTATCCCTGAGCAGTGCCCTGTCTGCAAGGCTCCTGCATCCGCATTTGTCGAAAAGACCGGCAACACCTATGTGACCGAGCATGTGGTCGGCATCGGCAAGGCTGAGGGTGTGCCTCAGGAGATCGTTGACGGTCTGCGCGCAAACTTTGAGGGTGAGTGTAGCGAAGTCGGTATGTACCTGGCCATGGCCCGTGTGGCAGAGCGCGAGGGCTACCCCGAGATCGCTGAGGCTTACAAGCGCTATGCCTACGAGGAGGCTGACCACGCATCCCGTTTCGCCGAGCTGCTGGGTGAGGTCGTGACCGACAGCACCAAGAAGAACCTGATGATGCGTGCTGAGGCTGAGTGCGGCGCATGCTCCGGCAAGATGGACCTGGCCAAGAAGGCAAAGGCCCTGAACCTGGATGCAATCCACGATACCGTCCACGAGATGGCAAAGGACGAGGCTCGCCATAGGCCGCGGCCTTTGAGGGCCTGCTGAAGCGCTACTTCAACGTGGAGCTGTAACTCCTGCAGTTTTTCTGAACCTGTTATCATAAAGCTGCCGTGCGGTTCTAAAGCTGCACGGCAGCATTTTTTTTGCTTGACGGGATCCATGGCAGGGCGTACAATGGCAAAAAACATTCCGAAAGGGGAAGTCTTATGAAATCAACTTCCACTCGCTGCGCGCTGCTGGACGAGCTGCGCGGGCTGGACCTGATCAGCATGATGCTTTACCATGGCATGTGGGACCTGGTCTATCTGTTTGGTGTGAGTGCACCGTGGTATGGCAGCTGGCAGGGAGAACTGTGGCAGCAATCCATCTGCTGGGTGTTCCTCCTGCTGTCCGGCTTCTGCCTGCCGCTGGGCCGCCACCCGGTCAAACGGGGCGCAATGGTGTTCGGGTGCGGCGCGCTTGTCACGGCGGTCACGCTGATCTTCATGCCTGCGGATGTCGTTTGGTTCGGCGTGCTGACGCTTCTGGGTTCGGCTATGATCATCACGGGTCTGCTGGAAAAGTGGCTGGAAAAGGTGCCGCCGGTGGTAGGCCTTGCAGGGAGCTTTTTTCTGTTTTACTTCACCCGCCATGCAGCCGATGGCTATCTGCAGCTGGGCCATTGGCTCATCACACCGCCGGGCTTTCTCTACGCCAACTACTTCACGGCTTATCTGGGCTTTTACCCCTTTGGTTTCTTCTCTGCCGATTACTTCCCGCTGATCCCGTGGCTGTTTCTGTTCTGGACCGGTTTCTATCTGTACCATCTGGTCGGGAAGGAACGGCTGGAACCGCTTCATCGTTCTGTCTGCCCGCCGCTGGGGTGGCTGGGGCGGAACTCGCTGATGCTATATCTGCTCCACCAGCCGGTGATCTACGGCGTGCTGACGGTGGTGTTCCTGTTGCTGCGCAGGGGTGGAGGAGCGCTCTGAAAAAATTCTGCAAAAGGTTCTTGACAAGGAGCCCGCCATGTGGTATTCTTTTGATGGTTAGAGAAACCTAACCAAATTGCTCTGTCTTATGTCAGGCAGAGCAATTTCTTGAAGATGAAAGTTAGAATATACTAACCATTACTGAAAGAGAGGTTCTTCATTATGAGCAAAGTAGCAGTTGTATTCTGGAGTGCAACCGGCAACACGGAGACCATGGCAAACTGCGTGGCAGAGGGTGCAAACGGCACCATCGTTCCCTGTGGCGAAATGAACGCCGCAAAGCTGGCAGAGTTTGATGCAGTTGCATTTGGCTGCCCCGCAATGGGCGCAGAGCAGCTGGAAGAGAGCGAGTTTGAGCCGATGTTCTCCGACCTGGAGGGCTCTCTGAACGGCAAGAAGATCGCTCTGTTTGGCTCTTATGGCTGGGGCGACGGCCAGTGGATGCGCGACTGGGTCGAGCGTGCACAGGGTGATGGCGCACAGGTGCTCAACGGTGAGGGTCTGATCTGCAACGAGGCACCGGATGAGGATGTTCAGGCTGCCTGCCGCAAGCTGGGTGCAGACCTGGCTGCATGGTAAGATCATAACTTGACAAAAGAAGTTTGTTCTGATAAACTAACCGGCAGAGCGTAAGAAATTCCGGCGCTCTGCCGGTTTTTGTTTTGTCAGGAGGAAAAGAATGTCAAAGACCACCCCGAAAGACCTTGCCAAAAAGAGAAACGATGAAAAACTGCTGATCAGCGAGATGATCGCACTTTACTGCCGCAGACAGCATCACAGCCCGAAGGGAAAACTCTGCCCGGAGTGCCAGCAGCTCCATGATTATGCGCTGGCCCGCATTGAGCACTGCCCCTTTATGGAGACCAAGACCTTTTGCTCTGCCTGCAAAGTTCACTGCTATCAGCCGGAGATGCGGGAAAAGATCCGCACTGTCATGCGCTGGGCCGGGCCGCGGATGCTGCCGGTGCATCCCGTTCTCTCCATCAAGCATGTGATCGTGACAATGAAGGCAAGGCGTGAAGCAAACGCAGAAAAATAAGTAACCATGTATAATCGCCTGAAGCCGGGGCAACCTAGAGCCAAGGAGGCGATAGAAATGGAAAACACAGGTGTGACCTGCGATGTCTGCGAGTGCCGCCACAATGTGCAGAACTGCAAGTGTGATCTGCCCCAGATCAAGGTGACAGAGCACTGTTCCTGCACCACCCAGCAGGTGGAGACCCCGCACTTCTGCCAGAATTACGAAAAGAAATAATTCGTAATGGCAGAAAACTCCCCGCCCAGCGCCCAAGACAGGGCATTGAGCGGGGAGTTTTTGTGTGCTGTTCAGTGGATGACCACACTGCAGGTAGCAAGGCTGCGCACCAGTGTGCCGACGCTGTCCTTCATCTGGATGCCGGCAAAGCCCAGACGGAAAGCGGCCTGCACATTCTCCAGCCGATCATCAATGAAAACACTTTCCCCGGCCTTGAGCTGGTATTTGTCCAGCAGGGCCTTATAGATGCGCGGGTCGGGCTTGTTGATGTGCACCTCGCAGGAGGCCACGCCGCCGTCGAACAGGCCCTTGAGGTCGCGCTCGGTCAGAAAATCCAGCACATCCTCGGGGATATTGCTCAGGTAATAGACGCAGTAGCCGCGGCTCTTGAGTTTCCGCACCAGCTCCTGCATCCGGCGGCGGGGGCGGAGGATATGCATCCAATCGTCCAGCACGCCTTGCACCTCAAACGCGCGGCCATATTCCTTTGCGCGGGCCAGCATCCGCAGGTTGGCCTCGGAGCGGGTGATAAGCCCTGCATCCAGCAGCTTCCACTCCTCGCTTTCAAAGGTCAGCTGGGATACCTGCTCCTCTACCTCGGCATTGCAGAAGCGGTCTACCAGATAGGTCTTGGGGTCGAAATCCACCATGACACCGCCCAGATCAAAGATGATATTTTTATACATCGCTGTTTCCTCAATTCTGTATGGATGTTTCTGCCAGAAAGATTCTGCCCACAGTATAGCACAACTGCCCGCCCTGCATCAAGCACTGCGCTGCCGCATAGGATGAAACAGGCAAACTGCGGGGAGGGGAGCACGATGAAATTCCGGGAGCTGTGCGCAAAGGAGATCGTTCAGCTGAGCAACGGGGCCTGCCTTGGCCGCGCCGATGATCTGGAGCTCGATCCGGCAACGGCGCAGGTCAAAAGCCTGCTGCTGCTCGGGCAGCCTCATCTGTTTGGGCTGCTGGGCCGGGACGAGACTCTGGTCATCCCCTGGACGGACATCGAAACACTGGGAGTGGACGCGATCCTGGTCCGCACGGAGCTGCCGGAGCCGGAAGCCAAAAAGCAGGGTTTCTGGCAAAAAGTGCGGCACTGGCTGGACGGCTGAAATTTTCGTGAATTTTTCCTGCATCAGGGTTTGATTTTGACAAAAAATCGGATTATAATAGAGAACCGTGAGCGGCAGAGCCTTGCCGCTCCGGCTTGAAAACTGATTTCCGGAAGTGAAAGGAACTTCTCTCTATGAACGCAAAAAAATCATACGCCGCTTTCCCTGCATGGGCTGCGGCTGATCTTCCCGCCACTGGCAACGCTGGGCATCCTGTTCCTGACGGAGTGGATTGCCCGCGGCAGCCTGACAGGGGAGACCTTTACCCAATACATTTTCCCCCATGCCGAAGCCTATCTGCTGGCGTGGGCCATGCTGTTTCTCAGCTGGTTGGCAGTGGACTGGCTGACCCGGTTTGCACCGTTGGCGACCCTGCTGGCGGCGGTGCTGGGCTGTGCCCCGGCGGCAGTCAATTTCTACACACTGCAGCTGCGCGGCGAGCCCTTCCTGCCCTGGGACCTGATGCAGGTGTCAGAGGCTGCGGGTGTGGCAGCTGCGGCCGGGATCCACATCCAGACCAGCATGGTGGTATCTATTGTTATTATCGTGCTGCTGGTCGTGGTGTCTTTCTTCCTTTATAGAGGGCGGCAGAAGCTGAACTGGAAGCCCCGGGCGGCAGGCTTTCTTGCCAGTGCGGCAGCTACCTGCGGTCTGCTCTTTGGCGTGTTCCTGCAGCCTGCCGTGACACAGGCCATTGGCATTGTGCCGGATGCCTGGATGCAGGACCGCTATTACCGCTATTATGGTGTCATCACCAGCTTTCTGACCAATCTGACCAATCTGGAGATCTCCAAGCCGGAGGGGTATTCAGAGGAGGCTGTCAACGAGATCCTGGATGATACCGAAGCTGCACAGAAATATTCCAGTGCTCCGCTCTACCCGGGATCTTACGGTGCCACCACCTCTGCGGACGAGACCGTGAAAAAGCCCACCATCATCTATGTGATGAACGAGTCCTACTGGGATGTGTCGGAGCTGGAACAGTACGGTTTCCAGTTTGATACCGATGTCTCCGCCAACCTTCACGCCCTGCAGCAGACCAGTGCTTCTGGCCGGGCGTACAGCCCCAGTTTCGGCGGCGGAACCTGCGATGTGGAGTTTGAAGCATTGACCGGCTATTCGGCTTCCTTTCTGCCCAACGGCAGCAAGCCCTACCAGCAGCATGTGACCAAGCCCATGTTCTCGCTGCCCAATTACCTCAAGCTGACGCAGGGATATCAGACGGCGGCAGTCCATTGCTTCTGGGCCAAGTATTGGAGCCGGGACACGGCATACCCCAACCTGGGCTTTGACACCTTCCTGAGCCTGGAACAGATGACCCATGTCAACAAGGTGCGCAGGCACTACTGGACCAGCGGTCTGGTCACGGATGACTCCATGGCAGACCAGATCATCCAGCAGTATGAGAAGATGAAAGCGTCCTCGGATGCACCGGTTTTCCTGCACGCGGTCACGATGCAGAACCATACCAATTATAATAAAGACAACTACCCGGACGATGTGCGGGTGAAGGTGACAGAGCACCCGGCGGGCCTCAAGGCCAGCACCATCGGCGCACTGGAAGATTTTGCGACCGGCATCCGGGATGCCGATGCCATGCTGGGCAAGCTGACCCAATACTTCTCGCAGGTGGACGAGCCGGTGATCCTGGTGTTCTGGGGCGACCATTACAACCCCATTGATTCCAATTATGATGTCTTTACCAGCAGCGGCTATGCCAGCGATTCCAGTGCGGACCCGCGCCTGCACCAGACCACCCTGCTGATGTGGTCGAACTACACCGACAAGCCCGTGGATCTGGGCACCATTGCCGCTTACGATATCTCGCCGGTGATGATGAACCTCTACGGTCTGGAGCAGCCGCTGTATTTCCAGCTGCTGAACCGCCAGCTGCAGGTGGCCGACCGCGCCAATACCCGGGGCACGGTGATGAATCTGGACGGCACCACCACCCAGACCCCAAGCTCCCTGCAGGAAAGCTGGAGCCAGAAGCACTGGCTGCTGCAATATGACCTGATGTTCGGCAAGGGCTATGCCCTCAGCCGGATGGGCATGGAGAGCCTGAACAGCACTCAGACGGACGAATAAACGAAAAAATACGCGATTTTCTTGTAAAAAACAGAGAAAACCCCTTGCATCACACGCCTGTTTGTGCTATTATTACTTAGCATTACACACGCATCACTATGCCCTTTTGTGCTCTTTCGGGAGTGGAGGGCAGTCCAAAGCCATCCGATATGGCCGCGGATCACGGTGTGCGGAGGCAAACAATATTGGAGGTATTTTTACTATGGCAGTCGTTCTATGAAGCAGCTTCTCGAGGCAGGTGTGCACTTCGGTCACCAGACCCGCCGCTGGAACCCCAAGATGAAGAAGTATATCTTCACCGAGCGCAACGGCATCTATATCATCGATCTGCAGAAGACCGTGAAGAAGCTAGACGAGGCTTACAACTATGTGAAGGAAGTTGCAGCTGAGGGCGGCGACATCCTGTTCGTCGGCACCAAGAAGCAGGCTCAGGAGTCCATCCGTGACGAGGCTCTGCGCTGCGGCATGCACTATGTCAACGCTCGCTGGCTGGGCGGTATGCTGACCAACTTCCGCACCATCCGTAAGCGCATCGACCGTATGGATCAGCTGGCTAAGATGAAGGAGAACGGCACCTTCGAGCTGCTGCCCAAGAAGGAAGTTGCTAAGCTCGAGCTGGAGATGGAGAAGCTGGACAAGTACCTGGGCGGTGTCAAGAACATGAAGACCCTGCCGAAGGCTATGTTCATCGTTGATCCTCACAAGGAGCGCATCGCTGTTGCTGAGGCCCGCAAGCTGAACATCCCCATCGTGGCTATCGTTGATACCAACTGCAACCCCGACGAGATCGATTACGTCATCCCCGGCAACGACGACGCTATCCGCGCTGTCAAGCTGATCGCTGGCGCTATGGCTGACGCTGTTCTGGAAGGCAAGCAGGGCAACCAGGAGGCTCCCGCTGAGGAAGCTGCCAACGCCTGATTTCTGGCTGTACAGAACAAACCCGTGAAATAACGTGTAAGGGAGACTACAAAAATGGCTATTTCTGCAAAGGACGTTATGGAACTGCGCAAGCAGACCGACTGCGGCATGATGGAGTGCAAGAAGGCTCTGACTGAGGCTGACGGCAACTTCGAGAAGGCTATTGAGATCCTGCGCGAGCGTGGTCTGGCTACTGCTGCCAAGAAGGCAAGCCGCGTTGCTGCCGAGGGTATGGTCTACGCTGACTACTGCCCCAAGTGCAAGGTCGGTGTTGTCATCGAAGTTAACGCTGAGACTGACTTCGTTGCCAAGAACGACAAGTTCGTTGCGTTCGTCAAGGAAGCAACCAAGGTCGTCATGCTGCAGAACCCTGCTGATGTTGAGGCTCTGATGGCTTGCAAGACCGAGGCTGGCGAGACCGTTGACGAGGCTCTGAAGAACCTGATCCTGGTCATCAAGGAGAACATCAAGATCCGTCGTTTCGTCCGTTACGAGGGCGTTTGCTCTGCTTACGTCCACGGCGGCGGCACCCACGGCATCCTGGTCAACTTCGAGACCACCAACGACATCGACAGCAAGGACGAGTTCACTGCTTACGGCAAGGACATCGCCATGCAGGTCGCAGCTGCTAACCCCAGCTATGTCGATGAGGCTTCTGTCCCCGCTGAGGTCGTTGCCAAGGAGAAGGAGATCATGCTGGCTCAGATGGCTGGCGATCCCAAGACCGCTAACAAGCCCGAGGCTGTGAAGCAGAAGATGATCGAGGGCAAGATCAAGAAGTTCTTCAAGGAGAACTGCCTGGTCGATCAGGAGTTCGTCAAGGACGGCGACCTGACCGTTGCTCAGTACACCGCTAAGGTCGCTAAGGATCTGGGCGGCGACATCAAGATCGTCAAGTTCACCCGCTTCCAGAAGGGCGAAGGCCTGGAGAAGCGTGCTGACGACTTCGCTGCTGAAGTTGCAAGCATGGTGAAGTAATTTAACTTCCAAAGTTGAATTGGGAGCTGCAGTACTCGTAACAGGGCACTGCGGCTCCATTTTTTGTTTGTGTTTGGCGGGCGGATGTGCTATCATAGAGAAAACGGAAAGAAGGGAGGACGAAAAGCAATGCGCAGTGTAAACAAAACGTCTCTCCGGATGGAGAGCATGATCGGATAAGGAGAATCCTTTATGAAAAAACAAACCATGACTCTTGCGGGCATCCCTGCCATCCTGTACGGCAGCCGGAGCCGAAAGGTCTATCTCTATCTCCACGGCAAGAACGGCTGCAAGGAAGAAGCAGAACGTTTTGCCGCTACAGCCTGTGAAGCGGGCTGGCAGGTGCTGGCTATCGACCTGCCCGAGCATGGCGCACGGAAAAACAGCCCTGAGCGGCTTCTGCCGTGGGTGGCTGTGCCGGAGATAGAAGCCGTATACGCCCGCATGAAGCCGGTGTGGGCGCATATCCGGCTGTATGGCGTGAGCATCGGCGCGTGGCTTGCCATGCAGGCGCTGCAGGGAGACGCGCCGGAACAGGCCCTGCTGGTCTCTCCGGTGGTGGATATGGAAGCTCTCATCACGAATATGATGCAATATGCCCATGTGACCGAGGAACAGCTGCAGCGGGCAGGGGAGATCCCCACGGATCTTGGGGAGACCCTCTCATGGCCGTATCTGTGCTGGGTGCGGGAACATCCGCTGCACTGGCATGGCCGCACGCAGGTGCTGTATGGTGACATGGATGCCCTGACCAGCCGCACCATGATCGAGCGCTTCCGTCAGGAAAGCGGGGCGCATCTGACGATCATGGAAGGCGGGGAACACTGGTTCCATACCCCGGTGCAGATGGCGGTCCTTCAAACGTGGGAAGAAACGAACGTTTGATTTTTGATTTAGAATAGCCGCCGCGTGCGCTTTGGCTATTTTTAGCGGAAGTATTATTTTTAT
>ENA-OQES01000606-OQES01000606.1-human-gut-metagenome-genome-assembly--contig:-NODE-606-length-14696-cov-3.038644_pt1 | contig 14696 bp, 19 predicted proteins | sample MGYA00242798_ERZ504641 | MGnify/ENA primary metagenome ERZ504641 (study PRJEB26092, sample SAMD00036327) | human gut metagenome | host: Homo sapiens | study: EMG produced TPA metagenomics assembly of... | reverse complement strand
TGAAACGAATGTTCCATGCAGTCGGAAAAGAGGTTATTTATCTGAAACGTCTGCAGATGGGAAGCCTTGTACTTGATCCGAGGCTTGCATTAGGAGAATATCGAGAATTAACAGGACAGGAACTGGAAGCATTGCGTGACTGTTCATTATTACGTTAAACAGGGAGAAAGCATGGAAAGGGAAAATTTTTTTACCAATTACCAGAGAAGAGATGAAAGAGAGAGGATGGGATCAGGTAGATTTTGTCTATGTATCAGGAGATGCCTATGTCGATCATCCATCTTTTGGTCACGCAATCATTACACGTCTTCTGGAATCCAGAGGATATCGTGTTGGGATCATTGCACAGCCGGACTGGCGTAAGCCGGAGAGCGTGCAGGTGTTCGGAGAACCAAGACTTGGATTTCTTGTTTCTGCAGGAAATATGGATTCTATGGTAAATCATTATTCTGTATCCAAAAAGAGAAGAAAGACAGACGCCTATACACCGGGCGGCGAGATGGGAAAAGCGACCGGACTATGCCTGCGTAGTATATGGAAATCTGATTCGTCAGACTTATAAAAGACACCGATCATTTTGGGCGGTATCGAAGCAAGTCTTCGAAGAATGGCACACTATGATTACTGGTCAGACAAGCTGAAACGTTCTGTACTGCTCGATTCGGGTGCAGATGTGATTTCTTATGGAATGGGAGAACATTCGATCATAGAGCTTGCAGAAGCACTGGATGCCGGGATACCGGTTGAGGATATCACGTATATAGCCGGTACGGTTGTAAAAACGAAATCATTAGACAGTATTTATGATGCGGAAATCCTTCCGTCCTTTGAAGACCTCAAAGCGGACAAGATGAATTATGCCCGCAGCTTTTACACACAGTATCTGAATACGGATGCATTTAACGGAAAACGTCTTGTAGAACCATATTCTGATCATCTGTATGTAGTACAGAATCCACCGGCAGCACCACTGACGCAGATGGAGATGGATGATGTTTACTCTCTTCCTTATCAGAGGACTTACCATCCGTCTTACGAGGCAAAAGGCGGAGTTCCTGCAATCAAGGAGATTAAATTCAGTCTGATCAGCAACAGAGGATGTTTTGGAGGATGCAGTTTTTGCGCGTTGACGTTCCATCAGGGAAGAATTGTCCAGGTAAGAAGTCATGAATCTCTGATTGAAGAAGCAAAAGAAATTACAAAAGATAAGGACTTTAAAGGATATATTCATGATGTTGGCGGTCCGACAGCAAATTTCCGGCATCCATCCTGCAAAAAGCAGATGGAGCATGGCGTTTGTAAAACGCGTCAGTGTCTGTTCCCGTCTCCGTGTAAGAATCTGGACGCAGATCACAGAGATTATGTCAGCCTGTTGAGAAAGTTGAGAGATATTCCAAAAGTTAAGAAGGTGTTTATCCGTTCAGGAATCCGCTTTGATTATCTGCTCGCAGATAAGAAACAGGAGTTTTTAAGAGAGTTGTGTGAATATCATGTCAGTGGACAGTTGAAGGTAGCACCGGAGCATGTGGCAGGGCCTGTCCTGTCTCTGATGGGAAAACCGGAGCACAAAGTCTATGAAGAGTTTACAAGACAGTTTTATAAGATGAATGAGAGAATCGGGAAAGAACAGTATCTGGTTCCGTATCTGATGTCCTCCCACCCTGGTTCTACTCTGAAAGAAGCGGTAGAACTTGCGGAGTACTGTCGTGATCTTGGCTATATGCCGGAGCAGGTGCAGGATTTCTATCCGACACCATCAACTCTTTCCACCTGTATGTATTATACCGGGGTAGATCCGAGAACGATGCAGAAGGTTTATGTTCCGAAGAGTCCGCATGAGAAGGCAATGCAGAGAGCGTTGATCCAATATCGTAATCCGGAGCTGTATGATCTGGTGATTGAAGCACTTCATAAAGCAGGAAGATCTGATCTGATCGGATTCGGACCGAAATGTCTTGTGAGACCGAGACAGATGCGTGGTTCAGGAAATGATAAAAAAGCCGGCAGAAAGGAGCCGAAAAAAGGATCAAAAGGTTCGAATGGTCAGAAAAGACAAAACAATTCTGAACACAGAGGAAGAGTTGAAGGGAAAAATAAGAAGAAATCTATCAGAAATGTTCATTCTAAGAAGAATAGAAAATAGGTACATTTAAGTATCTGACAGACAGGATTCAAGAAAGGAAGCAGGATGAAAATTGCAATCGTAACCGGAGCATCTTCGGGAATGGGAAGAGAATTTGTACGTCAGCTTGGATATTTTTATAAAAATCTGGATGAGATCTGGGTGATTGCCAGGCGCAAAGAGCGTCTGGAAGCGCTTGCGAAAGAAAGCAGAGTTCCCCTTCGGATTTTTGCGGGTGACCTTCAGAAGAAAAAGGTATATAAGGAATTGAGAGATTCACTTGAGAAAGAACAGCCGGATTTACGAATGCTTGTAAATTCAGCAGGATTTGGCAAATCAGGAAGTGTAGAAGAGATTTTGTCTGAAAAATTCCGGATCCAGACAGATATGGTGGATGTAAACTGCCGGTCTCTTACAAGAATGACATTGCTGTGTCTGCCATTTCTGCGTGCTGGCAGCAGGATCGTCAATCTTGCGTCCGCATCTGCATTTTGTCCACAACCGTATTTCTCAGTATATGCGGCAACGAAGTCCTATGTCTTAAGCTTCTCCAGATCATTGGGAGAAGAACTGAGAAAAAAAGGAATTGTCGTCACAGCAGTCTGCCCGGGTCCGGTTGATACGGAGTTTTTCAAGTTTTCCGGGAAACCGCAGAATATCTTGAAGAAACTGACAATGGCGAAGGCAGACAGAGTGGTTCATCAGGCGTTGAAGGACTGCAGATCCGGGAAGTCAGTCTCCGTTTATGGAATCCCAATGAAATTAACTTACTTTGGAACAAAACTGCTGCCGCATGGATTTCTCGTGCGTATGCAGCAAATATGAATTTAGAATAGGATGAAAAATGAAGAAAATACAAAAAGGAAAACCAGGTTATTTGAATTATAAAAGAAAAGTGGAGATTTTAAGAACAGTTATTTATTTTGTAATCGTTCTGGCAATTTTTGCTCTTGGTTACTGGCAGACACATACGAGGCTGAATCTTCTGACAGTTGTTGCTATCCTTGGATGTCTTCCGGCATCAAAGGCACTTGTAGGTGTGATCGCGCGTTATCCATATCAATCAATTGAACTGTCACAGGCGAAGGAAATCGCAGGAAAATCAAAACATTTAACAGTTTGTTATGATCTTATAATTACAAGCAAAGAGCATATCATGCCAACAGACTGTATCGTAATTTCGGGACACAACATTTACGGATACACACATTATGAGAAAGTAAATACAGATGAACTTGGAAAGCATATCAAGACAATCCTTGCGCAGAATCAGTACACAGGTTTTACTGTTAAGATCTTAAATCAGTATACACCGTTTCTGGCCCGCGTGGAGGGACTTGAAAATATTGCTGTAGTAGAGCAGGAAGATACGAAAGCAAGAGAACAGGAAATCCGTAATCTTATTCTGAATATATCAATGTAAAGAGGAAAAGACGATGAGAGAGATCAGCATCCAGAAAAATGAGGCAGGACAGCGCATGGATAAATTCCTTGCAAAGTATCTCAATAAAGCGCCAAAAAGTTTTTTCCTATAAGATGATGAGAAAAAAGAATATTACCCTGAATGGAAAAAACGCAGTTGGAAATGAACAGCTGAAACAGGGGATGTGATTAAGTTATTCTTGCGGAAGAGACGATTGAGAACTTTATCGATCATTCACAGTTTTCGAAGAAAAAATGCGTCCTTTGCAAGAAAACAGACAGCGGGAAAGAAGGTACAGTTAGATATCTTATATGAAGATGAGGCTGCTGTATTTATCAATAAACCGGTCGGAATGCTCTCCCAGAAGGCATCCCGACGGATACTTCTCTTGTGGAGTATTTTATTGATTATCTGTTGGAAAAATGGGAAAACTCACGGAAGAAGAACTGCATACATTTCATCCATCTGTCTGTAACCGTTTAGACAGAAATACAAGCGGAATCGTGGCAGCAGGAAAAACACTGCAGGCATTACAGGGATTAAGCGAGATGTTCCGTGACCGTACACTTAAGAAATATTATCTTTGCCTAGTAAAAGGGGCCAGGTAAAAAGAGAATCAGAGGATTCATGGTTATCTCGTCAAGAATGAAAAGACAAATAAAGTTACGGTGAGTCAGAAAAAGCCGGCTGAACAGACAAAAGATGGGAAAGAGGCATCAGCAATCCATACAGAATACAAAGTGCTTGCACGAAATAGAGAAACAACACTTCTTGAAGTGCATCTGATCACCGGTAAGACACACCAGATCCGTGCACATCTGGCATCCATCGGCCATCCGATCGCAGGGGATTACAAATACGGGACCGGTCATTTAACGATGCTTTGAAAAAGGAATACGGACTTCGTTCCCAGCTTCTGCATGCTTACCGTCTGGAATTCCCGGAGAACTGCGAGGGAGATATCAAACAGCTTTCAGGAAAGATTATCAAGCACCTGTCCCGATCTTGTTTGAACGAATCTGTAAAAGCGCAGGGAGTGATGTGAGATGGCAACATGGAACTCGAGAGGACTTAGAGGTTCGACACTGGAGGAAATTTATCAATCATTCGAATGAAAGATACAGTGAGATGGGACTTGCACTGATGCAGAAGATCCCGACCCCGATCACGCCGGTACGTATGGATAAAGACCACAGACAGATCACACTTGCGTATTTCGACAAAGCAAGTACGGTAGACTATATCGGAGCAGTGCAGGGAATCCCGGTCTGTTTTGATGCGAAAGAGTGTAATGTAGATACCTTCCCACTTCAGAATGTACATGAGCATCAGATGGACTTTATGGAAAAGTTTGAACGGCAGGCGGATGCGTTTTTTCTGATCTATTATACAGCAAGAAATGAGCTTTATTATATGCAGTATACACAGATTCGTAAGTTCTGGGACCGCGCGCAGAGTGGGGGACGTAAGAGTGTCCGGCTGGAAGAATTAGATCCTGAATGGATTTTTTCAACTGAAGAATGGCTATTTTGTGCCGTATTTGGATTTAATTCAGAAAGATTTGGAAACGAGGGATTGACAGAATCCTACAAAGTCCGTATAATTACAAACAGGTTTTAACGTGGTAGCACACTAAAGTGAAAAACCAAGAAAAGACAGGAAGGTGAACGAGACATGGAGCAGAAGTTACATACCCCGGAAGGCGTTCGGGATATTTATAATAGAGAATGTGCCATTAAGCTGGCATTGCAGAAAAAGCTGAATACTGTATTGCATTTATATGGATATCAGGACATACAGACACCGACATTTGAATATTTTGATGTATTCCGCAAGGAGATCGGTTCGACATCGATTAGAGATCTTTATAAATTCTTTGACAGAGAGGGGAATATTCTGGCGTTGCGCCCGGATATTACACCGTCCATTGCAAGAGCGGTGGCAACACTGTTTGAGACAGAGAATTTTCCGATTCGTCTGTGTTATGCCGGAAATACATTTATCAATCATTCCAGTTATCGTGGACGCCTGAAAGAAAATACGCAGCTTGGTGCAGAACTGATCGGTGTAGATTCTATTGAGGCAGATGCAGAAATGCTCGCAATGGTTGTGGACGGACTTAAGAAAACCGGACTAAAGGAATTCCAGGTAAGTATCGGACATGTTGATTTTATTCAGAGTCTTTTCGAGGCAACGAATCTGGAAGACGAACAAAAAGAAGAGATCCGTACATTGATTGCGAACAGAAACTTCTTTGGTGTGGAAGAGATTCTCGATCATTATGAGATTGCCGATCAGGTGAAAGAAGCGTTTCATCAGCTTCCGGAACTAACAGGTGGACCGGAGATCCTTGCAGATGCAGGACGCATTGCTCCGGGTGAAGCAGCAAGACTTGCGGTAGAACGTCTTCGCCAGATTTATGATCTGCTGAAGATTTACGGAGTAGAGGATCATGTAACTTTTGATCTGAGCATGAGCGGAAGTTATGGATATTATACAGGAATCATTTTCCGTGCCTATACTTATGGTACCGGAGATGCAGTTGTACGTGGAGGACGTTATGACCACCTTCTTGAGAAGTTTGGAAAGAAGACACCGTCGATCGGATTCGCAATCATTCTGGATGAACTTATGAGTGCACTGGATCGTCAGAAGATCAAAGTAGAGACAGGACACCGCAATCTGCTTGTTTATACGGATGCAACGGAACAGTGGGCAATTTCTCTTGCAAGGTCATTTCGTGCAAAAGGAAAAAATGTCGAGATGATGAAGAGAAACTCCTGGGATGAAAGAGAGACTTTTGAAGCGTATGGAAAGCGTTCTTCTGTTGCAAGTATGCTTTACTTAAGAGAGGACCGGAAGATTGAAGTGATCAATCTTCAGACAGGAGAAGAGAAGCTGGTCATACCAAAAAAGGAAAACAAAGCAGCAATAAAGGAGCAGATCAATGAGATATTTAACATTTGCCCTTACAAAGGGAAGACTTGCAAAGAAGACACTGGAGATGCTGGAGCGTCTTGGAATCACATGCGAGGAAATGAAAGATAAGGATTCCAGAAAGCTGATTTTTGTAAATGAAGAACTGGGATTGAAATTCTTTCTCGCAAAAGGACCGGATGTGCCGACTTATGTAGAGTACGGAGCAGCAGATATTGGAGTTGTCGGAAAAGATACGATTATCGAAGAGGGACGTAAAGTCCATGAAGTCCTGGATCTTGGATTCGGAAAATGCAGGATGTGTGTGTGTGGATATGAAGAGGCAGCAGGAAAAACTGAAACATCATGAACTGATCCGTGTGGCAACGAAATATCCGAATATCGCGAAAGATTATTTCTACAACAAGAAACATCAGACAGTAGAAATTGTGAAATTAAACGGTTCGATCGAACTTGCACCGATTGTTGGCTTATCTGAAGTCATCGTAGATATCGTAGAAACCGGTTCTACATTGAAAGAAAACGGACTGGTCGTACTTGAAGAAGTGTGCCCGCTGTCAGCGCGAATGATCGTCAATCCGGTCAGCATGCGAATGGAAAATGACAGAATCAAAGAGCTGATCACAAATTTAAGAAATCTTCTGAGGGAGGAATAGACAAATGCGTATAGAGAAACTGAATGAGAATACGAAGAAGAATCTTCTGGATGACCTTTTAAAGAGAAGCCCGAATAACTATGGGAAGTTTGAAGCAAGTGTTCAGGAAATATTGAATGCGGTGAAAGAAAAGGGAGACGAGGCTGTATTTGAATATACAGAGAAATTTGATGGAGTCAGACTGGACGCAGAGCATCTTCTTGTAACGGAAGAAGAGATCGCAGAAGCATATGAGCAGGTAGATGATGAACTGATCGCTATTATCAGAAAAGCACTGGTGAATATCAGAGACTATCACCAGAAACAGATGCAGTACAGCTGGTTTGACAGTAAACCGGACGGAACAATTCTTGGACAGAAAGTGACAGCACTCCAGAGAGTCGGCGTTTATGTGCCGGGTGGAAAGGCAGCTTACCCATCTTCTGTACTTATGAATATCATGCCGGCGAAGGTTGCAGGTGTAGATGAGATTATCATGGTAACACCTCCAGGAAAAGATGGAAAGGTAACTCCGACAACACTGGTTGCGGCAAAAGAGGCCGGTGCAGATAAAGTTTACAAGGTTGGTGGAGCTCAGGCAATTGCAGCACTTGCATATGGAACAGAGTCTATTCCGAAGGTAGATAAGATCGTAGGACCTGGAAATATCTACGTAGCTCTTGCTAAGAAAGCGGTTTATGGATTCGTAAGCATTGATTCAATCGCAGGACCAAGTGAGATCCTTGTTCTTGCTGATGAGACGGCAAATCCACGTTTCGTGGCAGCAGATCTTCTGTCTCAGGCAGAGCATGACGAGATGGCATCTGCAATTCTGGTTACAACAAGTATGGAACTTGCAGAGAAAGTATCTGCACAGACAGATGCATTTGTAAAAGAGCTTTCCAGAGGCGAGATCATTCAGAAATCCCTGGATAATTATGGACATATTCTCGTTGCAGAGACAATGGAGGATGCAATCGATGCAGCAAATTCTATTGCTTCCGAACATCTTGAGATCGTGACAGCGAATCCGTTTGAGGTGATGACAAAGATCCGTAATGCCGGAGCTATCTTCATCGGAGAATATTCCAGTGAGCCGCTCGGAGATTATTTTGCAGGACCGAACCATGTCCTTCCGACAAACGGAACAGCAAAATTCTTCTCACCGCTATCTGTAGATGATTTTATTAAAAAAGTCAAGCATTATTTCTTACTCAAGAAATGCACTTGAGAAGATCCACACAGATATCGAGAAATTTGCAGAGGCAGAACATCTGACAGCACATGCAAATTCAATCAAAGTAAGATTTGAAAAAAGTAAGAGAAAAGGAGCTGTGAGTGTGATGCAGAACAGAATCGGAAGCTGCAAAAGAAAGACAAAAGAGACAGATATTGAACTGACGATCAATCTGGATGGACAGGGAAAGAATCAGATTGATACAGGAATTCCGTTTTTTGGATCATATGCTGGATGGATTTGCAAGACATGGATTATTTGATTTAAATGTTAAGGTGCGTGGGGATCTTGAAGTGGATTCCCATCACACGATCGAAGATACAGGAATCGTACTGGGACAGGCAATCGCACAGGCACTTGGAGATAAGGCCGGAATTAAGCGATACGGATATTTTGTACTGCCAATGGATGAGGTTCTTGCTCTTGGAGCTGTTGATCTTTCCGGAAGACCGTATCTGAACTTCCAGGCAGATTTTACAGTACCGGTGCTCGGAACAATGGATACAGAGATGGTGCGCGAATTTTTCCTATGCAGTTTCCTATAGTGCGGCCATGAACCTGCACCTTAAGATTCTTGATGCAGGGAATAATCATCATATGGCAGAGGCTTTATTTAAAGCATTCGGAAGCTCTGGATATGGCGGTATCGGAGGAGCCAAGAATAAAAGAAGTATGGTCTACAAAGGGAAGCCTTTAATGGCGTGACAGGAGGAGTAAGAAGGAATTATGTATAAAAGACTGACCCCTTGTATTTTTATAGAAAGAGGGAAATGCAGTGCAGTGGTTCGATGACAGAACTGTGATCGCAGATGATGTGATGGAACTTGCACGCCACTACAATGAAAGAGGAGCGGATGAACTGATCATTTTCGATCTGTCAGACTCAGATGAAGAACATGATGAGACGATCAACCTCCTCAAACAGATCAACCGTGCAATCAGTATTCCAATGGTTGTCGGAGGAAACATCAGACGTGCAGAAGATGTGAAGAAGATTCTTTATGCCGGAGCAAAATCGTGCAATGCTGAATTTCTCCAAAGCACTTTCCATTGAATTAATCGAGGAAGTATCCAAGCGTTTTTCGGAAAAGAGAGAATCGCTGTATCATTAAATGATTTCGATGCATTGTTTAAACAGCAGCATCTGATCGAAGCATATAGTACAGAGATGATATTTATGCATCGCCTGGATCTGAATTCTGTTGTAAATGTTACAGAAACGCAGTGTGTTGTTGTCACGGATACGATGGATGAAAACGAGATCCTTAATATTTTAAAGAGTGATGGTGTAAAAGGTATATCAGGAAGATTCATCAGTCGTTTGGATATGGACTTTAACAAATTTAAAGAAGTTTGTGCAGAAAATGGAATTCAAATGACTTCCTTTGAAAGCCAGATGGAATTTTGGTGGGTTTAAATTGAATTCAGACGGATTAATTCCAGTGATTGTTCAGGATTATAAGACAAATGAAGTCTTAATGATGGCATATATGAACGAGGAAGCATTTGAGCATACTGTGAAAACCGGGCGCATGACTTACTATAGCAGAAGCAGAAAATGCCAGTGGATCAAAGGTGAGACATCCGGGCATTTCCAGTATGTGAAATCTCTTGCAATCGACTGTGACAGAGATACGATGCTTGCGAAGGTAGAACAGATCGGAGCAGCATGCCATACGGGAAACCGCTCCTGATTTCTATACAACAATTGTTGGAAATGATTACGATGCCAAGAATCCGGTTCAGAATTTTTGAGTCTGTATATCAGACAATTGCGGATAGAAAAGAGAATCCAAAAGAAGGTTCCTATACGAACTATCATTTTTGGAAAAAGGTTTGGATAAGATCCTGAAAAAGGTTGGAGAAGAGGCGACAGAAGTTGTGATCGCTGCAAAAAATCCAAATGTCGAGGAAGTGAAGTATGAATTATCTGATTTCCTTTATCATGCAATGGTTCTCATGGTAGAAAAAGGGATTACCTGGGAAGACATTACAGGAGAACTGGCTGACCGGTAGAAAACGCTGTATCAGATTTTCCTGGAAGAATAAAGCAGAAGAAACTTTCATAAACTAGAAAAAAGAAGATGGAGAGGATCTTTCGTGCAGGAAAAAGAATCAGAAGTCCGTAGGCGTAGATTGTGGGAAGAAAATCGCAGACGACAGCGGAATACCGGTATGATAACACCGGCAATTCATCCAAGATATGGTCGTTTATATCGGGAATTATATCCGGATGGTCTGGAGCAAAGTGCAGGAAATGGAGCAGAAGATCTGGATAAGAAAGAAATAGCAGAGGAAGCTTTACTACCAGATTGATCCTGTCCACATTTTCTGTTTCTTGTGTTTCTTTATGTCAGTCAGAACAGTGTAGAACTTCAAGGGATAAGTAGCCATGAGATTATAGAGAAGATTCAGGAAAACCATAATATTTTCTTGATAGACTAAAGTGTAATCTTGACACGGAAACAGTAGGTTGATAAAATATTATTGACGTTTATTTTATAGTATATGAGAGGCGTTGATTGGATTCAGCGCCTTTTTCATTGCATGAGAAGGAGGAAATGAGAGATGATTAAAGTATGGATAGCCGGCTCAAACGGCCAGATCGGCCGGGCGCTGAACGACATTCTGGATCCATTAGAGATCGAAGTGCTGAATACGGATCTGGATGATCTGGATATTACAAACACAGAGGAAGTTCTTAACTTCGGTATTGTGAACCGTCCGGATGTGATTATCAACTGCTGCGGTGTTACAGACACCGATCTGTGCGAAAAAGAACCGGAACATGCTTACCGGGTAAATGCACTTGGAGCAAGAAACTTAAGTATCGTCGCAAGAAAGAATGGCGCAAAGATCGTCCAGCTTTCAACAGATGATGTATTTGACGGACAGAGCAAGAAACCGTATACAGAATTTGATGATACGAATCCACTGACTGTTTATGGAGCATCCAAAAGAGCTGGTGAGAATTATGTGAAAGAATTCACACACAAGCATTTCATTATCCGCAGTAACTGGGTTTACGGAAAAGGTGGAAATAACTTTGTTAACCGTGTGCTCGAAGTGGCAGAACAGGGAAAAACACTTTCTGTAGCAGGAGATCAGTTTGGTTCCCCGACAAGTGCCAAAGATCTCGCAAGAATGATCCTGTATCTGATCAGTACGAATGAATATGGTACTTATCATGTAACTTGCAGTGGGGTCTGCAATCGTTACGAATTTGCTCAGGAGATCTTGAGATTGTCAGGGGAAAAACGTTGAATTAAAGGCAGTTCCGACAGAACAGTCAGACCTTTCTTCTGTCAGACCACCGTATGCGGTATTGGACAACTTCATTCTCCGTATTATTGATATGTATGATATGCCGGATTGGAAAGAGTCATTAGAAGAGTATATGAAAGAAAGAACGGAGAATTAGAATGAAAAATAAGAATGTGAAAGATGAAAAGAAAGAGAAGAAAATTGGTCTGACGACCAAGATTTTCATTGCTCTGCTTTTAGGTGCTGTTTTTGGAATTGTACTTTGTTATCTGATTCCAGACAGCAAGGTAAAAAATGATATTATTGTAGAAGGAATCCTCTATGTGATCGGACAGGGATTCATCCGTCTGATGAAGATGCTTGTTGTACCGCTTGTATTTTGTTCCCTTGTGTGCGGAAGTATGGCAATCGGAGATACGAAGAAGCTCGGAACAGTAGGTGTCAGAACATTGGTATTCTACCTCGCAACAACAGCTCTTGCTGTAACAGTTGCTTTATCAGTTGGTAATCTGATCAATCCGGGTATCGGACTTGATATGAGTGCAATCAAGACAAGTGCGTCTACAGTTGAGACAATGGAAGCAACTTCCCTGACAGATACAATCCTAAATATCATTCCGGATAACCCGATCAATTCCCTGGCAAGTGGAACAATGCTTCAGGTTATCGTATTTGCGCTGATCATTGGTGTTATCCTTGCGAAGATGGGTGAACGTGCAGAGACAGTTGCGAACTTCTTCAGCCAGTTCAATGACATTATGATGGAAATGACAATGATGATCATGAGCCTTGCACCAATCGGTGTATTCTGCCTGATCAGCCGTACTTTTGCTACAATCGGATTCAGTGCATTTGTTCCGCTGGCAAAATACATGATCGCAGTACTTTTGGCACTTGCGATCCAGTGTCTGGGAGTATATCAGATTCTGTTAAAGATTTTCACAGGACTGAACCCGATCCGCTTCATCAAGAAATTCTTCCCGGTTATGGCATTTGCATTCTCTACAGCGACATCAAATGCGACAATCCCGCTTTCTATTGAAACACTTTCTAAGAAAGTCGGAGTTTCCAAGAAGATTTCTTCCTTTACGATTCCGCTTGGAGCAACAATCAACATGGATGGTACTTCCATCATGCAGGGTGTTGCAGTTGTGTTCGCAGCACAGGCATTCGGAATCCATCTGAGTATGGCAGACTATATTACAGTTATCGGAACAGCAACACTGGCATCTGTCGGAACAGCCGGAGTACCAAGTGTTGGTCTGGTTACATTGACAATGGTATTTAACTCTGTCGGACTTCCGGTTGAGGCAATCGGACTGATCATGGGTATTGACCGTATCCTTGATATGACAAGAACAGCTGTTAATATCACAGGTGATGCCGTATGTACAACAATCGTTGCACATCAGAATAAAGCTCTGGATAAGAAAGTCTTTTATGAGACGGAGTAAAAGTGAATAGATAGTATATGCACTGTCTATGGTATAGAATGATATAAGAGAAACCCCTGGTTTACGTCTGGAATGATGTGAAACAGGGGTTTTATGATACGGTTGATTAGTGCATAAGAAGCGATGGAATGGTATAATTCTATTATTGATAGATTTTAATAGCAGGAGGTTTATACAATGGAACGAGTAGTAAATTTTTTAAAAGAAGCCGAGACATATTATTTGGCAACAGTGGAAGGAGACCAGCCAAGAGTCAGACCTTTTGGAACAGCACATATTTTTGAACGCAAGCTGTATATTCAGACCGGAAAGGTGAAGGATGTTTCAAAACAGATTCACGCAAACCCAAAGGTAGAAATCTGTGCATTTAAGAATGGAGAGTGGCTTCGTGTAGCCGGAGAACTTGTAGAAGATGAAAGAAGAGAAGCAAGACAGTCTATGCTTGATGCTTATCCATCTTTACAGAATATGTACTCAGCAGATGATGGAAATACAGAAGTATTCTATTTTTAAAAATGTGACAGCTACATTTTCATCATTTACACATGAACCGGAAGTAGTGAAGTTTTAAGGACAATATAAAATGGAGAAAAGTAAGAAGAAAAAATTATATAAAAGATAGATGCGGTCAGTTTTTATAAGAGTATTGTTGATCAGGACAGGGCATCCGTTGTTATATGCAATCTTAAGCATGAGATTATTTACATGAATCCGGCAGCTGTTATCAGCTATGCGAAGCGAGGCGGTGATAAACTTATTGGAAGAAGTCTGTTAGATTGTCATAATCCGGAATCAAAAGATAAAATACAGCAGGTAGTGGACTGGTTTGCAGTAGATGAAAGCCATAATATCGTTTACACTTTTCACAATGAGAAACAGAATAAGGATGTTTATATGGTGGCACTCAGAGATGAGGGAAAGTTGATAGGATATTATGAGAAACATGAATATCGAAATGCAGAGACTATGAAACAATACGATTTGTGGTGATGGAGTAGGCAGAAAGGAAAATAAATGAGAAAAGCAATCGTATATGCATCTGTACATCATGGAAATACAGAAAAATTAGTAAAGGGTATAGCAGAAGAGTGCCAGGTTGATTTGATTGATGCTGTAAAACAGCCAGATGCAGATCTATGCAGTTATGATATGATTGGGTTTGCATCAGGAATCTATTTTTCAAAATTTCATCAGTCGATATTAGGATTTGTAAAGAAGAATCTAACAGACGATAAAAAGGTATTTCTGATCTGTACTTATGGTGGAAGTGCGAATTATAAATCCATAGAGCAGATTTTGAATAAGAAGCATTCTAAAGTGATAGGGAAATTCGGGCTGCAAGGGCTATGACACATTTGGTCCATTTAAACTGGTGGGTGGTATAGCAAAAGGGCATCCAGATGAAAAAGATATTAAAAAATGCAGTTGAGTTTGTAAAAGGACTATAAATAGTTTAGCGAAAAAGTAAAAATTTTGACGATACTTTTTTTAGAACAGAGAAAACTTGAGCAGGACAAGAATGACTTATCAAAAGATAATAAAGGTGCCGGGGCTACCTGATGGAAGCGTCAGATAGTCTTCGGCAGAAAAAATAAAATTTTTTTGTCCTATACTTGACACATCC
>ENA-OQES01000605-OQES01000605.1-human-gut-metagenome-genome-assembly--contig:-NODE-605-length-14702-cov-3.313139_pt1 | contig 14702 bp, 17 predicted proteins | sample MGYA00242798_ERZ504641 | MGnify/ENA primary metagenome ERZ504641 (study PRJEB26092, sample SAMD00036327) | human gut metagenome | host: Homo sapiens | study: EMG produced TPA metagenomics assembly of... | reverse complement strand
TCCTTTGTCTTTTACCAGCTGCTGCAATTCGCGCGCAAATCCCGCGCGGGCCAACTGGTCAAGGGCATCATCCTGATTCTGGTTTTCTACGGTCTGGCCGTCATGCTCAACCTGAAAACCGTCACCTGGGTGCTCAACAACGTCATCACCATCGGCTTTATGGCCGCCGTCGTCATCTTCCAGCCGGAGCTGCGCCGCACACTCGAGCGCATGGGTCAGTCCACAATGTGGGCCAACCTTCTGGTCGGGAACCGCCGCAGTGACCCGTCGCTGCGCGGCGCGTGGCAGAGCGCCGTTGTGGCCATCTGCGACGCGGCGGAGCAGCTGTCCGACACGCAAACCGGCGCGCTGATGGTACTGGAGCGCAACAACAATCTGGATGAGATCATCCGCACCGGTACGCCGATGCACGCCGATGTCATCCCCGAAATGCTCGGCACGATCTTCTATGAAGGCACGCCCCTGCACGACGGCGCTGTCGTCATCCGCGACGGCGTCATTGTGGCGGCGGGCTGCGTGCTGCCGCTGTCCAACAACCTCGAGATGGGCAAGGACATGGGCACCCGCCACCGCGCGGGCCTCGGCATGAGCGAGAACTCCGACGCCATCGTCGTCATCGTCAGCGAGGAGACCGGCATCATCTCGATGGCGAAGAACGGCGTGCTCATCCGCCGCCTGGACCGCCAGAACCTCTTCAAACCTTCTGCAGGAGGAGATCGTTCCCCCCGCGCAGGACGAGGAGGCCGATATCTCGCCGCTGCAAAAGCTGCTGCGCAAGGGAGGCGCACTGAACCATGCCAAACCCGAATAACCCTCTCGCGCCGGGGCTGAACGGCGCAGCGCCCAAGGGCCCGCGCACGATCTGGAATAACCCGGTGTTTTCCGCCGTTCTGGCAATCATCATGGGCTTTGCCATGTGGATCATCGTTACGGTCTACATCGACCCGCAGGGCTCCACGACGGTGACCGGCGTGCCGATCAACTACACGAGCGGCGCGTCTACCTACACGGCCCAGGGTCTGGATATTGTGGAAAAGCCCGACATTGAGGGCGTGACCGTAAAAGTCGAGGGCAACAGCACGATCATCGGCAACATCCGCAGCGCCGACATCATGGTCTACCCAAGCTACGCCGGTGTCAGCGGCGCGGGCAAGGTCACGCTGCGCCTGCAGGCCCGTGTGACGAACACAACAGACTTCCCCGGCGACATTGAGTGTACGGTGGAAAGCCCGAGCACCATCGACGTCGTCTTTGACGAGGTCAGCGAAAAGACCGTTCCCGTCACGGTGGACGCCTCCGCGGTGACGATCTCCAGCGGCTATATGCTGAACAAGACCACCGCCGTGCCCGCCGAGATCACGCTGCGCGGCCCGACGAGTGAGCTGGATCAGGTGTCCAGCATCGTCGCCCCGGTCCAGCTGGACGGCGAGCTGGCCGACACCACGACGGTGCCTGCTACGCTGGAGCTGCGCGACGAGGAGGGCAACGCCTTCACGCCGCAGTATATCTCGATGGAGAGCGACTCCGCCAACGTCACGCTGACGGTCTATCAGGTGCGGGAGCTGCCGCTGGAGGTGGACTTCATCGGCACGCCGAACGGCTTCGACGTCGAGAGTCTGCACTATTCGCTGAGCCAGCAGACCCTGCGCGTGGCCGGTCCCGCCCGCACGATCAGCGCCTTGGAGGCCCTGACCGTGACGGACTTTGACCTGGCCCGTGAGTTTGAGCCGGGCCGCGACTACCAACGCCTTATCGAGCTGCCCGCGGGCATCGTCTCGCTGGACGGCGTCACGAACGTCACGCTGGACTTTGACACGTCGGAGATGACCTCGACAAAGCTGAACGTCTCGAACATCCGCGCCATCAACGTGCCCAGCAACTATGAGCTGCAAATCTTGTCCAGCATCGTCAGCGGTGTGACGCTCTACGGCCCGGCGGATGAAATCAAGGAGCTGTCCGCCGACAGCATCGTCGCGCAGATCGACTGCCAGAGCCTGAACCTGACCGTCGGCCAGCAGACGATTGCCGTCAGCATCCAGATCCCATCGTCCAGCCGTATTTTTGCCACCGGCAGCTATACGGTCCAGTGCGAGGTCACGTCGAAGTAACGCGATGCAGTAGGGGCCGGGCGTGCCCGGCCCGCAGCCTACGGGAAACCGCCCTATAACGGAAAGCCGAGAGCTGGACATGTCCGGCCCCTACATGGCGCATACAAAATACCATCGTTTAAGGAACCTTATCTATGCTTTTAGTCCGCAACATCCGCCTGCCGCTGACCTGCCCCGACCCGGACGCCGAGGCAGCGGCGAAGGCACTGGCCATTCTCCGCGTGCCCGCCCGCCGGGCGGCGCACTGCGGTGTGGCAAAACTCAGCGTGGACGCCCGGCACGGTACGCCGGTGCTCGTCTACACCATCGCAGTCACACTCAAGGACGAGGGTGAGGAATCGGCATTGGCCGGGGCCTCGCCCTGTGTCTGTTATACACAGCCGCCGAAATTGACTTTGCAACGGGGAAAACGCTGCTGACCCATCGCCCGGTGGTCGTCGGTCTTGGCCCGGCAAGGCCTGTTCGCGGCGCTGCTGCTGGCCCGCAGAGGCTACCGCCCGCTGGTGCTCGAGCGCGGCCCTGCGCTGGACGAACGGATTCGGGCCGTCGAGCATTTTGAGAAAACCGGCACACTGGACCCCAACGCCAACATTCAGTTTGGTGAGGGCGGCGCGGGCACCTTCTCGGACGGCAAGCTGACGACCCGCGTCGGTGACCCGCTGTGCGCGTTCGTGACCGGGGCGTTCCTTGACCACGGCGCGCCCGCCGACATTGCGTGGCGGCAGAAGCCCCACGTCGGCACCGACCTGCTGCGCGGCGTCATCCGCAGCATCCGCGGCGAGATCGAGGCTCAGGGCGGCGAGGTGCGGTTCAACACAGGCGCTGACCGGTCTGCACACCCGGAACGGTGCGCTGACCGGCATCGAGACGACGGCGGGCCCTGTGTCCTGTGAACAGCTGATCTTAGCCGTCGGCCACAGCGCACGGGATACGTTTGCCATGCTGCACGGCCTGGCTCTGCCGCTGGAATGCAAGCCGTTCTCCGTCGGCTTCCGCGCCGAGCACCTGCAGACTGAGATCGACAAAAGTCTCTACCACGGCGCGGCGGGTCACCCGGCGCTGCCGAAGGGGGCAGTACCAGCTGAGCCAGCACGTCTCCGGCGGGCGGTGCGTTTACACCTTCTGCATGTGCCCGGGCGGCACGGTCTGCGCCGCCGCCAGCGAGGCGGGCGGCGTTGTCACCAACGGCATGAGCCTGCACGCCCGCGATGGCCGCAACGCCAACGCGGCGGTGGTCGTCAGTGTGGACGGCAGCGACTTCGACAACGACCCGGCCGAAGGCCGTCGCGTTCCAGCGTCGGCTGGAGCAGGCCGCTTACCGCGCGGGCGGCGGGAATTATCTTGCCCCGGCGGAGACCGTCGGCAGCTTTCTGGCCGGGCGCGTGCGCTGGAGCTGGGGGCAGTGCAGCCGACCTACCCGCGCGGTGTGACGCCCTGCGACCTTGGCGGCCTGCTGCCCGATGATTTGAGCGGTGCCCTGCGCGAGGGATTGACCGCCTTTGGCCGCAAGCTGGCGGCCTATCGCGCCCCCGACGCCGTGCTGACGGGTCTGGAGAACCCGCACCAGCAGCCCCGTGCGCCTGCTGCGCGATAAAGAAAACCTGCAATGCACCGGCTGGCAGGGCTTTACCCCTGCGGCGAGGGTGCGGGCTACGCGGGCGGCATCATGACCGCCGCCGTCGATGGTGTGCGCTGCGCCGCCGAGCTGATGAAGAAATTTGGGGACCGATGGCGGACTGATGCGTCCGCAGGGGCCGGGCATGCCCGGCCCGCAGCCTGCAGGAAACCGCCCTATAACCGGAAAGCCGAGAGCCGGACATGTCCGGCCCCTACAATGCAGTAACAACAGATTGGACAACCAAATGCCTGACAACAAAACTCCCAAATATCAATACGATCACTACGACTTCGGCGATATGCTGGACAGCGCCGTTGAGGCGGGCAGCAAAATCGGCTCGTCGGTGCTGGGCAGCATTGCAGACGCCCTTGCACAGGCGGGCGATGCCATGAGCAGGCCGCAGCCCGACAGCTTCGCCGCATGGAAGCGCCGTCTGGAGCGCAAATGGAAAAACGGCGGCCAGTCTGTCGGCGTTGCGCTGACGGCGGTCGGCTGGACCTTCACTGGCTGCTTCGGCATCACGGCGCTCGTCATGGGCATCCTGACCGCCGTCGGTGCGGGGCCGCTGGGGCTGACCCACGATGAATTTATGGCTATCCCGATTTTGTTTGGGGTATTCACGCCGGTCACGCTGGGCTTTCTCTTTATGGCCGTTGTGGGCACGAAGCAGATGACCTATTTCAGCCGCCTGCGCAGGCTGCTGCGCGCCGCCAATGACTGGACCTGCGACCTGCCGTCGCTGGCCCGCAAGGCGCAGATCAAGCAGGAAACAGCCTATGACACTGTGACGAGGGCTGTCGGCAGCGGCGACCTGCCCAATGCCGCCATTTCCGACGATTACAGCACGCTTTACCTGGACGATTCGCTCATGCCGACGGCGGCAAAGCCTGCCGCAGCGCCGCAGGCCGAGCCTGCCGAACCCCTGACCGATGCCGAACAGTTCCGCCGCGAGGGCATGGACTTTTTGAACTACTTAAAAGTCTGCCGCGGCAAGCTGGGCACCGATGCGGACGAAGAGCTTGCCGCAATGCAGAAAACCTGCGCGTCGATCATGGGCTTTGTCCACAACCACCCGGAGCAGCTGAACCGCGTGCGCCGCTTCCGCGAGTATTACCTGCCAACGACCCGCAAGCTGCTGGACACGGCGCAGGGCCTGGGCGATACGGACAGCGCGAACGCGGCGGAGATCCGCCGCGACATCACCGGCATCCTGCACACGCTGAACCAAGCGTATGAAAAGCTGTACGACACCCTTCTGCAGGACGTCAGCATGGACGTTTCCACCGAGATCGACACGCTGGAGGCTATGCTGCGGCAGGATGGCCTGACCCACGATTTTGAAGCTGATTTTAACACAAGGAGCTAAACTGTATGAATTACCCTGCGTGGCAACTGAAAAAGGCGGACCCCGCGGCGGAAACCTCGCTGGCCGGGGCCGGGTGCGGCGTACTGCTGCGCCGGGTGCTGGCCGCCCGCGGCTGCACGGACCCCGCCGCTGCGCAGGCCCTGCTGGGCCAGGGCGAACCGCTGAGCGACCCGTTCCTGCTCACCGATATGGACAAGGCTGTCGTCCGTATCCAGGAGGCCATCGAAAATGAGGAGCTCATGGTCATCTACGGTGACTATGACGTCGATGGCATCTCGGCCACGGCCATTTTGTACGAATGTCTCACCAGCCAGGGCGCACACGTCCGCTGCAAGCTGCCTACCCGCGGTTCCGGCTACGGTCTGACACGCGCGGCGCTGGAATCACTGGCGTCCAAGGGCTTCAAGCTCGTCGTGACGGTAGACAACGGCATTTCCGCCGTCGAGGAGGCCGCCTGCGCAAAGGAGCTGGGCCTTGACCTCATCATCACGGATCACCACCTGCCGGGCGACACGCTGCCAGACGCCATCGCCGTTGTCGACCCCAAGCGCCCCGACGACGAAAGCCCGTTCAAGGACCTGTGCGGCGCGGGCGTGGCGTTCAAGCTCTGTGCCGCGCTCGAGGGCTGCGACCCCGCCGAGCTGTTGGAAATGTACGGCGAGCTGGCGGCGCTGGGCACGGTGGCCGACGTCATGCCGCTGGTGGGGGAGAACCGCACGATTGTCCGCGAGGGTCTGTCCCCTTTTGCAGGACACGATGCGCCCCGGCCTGCACGCGCTTTTGGAGAGCGCCGGCTGCGGCGGCAAGCCCGTCACGGCGGACACGGTCAGCTACAGTTTGGCCCCGCGCCTGAACGCTGCGGGCCGCATGGACAACGCCGCGGTAGCGCTCAAGCTGCTGCTCTGCGGCGACGAGGATCAGGCCACCGGCATAGCTGAACGCCTGGCCGAGATCAACACCGAGCGCCAGCAGACCGAACAGCAGGTCTTTGCCGCTGCTTTGCAGGCGTTGGAGGCCGATCCCGCCCGCACCCGGGACCGCGTGCTCGTCGTCAGCGGCGAGGATTGGCACCCCGGCGTCATCGGCATCGTGGCGGCACGGCTCATGGAGCGATTCAGCCGTCCGGTCATCGTCATCTCGATGCACGAGGGCGAGGGCCGCGGCAGCGGGCGCGCACCGGACCCGTTCGACCTGCACAGTGCGCTCGCAGACTGCGCACAGTATCTGACGCGGTTCGGCGGCCACGCCGCCGCGGCGGGCGTTGAGATAGAGGAAGAAAATCTTGCCGCGTTCCGGCAGGCCATCAATGCCTGGGCCGCGGCCCACGCCGCCCCGCCCGAGGCCGTCAGCCTGCGGCTGGACGCCGCCGCCACGCTGGGCGAGCTGAATCTGGAAAACGTCGGTGAACTGGCCCGGCTGGCACCCTTTGGCCGCGAGAACCCCACGCCCGTGCTGCTGGTGCAGCATGCCTTTGTGGACGGCATCTGGCCGATGGGCGCGGAGGGCCGCCACACCCGCATCCGGCTGCGGCAGGGCAGCGACACGCTGTTTGCGTCGAGCTTCGGCATTGCGCCGCAGGCGTTTGCCTATCCCGTCGGCAGTGAGGTGGAGGCCGCGCTCGAGGTCTCGATCTTCAACGGGCGCAGCGGGCCGATGGTGTCCGCACACCTCAAGGCTATCCGCCCTGCGGAGTTGGGCAATACTCCCAGTGAACAGGCCGCGTGGTTTGAGGCATTCCGCACCGGCGGCAGCCTCGACGCGGCCCGCGCCGCCGCGCTGCTGCCGGCCCGCGCCGACACGGTATCACTCTACCGGCGCATCCGCGGCGGGCATGTGGCCGCGGCGGATCTGCAGCCGGTTTTTGCGGCGGAGGGACCGCAGAACACCGGCAAGACGCTGGCAAGCCTGACGGCACTGCAGGAGCTTGGCCTGATTGAGGAGCAGGAGGGCCGCTGGCTGCCCGTGCCCGTGACGGCCAAGCAGGACCTGGCCAGTGCGCCGGTGCTGCAAAAGCTGGCGGAGCTGGCAAAACAGGCATGAGCGCCCTACAGAACGCCCGAAAAAGCGCTGTGCAAGACAGATAGAAAACGGAGAGGGGAACGGACTATGGAAAACACAAACGTGCAAGAAGTAAAAATGCCCATCACCTATGACGATCTGAAAAAGGAGTCTGGTTGACAGCGGCCGTCCCTATGATTTTGCTATGATCGACCGCGCCTACGCGCTGGCCGAAAAGGCCCACGGCGAGCAGCGCCGCCGCAGCGGCGAGCCGTACATCTGTCACCCGCTTTCGGTGGCGCAGATTTTGGTGGAGCTGGGCATGGACAGCGAGAGCATTGCCGCGGCTCTCATGCACGATGTGGCCGAGGACACGCCGGTCACGGTGGCCGAGATCAAGCAGAAGTTCGGCCCCGAGGTCGCGCTGCTCGTTGACGGCGTCACCAAACTGACCCAGATCAAGTTCTCGAATGTCGAGGACCGCCAGGCCGAGAACCTGCGCAAGATGCTGCTGGCCATGAGCCAGGATGTCCGCGTCATGATTATAAAATTGTGCGACAGACTGCACAATATGCGCACCGGCGACGCCTGGCCGGAGCAGAAGCGCCGCGACAAGGCACTGGAAACGATGGAGGTCTATGCCCCCATCGCGCACCGCCTTGGAATTTCCAACATCAAGGAGGAGCTCGAGGACCGCAGTCTGCACTACCTTGACCCTGTCGGCTATGAGACGATCCGCGACCTGCTGAATAAGCACGGCGACGAGTTCCTGCATCAGGTCTGCCATACGATTGCCAGGCACCTGTCCGAAAACGGCATCCAGAAGGCGACCATCCGCCACCGTGTCAAGAGCATCTACGGCATTTACCGCAAGATGTATATGCAGAATAAGGATTTCGAGGAAATTTATGACATTTACGCTGTGCGTATCATCCTCGACAACGTCCCCGAGTGCTATACCGCGCTGGGACTGATCCACGATATGTACCACCCGCTGCCCAACCGCTTCAAGGACTACATTTCGACCCCGAAGCCCAACGGCTACCAGTCCCTGCACACAACGGTCATCGGACGCGAGGCCATCCCGTTTGAGGTGCAGATCCGCACCTGGGACATGGACCGCATGGCGGAGTACGGCATCGCCGCGCACTGGAAGTACAAGGCCGGCATCACGGGCAGCAGCGACAAGCTGGACGAGCGCCTGGCCTGGGTGCGCCAGCTGCTGGAAAGCCAGCGCTCCAGCGCCGACGCCACGGATTTGCTCAGCGACATCAAGAGCGACCTGCTGCCCGAGGAAGTGTTCGCCTTCACGCCGCGCGGCGACGTCATCAACCTGCCCGCGGGCGCGACGGCCATCGACTTCGCCTACGCGATCCACTCTGCTGTCGGCAACAGAATGAGCGGTGCGAAAGGTCAATAACCGCATCGTGCCCATCGGACCACAAGGTCCAGACCGGCGAAATTATTGAGATCATCACCGGCTCCGAGAACCGCGGCCCCAGCCGCGACTGGCTCAACATCGTCAAGACGAGCGAAGCCAAGAACAAGATCCGCAACTGGTTCAAAAAGGAACGCAGAGAGGGAAAATATTCAGGAGGGCCGCGACGCGCTTGAGCGCGAGATGCGCCGCAACCTTATGACGCTGACCGACGAGCAGCACGACGCTTTTTATGGAGACGCTGGCCCGCCGCAACCGCTGCAACAGCGTGGAGGGAAATGTACGCGGCCATCGGCTACGGCGGCCTGCAGATCTCCCGCATGCTGCCCAAGCTCAAGGAGGAGTACACCAAGCTGCAGGCTACCGAGCCGAAGCCGGTCACGGTGGAGCTCAAGCGGATGCATTCCTCCGACGGCGTCATCGTCGAGGGCATCGACAACTGCCCCATCAAGTTCGCCAAGTGCTGCTCTCCGCTGCCGGGCGATGAGATCATCGGCTTTGTCACCCGCGGCTTCGGCGTGTCTATCCACAAGCGTGACTGCGCCAACGCCCGCGAGAGTATGCGCCACCCCGAGAACGCAGACCGCTGGGTCCACGCCTACTGGGACGAGGCGGAGAAGGAAAACTACAAGGCTACGTTGGATATTGTTTGCATGGACCGCGCGAACCTCGTCTCTGACGTGGCACTGGCACTGGGCGATATGCGCGTGCCGATCTACTCTCTGACGGCCCGCGCCGCCGAGCAGGGCCGCGCCCGCATGAGCGTGACCGTCGGCATCACCAACACCGAGCACCTGAACAGCGTCGTGGCAAGACTGAAAAAGATCAAGGACGTTGTGAGCGTGACGAGGAACTGAGCGCTCTTGGCCCCCTCTGTGAGGGGCTCCCGCCGCAGCGGTGGGGGAGGGAGGCAAGGACACCGTAGGGGCGGATTCCATATCCGCCCGCAGACCTTGCCGCAGCCGCACACGGCCACGGGCGGGCAATGCTCGCCCCTACCCCCCTCGTTTTGCAGGAATATACAAATAAGGAGATTTTCCTATGCGAGCAGTCATCCAGCGCGTCACCCGCGCAAGCGTTACCGTTAACGGGGGCGAGCCCCGGGCCATCGGGCCTGGCCTTGTCATCCTGCTGGGCGTGCGCGATACCGACGACAGCGCCATTGTGCCCAAGCTGGCCGAAAAATGCGCCCACCTGCGCATTTTTGAGGACGAGGACGGCAAGCTGAACCGCAGCGCCGTCGAGTTGGGCTATTCGGCACTCGTCGTCTCCAACTTCACGCTCTACGGTGATACGTCCAGGGGCAAACGCCCGAGCTTCATCCATGCCGCCAGGGGCGAGCTGGCCGTGCCGTGCTATGAAAAATTCCTCGAGGAGATGAGCCATCAGGGCCTTAAAGACCTGCAGCACGGGGAGTTCGGCGCGGACATGAAGATCGACCTTGTAAACGACGGCCCCGTCACCATCGTCATCGACACCGACGAGTGGTAAAAGTAAGCAAAATTCAAGGGAGGACGCAATGAACATCCAGCATATCCACGGCGTTGCGCCGCTGTACACGAATACCTTTTTAATTATCACCAACGCGAAGCACGGTATCCTGATCGATGCCGCCGCCGAGCCGGGCGTCTATCTGAAGGCGCTCGACGAGGCCGGCGCGACGCTGACGCACATCCTGCTGACCCACGGCCACTATGACCATGTCGGCGCGGTGGCCGCGCTGAAAAAGGCGACGAGCTGCAAGGTCTATATGGACCCGGTTGACGCGCAGGGCAGCCAGCTGCTGCCGCTGACGCCCGACGTCCTCACCGACAACTGGCCCGCGAACGATGAGCTTACCATCGATGAGCTGACGTTTAAAATCTACCACACGCCCGGCCACACCAGGGGCGGCGTCTGCCTGTCCTGCTACGGGCTGCTGTTCAGCGGCGACACGCTGTTTGCAGGCTCCTGCGGACGGACGGATTTCCCCGGCGGCAGCATGCAGGAGATGGCAAAAAGTTTGTCCCTGCTGGCAGAGCTGCCGCTGCCCGATGCAACAAAAGTCCTGCCCGGACATGAGAGCTTTTCCACCCTCGGGCAGGAGCGCAGCACCAATCCTTACATGAATGGGGCATGGTACTAATGCAGATTATTTTACGCGGCCCCGCAGCGGGCTATGAAGCCGAACACACCGCACGGCTGTTTTTTCCCGAGGCAGAGAAGACGGAAAATCTGCCGCAGGACAGTGATTTTGTGCTGGCACAGAGCCATCTCTGCACCGACACGATCCTGCTGCGCCTGCACGGCAGGCTATACTGGAAGATCGCCCTGCGCCCGCAGGGCGCAGACCCCGAGTACACGCTCTGCCGCCTTTTGTACACGCTGCTGGGGGAGGCCACCGGCAGCACGCCGCCCTGGGGCATGATGACCGGCGTGCGCCCGGTGCGCATCATTCACGACATGCGCGCAAGCGGTGCCACGGAGGATGAGATCCGCGCACGGTTCCTTGACCACTTTGCCTGCACACCGGAGAAATTCGCGCTGGCCCTCGGCATTGCCGACCTGCAGAAACCGGTGCTGGACGCCGCTGACCCGATGGATTGCAGCGTCTACGCAGGCATCCCGTTCTGCCCGACGCGGTGCAGCTATTGCAGCTTTGTCTCCCGCACGGTGGGGGACAAGGCGACCCGCGCACTCGTCCAGCCCTATGTGGACAAGCTCTGCGCGGAGCTGACCGCTATCCGCGAGACCGCGGACCGCTGCGGGCTGCATATCCGCACGTTCTACATCGGCGGCGGTACGCCGACGAGTTTGTCCGCCGCGCAGCTCGAGCAGCTTATGTCCCACATTGCCAAAACGTTTGATTTAGCGAAGCTGGACGAGTACACAGCCGAGGCGGGCCGCCCCGACTGCACCGACGCCGAGAAGCTGCGCATCATCAAAAAATACGGTGCAACACGCATTTCTATCAATCCGCAGACCTTTTCGGATCAGGTGCTGCAGAACATCGGGCGCCGCCACACCGCGCAGGACATCATTGACTGCTTTGCGGCGGCCCGCGCGGCAGGGCACCAAAAACATCAACATGGATCTGATCGCGGGTCTGCCCGGGGGATACCGTCGAGGGCTTTGAGGCCAGCCTGCGTCAGGCCATTGCGCTGGACCCCGAAAACATCACGGTCCACACGCTGACCCTCAAGCGCGCGTCCAACATCGTCGTGGAGCACCGCGCCGCCGACTACGCCGATGTGGCCGCCATGCTCGGCAAATGCAGCCTGCTGGCCGACGCCGGTTACCGTCCGTACTATATGTACCGCCAGAAGGGCACGCTGCAAAATCTGGAAAACATCGGCTGGGCCAAGCCCGGTTTCGAGTGCCTCTACAATATTTATATAATGGAGGAGGTCCACACGATTCTGTCCGCCGGTGCGGGCGGCTCCACCAAGCTCGTCATTCCGGGGCAGCGCCGCGGCAAGATCGAGCGTATCTTCAACTTCAAGTATCCGACAGAATACATTGACCGCTTTGCGGAACTGCTGGACCGCAAAAAGGCCGTGGAGGATTTCTATGCACGTTACACATCGCAAACGCTTCGTCAGCCGTGACCTCGTCGCGCTGGCGGCCCGCCGCCCGCAGGAGCTGGCCGCTCTGAGCGAGGCCCACTACCATGACCAGATCGAGAGCATAGCGGACGAGGTGCTGGCCGCGGGGCAGCGCATTGTCATGCTGACCGGCCCGTCCGCCGCAGGCAAGACGACGTCCGCGCACAAGATCGCTGACGCTATCGCCGCCTGCGGGCACCGCAGCCAGGTCATCAGCCTTGACGATTTCTACATCGGGGAAGGGAAATACCCCAAGAACCCGGACGGCAGCGACGACTACGAGAGCCTGGAGGCGCTTGACCTTGAAAGGCTGCACGCCTGCCTGAAGGCACTGTACAAAACGGGTGTTTGTGACGCACCTGTGTTTGATTTCACGATTCAGCGGCCCAGCGGCACCCAGCGCATCGACGCGCGGGACGGCGTGGTCATCATCGAGGGACTGCACGCACTGAACCCCGCCCTGACCGAGGAGCTGCCCGAAGATGCAGCACTCTGCCTGTACGCGGGTCTGCGGGAGGAATACGCCGACAGCCGCGACGCGCGCTGCCTGGCCACGCGGGACATCCGCCTGGCACGCCGTCTGGTGCGGGACTGCCTGTTCCGCGGCCACGGCGCAGCGTTCACGCTGGGGCTGTGGGGCCACGTCTGCGCGGGCGAGGACCGCTATATCAAGCCCTACAAGCCCCGCGCCAATCTCCTGCTGGACACGACCCATACCTACGAGGTCTGCCTGTGGCGTACCGTGCTGGACGCCATGCCGGCAGACCCGGCGCTGACAGCCACCCAGGCACGCCAATTGGCCGCCCTGCGGGAAAAAATTTGCGGCGTTCCCGGCGCTTGGCACCGAGCTGGTGCCCCAAAACAGCATGCTGCGAGAGTTTATCGGCAAATAATTCTGCACAATTCACGGAAAATATACATTTGCGCGTTGCAAACCGCACCGCAATGGGCTATAATAGACCTAAATCGCAAGGCAGAACTGCCGCGACAGGGCTAAAGAAAGAGGTGCTTAACTATGTTTGAACTGGATATTGAGATGCTGAAGGAGCAGGGTCTGCAGTTGGTGGATTCCGCCAAAAGGACCGCACAGGATCTGGCAGATAAGGGCAAGAACAAGCTGGATCTTCTGAACCAGCAGGCGCGCCTGTCCAAGGCGCAGCGTCAGCTCGGCGCATTGGTCTACAGCCTGCACAAGGCCGGTGAGGAGAACCCCGCCCTGGTCGAGAAGTATATCGACGCCGTGGCTGAGGTCGAGAAGGCCATTGAGGAGATCAAGGCCAACATGACCGACGACGAGCGCGCCGAGGTCGAGGCCCAGGAGACCGCCGAGAACACCGAGCCCGAGGCCGCCCCCGCCGAGGACGAGGACATCGTGGAAGAACCCATCCAGCTGCGCGGCGAGACCAAGACCTGCCCCGTCTGCAAGGCCGAGGTCGACGGCGACGCCCTGTTCTGCAACCACTGTGGTGCTCAGCTGTAAAATACGGCAGAGCGCAGCTTTTGCAGAAGAAATACTGTCAACACTTGACAAATCCTGCGATATGTGTAAAATGAAGCGTATTGCATTTCTGCCCAAGCGGAGAGGTCTATGAACGCATACCCTGAAAAACAGCACTACACGGCGGACGATCTGGCCGCGATCATTGCGATCCTGCGTGACCCGGACAACGGCTGCCCGTGGGACAAGGTGCAGACGCATCGGTCCATCCGGATGAATTTTCTGGAGGAAGCCTACGAGGCTGTGGATGCCATTGACCTCGACGACCCGGAACTCCTGTGTGAGGAGCTGGGGGGACGTGCTGATGCAGGTCGCCTTTCATGCGCAGATCGAGCGGGAGGCCGGGCATTTCACCTTTGCAGAGGTCTGCGACGGTGTCTGCCGCAAGCTGCTTGACCGCCATCCGCACAATTTTTCGTGGGGACGAGAGCATAAAAGACTGGGATTCGCTCAAGAATAAGGAAAAGGGCCGCCTGACACTGGCCGATGACCTGGAGAGCGTGCCCCGTGCGCTGCCTGCGCTGATGCGTGCCGCTAAGCTGCAAAAGCGCGCAGCCCGCTGCGGTGTGCAAACAGCAGCCGCACCTGCGGACATCGCCGCCGCAGCCGAGACCGCCGCCTCCGCTGCGGACAAGGCCGTGGCGGAGCAGGCAGTGGGAGAGCTGCTGTTTACCGCTGCCGCGCTGGCGCGCCAAGCGGGTGTTGACCCCGAGCAGGCGCTGCAGAAGCGCAATGCCGCGTTCCTTGCAGAGTATGCAGGCCGCGCGGAAAACCAGGAGAGCTAAGAAGTGAGCCGAGCGGACGGAGATTTCCGCAGCCGCTTTTTGCTGATATAATACTTTGGAGGTATAATACTATGACGAAAGTTGAACTGATTGCCGCTGTTGCGAACGATGCGAACCTGACCAAGAAGGATGCCGAGGCTGCTGTCAACAGCGCCCTGAACGCCATCACCGCTGCCCTGAAGGACGGCGACAAGGTCACGCTGGTCGGCTTTGGCACCTTTGAGGTCCGCGAGCGCCCCGAGCGCAAGGGCCCTAGGCAAGCCCCCAATGCACCGGCGCCGAGATCACCATCGAGGCTTCCAAGCTG
>ENA-OQES01000603-OQES01000603.1-human-gut-metagenome-genome-assembly--contig:-NODE-603-length-14733-cov-3.089689_pt1 | contig 14733 bp, 15 predicted proteins | sample MGYA00242798_ERZ504641 | MGnify/ENA primary metagenome ERZ504641 (study PRJEB26092, sample SAMD00036327) | human gut metagenome | host: Homo sapiens | study: EMG produced TPA metagenomics assembly of... | reverse complement strand
TTATGCGGCGAAGGGCAGACCTTCGGATAATCCTCTGATCGTCTACCGGATTCGTCTGCAGGGGTCGGACGGTAAGCCTCGCTCGAACGAAGGAGTTTTTCAAGCTCGGCGTGGAAGCGTTGCGGGCGCCGGCATTGGCGGACGGATACCGTTTCGTGTGTCTACTGTCCGCCAAGCAGAGGAAGAAAGGGGCGGAACAGTTCGACCCGTCCAGTGTCCGTCTGGCGCTTGGTATGGACGAATCCTGTATCCCCTCCATCGCGGAGAGAAAGGCCGGCGAAGGTCTTGCCTCTCTCGTCGCCGACATCGCCTATGCGCAAACCGCTTTCATCTGGCATAAACGCGCCCCGTTGACGTTGGCTCATGATGTGAGCGCCGACGAGAGCAAAGCCGCCTGGCTGTTGGAGATCATCACCCCACCGCAGGGCGGGGATTCCATCGACCGCATCAGCTTCGACTGGCTGGAGGGAGAAGGATCGCCTGCCGAGACTCTGCGGATGCCGGTGTTCGCCGACCTGCAGGACAAGTTCCACCTGGTCGCATTCGACGATGCGAAACTATCCGACAAGGGCAACAAGTGGCGGCCGGACGGCATGACCCACAAGAAAGCCTTTGACGATTACATCACCATTTCCAAACGGTTCAAAAGCGACCAGTCCGCTTGGGTCAAATGCCTCCCGTCGAAACTCAATCCACCGGCACCCATCTACGACTATGAGAAAACCCAGGACTGCGACGGCTGGCAACTGCATTACCTGCCATTGGTACTCACCGCACCGGCCACGCCGGCCGACTACGAGCGTTGCGACCTTGGCCCATTGCAGCCGGAGGCACGGTTCATCGGACTCGTGGACGAAGGCTCCGACATGGCCGGACTGATCTGGTCCACCGGAAGCGCGCCCGTACGCATCGACCAGCTGACCGGCAACACCCCCCTTCACCGCAAGTACGCGGAAGCGTTGATATTCAAAACCCTCATCGAAGTGCTTCCCGCAAAAGCGTCCGTGAACATCACGGCCTGCACTCCGCAAAGCAAAGACAAGCCGATTTGGAGCATCCAATTCCAATTAGGCAACGGCGCGACCGTGGAAGACGCCCGCAAACAGTCCGCCAGAATCCAATCGTCGGTCGGGGCGAAACATATTTACTGGGAATGGCGGTCAGCTGACAGCGCGACCGTATGGCTGTGCGACGACCCGTGCCTGGATGTCAGGGACATCAGCCACTGGAATCGCAGATCAAAGCCAAAAGCATCTCATCGAACTCGCCTTAAGCGACTCGTGGGGCGTGGCCGGAGTCAGCGATCCCAGCGGACGCACCCCCGATGTGGTCAGTCTCGGCGCGTTGCCAAGCAACCATGACGTGTTGTTGGCACGATTCCAGATTCCGGCCGGGTTGGATGTGGACAAGCCCTCACGGAACATAGGCAAGTTCCTGACCAGCGCCGACTACGCCTACGGGCGCATCCTCCCGCGCGGCGAGGAACACGGTTCGAACCTGTACGACATGGTGCTGGCGAAACGCAGCCCGTTCCCCACCATGGTCAACGCGGACTGGGATTTCGCCCGCCAGTCGAAACCACGCATGTTCCCGTTGGGCGTGGACGATATGGGCAAACCGGTCTACTGGAGCATGAAGGACACGTTCCACCTGCTCATCAGCGGAAAATCCGGAACCGGTAAATCCTCCATCGCGCAGATCGTGGTCGCCGAAGCGCTGCTCAAAGGCCATGACATCATCCTCATCGACCCATCCAAAGGTTGCATCGACTTCACCCAGTGGGCGAAACCATTAGCGTTGGCGTTCGTCGGCTTGGGGCAGATGCGCGAAACCGAAGCCGTCATCGCCTGGCTACGCGACGAGATGGCACAACGGGTGAAACTGTTCAGCCGGTATGGTGTCGGCAGCATCTACGACCTCGACAAAAGCCAGCTCAATGAGGAAGAGCTTGCCCACACGAAACCCATCGACATCGTGTTCGACGAATTCAACTCCTACCTTCAGGAGGCCGGCAAGACCACGCAGAACCCGAACAGGGACATCCAACTGGCCAACGACAATGCGGCCGTCAGCGCGACGAACAATTCGATACGACGCACCATGAGCGCTCTCGGCAAAATCGTCGTGCAGGGACGAACCGCAGGCATCAGCGTAATCCTCGGCGCCCAGCGTCTGACCATGGACGACATGAAGCCGTACAACGCGAACGCCTTCTTCCGTTCGCTCGGCCGAATCCTCCTGGGCATGGACTCCACGGCGGGCATCATCAGCGCGCAGAACCTGCGCGAGGCGAACCGGCTCCAACAGTCGTTGAAAGGCGAAGGCGGGAAAATCCCGCAGGGCCGTGGATCTTCGAAACCGCGCAAGGCGAACTGCTGGCCGTCCAAACATGGTGGTCGGGAGGCCAAGAAAAGTTGGCGGAACTGTTCGCCGATCGCACTCCCCCGCAACCCATCGACTATTCGCGGTTCATGCCATCCGAAGCGGAAACCTACGGCGAAGTGTCCGAAGACGAACTTTCCAAGCTGCTCAGCCAAGGAACGGATCCACAGACAGCCGGCGAGGAAATCAACGACATGGACGAACTCCACGACATGCTCCACCACCCAGACAACAACGATGCCGATTCCGAAGACGGGGACGACATCGAAGAAGTCGACTGGTAGCCAAACACAAAAATGGGAAACAACATGCTCATCAACCTGGGAACAGACGTTCACGGGAAAAAGCCTTGGATGGGACACGTCCACGGGAACGCCACTCACCATCACCGGGCCCGACGGAAGCGGGAAAACCATGCTGCTTGACAGCATCATCCGACAGGCAGATTCGGACGGCACGCTCGTAACCTTCACCGACCAGTGGGACAGCATCCCACCCTCCCCCACCGTCATGTGCGGACGCTACCGGCAACCCTATGAGCTACTGGAAATAGTGCAACGGGTCAGCATGGAACAGCGACGGCGCATCAAGGGCGAACCCGAGCCGATCAAGCCGATACTGCTCGCCTTCGATGACTATGACGTACACAACGGCTACCCGGACATGAATCTGCTGAACGTCAACAGTCAAATCTCCGACGAACTCAGCCGAATCATCGAAATGGCACCCGGAACGAACGTCAACGTGGTCATGGTCCGCAGCAGCATTCACCCATCCACAGTGGGTCAAAAGCTCTACGACCGGCTTATCGCCGGCAACCATGTGCTATTCCATCCGGCCGGACAGCTCGACCCGCACACGCAACCTCTTTTTCCACGCCGAAAACACCCGTGAAGCCGAAACCCTCACCTATCTCAACCGGCATTTGGACTTCAAACAGGCCCGCAATTGCCTGTACGAAACATCAGACAGGCCACTCCAGGCCTTCCACACCCCCATCTACAAGAGAAAGGAAAACCTGATGGCCGACCGTCGAAAGAAAATCCCTCTCGAAAAAGTTCTTCCCCAATGGTTTGATAAAACCAATCCGGACGACATGATCAAACTCACCGTCCTCATCCAAGAGAAAGCCGCAAAGAACCCTGAGTTCGAAGGCTACAGCGTATTCAGCGTCGATTCCGACAACCGGTACGCGATCATCGCGCCGATGGATATGGATTCCGATGATATCAACAACGGAATCAAAGCCGTCAGACTCAGCAACAGCGAATGCGCGGACACGGCTTCCCAGAAGAAGACGGTGCAGAACCTGGAAAGCCAACCCCAGTACGAAGGCTATTCCGTCGTCGATTTCGTTCGAATCAGTTCCAGCGAATTCCTTGTGCTGCTCCAACAGTTGGACGAGAAGGCCGCAGCCACCCGGCGTATATTCGCGAACGTTCTCAAGGTCAAGCCTTGGGAAATTCGTATCTCACGTACTCCTGAGAACGGTTGGAAAATCCGCATCAAGGAGAACACCGTCACCTATCAGGCCTCCGTATACGACAAGCGAATGCAGGAAGCCGTCGAAGTGGTCGGCAAAAAAGGCTGGTTCTTCAAGGCCGACCCCGAAAAAGGCGTCATCATGGTGTACCCCGGCACTCCCCCGACTTTTCCTGCGATGATAGCCTGCCCGAAACAGCTGATCGGTAAAAACGACCTACGTCACGCCTATCTGGGCATGAAGCTGCCCGAACGAGGCCGCGAAACCGGCGACTGGCTGTCACTCGACTGGAAATCCGGCCCGGGAATCATGGTTGCCGCCGCAGCCAACAGCGGGAAAAGCGTTGTCATCAACACGCTCATCGCCGCCGCACTGGAAGCCGGATTCCAGCTTGCCATCTGCGACGACGAGGACAAAAGCGTCGATTTCCAATGGTGCCGGCCGTGGATCATCACCCACGGCTGGGGTTGCGATAGTCCTGAATCAGCCGCCGCGACATTGATCCATGTGCTTGAGATCTGCTCCTACCGGTCGAAACTCATCAAACAGTATGGGGTCGAAAACTGGTGGGGTCTGCCTAAGGACGAACAGGAAAAGAACCCCCTGCTTTTGCTCGTGTGCGATGAGGTCGCCCAATGGGCTGGGAGCGTCACCATACCGAAGGTCAGCAAGGACAATCCGATGCGCATCCGAGCCGAGTATGAGGCAAGCATCCATGCGGCGAACATCACCTATGCGATGAAGATCACGCAAAAAGCCCGGTTCTCCGGTGTCTGCTTCCTGTTCTGCGGACAATCGACCCGCCTGCAGGACGGTTTCGACCCCGGTATGCGAGTCAATCTGACCACGGTCATCTCCCCTACCCTGCAACCCTCCACCGCTGTCGAAGAGCTGCTGGGAGGAGCGAAGGACTTCCCCGAGATACCGGAAAACATCATGCAACCGGGAATCTCCAGAGGAGCCGGCCTTATCAGGCTTCCCGGCATGAAACCCGTCATCTACAAGGGCTTCTACGAGGAGAACCAGAAGCAAAGAAAATCATACAGCGACCTGCTGCGCGAACGTCTGACCGCAATCCGACCGCCGGAAGGCGACATGAACTCGGGCCACTGGTCATGGGATGAAATCGTAAACGCCCTGCCGACCGCCGCAGAAAAACCCGATGACGGCATGATCGACTCCGGCGGGGACGAAGACGACGGGTTCCCCACAGACGGTTTCGGCGAGGACGGGCGTGATGTCGCAGACCGTGACAAGCCGTTGAAGGGTGCCGCCGCTGCGGCGCATGCGAGCAAACTGTATGCGGCAGGTGTCGACGTGCCTCACATGAGCGCCATCGATGCCGCCATGAATATCGGGCGCCTATCTGCCGAAAAAGGTCTATGACATAGGATGTGATGATGTTGGCGAAGGATGATGATTGGCTGACGGCGGGGAATCAGTTGGATGATTCCCTGTTGATGGATGATTTGTGGGATGATGACGCAGATCCACAGAATGACAAAGGCGCAGCGTCACATTCCACTGGTTCCGCATTTCCACAGGACAATGCGGAAACGCTTCCACAGAAAGCCGGGGGTACAGGGAGTAGTTCCAATGTGCCCACAGTTTCGCAATCCAACAGGGAGTCCATTCCCGGTGAAAATGCGAACACGTTTCCACAGTATTTTGATGACTCATTTCCACAGTCTGACGAAAGCACAACCCATCAATCCGACAGCGACCCATTTCAACAGGAAGACGTAGACCCGTTCCAACAGGAAGACGTAGACCCGTTCCAACAGGATGTCAGGCAATTGCCTACACAGGAGAAAGAGGAATCGTTTTCACGTTCCAATGATTCCACTGTTTCACGTTCCAACAGCGCAACACTTTCACAGGAAGACGCGGAAACAATTCCTCATTCCACTGACCACACAGTTCCACAGTCCAACAAAACGACAGATTCGCAGGGCAACAAAGGCACAGCTTCACGTCCCATCAGGACGACAGCCCCCCAGAACACTGTCGAGCCAGTTCAACAGGACACTGCGGATACGACTCCACAGGAGAATACGGAAAACCTCGATCAGATAGACCTACTCGCCAACGGCTACGACCCGTTCAAGGAATTCGCCGACTCAGCAGAAGACTGTAACGACAAGAAATCAGAAGAACAGTCTACTGTTTCCGCATTTCCGCAGAACAATGAGGAAACACGGGAACAAGGAAAAGGCCCGGAGGAATACGACCCGTTCGAGCAATTCGACCTGCAATCGGACGATTCCAGCGAACCGCCAACGGAACAGAACGAACGTCGAGACGACAACATCATTCAAGACAGTTCCGCAGATTCAAAGAAAAACGTTAATATGCAGGAGCAGGGAGACATTGAAACTGTTTTCCCCTCCAATGTTCCTATGCAAAATCAAAGGGACAGCGAAACAGAAGAACAGTATGACAGTTCGTCCTTCCAACAGGAAGACAGTCCCCCAGTAAGACAGGACACTGGCGAAACATACCCGAAGGACACGGACTCTGCGGATCCATTCGACCTTTGGGATGACCCATCCGAACCTCCGGAGGGGGGCACCACAAACATCGTCCCCATCCGCCGGAAGCCTTGGCGCGGATGATTACCCAACGCAAACATTCCAGACGGGAGATGACTTTTTGGGAGCCAGACGGACGACGAATCGAACGGTCAGTGGAATACAGGCCAGCAAACGAATGGCATGCCCCCGCAACAATTCGATAATCCGCCATTCCCACAGGAAAATGTCTTCCCAGTTGAACACCAGTATGATTCCCCATTCCCACAGGAAAACACTGATACAGAAAATAGGGGAAATGGTGGAACGCTGATAAAGATTATCGCAGTCGCGGCCGCCATACTCATAGGCCTCGGAGCACTGATAGGCGGGGGAGCATACACCTATCACGCATACACCACTCACGTCGCGGAACAGCAGGCCGAAGCCGACCGCAAACAGCGCCAACAATCCCTGGTGAAGGCACAGAACAAATGGGACGGGAGGAAACGGAAGGCCGATGACCTGGTCTCCACGATCAAAGCCAGTCCCGTCGCGGAAAACAGCGACGTGCAAAAAGCCATGGAAGCCCTCCAGAAAACAACCACAGGGAATCCGATGACTGAAAAAGACATCACATCGGCCCTGGAAAAACTGGACGGCGAATATGAGAAAACCAACAGAACCTACACGGATGCAATACAGGCAAAAGCCAAGGAAACCAGAACGACACTCGACGGTCTGGTACAGCAGGCAAATGGTCTTGCTGACGCTCCTGACGGCAACGACAAGAAGCAGATGCAAAGCCTCGCATCCCAGTGGAAAAGCACGGAAATAACGTCTGACAACCTATCCGACGCCATTACGGCTTCGACCGAGCTGAAGAACCTCATCTCCAAAGTGGATAAAGCCAAGAAGGATGCGGACGCGAAGAAGAAAGCCGAGGAAGAGGCCAAGGCAAAAGCGGAAGCGGAACGACAGGCCCAAGCCCAACAGGAGCAGCAGCAGGCGCAGCAGCCTCAGCAGAATCCATACGGGAACATGTACTACTGGGGCGGGGATATGGTTCGACTGGTGGATCAACCGGCGGATCAACCGGCAACAGTGGGGGAGGGGTATCCCCGCAACCGCAGCAGGAGACGCCACCCAAGGGCAACAGTGGCGGCAACGTCGGCTGAAAAAAATCGGGAAAGCCGAGGCAATTGACCTCGGCTTTCCCGTTAATCCCATCGTTTTGCTGTGAGGGTGCCCCCAGCCTTTAGGCGTGGGGAGGACGTCAAACATCAGAACATGTCGGGATAATCCTCATCGTCCACGTCATCATCTTCAACCTCGACAGGAGCCGGCTTACGACGGCCCCGCGAAGAGGTCTTCTTCGGACGATGGCGCGGAGCTTCCTCCTCGTCCTCGTCCTCGTCCACGGCATCATCTTCAACCTCGACAGGCTTCGGACGACGACGGGAAACGGCAGCCTTGCGACGTGGCTTGACCGCGATTTCACCGGTATCCTCGTCCACCTCATCATCGGAATCAGCCTCATCGAAGTCAGTATCCGCAAGAAGGGCCGCCTCGTCATCGGCCTTGGAAGGCTTTGCGTTCACATGCTTGTCTCGCCAAGCGATAAGAGCCTCGATATCCTCATCGGTGAAGTCCTCATCGTATTCGAAGCTTCCATCTCGCACGCCTCCGCCAACAATCGTGAGATTATCCAAAGCGATAGCTGACACCGCTACCGGTCTGAGTCTTCCACGCACGTGCCGTAACCGAAGCCTGCACGTTCTGACCCGGGATACACCAGCTTATCCCATAAGACCTTGACTTCCTTGGCCTTGGCATCACGCTCCTGAGCCTCCTCAAGATTGCGCGTCGCCTCCAGAACGAGCGTCTTCGCCTCCTCCCGAGCGTCTTCATCAGCCGTAGCGTAAGCGGCTCGGGCATCATTAAGATTGGCTTGAGCGGCCTGAATGTCCTCCTTTGTCCCGAGAATCGGTTCGGGGAGCTCACGCAGGATTCCTTCATCGTCGATGTAGCGGATTCCGGGACGACCAGCCTTGGAGCTACGACTGAAGTTCACATAAAAATGGTTGGCTCGATTCGGATATTTATCGGTCATGAGGACGGTTTTATCACCGTCAAGGATTTCATCCTCGTCGGCATCCTTGAGACCGTCATTGGAAACGATACGATCCTTCTTGCCCCATTTCTTCAAGGCGATGGCGTTGGCTTCCGCATTCTTGCTCAGCTTCTGAAGGATTCGGACGGTTCGCATGTGATCGGGGTCATCCTTGTCGAGAAGCACAGGGAACCCGTATGCAGGCGTGCTTTCGTTTTTCTTCTTATCGTCCTTCTTGGCGGACTTGTCATCGTCCTTGTTTCCCTTGAATGCGACCGCCTCGTAGAGATTGGGCCATCCCATCTGGATGACTCCGGTTTTCGCGTGAGTTAGCAGTTCTGTTGCCATGATGGTTCCTCCTTGACGATTTGACGATCGCTCCACAGTGCATTGAGGATGGGAGTTTTCGTCTTCTCTTCTTTTTTTCTATGTGGACATATTCAAATATACGCAGTTATCTGAACATGTATATTATTCGGCGTGTTGCCTTTATTTCCAAGGCGTTTCTCCTTGTTAGAGAATGCTGAAAAACGCAGTTTTCTGCATGTTGTACAATGGGAGCGTGAACACAACCAGAAGACTGGACGACACCAGTCCGACCACTGCATCCAGGAGAGGCGAATGAACCAGCTATCAATCAGACGCCTGCGCCAGCTAGCAGGAAAAACCAAAAACGAGATAGCCGACCTGCTGGGCATGAGCGTCAACACGTACAGCAAGTACGAGGACAACCCCATGAGCCTGTCCTACGCCGCATACCATCAGCTCATCGAATATCTCGAAACAGCAATCCAAATCAGGGAAAAAACTGGAAAAGGAGCAACCTATGAACAACCCCCATCAAAGCGAAAGTCCGATTCGTCGCACCCGACGAAGACGACGAGGACCGTCTCAGCGACTACACAGTGCCGATCCCCGAAGGACTGACCGAGGAATTCCACCCCTCGCAACCCGTCACACCGAAGCAGCTCCTCGACTGGGAGACCAAGAACAAGGAACCATACCCGGGTTATTCGGAGGAATTCTTCAACTGGGAGAACGCTTGGGAAGAGGTCAACCGCGCCCAGCAGAAAGCCGATGGCGGATATCTCCACCTCTCCGACCCGGTGCCCGTCAGCCCGGAGTTCGACGAGACGACCGGAGAACCCATCACCTACGACGAGCCTCACGTCGTCGTGGATCCGGAAAGCGGCAACACCAGCGTGTACGTCGACGAGGCTGACATGTCAGCCCAGGAAATCGCCGAATCCGATCCAGTGAACAACAAGTAGCCTCCCCACATACCGTTCCGGCATGCTCCGTCCATAGGCATGCCCGGAACTTGAATCCAAGAAGGAAAGACACCAATGGCCTACGCGAAAATCATCGACATCGACGACCCCGGCTACTTCCGGTTGAAATCAATCGACCAAAGCCAATTGAAACAATTCCTGAAAAACCCGGCCGACTGGGCATATCACCGTCTCAACGACGACCACAAGCCCACCGACGCCATGAAGTTCGGTACGGCGTTCCACGCTTACCTGCTCGGCACCAGCGACGTTGTCAGCCTGCCTGAGGGAGAGAGCTTCAGGAGCAAAGACAACCAGAAGTGGCGAGCAGACCAGCTGGAAGCAGGAAACATCATCGTCTCCTACAATGACATGCAACTGCTCAAACGCATGAAAGAAGGCATCGAACAGACCAGTCTCATGCCCGAATACCCCGATTACATGGAAATCATCGAACAGGGAACCAAGGAACAGTGCATCGAATGGAAGGATCGTCAAACCGGTCTGATGCTCAAGGCGAAGCCTGATCTGATTCCTGCCGGCACCGATTACCTGGTCGATTTGAAAACCGCCCAGAAGGCCGATGCGGAATCATTCGCCAAGGAAGTCATCAACTACGGTTATCACATTCAGACCGTTTTCTACCGTGCCGCGGTAGCCGCATGCAAGCCGGACGCCTTCGACCGTGGATCCAAGGCTCCCAGCACCATGCAATTCTGGGTATTCGAAAAAACCGATGCCTGCGACTGGCAGCCTTTCAGCATCAGCGATGACAATCCGATCACGAATCTTGCCGCGACCAGCATCCGCCAAGCACTCTTGGGCATCGCCTTGATGGTCAAGAAAGCCAAGGAGGAAGGCTACGCAGAGAACACTCCAGACCCCGTGGACGCCGCCGCGAAGTATGCGCTCCGACATGGTTTCAACAAGAAGGTCAAGGAGGTTTCGTTCCAGAACTGGCAGCTGCTGACTGCGGAAAACATGCTCTGCGATCTCGCCAGCTGATTGCCTGAGGCTTGACAGGAGAGGACCATCCAGCACGATGATCCTCTCTTCTTTTTTTGATGCGTTGCGCCGTAAAACCTACGGCTTTAGCCGGGGGATATAAGGCGCTTTTCCTTTTACCATTCTATCTCATTTTTGGTAAAAACCGTGTGCTATATTGGAAACATGAGCACCAAAACGGTCAAGCGGGCATACCGGTTCCGCTTCTACCCCACGACGGAACAGGAGAACATGCTCCGCCGTACTCTGGGATGCTGCCGCAAGGTGTACAACATGGCCTTGGACGCCCGCTCGACCGCGTGGACGCTCCACCGGGAGAAGGTCGGCTACGCGGACACGAGCAGGATGCTCACCGCTTGGAAGAAGACAGAGGAACACTCCTACCTAAAGGAAGTCTCGTCCGTCCCGCTGCAACAATCGCTACGGCATTTGCAGGCCGCGTTCAAGAGGTTCTTCGACAAGACCGGCTCCTATCCGAGATTCAAAGCGGAAACGCGAGGGCGGTTCCGCCACCTACACCGTCTCCGCGTTCACATGGGATTGGGAGCGCAGGGCGTTGACGCTGGCTAAAATGCATGACCCATTGCCCGTCCGATGGTCGCGCACCCTGCCACGAAAAAGCCGACCGTCCAGCGTGACGGTCAGTTTGGACGCGGCTGGACGTTGGCACGTCAGCATACTGGTCGAGGACGAGATTCGACAGCACACCAAGAACGGGAACATGGTCGGCATCGACATGGGATTGGAACACTTCGCCATCCTCAGCAATGGTGAGAAAATCGACAATCCACGATACTTGAGAAAACACTTGAGGAAACTCGGACTGGCGCAACGAAAACTCGCCCGCAAGAAGAAAGGAAGCAGCAACTATCGTAAAGCCCGGTTGAAGGCGGCTAAGGCGTATGCGAAGGTCAAGGACAGTCGCATCGACTTTCTTCACAAGCTCTCGACCAGAATCATCCGTGAAAACCAAACGGTTGTCATCGAGGACTTGGCTGTCAAGAACATGAGCCGACGCTGCAAGCCGAAAACTGACCCGGACAATCCGGGACAGTACCTCCACAACGGACAGAAGGCGAAAAGGCGGTCTGAACAAAAGCATCCGGGACGCAAGCTGGAGACAATTACGCACCATGCTCGAATACAAGGCCGAATGGTACGGACGCCAACTCACGGTCATCGACCAATGGTATCCCAGCAGCCAAATCTGCCACACGTGCGGCAAAAACACCGGCAGGAAGACATTGGACGTCAGAACATGGGAATGCCCATACTGCCATACCATGCAAGACCGCGACCTGAACGCCGCCGTAAACATACTATCCGCCGGACTGGCGGTTCGAGCCTGCGGGGATTCACGCCTCACCGAAGCGACACTCCGGTGAACAAGAAGACGTGAATCACATCAACCTACAGGAAGCTCTTCCCCGCGAGGGGAGGAATCCCCCGACTTCAGTCGGGGGAGGAAGTCAACGTTTGCTCGTTATACTGAATATGTCCACATACAGTAAAGACGACAGAACCAACGCCAATGCCATCAGCACCTCGAACACGCCGGACAACATCCAGCAATCCAAGAAAACCAGCCAACTACAAACGCGGAGGCTACGCCCACGAGTTCACCATCCCAATCGAATGGTGGAGTACGACCGACACCATACAGACGGAACGCATGCGAGCCAGACGAAGGCATGGGTGAGGGACTACGCGGAAAAACGAATGGCGCAACCTCAAGAAAACAGGAAAAGCCTGGAAAGTGGAACGGTTCATCGCCCTTATAGGCGTAGGCTGTCCAAGCCAGGAAAAACATTTTCCCGGCGAGAGCGGCCGAAACCATCAAACCCATCATCGACGGTGGCAGTGATGCCCGACTCTGGGACGACGATGACAGCCAGCACCGGCACAGCACCGTATACATCCAACTGCCAACACCGGCACCAGTCAACCATTACAGGCTGAGCGTGCTCATCATCCCGGTGCCGGAATCAATGCCGAAATACCAGATCACCTCACGTCTCGCATCGAACATCGACCAGCATTGGCGAAATAATCCCAATCCGCCGGCATGGCACGACGGATACTCGGTGTCATTCACGATTCCCGACAAACAGTGGATAACCAGCAACTATACGGATAGTGACCTCATCGCCAGACAGAACGGCGAACGGAAATCAGCCACATGGGGGAGGGGAGGCAGCTTCGGCATTCGGGAACGAGTACGCGCACAACTCATCGAACTGGCCTTCCAACAGTGGAAAAGACAAGCCTACCGTCCGTATGAAAGATTCGCCATCATCGCCGGAATCGCATACCCGTACGGGGTGAAAACCGCCGACCCTGACAATGCGGCGGAAACGGTGAACACCATACTGCATTCGGGAACCCGCATCGGAGCCTGGCCGGATGTGAACAGCCAGCATTGCAGGGGAGTGGCTTTCGTACGTCTGCCGAATCTCATGACGGGAAACCACATGGTCAGACTTTTTGTTTTCCCGGTGCCCGAGAATTTTCAGATGGCGCAGAGCATAGCCGAAAGCTCCATCGACGCTTGGGGCGAACATGATCGGAGGATGCGTTGAACCTGAGACAAGTGCTAGTCCAGACCGTGATAGGACTCATCGCTATCCTCATAGCCGTCCTATATGCGATGTTCATCGTCCCGCAGGACTGGTTCATCGACTCCAGGGAATCAGTCGTCACCATATCGGTCATAATCTGCGCGACCGGATACATCATCACGGTCTGGGCCCGTTATATCCGCCATCTCATCTTTCACCAGCTTGACGTTCGAACCATCCGTGAAGCTGAATCCGCCGGGGAAACAGAGCCTAGGCAAAATCCGAAAATCCTGCGGAAGGAACCAAGTCCGACCATACGATTGAACAGGAAGCACATCCATCAATCTCAGAGAAAGAGCCGATAATGGTATGGACACCAGCGACACAGCCGCGTGACCCCCTTGGTAGATTCCGTAAAACCAATCTCGTCCCCGGCGAATACACGTACACCACGCGCAGCGGCATCGTCAAGAAATACTATGTCAACGATATGAACCAGCTGGCAGACGGATCCACCATCCTGCATATGAGCGCCCAAGGCAAGGTGTTCAGCAGTTTCAAGACCCAGAACCCCATCGAACGCATCCACATCATCGGCAACAGCGATATGGAACAGATGGCCGTCGCGGCATCCGGGGAAACCACATTCGGCGTGATCAACCACAGCAAAGCCGCCCCACCGGATGTGTTCAGCCTCAACCGTGGACACGATTTCGAGCCGGTCAGTTCCAATCTCCCCGACGGCGAGACCGCCTTCGGAGGACATGCCGCACAGATCAGCGGCCGTCCGGACAGGAAAACCTATGACACGTTGAACGCCCAGAAGGCAGAACGAGCCAACCTCGCGGCGTTCGCAGACCTTGACAACCGCGTCTATTCCGCTGACCCCGGCGACTTCGCCGAAGCTGCGGTCCAGGCACGTCATTACTACGAGAAGGAATTCGGGCTCAGCGAATCCCAAGCCCGGGAAATGCCGGTCTACGTGTATGCGGACAAGAATGGCGACGTCACCGTGAAACCCGCATACAAGCCTGAAAGCGTTCCCATGAGCGAACTGGGAATGAAACCAGGAGACCCGGTGCCGGAAGGCTTCCATGTGAACGGGGACAATCTCGTCGCCATGGTGCCCCGGCGAAGCCCCAACACGCATGGAGGCAGCGGCAGCGTCCGTCTCCGCGGCCGGGATCTCACTCGCATGACCAGGGCCATGCAGAAGGATGGTCTCAAGAGCGTCGACTTCACCGTGAGCGGAGGCACCAAGGTATCCGCAAAAAGCGGCAAACCGTTGCAGAACGCCTTGCATTTCCGCGCCGACTACATGAACCCCCGACAGTGGAGACGACATCACCGTATGGGGTTCCATCGAAGCGAAACAGTACGGGACGCAGCCGGTCAAGGCACACAGGGGATA
>ENA-OQES01000602-OQES01000602.1-human-gut-metagenome-genome-assembly--contig:-NODE-602-length-14741-cov-4.505474_pt1 | contig 14741 bp, 16 predicted proteins | sample MGYA00242798_ERZ504641 | MGnify/ENA primary metagenome ERZ504641 (study PRJEB26092, sample SAMD00036327) | human gut metagenome | host: Homo sapiens | study: EMG produced TPA metagenomics assembly of... | reverse complement strand
GTGTGAAATATGGGAGAAACTACAGGCACTGAGAAGGCTCCGAAGAAGAGCTTTTTCAAGGGTTTAAAAGCTGAGTTCAACAAAATCGTATGGCCTGACCAGGAAACCGTTGGCAAGCAGACTGTTGCTGTTGTGGCGGTTACCGCTGCGCTGGGAATTATCATCGCAATCCTGGATTTCATTATCAAATGGGGCCTCAGCTTCATTATTTAATTAAGGCGAGGGTGATAAGATGTCAGAAGCAAAGTGGTATGTAGTTCATACCTATTCAGGCTACGAGAACAAAGTTAAAGTTGACATTGAGAAAACCATTGAGAACCGTAACCTTCAGGATCAGATCCTCGAAGTTTCCGTTCCGATGCTCGAAGTCGCAGAACTCAAGAACGGCGTGGAGAAGCTTGCGGACAAAAAAAGTGTTCCCAGGCTATGTACTCATCCATATGATCATGAACGATGATACCTGGTATGTAGTACGCAACACCCGCGGCGTGACCGGCTTTGTCGGACCGGGTTCCAAGCCTGTTCCGTTAAGCGATGAGGAGATGGAGAGCCTCGGATTCGGAAAGACAGAAGTCGCTCTGGATTATGCGGTTGGCGATACCATTGTGGTAACCGCCGGCGCATGGAAGGACACGATCGGTGCCGTTAAGTCTATCAATGAGAGTAAGCACACTCTTACGATCAATGTCGAAATGTTCGGCCGTGAAACACCGGTTGAACTCAATTTCACAGAAGTGAAACACATGTAACAACGAAAAAGGACCGGTGATGCCGGTTCGTGGGAGGGACACCCCCGACAATACCACATTATTAGGAGGTCATTATCATGGCAAAGAAAGTTACTGGTTACATCAAATTACAGATCCCGGCAGGCAAGGCTACCCCGGCTCCGCCAGTAGGTCCGGCACTGGGTCAGCACGGTGTTAATATCGTACAGTTCACCAAGGAGTTCAACGCAAGAACCGCAGATCAGGGCGATCTGATCATCCCGGTTGTTATTACCGTATATGCAGACAGAAGCTTCAGCTTCGTTACCAAGACTCCGCCGGCAGCTGTTCTGTTAAAGAAAGCCTGCAAGATCAAATCCGGTTCCGCAACCCCGAACAAGACCAAAGTTGCTACCATCTCTAAGGCAGATCTTCAGAAGATCGCTGAGACCAAGATGCCTGACTTAAACGCAGCAAGTCTGGAAGCAGCTATGAGCATGATTGCAGGTACTGCAAGAAGCATGGGTATCACTGTTGAGGAGTAATTCTTCATACAGGACTGAGATGAAACTTTAAATACGTGGGAGGGACATCCCCGACAATACCACTAGGAGGTTATTTTATTATGAAACATGGAAAGAGATACGTAGAAGCGGCTAAAGCAGTAGACCGCGCTACTCTTTATGATGCAGCAGACGCTATCGCACTTGTTAAGAAGACTGCTGTAGCTAAATTTGATGAAACCATTGAGGCTCATATCAGAACCGGTTGTGACGGACGTCACGCTGACCAGCAGATCCGTGGTGCAGTTGTTCTGCCGCACGGTACTGGTAAAGTTACCAGAATCCTTGTTTTTCGCTAAGGGCGTAAAGGCTGACGAGGCTCAGGCTGCAGGCGCAGATTTCGTAGGCGCTGAGGAACTGATCCCGAAGATCCAGAACGAAGGCTGGTTAGATTTCGATGTAGTTGTAGCTACACCGGATATGATGGGTGTTGTTGGTCGTCTGGGTCGTGTACTTGGACCGAAAGGCTTAATGCCAAACCCGAAAGCTGGTACAGTAACAATGGACGTTACAAAAGCTGTTCAGGATATCAAAGCTGGTAAGATTGAATATCGTCTTGATAAAACAAATATTATTCACGTGCCAATCGGAAAAGCTTCTTTCACAGAAGAACAGTTAGCGGACAACTTCCAGACGCTGATGGGTGCAATCAATAAAGCAAAACCTTCTACACTGAAAGGTCAGTTCCTGAGAAGCGTAACAATCGCTCCTACTATGGGAATTGGTGTTAAGATTAACCCATTAAAACTTGTGTAATTATATAAGTGCAAATGAAGAAGAGCGGAGCCTTTGTGGGCGACGCTCTTTTTTGTGGGGGATTGGAGGGAGGACGCCCGTGAGAGTTGGAGTGTGATCCAAAGGCAGCGGGCAGGGCAACTTTGAACTAGTCATTAACTTCGACTAAGACGCTCAGCAGAGGCTTCGCGCCTAAGTCTGCGTAAATGCCGGATTTCAAAGCTTACCCTAAGCGCCCGCAAAATGCCTTTGGATCACACTCCAACTCTCACGGGCTGACGGCTGGTGAATGCCCAATGCCAAATGGGAGCACGGGAAAAGATGTGGATCTGGTTTGGTTGCCCAAAGGTATTGAAAAGAGATGTGCAAAAAGTTATAAAAAGCAGAAGTATAAAAAGTGGAAAAATTTACGAGAAAAAGGCTTGACAAGGTGAAAGTGTGATGATATAATACACCAGTATCACGCCGAAGACAGCAGGTGCCGGAAGGCATAAGGCTAGAACGCCTGCCGAGGAAATATACATTCTTAATGAAGAATTGGACTCCTCTTTGCGGTGCGCGAAGAGGCTTTTTTCATATTTGGCGGTACACAAAATCTATAAGGAGGTGCACCAATCATGGCAAAGTTGAACTGGAAAAAACCGATCGTAGAAGAGATTTCTGCAAACATCGCTGATGCTCAGGGTATTGTACTTGTAAACTACAGTGGTCTGACAGTAGCACAGGATACTCAGCTGCGTAAGGAATTAAGAGAAGCTGGTGTTGTATACAAAGTATACAAAAACACAATGATGAACTTTGCATTCCAGGGAACAGCATGTGAAGAACTGTGCAAACATCTGGATGGAACAAACGCTCTGGCTATCTCTAAAGAAGATGCAACTGCTCCTGCAAGAATCCTTGCAAAATTTGCAAAAACAGCTCCGCAGCTGGAACTGGTAGCAGGTGTTGTTGAAGGTGGTTACTATGACCAGGCTGGAATTAAAGCACTGTCCGAAGTACCTTCCAGAGAGGAACTTCTTGGAAAACTGCTTGGAAGCATCCAGTCCCCAATCGCCAACTTTGCTCGCGTCATCAGCCAGATCGCAGAAGCAAAAGAGGCATAAGTTTCTTAATGAAGGCAAGTTGCCAAGCGCAGCCTGAATTTAGAAACTTAGCCGTTCGATCGAACAAAGTGAGATCGAACTTCCTCGCAGCGTAAGCTGCCCCAAAAAATTAAAAAAGAAACAAAACTTATAATTGGAGGTAAATAAAAATGGCAAAACTTACTACAGCTGAATTTATTGAAGCTATCAAAGAACTGTCCGTTCTGGAACTGAACGAACTGGTAAAAGCATGTGAAGAAGAATTTGGTGTATCCGCAGCAGCAGGTGTTGTTGTAGCAGCAGCAGGTGCAGCAGAAGCAGCAGAAGAGAAAGATGAGTTTGACGTAGAGCTGACAGAAGTTGGTCCTAACAAAGTTAAAGTTATCAAAGTTGTTCGTGAAGCAACAGGTCTGGGACTGAAAGAAGCTAAAGAAGTAGTAGACGGTGCTCCGAAAGTAATCAAAGAAGCAGCTGCAAAAGCAGAAGCTGAAGAAATCAAAACAAAACTGGAAGCTGAAGGCGCTAAAGTAACTCTGAAATAATCAGATTACAGCATTTGGTTGAAAGATGGAGAACCCGGAAGAGCTACAATGCTCTTCCGGGTTTTTGTAATGAAAAATAAAAAATGATTAGAAAATTGGGTTGACACTCTTGACAAACTGTGATATTGTAAAAAATGCACTATTATGGCAAGATATGCCTACTAGTCTAATCTTAAAAGCACGAAAAAGGCATGAGCAGTAATAAATCAAATACACAAGGGGTGAAACGGTCAATGGAAAAAAACAGAATACGTCCTATTACAAACGGTAAAAGTATGCGGATGAGCTACCAGAGACAAAAAGAAGTTTTGGAAATGCCCAACTTGATTGAGGTTCAGAAAGATTCCTATAACTGGTTCCTTGAGGAAGGTTTAAAGGAAGTATTTGCTGATATCTCTCCGATCACTGATTACAGTGGCAAGTTGAGCTTGGAATTTGTGGACTTTACTTTGTGCGAGGATGATGTGAAATATTCCATCGAGGAGTGCAAAGAAAGAGACGCAACTTATGCAGCACCTTTAAAAGTAAAGGTGAGATTGTACAATAAGGAAAACGACGAAATTAAAGAGCATGAGATTTTCATGGGAGATTTGCCGTTGATGACAGCAACCGGTACCTTCGTAATTAATGGTGCAGAACGAGTTATTGTCAGTCAGTTAGTACGTTCCCCTGGTATTTACTATGCGATTGCTCATGACAAACTTGGTAAAAGACTGTTTTCTTCTACCGTAATCCCGAACAGAGGAGCATGGCTGGAATATGAAACAGATTCCAATGATGTCTTCTGGGTGCGTGTAGACAGAACAAGAAAGGTTCCGATTTCTGTTCTGATTCGTGCTTTGGGAAAAGGAACCAACGCAGAGATCACAGAACTGTTTGGTGAGGAGCCGAAGATTCTGGCAAGCTTTACCAAAGATACAGCAACCTGCTATGAAGAAGGTCTGTTGGAGCTGTATGAAAAAAATTCGTCCGGGTGAACCGCTGGCAGTAGACAGCGCAAGAAGCCTGATCACGAGCATGTTCTTTGATCCGAAACGGTATGATCTGGCTAAAGTAGGTAGATATAAATTCAATAAAAAACTGCATCTGAAAAACCGTATCAGCGGTCATGTACTGGCTGAAGACGTAGTGGATACTACCACAGGTGAGATCCTGGCAGAAGTAGGTACAGAAGTAACAAAAGAACTGGCAACTTCTATCCAGAATGCGGCAGTTCCGTTTGTGTGGATTCAGACAGAGGAAAGAAATGTAAAAGTTCTGTCCAACCTGATGGTAGATCTGACCGCACATGTAGACTGTAATCCGGAAGAACTGGGTGTTACAGAGCTGGTATATTACCCTGCACTGGAACAGCTGATGGAAGAATATGAAGATGCTGATGAACTGAAAGAAGCCATCAAACATCATATTCATGATCTGATTCCGAAACACATTACAGAAGAAGATACTTTTTGCTTCTATTAACTATAACTTACATCTGGAATATGGTCTGGGAACGGACGATGATATCGACCACTTAGGAAAACCGTCGTATCCGTGCGGTCGGAGAATTGCTGCAGAACCAGTACCGTATCGGTATGTCAAGACTGGAGCGTGTTGTTCGTGAAAGAATGACAACACAGGATCCGGAGGGTATTTCTCCACAGTCTCTGATCAACATCAAACCGGTAACCGCTGCTGTAAAAGAATTCTTCGGTTCTTCTCAGCTGTCTCAGTTCATGGATCAGAACAACCCGCTGGGTGAGCTGACTCATAAGAGACGTCTGTCCGCACTGGGACCTGGTGGTCTGTCAAGAGACCGTGCCGGATTCGAGGTTCGAGATGTACACTATTCTCATTACGGAAGAATGTGTCCGGTAGAGACTCCTGAGGGACCTAACATCGGTCTGATCAACTCTCTGGCATCTTATGCAAGAATTAATGAATACGGATTTGTGGAAGCTCCATATCGTAAGATCGACAAAACAGATCCGAAGAATCCTCGCGTTACAGACGAAGTTGTTTATATGACAGCTGATGAGGAAGATAATTATCATGTAGCACAGGCGAACGAACCTCTGGATGAAGAAGGACATTTCCTTCATAAGAATGTATCCGGTCGTTACCGTGAGGAGACACAGGAATACGAAAGAAGAATGTTCGATTACATGGACGTATCTCCTAAGATGGTATTCTCTGTAGCTACAGCCCTGATCCCGTTCCTGCAGAACGATGATGCGAACCGTGCGCTGATGGGATCCAACATGCAGCGTCAGGCCGTACCGCTGATGATTACAGAAGCTCCTGTAGTCGGAACCGGTATCGAAGCCAAAGCTGCCGTAGACTCCGGTGTTTGTGTGGTTGCCAAGAAGGCAGGTACCATCACCAAGTCTACATCCAAAGAAATTACAATGAAAAACGATGACGGTACCACAGATGTATACCGTCTGACCAAGTTCCTGAGAAGTAACCAGTCCAACTGTTACAATCAGAAACCAATCGTATTCAAGAACGAACATGTAGAAGCAGGTCAGGTAATCGCTGACGGTCCTTCTACTTACAATGGTGAACTTGCTCTTGGTAAGAACCCGCTGATCGGTTTCATGACCTGGGAAGGTTATAACTACGAGGATGCGGTTCTGCTGAGTGAGAGACTGGTACAGGAAGATGTATATACTTCTATTCATATCGAAGAATATGAAGCAGAGTCCAGAGATACCAAGCTGGGACCGGAAGAGATCACAAAAGATGTTCCGGGTGTCGGTGATGATGCTCTGAAAGATCTGGATGAACGTGGTATTATCCGTATCGGTGCTGAGGTCCGTGCGGGAGATATTCTGGTTGGTAAGGTAACTCCGAAGGGAGAGACTGAACTGACAGCTGAGGAACGTCTGTTACGTGCTATTTTCGGTGAGAAAGCAAGAGAAGTACGTGATACTTCCCTGAAGGTACCACATGGTGAATACGGTATTGTTGTGGATGCGAAAGTATTTACAAGAGAAAATGGCGACGAACTGTCACCTGGTGTAAATCAGGCTGTTCGTATCTACATTGCACAGAAGAGAAAGATCTCTGTCGGTGATAAGATGGCCGGACGTCATGGTAACAAGGGTGTTGTTTCCCGTGTTCTGCCTGTAGAAGATATGCCATTCCTGCCGAACGGTCGTCCTCTGGATATCGTGCTGAACCCTCTGGGTGTGCCTTCCCGAATGAATATCGGACAGGTCCTGGAGATTCATCTGAGTCTGGCCGCAAAGGCTCTTGGATTCAACATTGCCACTCCTGTATTCGATGGCGCAAGTGAGAACGACATCATGGATACTCTGGAACTGGCAAATGATTATGTAAATCTGTCCTGGGAAGAGTTCTCTGAGAAGCATAAAGAAGAGCTGCTTCCGGAAGTTCTGGATTATCTGTATGAGAACAGAGATCACAGAAATCTGTGGAAAGGTGTTCCAATCTCACGAGATGGTAAAGTAAGACTTCGTGACGGTCGTACCGGTGAATATTTCGACAGTCCGGTAACCATTGGTCACATGCATTATCTGAAGCTGCATCACCTGGTTGATGATAAGATCCATGCACGTTCTACCGGACCATACTCCCTGGTAACACAGCAGCCTCTGGGTGGTAAAGCTCAGTTCGGTGGTCAGCGTTTCGGAGAGATGGAGGTATGGGCACTGGAAGCATACGGTGCATCTTATACTCTGCAGGAGATCCTGACAGTCAAATCCGATGATGTGATCGGTCGTGTGAAGACATACGAAGCGATCATCAAAGGTGATAATATCCCTGAACCGGGTATTCCGGAGTCTTTCAAGGTATTGCTCAAAGAGCTGCAGTCTCTGGGACTGGATGTAAGAGTCCTGAAAGATGATAATACAGAAGTGGAAATCATGGAAAATATCGACTATGGCGATACTGATCTGCGCTCCATCATCGAGGGTGACAAGCGATACAACCGCGATGAAGAAGAGTCCTACGGAAACTATGGTTTCAGCAAACAGGAATTCGAAGGCGAAGAACTGGTGGATGTAGAAGAAGACGCAGCTGATGAATCAGCTGACGAAGAATTAGATTTCTAAGAGAAAACATTCTCTGATGCGATAGAAAAAGTCCTGTGGCCGCGTAACAGCGGCCGTGGGAATGAATCCTAGAAAGGAGCAACCAAATGGCTGAAACAACCAATAAAGAAGTATATCAACCAATGACGTTCGATGCGATTAAAATTGGTCTGGCATCTCCGGAAAAGATCCGTGAATGGTCTCATGGTGAAGTTAAAAAATCCAGAAACCATCAACTACCGTACATTAAAAACCCGGGAAAAAATGATGGTCTGTTTTTGCGAGAGAATCTTCGGACCAAGCAAAGACTGGGAGTGTCATTGTGGTAAATATAAAAATGATCCGTTATAAAGGGGGTTTGTCTGCGACCGCTGTGGTGTAGAAGTTACAAAATCAAGCGTTCGTAGAGAGCGTATGGGACATATTGAACTGGCAGCGCCGGTATCTCATATCTGGTACTTCAAGGGAATTCCGTCCCGTATGGGTCTGATCTTGGATCTGTCTCCGAGAACACTGGAGAGAGTTCTGTATTTTGCGAATTATATTGTCCTCGATCCGGGTGATACCAATCTGCAGCTGAAACAGGTGCTGACAGAGAGAGAATACCAGGAAGCAAGAGAACAGTTTGGAGACACCTTCCGTGTAGGTATGGGCGCAGAATCTATCAAAGAGCTGCTGCAATCCATAGACCTGGAAGCAGAATCCGTAGAACTGAAAGCCGGACTGAAAGATGCAACCGGACAGAAACGTGCCCGCATCATCAAACGTCTGGAAGTTGTAGAAGCATTCCGCGAATCCGGTAACAGACCGGAGTGGATGATCATGGATGTTGTACCGGTTATTCCGCCGGATCTGCGTCCTATGGTACAGCTGGACGGTGGACGTTTTGCTACCTCTGACCTGAATGATCTGTACCGTCGTATCATCAACCGTAACAACCGTTTGAAAAGACTGCTGGAGCTGGGAGCCCCGGATATTATCGTAAGAAATGAAAAACGTATGCTGCAGGAAGCTGTAGATGCGCTGATCGATAACGGTCGCCGTGGCCGTCCGGTAACCGGACCTGGTAACAGAGCTCTGAAATCTCTGTCCGATATGCTGAAAGGTAAATCCGGACGTTTCCGTCAGAACCTGCTGGGTAAACGAGTTGACTACTCCGGACGTTCCGTAATCGTCGTTGGACCGGAACTGAAGATTTATCAGTGTGGTCTGCCGAAAGAGATGGCAATCGAGCTGTTTAAACCGTTCGTTATGAAAGAACTGGTTGCAAACGGAACCGCTCATAACATTAAAAATGCAAAGAAAATGGTCGAGAAAGTACAGCCGGAAGTATGGGATGTACTGGAAGACGTTATCAAAGAGCATCCGGTTATGCTGAACCGTGCTCCTACACTGCATCGTCTGGGTATTCAGGCATTTGAACCGATCCTGGTAGAAGGTAAAGCGATCAAGCTGCATCCTCTGGTTTGTACCGCGTTCAATGCCGATTTCGATGGTGACCAGATGGCTGTTCATCTTCCGCTGTCCGTAGAAGCACAGGCAGAATGCCGTTTCCTGCTGTTGTCTCCGAACAACCTGCTGAAACCGTCCGATGGTGGTCCGGTAGCCGTTCCTTCACAGGATATGGTCCTGGGTATTTATTACCTGACACAGGAAAGACCGGGAAGCAAGGGAGAAGGCGGATACTACAAGAGCCTGAACGAAGCTATCCTGGCTTACGAAAACGGATACTTGACACTGCAGACAAGAATTCACGTTCGCCGTGAAAAAACTCTGCCAACAGGAGAAGTCCTGGAAGGAACAGTAGAATCCACTCTGGGTAGATTCCTGTTCAACGAGATCCTGCCACAGGATCTGGGATTTGTAGACAGAAGTGTTCCGGGTAACGAACTGCTTCCGGAAGTTGATTTTCATGTAGGAAAGAAACAGCTGAAACAGATCCTTGAAAAAGTTATCAATACCCACGGACAGACAAAGACTGCGGAAGTACTGGATGATATCAAAGCCACCGGTTACAAATATTCTACGAGAGCTGCTATGACTGTATCCATTTCCGATATGACTGTGCCGCCTCAGAAACCACAGATGATCGAACAGGCGCAGGAAACTGTAGATAAAATCACCAGAAACTTCAAACGTGGTCTGATCACAGAAGAAGAGCGTTACAAAGAAGTCGTAGAAACCTGGAAACAGACCGATGATGAGCTGACAAAAGCCCTGCTGAATGGTCTGGATAAATATAACAACATCTTCATGATGGCCGATTCCGGAGCCCGTGGATCTGATAAACAGATCAAACAGCTGGCCGGTATGCGAGGATTGATGGCCGATACAACCGGTCACACCATCGAGCTGCCTATCAAGTCAAACTTCCGTGAAGGTCTTGATGTACTGGAATATTTCATGTCCGCCCATGGAGCTCGAAAAGGTATGTCCGATACCGCCCTTCGTACCGCCGATTCCGGTTACCTGACCAGACGTCTGGTAGATGTATCTCAGGAGCTGGTTGTTCGTGAGATGGATTGTGCGGAAGGCAGAGATGAGATTCCGGGTATGTATGTGAAGGAATTCACAGACGGAAAAGAAGAAATCGAAAGTCTGCAGGAACGTATCACAGGACGTTTCTCCTGCGAGACAATCAAAGATAAAGATGGTAATGTGCTTGTAAAAGCAAACCACATGATCACACCGAAACGTGCAGCTAAGATCATGAGCGAAGGTGTCAATGCAGAAGGCAAACCTTACGACAAGATCAAGATCCGTACGATTCTGAGCTGTAAATGTAAAGTTGGTATCTGTGCAAAATGTTATGGTGCCAACATGGCAACAGGAGAAGCTGTTCAGGTTGGTGAGTCTGTAGGTATCATCGCCGCACAGTCCATCGGTGAGCCTGGTACACAGCTGACCATGCGTACTTTCCATAGTGGTGGTGTTGCCGGCGGCGATATCACACAGGGTCTTCCTCGTGTCGAGGAGCTTTTTGAGGCAAGAAAGCCGAAAGGACTTGCCATTATCACAGAGATTCCTGGTGAAGTTGCAATCAAAGATACCAAGAAGAAACGAGAAATCGTAATTACCGATAAAGAAAGCGGAGAAACCAAGACATACCTGATCCCTTACGGATCCAGAATCAAGGTTACAGACGGACAGATGCTGGAAGCCGGTGATGAACTGACAGAAGGTTCTGTTAACCCACACGACATTCTGAAAATCAAAGGTGTACGTGCCGTACAGGATTATATGATCCGTGAAGTACAGAGAGTATATCGTCTGCAGGGTGTAGAAATCAACGATAAGCATATCGAGGTTATCGTTCGTCAGATGCTGAAGAAGATCCGTATCGAAGACAACGGAGATACAGAACTTCTTCCGGGTACGATGGTTGATTTCCTTGAATATGAAGATATCAATGAAAAGATGGAAGCAGAAGGAAAAGCTCCGGCGGAAGGAAAACAGGTTCTGCTGGGTATTACCAAAGCTTCTCTGGCAACCGATTCCTTTATGTCAGCAGCATCCTTCCAGGAGACAACAAAAGTCCTGACAGAAGCTGCTATCAAAGGAAAAGTTGACCACCTGGTAGGTCTGAAAGAGAATGTTATCATCGGTAAACTGATTCCGGCCGGTACTGGTCTGAAGCGTTACAGCAACATCAAACTTTCTACAGATGATATGCTGAAGGAAGAAGAGGACGATATTCTGCTGGACGATGAAGATCTGGAACTTGTACCGGAAGATATCACAGTAGAGGAAAAAGCTTCCGAAACTGCTGAGACAGATGAAGAAACAGATGAAATCGCTGAAGAACTGGTAACTCTTGAGGATAGCGAAGAGTAAAGGTCACTGATATCAGGGAATAATGAGTAAATAAGTAAAAAGTCAGGGGAAACTGATAAAAAACTCAGTAATACTCCCTTGACTTTTTATTTTTTGCGATGCTATGATACTACAGGTGCGCATGGAAATGCAGTTATTTTAATGCGCGCAAAATTACCTTATAAAAGGTAAGACGGCTGCATAGTCGTATGATTTAGAAATAGCAACCGCAGAACCAGAAAAGGAATAATTACAGGAGGTGAAATGGAATGCCAACATTTAACCAGTTAGTAAGAAAAGGACGTCAGACTTCTGTTAAGAAATCTACCGCTCCTGCTCTGCAGAAAAGCTTTAACTCTTTAAGAAAAAACTCCAGCGATCTGTCTTCTCCACAGAAGAGAGGTGTGTGTACAGCTGTTAAAACTGCTACACCTAAAAAATCCTAACTCAGCTCTTCGTAAGATTGCCAGAGTACGTCTGTCAAACGGAATCGAAGTAACAATGTAGTGCTCATATATGCTTCATATGATTCTCGCATTATATCTGAATTAGTTTCTTTATAACGACGCTCAAGCATAGGCATTACACCTTCAAATGGTGAAAAATACTCTTTATATTCATCATACATATTTACATACGAATAATCAAATCTTTCTTCACCTGAACCATTTATCAAATACTCTTGAATATTTTTATCAATTTTATTCCATGGAGTATTTAAAGTATAACCATATTTTTTTGAATACAGCTTCAATCTGTACCATAGCATAAGAAGCTGGATTTTTAGATAATGGTGCAAATAAACCTTCTGCTGGACTTAAATTTTTATTAGGCATTACTAAATCAATATCAAATTGTTGATGACTGCCAAGTCCACTACATTCAGGGCAAGCTCCATATGGACTATTAAATGAAAACATACGCGGAGCAATCTCTGGCAGACTGATACCACAATCTATACAAGCAAAATTTTGACTAAACATCAATAATTCACCATCAACCACTTGTACATAGACAATTCCTTCACCTATATCTAAAGCAGTTTCAAGTGAATCTGCTAAACGTTGTTCAATGCCTTCACGCACAATCAAGCGGTCGATTACAACTTCAATCGTATGTTTTTTATTTTTTTGCTAGATTGATTTCTTCATTAATATCTATAACTTCGCCATCAATGCGTACACGCACATAACCTTCTTTGCGAATTTGTTCTAATACTTTTTTATGTTCGCCTTTTTTCCCACGAATGATTTGTGCCATGATCAATAATTTACTGCGTTCTGGCAAACTCATGATATTATCTACCATTTGGTCTACTGTCTGCTGAGTGATAGGTTTGCCACATTTTGGACAATGAGGTTTTCCCACTCTAGCGAATAATAAACGCAAATAATCATAAATCTCAGTAACTGTTCCCACTGTAGAACGAGGATTATGACTTGTTGTCTTTTGGTCAATAGATATAGCAGGAGATAGTCCTTCTATATAATCAACATCTGGTTTATCCATCTGCCCTAAAAAATTGCCTAGCATATGCAGATAAAGATTCTACATAACGACGTTGACCTTCGGCATATATCGTATCAAAAGCTAATGAAGATTTTCCACTGCCACTCAATCCTGTTACTACTACTAATTTATCACGAGGAATTTTTTACATCTATATTTTTTTAAAATTTATGAGCTCTCGCTCCTTTTACTGTTATAAAATCAGACAAAATATATCCTCCTTATTTATATTATTATCAAATTTAAAATCATTTATAAATCCTAGTTTTATACTATTAATTATATCATATTAATAATAATTATTAAATAAGAATTTATTTTTGATATTTATAAACTTTTATTGATTAACGACAGCTTTACTAAAATCAAAAAAGTGCAGAAAATAAATTTCTGCACTTTTAATTGCTTTATTCTATATGTTAAATTACTTATTAATAAGCATAGCCCTGAGCAAGCATAGCATCTGCTACTTTTAAGAAACCAGCAATGTTTGCACCTACTACAAGGTTACCTTCAAAGCCATATTCTTTTGCAGTTGTTGCTGCAATTTTTGTAGATATTTACCATGATTGAATGTAATTTTGCATCTACTTCTTCAAATGTCCAGCTTAAACGTTCGCTGTTCTGGCTCATTTCAAGACCGGAAGTAGCAACACCGCCAGCATTTGCAGCTTTTGCAGGAGCAAAGAGAACTTTATTATCTAAGAAATAGTTGATTGCATCAATAGTGGAAGGCATATTTGCACCTTCACCAACAACTTTACAGCCGTTAGCTACAAGAGCTTTTGCGGATTCAAGATCAATTTCATTTTGAGTTGCACAAGGAAGGGCAATATCGCATTTAACAGTCCAAATACCCTTGCAACCTTCATGATATTGTGCACCTTCAACACGTTCAGCGTATTCTTTAATACGTTTACGTTCAACTTCTTTAATCTGTTTTACAACATCAAGTTTGATGCCATCGTTATCTACTACATAACCATTGGAATCGCTCATAGCAATAACTTTTGCACCTAATTCCATAGCTTTTTCAGCAGCATAAATAGCAACGTTACCAGAACCAGATACTACAACTTCTTTACCAGCAAAAGATGTATTGCTATCTTTTAACATTTCTTCAACGAAATAGCATAAACCATAACCAGTTGCTTCAGTTCTTACTAAAGAACCACCGAAGGATAAACCTTTACCAGTTAATACACCAGTGAATTCGTTGCGAAGACGTTTGTATTGACCAAATAAGTAACCAACTTCACGAGCACCAACACCGATATCACCAGCAGGAACGTCAGTATCTGCACCGATATGTTTTGCAAGTTCAGTCATAAAGCTTTGGCAGAAACGCATGATTTCCATATCAGATTTACCTTTTGGATCGAAATCACTACCGCCTTTACCGCCACCCATAGGAAGAGTAGTCAAAGAATTTTTCAATACTTGTTCAAAACCTAAGAATTTAATTACAGAAGCGCATACGGAAGGATGTAAACGAAGACCACCTTTGTATGGTCCAATAGCAGAGTTAAATTGTACTCTATAGCCACGATTTACTTGTACATTACCATTATCATCAACCCATGTTACACGGAAAGTAATCATACGTTCAGGCTCAACCATGCGTTCAATAATATTAGCATTTTTTCATAAGCAGGAGTTTTTTTTCAATTGCAGGTGTAATAGATTCTAAAACTTCATAAACTGCTTGTTGGAATTCTGCTTCGTTTGGATTTTTAGCTACTAC
>ENA-OQES01000601-OQES01000601.1-human-gut-metagenome-genome-assembly--contig:-NODE-601-length-14743-cov-3.337438_pt1 | contig 14743 bp, 15 predicted proteins | sample MGYA00242798_ERZ504641 | MGnify/ENA primary metagenome ERZ504641 (study PRJEB26092, sample SAMD00036327) | human gut metagenome | host: Homo sapiens | study: EMG produced TPA metagenomics assembly of... | reverse complement strand
CACCCTGATGAAACAGAACAACATCAACAGCGTGCGCCTCTGCCACTATCCGCAAGACCGCAAGTTCTATGAATTGTGTGATGAATATGGTATCTATGTATATGATGAAGCCCAACATACGAAAGCCACGGTATTGTATTATTAACTTAAGCCGGGGCGGAACATTGGGCAACCATCCCGAATGGCTGAAGCCGCACATGGACCGTACCATTAATATGTACGAGCGTAACAAAAACCATCCCTCTGTAGCCATCTGGTCATTAGGAAACGAAGCCGGAAACGGTTATAATTTCTATCAGACCTATTTATGGCTGAAAGAACGCGAAGTAAAAGGGATGAACCGTCCTGTAAATTATGAACGCGCCCTTTGGGAATGGAACACAGATATGTATGTACCCCAATACCCCAGTGCCGCCTGGCTGGAAGAAATAGGCAAAAAAGGCAGCGACCGTCCCATCGCACCATCCGAATATTCACACGCTATGGGCAATTCCAATGGTAATCTGGCAGCACAATGGAGAGCAATCTACAAGTACCCGAACCTGCAAGGCGGTTACATTTGGGACTGGGTAGACCAAGGTATTCTGGAAACAGACGAAAATGGACGTACCTACTGGGCCTACGGAGTGATTACGGAACCAATGCACCCAGCGAACGGAAACTTCCTATGCAATCGGAATCGTAGCTCCGGACCGCACTCCGCATCCGGCCATGACAGAAGTGAAATATGCACATCAGAATGTAGGTTTCGAAGCCATCGACCCGGCTGCCGGCAAATTCCTGGTTAAAAAACCGTTTCTACTTCACCAACTTGAAGAAGTATATGATCAGTTATACCGTAAAGGCAAACGGAAAAACAATCAAAGGCGGAAAAGTATCATTAGATATCGAACCGCAAGGTTCCAAAGAACTGAACATCAACCTCAACGGATTGAAACCCAAGGCCGGCACAGAATATTTTGTAGATTTTGTAGTTACCACCACAGAACCGGAGCCCTTGATTCCTGCAGGACACGATATTGCTTCCGAACAATTCCGCCTGCCCATAGAACCATTGGCTATGACCGGACATAAAGCAAGCGGCAAGACTACCGTCAGCACGGATGGTGACATCATCACCGTATTATCACCACGTATGCAGTTCGTTTTCAACAAGAAAAGCGGACTCGTGACTTCATACAAAGTAAACGGTACAGAATATTTCGCTGAAGGTTTGGTATTCAGCCTAACTTCTGGCGCGCACCGACGGACAATGATTATGGTAACGGTGGGCCTAAGCGCGAGCAAATATGGAAACAGTCCAGCAAGAATTTCAATGTAGCGGATGTTACCACAACAACAGACGGCAACAAGACCGTATTAACAGTCAATTACCTACTGGCGGCAGGCAATCTGTACATCATGAAATATACCATCTATCCCGACGGTGTGGTTCATGCAGGCATCACCTTTACTTCTACCGATATGAAGGCTGCCGACACGGAAGTATCAGAAGCTACCTTAATGGCCACTTTCACACCGGGACAGGATGCTCAACGCCTTGCCTCTTCCAAACTGAACGTACCACGTATCGGTGTACGTTTCCATTTGCCATCCGATATGAACCAGGTAGAATACTTCGGACGCGGACCGGGTGAAAACTACATCGACCGTAATGCAAGCAGTTTCGTTGATCTCTACCGCACTACAGCCGACCAGATGTACACCAACAACTATGTCCGTCCGCAAGAAAACGGACACCGCACCGACACCCGTTGGGTAGAACTGACCCGCAAAGGCGGAAAAGGATTGTTAATACGTGCCGACAGCACTATCGGATTCAATGCCCTGCGCAACTCCGTAGAGGACTTTGACTCGGAAGAAGCTATCAGCCGTCCCCGTCAGTGGACTAACTTCACTCCCGAAGAAGTTGCTAACCATAATGAGGAAAAAGCTAAAAATGTAATACGCCGCATGACACATGTCAATGATATCACCCCACGTAATTTTGTGGAAGTATGTATTGATATGAAGCAACAAGGTGTAGCCGGTTATGACAGCTGGGGAGACCGCCCTCTGCCGGAACATACCCTACCCGCCAATAAGGAATATCATTGGGGATTCACATTGATGCCGGTAAAATAAAAACATAGCAAGCATTCCTTCCTTAATAAGAAGAGTATGTCAGAACTCCGATGGCACTATCATATAGATTGTCATCGGAGTTTCATTTCCCATCCTACATTTCAATTATAACCTGAAAACAAGATCAGTCTGATTTATATTTGCTAGCTTTGTACTCAAAAAATCGAACACATGGAACAACAAGGAGAAATCATACTCTACCAGCCGGATGAATCAGTGAGGATGGAAGTGCGCATTGAAGATGAAACAGTGTGGCTGACCCAGGCACAAATAGTAGAACTATTCCAATCCAGCAAAGCCAATATAAGCGAGCATCTAAAGAACATTTATAAATCAGAAGAACTAATCCAAAGTTCAACCGTTCGGAATTTCCGAACAGTTCGCCAAGAAGGCAACAGACAGATTACCCGTAACTTAGAATATTATAATTTAGATGTGATTATATCAGTAGGATACCGTGTAAATACGAAACGAGGAATCCAATTCCGCCAATGGGCTAATAAAATACTTAAAGAGCATATATTACGAGGATATTCTATCAGCCAACGGTTGGAAACTCTGGAAAAGACGGTAGCAAGCCATAGTGAAAAGATTGACTTTTTTTTGTCCGCACCTCTCTCCCTCCGGTCGAAGGAATTTTCTTCGACGGACAGATTTTTCGATGCATACGCTTTTCGCCACGAACCTTATCAAATCCGCCAAGAATTCCCTTATCCTGATAGACAACCATATAGATGAAAACACACTTCTCATGCTTTCCAAACGCACAACAGGAGTAGATGCCACCATCTATACGCAACGAATCACACCGCAACTTCAACTAGACCTTACCCGGCACAACAATCAATATCCACCTATAAACATAAGAACCTACCGCCAGGCACATGACCGTTTCTTATTATAGACCAATCCGACGTATATCACATCGGAGCCTCTTTGAAAGATTTGGGAAAGAAACTGTTTGCCTTCTCCAAAATGGATATTCCGGCATCTATCCTCACAAAACTGCTATAAAGATGAGAGAAACAGAGTCCAATAATAAAGTCCTACTAGGCATGAGCGGAGGAACAGACAGTTCCGTAGCCGCCCTTCTATTGCAGGATGCAGGATACGAAGTAACCGGCATCACCTTCCGCTTTTATGAAAAAGGAAATGATACTGAGTATCTGGAGGATGCCCGCGCTTTATGTGAACGTCTGAACATCCCCCATCTCACATACGATGTTCGTGACACCTTCCGGAAAACCATCATTGACTATTTCATCAACGAATATATGGCAGGTCATACCCCGGTTCCCTGTACCTTGTGCAACAACTACCTGAAATGGCCTCTTTTTGAAGAAAATATCCGATGAAATGGGAATTTATCACTTCGCTACAGGACATTATGTACGCCGGCGCTTCATCAATGGATGCTATCACATCACTACCGGTGCCGACCCGGATAAAGACCAATCCTTTTTCCTATGGGGGCTGCCACAAGAAATCCTGCAACGTATGCTTCTCCCTATGGGCAACCTGACTAAAGCCCGTGTCCGTGAAATCGCGGCAGAGCGTGGTTTTCTGAAAGCCGCCCATAAACGGGACAGTCTGGGAGTCTGCTTCTGCCCCATGGACTACCGCACATTCCTACATAAGGAATTACCTGAAGGAAGTATCCTACCGGGTAAATTCTTCGATGAAATGGGGAATTTTATCGCACGGCACAAAGGTTATCCTTTCTATACCATCGGCCAGCGGAGAGGATTGGGCATAGATCTTAACCGGGCTGTCTTTGTCAAAGAAATCATTCCGGCAGAAAACAAAGTCATACTGAGCGACTTGAAAGCACTGGAAAAAATCAGAAATGAGACTGAAAGAATGGCGCATCACCAATCCCGCTTTATTACTAGACAAGGACGACATCATCGTCAAAATACGCTATCGGAAACAAGCCAACCGCTGCACAGTAACCCTGCAACCGGATAACACCCTGCATGTACAACTGCACGAGCCGCTGACAGCCATTGCTCCGGGACAGGCAGCCGCTTTCTATAGGGATGATGTAGTACTGGGTGGGGGCATTATCATCTAATTCCAGACACTTTCAAATCATATTTCGGCCCTCTTTTTTGCTGCTTCAAGATTTTCTTGATAACTTTCCGTCGTTCTTCACCTTCAGGTCGAGAAACCGGAAAGTGAAAATAGACATGTATCCGGATCAAACCTTTAAATAAATAGAGATGAAAAGTAGAAATTATGCAGGCATATCCTTACTTGCCTCATTAGCCGCCTGTAACTCTGCAACAGCAGAAACCGTTCAAAAAAATCAGTACGCAGGCCCCAAAAAGGCCCAATGTTATCGTTATTCTGGCAGATGACCTGGGATATGGAGATTTAAAATGTTACGGAGCCAAGAATGTAGAAACTCCCCATGTTGACAAACTGGCATCGGAAGGCATTCGTTTTACTAATGCACATACCGTAGCCGCTACCAGCACCCCATCCCGCTACTCCTTGCTGACAGGAGAATATGCATGGCGCAGACCGGACACGGACATTGCCGCAGGAGATGTAAAAATGATTATCCGTCCCGAACAATACACCATGGCAGACATGTTTAAAAGTGCCGGATATGCTACAGCCGCCATCGGCAAATGGCATCTGGGCCTGGGAAACAAGACAGGCGGGCAGGATTGGAATGCTCCTTTACCAGCCGCTTTAGGTGACTTAGGCTTTGACTATCACTATATCATGGCCGCTACAGCCGACCGTGTACCTTGTGTATTTATAGAAAACGGCAAGGTAGCCAACTATGATCCGTCCGATCCCATAGAAGTGAGTTACACCAAGAACTTTCCGGGAGAACCGACCGGCAAAGATAATCCCGAATTACTGTATAACCTACATCCCAGCAACGGACATGACATGTCCATCGTCAATGGCATCAGCCGCATCGGATTTATGAAAGGGGGTCGGAAAAGCACTTTGGAAAGACGAGAACATTGCCGATTCCATCACCGTTCATGCCATCGACTTTATCAAACAGCATAAAGACGAGCCTTTCTTTATGTATTTTGCAACCAATGATGTACACGTTCCTCGTTTTCCCCATGACCGCTTCCGTGGAAAGAATCCTATGGGACTACGCGGAGACGCAATCGCCCAATTCGACTGGACGGTAGGCCAGCTGATGGAAACATTGGACCAACTTGGACTAACTGAAAACACGCTGATTATTCTATCCAGCGACAATGGTCCGGTTGTAGACGACGGATATAAGGACAAGGCAGAAGAGCTGTTGAACGGACATACACCTTCCGGTCCGTGGAGAGGAAACAAATACAGCGCTTTCGAGGGTGGAACAGCCGTTCCGGTCATTGTCCGCTGGCCACAGAAGATAAAACAGACAGGAGACTCGGACGTATTAATGTCACAGATTGACTGGCTAGCCTCTTTAGGAGCTTTGATCAACGCCAGATTACCTAAAGGCAGCGCTCCGGACAGTTATGACCGTTTAGGGAATCTGATAGGAACCGACAAGACAGACCGCCCCTGGATTGTGGAACAATCCATGAACCACACGTTGTCCGTCCGTACCAAAGACTGGAAATACATTGAACCGAATGATGATCCGACCACTTTCATGAAAGCAGGAAAAAATAGAAACCGGAAACCTGAACGTTCCCCAGTTATATGAAATGGAAAAGGTGAGCGAACAAGAGAATGTAGCAGAAAAGTATCCTGAGAAAGTATTTGAGTTGCAGACCATTCTGAGGCAAGTACGCAATAAGAGAATAAAGATGTAATCATTCTATGCAAGGCATTTTTATTATGGGCGGAATACTTCCGCCCAAATACATCCGCAAATTTACCCTTTAGTGTTATCGGGCAGATTCAATCTGCCCTAGAGTAATGGGATGTTAGTACTACAGACTTTTACACATCATTTTGTACTCCTTCGGTAGTCATAATGATACGTTGCATGGTTCCGTCAGGGTTATAATACAACCTGTCGATACAGACAGAGCGACGGAAACCGCAACCGTGAGGGTTGATAGCGCCGTTGTGATAAATGAAATACCACTCATCGTTAAATTCTATAATAGCTTGATGATTCGTATTTGAGTTTCCGGCCAGTTCATTCAAAATGCCTTTATATTCCCAAGGTCCCGTAATACTTTTGCTCATGGCATAACAAATCTTCTCCGGAAATTCCGAAGCATATGAAAGATAATACCACTCACCACGCTTATGAATCCAAGGAGCTTCCGTAAAGCGGGGAAGGTCAACAGGAACTATTGGTCCATCCAGTTCCGTCATGTTCTCTTTCAATTTGGCATAATAACATTGCGTATTTCCCCAAATAAGATATGCCTGACCATCATCATCTATAAATACGGTCGGATCGATATCATCCCAGCCTATTTTAGTGTATTCCGTGGTCATGTCATTAGTCACCAAGGCAGAGCCACGCGCATCTTTAAAAGGACCGACCGGAGAATCCGCCACAGCCACACCGATAGATTTGCCGGGAATATCCTTGTGTTCTACAGTAACATACCAATAGAATTTCCCGTTGCGCTCAATAACCTGACTGGCCCATGCTTCGCCTTTAGCCCATGCAAAGCTTTTGGCCTGCATTTTATAGCTATGTTCGGTAAATGTCTTCATATCTTTGGTAGACAGAATGCACCACTCATTCATCAAATAGTATTGCTGGGGAGGGGGGCACTCATCATGCCCGGCATAGATATAAAGGGTGCCATCGTGTACCAATGCAGCCGGATCACCTAGATATTTATAAGTGACCACCGGATTACCTTTGGCCATAAAAGTTGTGTCGGCCTGTGCCGCCACCTTACCGATGGCGGCAAACCAACATATTACCCAAACTAATAAGCAATGATTCATCTTTTAATTTTTGTTTTCTTTGACAAACTTATAAAGGACAAAGGTTTTGGGAGCAACCTCCACATTCAGCACATTACCGTCAATAGCAGCAACACTTTCCTTTGGAGTAATAACATCCGGATCTTCCACCGTATTATCCTTGTCCAAATCAGCAGACTGCAACAAAATGCATTTACCTTCAGCCAGTTTATCGCTCTTCTTCAATCCGTTGAAAGTCACTGATACCGGTTGTGCCTTATCCGAAGTATTGGCAATTTTCACGATACAAGCCTTTTCATCCTTATCCCATACGGCACTGGCAAACAGACCATCCTGTCCTTCCTGACCGCTCACAGCTTTTTTATCCATTGTCAACGGCAATACATGCGTGCCTTTATTATGACTGTACAACTGTTGTACATAGTAACTGCAAGTACGGACGGAATTCAGATTATCAAACCAAATCAAATCCGGACGCCACTGCCACCCTTCCACATGAGCAAACAAAGGCGCATAAGTAGCCATGTGTACCACATCGGCATTGCGTTCCAGTCCGGTCATGAACGCAGCTTCCATTAAAGCAGCATTAAAATGGTTCCATTTCTTGCCTTTTCCATGACAAGCATATTCTCCGGCAAAGACCTTCGGACCTTTGCGGTCGTAATTGTCATAACGGTTACCTTGTGCCAGGAACCAGCTTTCGGGACGATAGAAATGCTCATCCACCAAATCCACTTTCAGATTTTTCATTTCCGGCCATAAGTAATCAAAGTCTTTACCTTCAGACTGAGGTCCCGAACTGCCGACAATCTTGATTTCGGGATGCGCCTTACGAAGCACCTCGACAAACTGTTTCAGACGTTCCGGATATTCCGGTCCCCATTGTTCGTTACCAATGCCCAAGAACTTCAAGTTGAAGGGCAGCAGGGTGTCCCATATCCGCACGAACTTTTCCCCAAGGTAGTCGTAACATCACCATTGGCAAATTCAATCAGATCCAATGCATCCTGTATATACGAATCAAGTTTGGACAAGCTGACCTGCTGGTCGGGGTCATTCTGATACTGGCATACCAGTCCGCAGTTCAGAATAGGCAACGGTTCGGCGCCTATATCCTCCGACAACTGGAAATACTCAAAGAAGCCCAGTCCGTAAGTCTGGAAATAATCGGGGAAGAAACGATGCTTGAACGTATAATGCCAGCGGTTTTCATTCAACGGACGATTCTCTACCGCACCTACTGCTTTTTTTCCATTCGTAACGGGTAGCCTCATCCGTACCTTCTACAATACAACCACCGGGAAAACGGAAAACACCGGGTTTGATATCATATAAAGCCTGCACCAAGTCCTTGCGAAGACCGTTCTTACGCTCTTTCCAAGTATCCACAGGGAAAAGAGAAACATGTTCCAGATCCACCGTTCCCGCACTTTCAAGGAAAATACGGAGATGAGCCTTGGGTTCCGTTCTCGGCGATTTCAATATCACCTCATATTGTTTCCAATCCTTCGAGTTCACTGTCAGTTCTTTTGACTCAAAAGCCTGACGTTCCTCCATCGTATCATTCTTGATCAATTCAATGCGAAGTTTCTGGTTCTCACCACGTGCCCATACGGAAAAACGGTACTCGGCTCCTTCCTTGACACCTATACCGAAGAAACCTTCGTTTTCAATCCCTGTATGTTTTTCCCTGTGCCCGGAATTACCCAGACGGACATAATGCGGATTTCGTTCAAACGGCCCGTCATCCATCAAGGTCACGTTACCGAAAACATTCCACCCCATAAAACGTTGCGGGAATTCGAATGAACGGTTCTTTACCAGTTCGGCATACAATCCTCCGTCGGCTCCATAATTAATGTCCTCAAAAAACAAACCATACATGGTTGGTTGTATTTCCGCACCAAGTTTATTGGTCTGCACGACCATGTTGTGCGCATTCTGTGCATGTAGCGCTACTCCGGCAGCAAATACCCATGCTGTGAATAGAGTTCGGTGTAATTTCATGATAGTAATATTATTAAATTTTTATTAGTTAATTCTCTTTCCCCATACAGAATGCCCTTGAGCATCCAGGCCGGTAAAGAGAATGGTTTCTGTTTCAATTTTTCCCAATCGTGTCCGGCAAAGATAATCAAATTGTTAATATCTTCTGTGGCTGGTTTTTTATAGTAAGAAGTTGCTTTTTTAACATTAAAATCCCAAGTTGCATCTCCAACACTGCCATCTGCTTCCAAAACGACACGGGCAGACAATGCCTGCTCCCCATTTCGCAAGTCTCCTTCGCCCCACATTATCTGACCTGCCTCCAAGCTACGTTCCAGAGGCGGTTTCCTGAAGACGGATAAATTTCCCACTCACCTGCCAAATCTTCTTTAGTGAAAGAGCGCGGAGCAGTACCTGCATAGCGTTCGGGAGAAACCACAGGCCATCCGTTTACAGTAAAGAACACTTCACGTACATGCAGATCCATCAACTGGTTCTGAGGAGAGAGCCGGCCCTGATGAGCCATAAAATAACGGCCGTCACCGGCATCAATAAGACCGCAATGAGCCGTTCCCGCCCATCCCGGATGATTTTCGAAGCGGTAAGGAGCTGTCAAAATGGGAACATTATTCGTTGTATCTTTTATATCCTCTCCATAGAAATCCACAAAAGGCCCTTCGGGAGAATCGGAATAAGCGACACGTACATTATAGGTAGTCATCAGCGGATCGTAGGATGTAAACAGATAATATTTGCCAAGTTCCGGCTGATACATGATTTCCGGCGCTTCCAGATTGTCTTTCCGGTAATTGGCCCGGCGTGCTATCAAGTGCCCATGATCCTCCGGCTGCATAGTCATTCCTGTTTCGGGATTCAGTTCCACACAGTACAGACCGCCGAAATAAGAGCCATAATGCATCCACCACTTTCCGGTTTCCGGGTCCTCAATAACAGAAGGGTCTATGGCATTCATCGCATCCCCTTCCCCTGTCTTGACCACACACCCTTTCTGTATCCAGGGACCTTCGGGAGAATCCGACTCGGCCATACCGATATAGGATGTATTCCTGCCGAATGCCGATACACAATAATACAAACGATAAATACCCTGATAAGGCATCAGGAAGGGAGCCCAAATGTTAGTCGCCCCTTTTCCCTCCGCCTGACTATGGACCCATTCTATAGCCGGAGCAGGTATTTCGGGAAAGGCCCATCCCACAAAATCCCAATGTACCAGATCTTTTGATTTGCGTACCTGGATAAAACCTAACGGTACATTCTTCTCTTCCGCCTCTTTCCGGTTCTCGGCAAAGATAGCATCAGTGGAATACATATAATAGGTATCCCCTATTTTTTTTACAGGCCGGATCGTGTACATTATACGTTCCCCACTGCTTGTAATTTTTCCATAGACGAAAGGGCGGTATAATCATCCACCCAAGGATTCGGTGAAGGAACAGGCACGAAAGCCGTAGGTGCATTGCATGATACCAATGCCCCTACGACCAACAGGCCTAAACCAACCAACCTATTTATTATTAACCTCTTCATGTCCATGAATAATCTTTGAGGAAAAAATTGCTGTTTCATAGTATTAATGATTTGTTAATTTACCAATGTGGCAAATTATTATTGCTGTTGCAAATATAGTTACACACAGAGTATCGCTAGGTGGACAATATCGTTTAAAAGGTGGACAATTTGTACACGAAGCACATAAAAAGTCCAGTTTATTTTCCAAAAAAAATATGAAAAGGTATATCTTTGCTTCAGTAAAAGGACACTTTTACGTCATTTCAACGAATTATGCAGGCTATGAAAACACATCGTTTATTGCTATTTATACTGTTTACCTTGCTGTCTGTCTTACACGGACAGGCAGAAAGCGTTGCAGACAAATGGTCCGAACGTTATAATTTCACCGCCCTCACCATGGACGAAGGACTGCCGCACAATTTTGTAGACGACATCATAAAAGACAGCCAAGGCTTTTTATGGATTGCCACCCGCGGTGAAGGGATCGCCCGGTATGACGGCTACGAATTCACTTCCTTCAACATGGGAACGGCACGAGCCAAACTGCGGAGCAATTTCGTTTCCAAACTATGCGAAGACGACTTCGGACGCATATGGGCCGCCAGCGAAACGGGAATAGACATACTGGATATCCACACCATGCAACTGGTGCAAGTGCCCAGTGCGGAAAGCAAGCTGCTTTCATTCTGCAACCGTCCGGCACATCTGATTTTTCCGCAGCCGGACGGGTAACATCTGGATTTGCTCGGAAAACAACCTGTTCAAAATCACCTTCGAGAAACAGGGAGAAGTCAACCAGATCATCCATATCTGTACACTTGATGCCGGAGAAACCGTGCGCACCATTTGTGAAGTGGACGATTATCTCTGGATAAATTATAAAGATGGAGTCTATCGCATAAAGGAAGCCGTGGCAGAACCACAAAAATCCAGCATTGATATCTACCGCCTTACAACTGCCCGGCATATTCATACAAGTAATATCCCGTAAAGAAAACGAAATATGGATAGGAAGCGCACAAGGGCTGTTCCGTTATAATACAGATACCGAACAGATGAAACATTACATGCATGACCCGAAAGATAATGCCTCTCTCTCCCAGAACTTTGTAACCGACATATCCGAAACGGGCGAACACACTATGCTGATAGCCACGCTGAAAGGCATCAACCTCTATAACGCCCTAACCGACAAGTTTGAACAGATAAACAAAGATACCAGCGAAGGAAAAGGACAATATCCGCAAAGCACATTGAATTGCGACTTTGTGAATTGCCTGCTCACCGACGGAGACATCATTTGGGTGGGAACCGAAGTGGGAGGACTGAACAAAATTGAGCCGCCGCATGCTGTTCGTACAGAACTATTATCATACCCACACCATTCCCGAAAGCCTTTCCAAGAATCCCGTCAACGCCATCTACGAAGATCCGGCAGGCAACCTGTGGGTAGGAACGGTAGAAGGCGGGCTAAACCGGCAGACACCCGGCAATTCCGGGTTTGAGCACTACACCACGGATGCCCCAGCACGCCTAAGCCATAACTCCGTAAGTTGCTTTACCACCGATGACGAAGGCAGGCTCTGGATAGGAACCTGGGGAGGCGGAATAGGATGGGTAGACATGAAAAACCTGCACGACAAGACATTCCATCATATCGGCTCGCCCGAGTACGGAGACTTCTCTTGGGGACTTGCAGGAGTCATCTGCCATGACCGCCTGAACCATGCCATTTGGGTGGGGACAGGCAAGGGGATCTATCTATACGACCTAAAGACGGAAACCGTTTCCGAACCCTTTAAAGATATGAACCTGGGAGGCATAGAGGGGTGTACCGGCTACTACATAGACAACGAGAACCACCTGTGGCTAGGGCTTACGGAAGGATTATGCCGTATCGACCTGAGCAGCGTGAAAACCCCAAAACTGATTTACCAGTTATGGCGTAACAAACTGGACGAACCGGATTCCAAATTAAGAGAAAGAGTGACTTATATCACCCAATCCAAAGACGGCACAATATGGGTGGGAAGCAACGGATATGGTTTCTATAAATCCTCGCTGAATGAAAACGGGGAATATACCTTTCAAGCCTTCACCACCGAAGACGGGCTGGTGAACAACAGTGTTCGTTGCCTGTCGGAGGACAAGGACGGTTATTTGTGGATAACCACGACCAACGGACTGTCTTGCTTTGACCCCCGGAACAACAGGTTTTTTCAACTACACGCGAAAGGACGGGCTACTCTCCAACCAATTTTATTGGAATGCCATCTGCCGTTCGGCCAACGGGGATTTGTATTTGGGAAGTATCGCCGGACTGTCCGTCGTGAAGCCCGTCATTGATATCAACAAGAAAGAGGAAGTACCTCTGGCATTCACCCATATCCGCGTGGCGGATGAGGAACGGCAGGCGGAAGACGGAACAGTGCACTTGCACGAACGCGACAAGTCACTTTACATAGAATTTGCCGCCTTGGGATTATGACGCACCGGCACTTTGCCACGTACTACTACTGCCTGAAAGGATTCGACGACAAATGGATAAAAGCACCTGCCCACCGCGATTGGCAACTTATACCAACCTGCGTCCCGGCAACTACACTTTCCAACTGCGATACGCCCCCGATGGAAAACATTGGCTGGAGGAAACAGCACGGCTCCGCATCACCGTAGCCCCTTATTTCTATAAAACCATCTGGTTCATCCTCTCCGTCGTGTTACTCCTTTCCTTTATTATATACAAAGTATTGGCATGGAGGCTTCACACACTAAAAGAACAACAAAAGATACTCCACATCAAGGTGGAAGAACGCACCCGCGAACTGGAGGAACAAAAGAAATTGCTTTCTACCCAGGCGAGCGAATTATATCGCCAAAACGAGCTGCTGAGACAACAAAATGAGAAAATCACCAAGCAAAAAGGTCAACTGATCCGGATGTCGAAGAAGGTGCAGGAACTTACCGTTGACAAATTGGCTTTCTTTACCAACATCACTCATGAGTTCCGTACGCCGCTAACCCTCATTGTAGGACCTATAGAACGCGCCTTGAAACTGAGCTATAACCCACAAGTCATAGAACAGCTGCACTTTGTGGAACGCAATTCCAAATATCTGCTTTCCTTGGTGAACCAACTGATGGATTTCCGCAAAGTGGAATCAGGAAAAATGGAAATAGTGCGCAATGCAGGCAACTTCCTAAGGCTGATGAACGACCTGCTTGTACCCTTTGATGCGTATGCCTCCGAAAGAAACGTGACTATAGAACGCCGCTTCCGCCTGCCCTCGTGCGAGCTGATGTATGATGAAGACGCCATGCACAAGGTCATTGTAAACCTGATAAGCAATGCCTTGAAATTCAGCCCCCCAAGGAGGAACCATCACCGTCTATGTCACCACTCTGCGGCAAGAAGGAAAAGAAAAGCTGTTCATTTGCATTCGGGATACCGGTACCGGCATTCCAGCAGAAGACATAGACAAGGTATTCAACCGCTTCTACCAATCGCAGAGCAAAACGCGCTCCTCCATCAACGGCCAAAGCGGCACAGGAATCGGACTGTACCTATGCAAACGGATTGTGCAACTGCACGGAGGAACCATCTGTACCAAGAACAACCGCAGCAAAGGATGCTCTTTCCGTATACTGCTGCCTCTACAATACGCTGATGCAAGCCAGCCGTCCATACAGGCTAAAAGCATGGCAGAAACAGCCCTTACCACCACCGCGCCACAGCCAGTTCTCAATGGCCGGCTGACCATTCTGGTGGTAGAGGACAATAAGGACATGCGCGACTACATCCGCTCCATCTTAAGTGAATATTACAATGTAACGGAGGCTTCGCAAGGGGAAGAAGCGCTAGTGGTGCTCCAATCCCAGAACGTAGATTTCATCATCAGCGACCTGATGATGCCGGTCATGGACGGAATGGAACTGTCCCGCCGGGTGAAAGCCAATTTTGCTATATCCCATATCCCTTTTCTGATGCTCACCGCCAAGACTTCCAACGAATCGCGCATTGAAAGTTTCCGTATTGGAGTGGACGAATACCTGCTCAAACCGTTCGACGACACTTTGCTCCTGGCACGTATCGCCAATATACTGGAAAACCGCAAACGGTTCAGCAGAAGTTCTCATACAGCATGGATGTGGACGCACTGAACATAGAAAAGGAATCGGGCGACAAGAAGTTCCTGGACAAGGCGATGCAGATAGTGAAAGAGAA
>ENA-OQES01000599-OQES01000599.1-human-gut-metagenome-genome-assembly--contig:-NODE-599-length-14786-cov-3.277645_pt1 | contig 14786 bp, 19 predicted proteins | sample MGYA00242798_ERZ504641 | MGnify/ENA primary metagenome ERZ504641 (study PRJEB26092, sample SAMD00036327) | human gut metagenome | host: Homo sapiens | study: EMG produced TPA metagenomics assembly of... | reverse complement strand
AAAAGCTACTGTATCATATGGTAAGAAGAATACCGATGATACAGTAGCTTTTTTATTACAGTCAGCAGAAATGCTGATATGTTTTGTTTTATTTCAGCAGATTGTCATCTGTGAAGTAGTCGATGCGCATGGAGTGACGAACATCGTCCAGTGTTTTGGCGGCGGTTTCTCTGGCTGCGGCGCTGCCTTTTTTCAGGATGTCGTATACGTCCGGCAGGTTTTTCTCCCACATTTTACGGCGGTTACGGATCGGTTCGAGTTCGGACTGAATGACGTTGTTCAGGAATTTCTTTACTTTTACGTCTCCCAGACCACCGCGCTGGTAGTGTGCTTTCAGCTCGTCCAGGTTGTTGTATTCCGGAAGGAATTCTTCAAAGTGTTCCGGACGGCAGAATGCATCCAGGTAGATGAATACCGGGTTGCCCTCTACTTTACCCGGATCCTGTACACGGATGTGGTTCGGATCAGTGAACATGGACATGATCTTGGTTCTGATATCTTCCGATTCGTCGGACAGGTAGATGCAGTTGCCAAGGGATTTGCTCATTTTAGCTTTGCCGTCGATACCCGGCAGACGCAGGCAGGCCTGGTTGCTTGGCAGAACGATCTTTGGCTCGGTCAGGGTTTCGCCGTATACGCTGTTGAACTTGTGTACGATTTCTTTACACTGTTCGATCATCGGCATCTGGTCTTCACCAACCGGTACGCTTGTGGCACGGAAAGCGGTGATGTCAGCGGCCTGACTGATCGGATAGCAGAAGAATCCAACCGGGATGCTGGCTTCGAAGTTTCTCATCTGGATCTCAGCTTTTACAGTAGGGTTACGCTGCACACGGGATACGGTAACCAGATTCATATAATAGAAAGTCAGCTCGGTCAGTTCCGGGATCATGGACTGGATGAAAATAGTTGATTTTTCCGGATCCAGACCACAGGCAAGATAATCGAGTGCTACCTGCATGATGTTTTGACGAACTTTCTCCGGATGTTCTGCGTTATCGGTCAATGCCTGCGCATCGGCGATCATAATATAGATTTCGTCATAGTTGCCGGAGTTCTGTAATTTTACTCTTTCTTTCAGGGATCCGACATAATGACCCACATGAAGACGACCGGTTGGACGGTCGCCGGTTAAGATGATTTGTTTCATAAAAACTCTCCTTTGTGCTCTGAAAATAATGTGCTACAAGTATGCTTATACAGAGCAATATAAATTAATTATAAAGCCCCGAGAGAGTGCTGTCAACAACACAAACGAATTAAAAACTTTAGCAATTTAAAGCGAAAAAACGTTAAACCGTATTGTGATATTTAAAAACACCTGTTATAATAACGGAAAAGAACGTTCCAAAACCGGTCTGATGGATCTGTTTTGCATATGAGATGAAATTAAGGAAGGTAAGAGAAATGAATCAGTTGGAAGTATTGAGAGAAAGTCTTGGACAGTGTGACGAGATCATTCTGGATGCACTGCTTATGCGTAACCGTATTGTGGAAGATATCATGGCATACAAAGAGGCAAATGATATTCCGATTCTGCAGCCGGAGCAGGAAGCAAAGCAGAAAGAATGGCTGGAACGGAGAATGGAGTCCAGACGTCACAAAGCAGAAGTGGAAGATGTTTTTAGCAGCATTACACAGAATAGTAAGAAGATTCAGGCAAGAAAACTGTTCAACTACAATATCGTCCTGATCGGCTTCATGGGTGCCGGAAAGAGTACGATTTCTGAATTCCTGAAAACAGCATTTGCGATGGATGTGATCGAGATGGATCAGATCATTGCCGAGAGAGAAGGCATGAGTATCTCCGATATCTTCGAAGTGTATGGCGAGCAGTATTTCCGCGATTTGGAGACGAACCTGCTGATCGAGATGCAGTCGAGAACCAATGTGGTTATTTCCTGTGGTGGTGGTACTCCGATGAGAGAGTGCAATGTTGTGGAGATGAAGAAAAATGGTCGTGTCGTATTACTGACCGCAAAACCGGAGACGATTCTGGATCGTGTCAAAGACAGCCATGACCGTCCACTGATCGAAAACAACAAGACAGTACCATTCATCGCGGAACTGATGGAAAAATCGCAGAGAAAAATACGAGGCAGCTGCAGATATCGTCATCGAGACCGATGGAAAAGATGAGCTGCAGATCTGTGAGGAACTGATCCACAGACTGCGCCAGATGGATAATGAATAATTTATAAAAAATACATAAAAAGCTGCGGAAGCAATGGAAAAAATCATTGTTTCTGCAGCTTTTTTGCGTTGCCAAGCATACGACAAAAAGGTCCGGTGGACCTTTTTAGTTACGCAAGCAAAGAGCCAAAGCTCGTGCTCCAATGATAACAGATACCGGGGAGAATCAGATCGTCCGGTAATCGAGTTCCCCTCGTGTCTGGTCAATGACAAACTGTTTGAAGATATCCACCACCGGCGGATGATAGGCATCTTTTAAGGTAGCCATATAAAAGTTTCTCTGCCAGGTCGGGGAAACCAGGGGCAGAACTTTCAGATTCAGTGAATGAATGATCGGTATATCCGGTGCCACAGCAATTCCGAAACCGTTGGCGACAAAACCGGCAACCACGTGATCTTCCGCAATCTCATAGGAAACATCCGGATAAGCACCAATCTGATCAAATAAATGATCGATGATGTGTCGAAGACCGCTTCCACGCTTATAGATAATCTGCTTGTACTCGAGTGTCTCCTCCAGATGAATCTCCGATTTGGAAGCAAGCGGATGACCCTCTGGCACGATGACTACAAGATCCTGTTTGGCGACCGGGATAAATTCAATCAGTGGTTCATCATTGATTTTGGAACAGAAGCCGATATCATATTTCTGTTCTTTTATGCCTTTCAGAATCTCATTTGTGATCACTTTATCGCAGTGCAGAGCAAAGTCAATCTGTTTTCCCTGATTTTCATCCAGAAAGCGACGCAGGATCCGGGGAACAAAGTCACTTCCAAGAGTCCTTAGAAAGGCAATATCAATGTGCCCCTCTCCTTTTCCGGCAAGCTGTAAACTGCCCACGGAAGCATCCAGTTTCTGCAGAATATCCTCAGCATCCGTAAGAAAGGATTTTCCATATTTGGTAAGAGTGACATTTCTTCCGTTCTTTTTAAATAATTTGACACCCAGTTCAGATTCCAGAGATGAAATCGCATGGCTGAGACTTGGCTGGGTGATTGCCAGAAGGTCAGCGGCCCGGGTGTAATGCTCCATGTGCGCAAGTGTTACAAAATATCGCAAATGATAAAGATTCATAAACAGATATGCCTCCTAGTAAAAAAATATCCTCCGCAAACCAGAAGTAACTGTCTGAGATACATCCAGTTACAATTTTCCTTTACAGTATAACACGATATATCGAAAAAATCTATGAATACTCAAATACAATCAATTTGTTTTGAATTTAACAAAGATATATAATCAGAAGTAAGAAAAAGGGAATGAAACAAATGATTTTTCAGGAGGATAAACTATGTCAAAGAGATTCCCAATTACGGTCAGTTCCTGGACACTGGGAGATCAGTGTACTTTTGAAGAGCGTGTTGCAGCGGCAAAGAATGCCGGATACGAAGGCATCGGTCTTCGTGCTGAAACCTATGTAGATGCCTTAAATGAGGGAATGTTCGATCAGGATATTCTGAATATTCTGGACAAATATGATATGAAAGTCACAGAAGTGGAGTACATCGTACAGTGGGCAGAAGAACATCGTTCTTATGAGCAGAAATACAAAGAGCAGCTGTGCTTCCACATGTGTGAATTATTTAACGTAAAAGCAGATCAACTGTGGTCTGATGGAGAACTACTCTGTAGAATATACTGGACAGAAATTGCGTGAGCTGTGTCAGAGAGCAGGAAAAGTATATTATCGGTGTAGAACCAATGCCATACAGTGGTATCCCGGATGTGAAAAAGGATGGGCTGTTGTAAAGGCGGCAGATTGTGACAACGCAAAACTGATCCTGGATACCTGGCACTGGGTAAGAGCAGATCAGCCGGTAGATATTTCCGTACTGGCAGATGTTCCGGCAGACAAAGTCGTGTCCATCCAGATCAAACGATGTATGGGAAAGACCATATGCAACCACGATTTTAAGGGACGAATCTATGCATGACCGTCTGGCACCGGGAACCGGTATCGGATGTACAGCGGCATTTGTAAAGATGATCCGTGAAAAAGGTATCGAACCTAACGCCATCGGTGTAGAGGTAATCAGCGATGCAAACCTGGAAAAAGGAATCGAGTATGCGGCAAAACATACTTACGAAAATACAAAGAAAGTACTGGAAGAGGCGTGGCCGGAAGTACTGAACTAAGAAAAGGAGAACAGTTATGAAATTTGTTGCAATGTTTCAGCCGATTCAGATCGGACCGGTAACGGTTAAAAACCGTTTTGTAGTTCCTCCGATGGGCAATAACTTTGCCAATACCGACGGAACCATGAGTGAACAGTCTGTTGCTTACTACAGGGAACGTGCAAAAGGTGGGTTCGGACTGATCACTATCGAAGCAACTGTCGTACATAAAGGAGCCAAAGGTGGCCCGAGAAAACCATGTCTGTATGACGATTCTACCATCGAAAGCTTTAAAAAGGTGGTAGATGCCTGTCATGCAGAAGGTGCAAAGGTTTCCGTTCAGCTGCAGAATGCAGGCCCGGAAGGAAATGCAAAAAAGTGCAGGAGCACCGATCACAGCAGCTACCAGTATCCCGGCAGCCTGCGGAAGAGATATTCCGAGAGAACTGTCTACCGAAAGAAGTGTATGAACTGGTAAAAGGCCTACGGAGAGGCAGCCAGAAGAGCAATGGAAGCCGGTGTGGATGCCGTAGAGATCCATATGGCCCATGGTTATCTGGTAAGTACCTTCATGTCTCCGCGTACCAACAAACGTGTGGATGAATTCGGCGGATGTTTTGAAAATCGCATGCGTTTCTCCAGACTGATCATCGAAGAAGTGAAAAAACAGACCGAAGGAAAAATCGCTGTTCTGGCGAGAATCAACTCCGATGATGAAGTACCGGGTGGTCTGGATGTACATGACAGTGCAGCTATCGCAGCTTATCTGGAATCCTGCGGACTGGATGCCATCCATGTATCCCGTGCCGTTCATATCAAAGATGAATATATGTGGGCGCCGACCGTAATTCACGGCGGATTCTCCGCAGATCTGGTAGAAGAGATCAAACGTGCGGTGAATATTCCGGTTATTACTGTAGGACGTTATACCGAACCGCAGTTCGCCGAACTGATGGTAAAAGAAGGACGTTGCGATCTGGTTGCTTTCGGTCGTCAGAGTCTGGCAGATCCGCATATGCCGAAGAAAGCAAAAGAAGAACGTCTGGAAGATATGATTCCATGTATCGCTTGTCTGCAGGGTTGTGTTGCCAACATGTATGCAGGAAAACCGCTGTGCTGTCTGACTAACCCGTTCCTGGGACATGACGCAGAACCGTTAAAACAGGCAGAAACACCGAAGAAGATTATGGTGATCGGTGGCGGCGTTGCCGGTCTGTGCGCTGCATTTGTCGCAAAAGAAAGGGGCCATGAGGTTACTTTATATGAAGCAGGCGGAAAGCTTGGTGGAAATATGCGTCTGGCCGCTTACCCGCCTGGGAAAAGGTGACATCACAAATATGATCCGCAGCTATATTCATCGTTGCCAAAAAGATGGAGTTGAGATAAAATTGAACCACGAGGTGACAGCAGACTTCATCAAAGAGGAGAATCCGGACAGCGTAATTCTTGCAACCGGTTCCAAAACACTGGTACTGCCGATCGAAGGCATTGACAATCCGTCTATTATTTACGGATCCGATTTGCTGGAAGGAAAGCGTGCAGCAGGCAAGAAAGTACTGGTAGTCGGTGGTGGAATGGTTGGCTGTGAGACAGCAGCCTTCCTTGGAGAACAGAACCACGAGGTAACAGTTATTGAATTCAGAGACACCGTAGGTGCAGATGTGATCCACGAGCACAGAGTATATCTGATGAAAGATTTTGAAGAATACGGTATCGGTCAGATTACCGGAGCAAAAGTATGCAGATTCTTCGAAGACGGCGTAGAGTATGAGACAGCAGACGGCGAACATCACGAGGCCAGAGGCTACGATTCCGTTGTCCTTTCCATGGGTTACAGAAATTATAATCCTCTTGAAGAACAGGTGAAAGCTATCGTACCGGATACCTATGTAATCGGTGATGCAATCCGCGCAAGACGTGCACTGGATGCAACGAAAGAAGCCTACGATGTGGCATCTCAGATTTAAACCCAAAGCAGGAGGAAAAGAAGATGGAACAGAGAATCAAAGGAACAACAGGATTATTGGCACTGATTGGAAGCCCGGTAGGACATTCAGGATCCCCGGATATGTACAATTTCTGCTTCCGCTATCATAATCTGGATTACTGCTACATGGCTTTTGACATCAAAGAAGATCAGGTACCGGCAGCACTGGATGCCATGCGTCTCTTCAACATGAGAGGATGCAACGTAACCATGCCATGCAAAACTGCAGCAGCGCAGAACATGGACGAATTATCACCGGCAGCACGAATCATCGGCGCGGTAAACACCATCGTTAATGAAAACGGCAAACTGGTTGGTCATATGACAGACGGTATCGGATTTGTATCCAACCTGAAGACCATGGCGTAGATGTAAAAGGAAAGAAAATGGTAGATTTTAGGTGCCGGTGGAGCAGCAACAGCGATCCAGGTACAGTGTGCACTGGACGGCGCAGCATCCATTTCCATCTTCAATCCGAATGATCCTTTCCTGGATCGTGCCAAAAAATACAGCTGAAAAGCTGGAAAAAAAGAAGTACCGGATTGCGATGTTCAGGTATTCTGTATCGAAGATCAGGACAAACTGAAAGAAGAGATCGCAAAAGCAGATATTCTGGTAAACGGAACACTGGCAGGGATGAAACCTCATGAAGATGTTTCCCTGATTACGGACAAATCCGTATTCCGCCCGGATCTGGTAGTATGTGATGTTGTATATAATCCGGAAGAAACAAAACTCCTCCGGGAAGCAAGAGAAGCCGGCTGTGCAAAGACCATCGGCGGAAAAGGTATGCTTTTGTGGCAGGGAGTTGCAGCCTACAAATTATATACCGGCCTGGATATGCCAGTAGAGGAATATAAAAAGTTCCAGGCGGAAAACGCAAAATAAATAAGAGGTAAAAATGAAACAGAACAGCAAGAAGAATTATGTGATCACATCACTGGCTTTGTATTTCACGTATTTTATTCATGGAATAGGAGCATCTATTCTCGGACTGTATAAACCCCAGTTTGCAAAAGCCTGGGGTGCGGTTGTTGGAAGTGATGGCGTTGTCGATGTGAGTAGGGTAGTAGCTGTTATTGCGGCTTTGGGACTGGGTCGTCTGATCTCTCTTCCTTTCTCCGGGCCGATCTCAGATAAGTTCGGACGAAGATTAAGTGGAATCATCGGTGTGATCTGTTACGGTATCTTTTTCTTCGGAATCGCATTTTCTCCATCCATGCAAATCGCCTATGTATTTGCCATTATCGGCGGAATCGCGAACTCTTTCCTGGATACCTGCGTAAGCCCTACCTGTATGGAGATTTACGTCAATAATCCGTCTATTGCGAACATGTTTACCAAGTTTTCCATGTGTATCAGCCAGTTCCTGTTACCTTTCATGATCGGAATGGTGGCAGCGGCTAACATGTCTTACCGGACGATCTTTCTGGTTGCCGGTGTGGCGATCCTGATCGATGGAATTCTGATCCTGTTACTTCCTTTCCCACAGCGTGGAGAAAATGGTGGTGAAAAACAGGAAAAGAAGAAAAAACAGAAGGTAAAACTGACAAAAGTATCCTTTGCAGCCATTATGATCGGATTTACCAGTTCTTCCACCTTTATGCTGTGGCTGAACTGTAACCAGGAACTGGGACGCTCTTACGGTATGACAGATTCTTCTGCTATTCAGTCATTCTATGCGCTGGGAACTGCGACAGCAATCCTGGCAACCACTTTCTTGATCAAAAAAGGTCTGAAAGAAATCAATGTCCTGATCCTGTATCCGGCGATTTCTACTGTGATGCTGGGTCTGTGCTTCCTGATTCAGGCACCATGGATCTGTCTGGTGGGCGGATTTGTGATTGGTTATGCAGGCGCCGGCGGAGTCCTTCAGCTGGCAACATCCACAACCGCCGAATTCTTCCCGGAAAACAAAGGAACAGCGACCTCCATGGTAATGATCGCATCCAGTATTGCGAACTATACCATCATCTCTCTGGCAAGTTACATTACCAAGGTAGGCGGAGCATCTGCTCCGAGAATGATTCTTCTTCTGAACATGGGAGTTACCGTGGTGGGAATCCTTCTTGCTTTATATGTAAAGAAGAACAGAGATAAATAAAAATTGAAAGATGAGCCATTATCCGGCTGGGATCTTCAGGAAAAATATCTGAAGATCCCAGCCGTTTTTTTACGTGACCAGTGAGTCAAAGCCTCACACATACGTGGACTTTGGTGACTGCTGTGAAACATGAGTAAATAGCCATTTTTCAAAGAAAAATGAGCGGATTACGAATGTTTTTGAGGATTGCGAGAGTGCAAAGCACGTAGCAATCTGGTATCAAAGGGGTCAAAATACCTTTTGCCCCCAACATCATTTGTGGTATAAATTTCTTTTGCTTTTCTTATCTCATGTCTTGAAAAGCCAGCCCCAGGCAGAAGCTTGCTCCTTACAGCAACACTTTGTGGGCGGTTAGGGTAAGCTTTAAAAATCCGACGCTTACGTAGACTTAGGCTCGAGCGCTCTTGCGAGAGTCTTAGTCGGAGTTAGCGGCTAGTTTAAAGTTACCCTGCCCACGTTGCTGTAAGGAGCAAGCTTCTGCCTGGGGCGTCCTGATTACAAAAAAGCAGCGCCGGTAAGGGGAATTTACCGGCGCTGCCTATATATCTTTATAAGGTTAATGAAATAGGAATTTGAAATATACATTTCTGAACTTATGCTTTTACAACTAAGTTTGCGTTCGGAGGGTTACAAACTTTTGTGAATGATGTCCAGAACCTGTTTCAATTCATGGACACCGATCTGTCCCGGTGCAGAAGCTTTGGAAGCGGCACCGAAGGTCAGTGCGGAACCAAAGGTCTCACCGGTCAGACGGCTTACAACACCCGTTCCGGCCATAGACATGGTGATGATCGGGCGGTCTGCGTACTGTTCGGACATTTCCAGAGTAGCTTCTAAAAGAGTCAGAACATCTTTTTTGACAAGTTGGCATCAGAGCAATCTTAGGAATGTCTGCGCCGAGGGTCTGCATTTTTCTGAGACGGCGAACAATCTCGTCTTTCTCAGGAGTTTTTGCAAAGTCATGGTTGGAAGCGATGACTTTTACGCCATTTGCATGGGCATGAGAAATGATGGAGGTTACAATCTCATCCCCGGTAAATACTTCCACATCCACCAGATCCACATAGCCGCTTTCCGCTACGGCTTTGTTTAACTGTGCATACTGTTCCGGTGAAATTTCTTTTTCTCCGCCTTCCTTGGAGGTTCGGAAGGTGAAGAGTACAGGAATCTCGCCCAGAGCTTCGTTCAGCTGCTTTGCGGTGGTCAAAACTTCCTCGGTATCGAAGACATCATCGTACCAGTCCACACGCCACTCTGCAACATCTACAGGAAGCGAGGAGAAAGTAGCGGCTTCTTTGAGAATTTCCTCGCGGGTTTTACCAACGATCGGCACACAGATCTTCGGTCTGCCTTCGCCGATGGTAATGTTTCTAACTTTTACAGTATTCATAGTGTTTTCCTTTCTCGAAAACCATTTTTGAAGTTTAGTCGTATTTGATGTTCAGAACTTCTTTCATGTGTTCGATAGGCATCGGTTCGCCGGTCCACAGCTCGAAAGCAGCAGATCCCTGGAACAGCATCATTCCCAGACCGTTCATGGTCTTGCATCCAACTTCTTTTGCCATGGAACGCATCTTTGTCTCCAGTGGAGAATAAGGAACATCGACAACGATCAGTTCCGGACGGAAGTAAGATTTGTCCGGTACTACGGACTGTCCTTCCAGCGGTTTCATACCAACACCGGTAGCGTTGACAAACAGGTAGCTGTCCTCCATCTCTTCTTTCAGTTTGTCAAGTTCTGCCAGATCGTAGAGTACTGCGTGAGAAGAAGTACGGGTGTTGATCTTTTCTACGGTAGATACTGCACGCTCCCAGAATTCATCTTTGCGGTTGAAGATTACGATCTCTGCAACCCCGTCCAGAGCTGCCTGGATCTCAATAGCTGTAGCAGCGCCGCCGGCACCTACGATGGTCATTTTTTTCGCCAATGACGTCAATGTTGTTGTCCTTCAGAGCCTGCATAAATCCGATACCGTCTGTGATATGACCGGTCAGATGGCCGTTGTCATTGACGATGGTATTGACAGCACCGCAAAGCTCAGCTGCCGGTGACAGTTCATCCAGATACTGTCCTACCAGTGTTTTGTTTGGCATGGATACGTTGGATCCTCTCATTTTCAGAGTACGGATGGCTTTTACTGCATCTTCGATTTCGTCGGCACCAACTTCGAATGCCAGATATGCATAGTCGTAACCTAATTTTGCAAATGCTTCGTTCTGCATTGCCGGTGAACTGGAGTGACGGATCGGGTATGCCATCAGTCCGATAAGTTCTGTGTGTCCTGTGATTCTTTCTGCCATGATTTTTTGTCCTTTCCTGTAATCATGCTGCTCCACTGACAAGAATGGTAAAGGGAGCAGCATGATTACGCTTTATTTATTTCATCAATATCGGTGGAGAAAAATCCGCCGATATAGGATAACAATTAATCCAGATAACCTCTTTGGGTCAGATGGTAAAGAATATTTCTTCCTTCCATGGTTCCGTCGATGATACGGCGGGCTCTCTGGCTGTCACCGATGTTGATAATTTCCACATCGTCATCTGCGAAAGCATCCAGAAGCTGCGGATACAGCTGACCTTTGGCTCTCATGCCAAGACATACGAAACCATAATCGAATGGAAGTTCATATTCGCCCTCGCTGCCTTTTACCAGGAAGGAATCTGCTTTTACTTCCAGAAGAGCAGTTTTGGTCAGCTGATGTACGCCATGTTTTTTCATCATGCATCTGGTATCGTTTTTGGTTACCGGATCCAGATCACGGCCGATCTGATCCATCATTTCAACGATAGAGATATCAGCTTTACGTGCTGCAAAGAATTCCACAACATCCAGACCTACGGCACCGCCGCCGATAACAGCGACTTTTTTACCTTCCAGATCCTGCGGGAAATCGTTGATATGATTGATCATACCTAAGATAGAATAAACATTTCCGCTTTCTTTGTCAATATTATCCATCAGACCGTTGATCGGAGGAAGCAGAGGACCGGAGCCGGTAGCATTCACGATCAGGTTCGGATGGAACTTGCGGATGTTTTCCGGTGTTGCCTGTGTTCCGGTAAAGATATACAGGTTATCAAGACCTGCCGCACGATGTTCCAGATAGTGTGGGAAGTCAGCCAGACGTTTCTTTGCCGGGATCTTGGAAATCTCAGCAGCCAGACCGCCCAGTGTTTCTTTTTCTTCCAGAAGGAAGGTGTTGCATCCCACTTCTGCAGCTGTACAGGCAGCTTCCAGACCGGCGGTACCGCCACCGATGACAACCACGTTGCAGTTTTTATTGACTTTCGGCTTTATAAATATCGCCTTCCAGTACGGACGGGTTGACGGTGCAGCGGATCGGGCGGTTGAAGCCGATACGGTTTCCGGCACAGCCGATGTTACAGGAGATACATTTGCGGATATCACATTCGTGACCGGAGGCTACTTTATTTACCCATTCCGGATCCGCGATCAGTCCACGGCCCATACCGATCAGATCTGCATCACCGTCAGCCAGGATCTTTTCAGCCACTTTCGGGTCACGGATATTTCCCATGGAAATACATGGCTTGCCGAACTTTTTCTTTGACAGCTCTTGGCATGTAGGAACGCCATCCGTCTTTCATATAATTGGCATCGATCTGATACTGGATGGAACTGTTCAGACCACAGGATACGTCGAAGATATCCACTTCTTCCTGTACATATTCCAGATATTTCAAAGTATCTTCCAGTGTGTTGCCACCTTCTACCATTTCATCTGCACTCAGACGCAGCATGATCGGAAAGAAAGGTCCTACTTGTTCTCTGACTTCTTCGATGACCATACGGCAGAAACGTGTTCTGTTTTCTACAGAACCACCGAATTCGTCAGTACGTTTGTTAGTGGTAGGAGAGAGAAACTGGCTGATCAGATAAGAGTGTCCTGCATGAATCTCTACAGCATCAAAACCTGCGATCTGTGCACGTTTTGCAGCCTGTCCATATTTTTTTTCACGATATCCAGGATCTCTTCTTTGTTAACGGGCGCGGGATATCACCGCCGTCTTTGGTTGGTACATCCGATGCGGACACCGGCTGCATGTTGATACGGGATGATACTGCGGAAGCACCGGCATGGTTGATCTGGATGGCAATGCAGGTTCCGTATCTGTGAATATTTTCACAGAACTTGAACAGACGAGGCAGATAGTTGTCATGATCGATACGCAGCTGAGTGGTACCGTTGGAGCCCTGCGGAGAGTCCACACTGGCGTTTTCCACGATGATCAGACCGGTACCGCCTTTGGCACGCTGCTCATAATAGTTAATATGAAGAAAACTCATTTCACCGTTCTGTTCACCATAGTTGGTGCCCATCGGCATCATAGTGATACGGTTTTTGATAGTCATATTCTTCACAGTCAATGGGGTGAAGATATGCTGATAATTGCCTTTCATAAAGAAACCTCCCTGAGAGTTTTGTAGGTGATGGGGCAAAAAGTGTTTTGCCCTGTTCATGTTTTTGGCGAGTCCCAAGGTCAGAAATCTTTCTGCAAGCAAGCCTGCGTCAGACTTCCGACCTTTTGACTCTGGGTATCATGTATGTGTTAATTATATAACAAAATCATACCAAGAACTAATTCGTATTATTTGCGGTATGATAAAAAAATTCTATCGGTTATCATAAAATTTATTAAAATAAGAAAAAACGGCTGAAAAACGGATTTGCATTGCATATCGGGAGGTGGAATGGTAAGATGAAACATATGTTTGAAAAAAGGAGAGGGATAGCATGAAAGAAGAACTGACGATCCGGGTGGCAAAGCCGGAAGATGCAAAAGGACTTCTGGAGATCTACGCGCCTTATGTGGAGAAAACAGCGATCACATTCGAATATGAAGTACCGTCGGAGGAAGAGTTCGCCGGACGGATCCGTCATATTCTGACGAAATACCCATATCTGGTGTTGGAAGAAAACGGGGAGCTGTTGGGGTATGTGTATGCAGGGACATTTAAGGAGCGGTCTGCTTACGACTGGGCGGTAGAGACGACGATCTATATCCGGGAAGATCAGAAAAAGAGAGGACTTGGAAAGAAGATGTATGCGGCACTGGAACGGGTGTTGAAAAAGCAGAATATCACAAATCTGAATGCCTGCATCGGTGTGCCGGAAGTGCCGGATGAACATCTTGACCGCAACAGCATGGATTTTCATCATCATCTGGGATACCGGCTGGTGGGAGAATTCTATCAGTGCGGGTATAAGTTTGATACCTGGTATAACATGGTGTGGATGGAGAAAATAATCGGCGAACATCAGCAAAAAACAGCCGGCGATGATCATGTTTCCGGAACTTTTAAAGAAAGATCCGACACCGTGGGAAACATAAAATCAGAGAAATAGTGGATGAAGCACGAAAAAGAAAAGTATGATGTAAGGAGAATTATATTACATGGAAGGAAATTTGACGAAGGGCCCTATTCTGAAGACGCTGACCAAACTGGCGATACCGATCATGGCGTCTTCCTTTCTGGGGACTTTATATAACATTACCGATATGGCGTGGATCGGACTGCTCGGTTCAAAGGCAGTGGCGGGTATCGGCGTGGGAGGCATGTTTATCTGGCTGTCGCAGGGATTTGCGTCCATGGCAAGGATGGGCGGACAGGTACAGGTGGCACAGTGCGTCGGAAGAGGAGATAAGAAAAAGGCTCATGGGTATGCACAGGCTGCGGTTCAGCTGGCAGCTATTATGGGAATTCTGTATGCGATCATTGCGCTGATTTTTACAAAGCAGAGATCAGATTTTTTAAACTGGAGGATCCGGAAGCGTATGCGGCGGCATTTGCCTACACAAAGATTGCCTGCGGACTGATCGTCTTTTCATTTCTGTCGGTGACACTGACCGGTATCTATACGGCACAGGGAGATTCGAAAACGCCGTTTTATGCGAACCTGATCGGTCTGGCGACCAATATGGTTCTGGATCCGATCCTGATCCTCGGACCGGGACCACTTCCGAAACTGGGTGCGGCAGGAGGAGCGATCGCAACGGTAACGGCGCAGGTTTATCGTTATGAGTATCATGATTCTCGGAATTATGAAACAGAAGAAAGAAAATGTATTAAAAGGCATTTCGTTATTCGCAAAAATCCCTGCAGAATATCTGAGTGGGATCTGTAAAATAGGAATTCCTACGGCACTGCAGGGAATGGCATACTGTGTGATTTCGATGGTGCTCACCCGCATGGTATCAGCATTTGGAGCGGAAGCCATCGCCACGCAGCGCGTGGGCGGACAGATCGAATCGGTTTCCTGGAACACAGCAGATGGCTTTGCCACCGCGTTAAACGCATTTATAGCACAGAACTATGGCGCAGGAGAGATGGGACGTGTAAAGAAAGGATATCGGGCAT
>ENA-OQES01000598-OQES01000598.1-human-gut-metagenome-genome-assembly--contig:-NODE-598-length-14788-cov-5.057636_pt1 | contig 14788 bp, 15 predicted proteins | sample MGYA00242798_ERZ504641 | MGnify/ENA primary metagenome ERZ504641 (study PRJEB26092, sample SAMD00036327) | human gut metagenome | host: Homo sapiens | study: EMG produced TPA metagenomics assembly of... | reverse complement strand
GGGCCAGGGCCACGAGATCCGCACAGAAGATTGCTGACCGCTTCGGAAAAGGAAGGCTTTTAACGCGCCTCGCGCCTTTGCCGGCGTTCGCTGCGGCTTCCGCGAAGCCGCGAGGCTTGATCGCAGAAGCCGATGCAAAAACGCGCGTTGGCGCACGGCCCATGAAAAAAGGACGTGCGCCAACGCGCGTTTTTTGCACGATTTACTTGTGGACCAGATGGCGCACAGCGTATCCCACGGCGATGACCAGCAGGTACGATGCCGAATGCTTCATCCCGGCTCCCGGTGCGGCTACGTGTTTGGCTTGGTGCTGTCTATGCTCGCATTCGTGCTCCCCTCCTTCTTTCTGAAGGAGGGGAGCACCTTTCGTAAGTAGCGACGTGTCGACTTGGTGGCCGTCATGTTCGGCTACGCTTTTGTGCGTACAACGGACGGGTTGCACGTGTATTTGATGAAAAACGATACGTTATACGATTAACGGCGTGTCGCGATGTGGGTGATTCCGGTGTTCTGCAAGAACGGCAGTATGGAGCCGAAGTTTACGTTTGCGACGCTGGGGGGCTGGTCGATGAGAGCGCTAACTATTGAGATAAACGATTAACGTTTGACATTAAACGATTAATGATTTATAGTGTTAACCACCGCAAAGAAACAACCACAAAGCAAGTGGCTGACGGGGTCGTACCGGTGCGTCTTACATCGGTGCGAGGAGGAAACATCAAGGAAGAAGGAGCCTAATCATGGCACGAAGAAGTGTTCGCCTGTTGGCATCAATAGCTGCAGTCGCGACTATGGTCACGACGTTTGCCGCCTGCGGCAACAAGCAGGCCACCACGGACGAGAACGGCAAGCCGATCGTCAATATTCTTGTCCGCCGTAACGTGACCGATCATCCGATGCAGGACACCCAGTACACCAAGGATCTGGAAGCCGCCTGCGATTGCACCATCAAGTGGCAGGAAGTCTCTGACAACGCTTTGGGGCCAGCAGAAGAGCGCCAAGATGGCCGCCGGTGAATTCCCGGACATTGGCTTGAGCTTGTTCAGCATGGTGGATGCGGCCAAGTACAGCACCTATTTCGAGGATCTCAAGCCGCATCTGGACAAGATGCCGAACGTCAAGAAGTTCCTCAAGGCCCAGCCGGGCGCCGCGAAGTACGTCACCGATGGCACCAAGATCGCCATGCTGCCTTCCGACCGCGGCAAGGGTTACGAGGTTTCCGGCACTCACATGTTCATCAACAAGACCTGGCTGGACAAGCTGGGACTCCAGATGCCGACCACTTGGGACGAGCTCGAGAACGTGCTCGATGCATTCAAGACCCAGGATCCGAACGGCAACGGCAAGGCTGATGAGGTGCCGATGAATATCCGCAGCCTCGGCTTCGGCCTGTGGAGCCCTCTGGCGCTGATGAACTCCGAAGGCGTGGTCACCTCCTTCATGGGCGGCGGCGCTTCCGAACAGGGCTATTATGTGGACAACGGCAAGGTTAAGAGCTATTACACCTCCGACGCGCTCAAGGACGTCGTCTCCTACCTGCACGGACTCATGGCCAAGGGCCTTATCCCGAAGGATGTGCTCACCCGTGACGCCTCGCAATACACTTCGCAGACCGTCAGTGACGGCAAGACCGCGCTGACCGGCGTCTCCTTCGGTTGGTCCAACTACGCCGAATACGGCAACGCGCTTGGCGACCAGTACGTCACCCTGCCGCCGCTGAAGAAGGACGCCTCCACGCCCGACTCCCAGGTCAAGTGGGATTATTCCCAGGACGCCTGCCGCTGGGCCTACTCCGGTTCCGGCCTGACCGTCAACCCGAACGCAGCCAACCAGGACGCCATCTACAAGGTGATCGACGCCATGTACGGCGAGAAGCTTTCCGTGGCTGGATTCTTCGGCTCTATTCCGGATATCGTTTCCGATGACGGCGACCACCAGTACACCATCGACAAGGCTAAAGCTTACGCCGAATATCCTGATACCCGCGCCGTCGCCCTGCAGGACCGCTTCGGTGGCTGGATTCGCGACGACGTGAAGATGGTCAACGACACCAACGCCGACCAGGTCACTGCGTCCGACTTGGCCATTCGTGAGGCGCGCAACCGCGTCGACGGCGTCAAGGATGTCGTACCGATTTACGTGCGCCCGAATACCGAGGACTCCAACACCCTGCAAAACAACAACACCGCCATCTCCAACTACGCGAACAACCAGATCGCGAAGTGGGTCCAGAAGGGCGGCATCGACAAGGAATGGGATGCCTACGTGAAGAAGGTGTCCGAACCGACCCTCGGCCTCGACGCCAACATCAAGATTTGGCAGAAGTGGTACGACAAGTACACCAAGTAGCCAAGTAATACCGCGGGGTCCATCGCACGGGTTCGTTTCTCTCCCGTGACTGCCGCCGGACCCCGCATTTTTGTTCCCTAGCAATCATCCTAAATTGGAGACCAACATGAGTGCACAAACATCGCAAGGCGTTGCTGCACGGACCGTGGCGATGGAAGCGGCTCCCGACCGCAAGAAACCAGGTCTGCTCGATCGCATCGCCGACCACTTCCGCCGCTACTGGCAGCTGTGGATCCTCACCGCTCCCGCCCTGTTCTTCGTCGGCCTGTTCGCCTACGTGCCGATGTGGGGCATCCAGCTTGCCTTCCGTGAATTCGACCCGACCAAGGGTCTGACCGGCGGCAAGTTCGTAGGATTCAAATATTTCAACGAGTTCTTCCATAACCCGCTATTCGGCGAGATCATGACCAACACCATTCGCATCTCCCTGTGGACGCTGGTCATGGGCTTCATCTTCCCAATCATCCTGGCCCTGCTGATCAACCAGATCGGCTCCAAGAAAATCAAGGGCTTCGTACAGACCGTCACCTACATGCCCCACTTCATCTCCGTGGTGGTCATCGTCTCGATGCTCAACATCTTCCTGTCCCCGGGCTCCGGCATCCTGGGCCGCTTCTTCGGCGACGAATCGCTGATGGGCTCCACCAGCGCCATCACCGCCGTCTACTGGATCTCCGAAGTCTGGCAGCACGTCGGCTGGAACTCCATCATCTACCTGGCCGCGCTCGCCGGTGTGGACACCTCGCTGTACGAGGCCGCGAAGATCGATGGCGCCGGCCGTCTGCAACTGATTCGTTACGTCGACCTGCCGGCGATCATGCCGACCTGCGCAATCCTGCTCATCATGAACATGGGTTCCGTGCTCAACGTGGGCTTCGACAAGATCTACCTGATGCAGAATTCGCTGAATATGCCGGCCACCGAGGTCATCGCGACCTACACCTACAAGATCGGTATTATTAACGGCCAGTATTCGTATTCGACCGCCATCGGCCTGTTCAATACCTTGGTCAACTTCGTCTTCCTGATCACCGCGAACGCGATCGCCAAGCGCGTTTCCGATACGAGTATTTTCTAGGAGGCAGCCATCATGTCTGCAACAACAACCGGGGCCGTTGCCCAAAGCAAGAACGATATTCCCTGGAACAAGCATGTACGTCAGAAGAAAACGCCAGGTGATCTGGCCGTCGACTTCGTCATCGTGCTGCTTCTGGTGTTCACCGTGGTCGCAGTGCTCTACCCCCTGTGGTTCGTGGTCATCGCATCGTTCTCCGACCCGAATGCCGTGGCCGGCGGCGAAGTGACCCTGCTGCCCAAAGGCGTGACCTTCGTCGGGTATGCGAAGGTGTTCGCCAACCATCGCATCTGGCAGGGCTATCTCAACACGATCATCTACTCGGTGGTCGGCACCGCGGTCAACATGGCCGTGACCATCCCCTGCGCCTTCGCATTGTCCCGCCGCGAATTCAAGCCGCGCCGCGTCATCATGTTCCTGTTCACCGTCACCATGTTCATCAGCGGCGGCCTGATCCCGAACTACTTGCTGTACAAGGCCCTCGGCATCAACAACACCATGTGGGTGTTCATCCTGCCAGGCGCGGTCTCCGTGTACAACGTAATCGTGGCACGCTCCTTCTTCGAAACCTCCATTCCGGAGGAGCTGCATGACGCGGCGCAGATCGACGGCCTGAGCTACTTCGGCTACTTCTTCAAGATCGTGCTGCCGTTGAGCTCCGCCATCCTCGCCGTCATCGGCCTGTACTACTTCGTCGGCCACTGGAACGACTTCATGACAGGCTTGATCTACATCACCGACGATTCGAAGCAGCCGTTGCAGGTGGTCTTGCAGCAGTTGCTGCTGGTGGCGCAAGGTACCGGTACGAACGTCAACGCCGCGGCCCAACAGCAGGCGGCCGACCAGATCAAGTTCGGCATCATCATCGTCTCCACCCTGCCTCTGCTGGTGCTGTACCCGTTCCTGCAGAAGTACTTCAACAAGGGCGTCATGCTCGGCGCCGTCAAGGGCTGATTGAAAGGGATTCGCCATGCTCGCTCGTTTTTTCCGTGGCCTATGAACGGTTCTGCCGTCTGCTGCTCACGATCTTCGTGGTGAACATCGCCATGCTCGTGCACACACTGCTGGGTGCCGTGGTGCTGGGATTCTTCCCATCCTGCGCCGCCGCGCAAACCACGTTTCGCACGTGGCTGCGTGCCGAGGATCGGTCGATGCGTGCCAAGGAAGTATGGGGCATCTTCCACGGCGCATGGAAAAAGCGAGCTCAAGCAGGCGAATCTCTTCGGCTGGCCGTTGGCCATATGCTGGGTGGTGCTCGCCATCGACTACTACATGATGAACTGGCATGCACGCGGAACGTTCGACGTGGCGGTTTCCGGCGTACTGTTCGTGCTGGCACTGGTATTGCTGGCCTTCACCATGCTGGTCTGGGTGGTGCGCGCGAACTATGACGAACGTCCGCTGTGGATCGTCCGCACAACGCTGACCATGATCGTGGCCCGTCCGCTGTGCACCCTGCTGCAGATCGGACTCGCACTGCTGGCGATCCTTGCCTGGGCGCAATGGCCGGGTCTGCTCATGGTGTTCGGCATGTCGCTGCCGATGTTCTGCACTGCGTGGATCGTGTACTCGTTCGGCCGGATTCCGGGAATGGACATCCATGACCGGAAGCAGCCGGGCATCCGATACGCGAAAAGCTGAACGGCAGAGTGTCGCCAAAGAAAGGCGGGCATACAATGGAATCCGCTTCACAAAGCCGCCAAGCAGACAAGGCAAAACCATTGATATCGATCAAAGACATCGCAAAAGAGGCCGGCGTCTCCATTTGCACCGTGTCGTTGGTCCTGAACAACAAGGACCGCAATCGCGTCAGCAAGGCGGTGGCGCAACGAGTGCGCGAAACGGCCCAATCAATGGGATACAAGCCGAACTCCGTGGCGCGTACATTGCGCACCAGCAGGTCGTATGTCCTCGGCTTTATTACCGATGAGATCGCCACCACGCCATATGCCGGGCGCGTACTGGTGGGAGCGCAGGAGGCAGCGCGCAAACTCGGCTATATTCTGCTCACCGTCAACACGGGAAACGATCGGGAACTGGAGAACCAGGAGATCGCGGCCCTGCGGCAGTACCGCGTGGACGGTTTCCTGTATGCCATGATGTACCACCGTGTTGTGGAGATCCCCGCCGAACTCGAAGGCAGCCCCACGGTCGTCGTCGACAGCGAAGACGAGAATCGCAAGATTCCCTCGATCTACCCCGACGACGAAATGGCAGGGTACGATGCCACCAATCGGCTGATTCAGGCCGGCTGCAAACGCATCGTTTACTACGGTTCCTCAATCACCATTATCGCCCAGGGGGAGCGGTTCGCCGGGTATCGCCGAGCGCTCGCGGACGCGGGCATCCCCTTCGACGAGCAGTTGGTCGTCAACGTGGAAGAGGCCACAAACGCCGCTTCGGAAGCCGGTCGCGTGTTCGACGAGATCAAGCCGGACGGCATCTTCTGCTTCAACGATGTGCGCGCGACCTTCATCTACGAGGCGGCCAGAGAGCGGTCGGTCGGCATCGGCACAGACGTTTCCGTGATCAGCATCGACAACCAGCCGCTCATTACGGACGTGCTCAAACCCGCGTTGACCACCTTGGAGCTTCCTCACTACGAAATGGGCTTCGAAGCGGTGCATCAGCTGGTCGCCATGATCGACGATGAAGCCGCCACGGAAAGCCTTGCACGCAGTGAGGATTCGATCAGGCGTTCGAAGAACGGCCCGATGACACCGTTGCGTTGCCGCATCATCGAACGCGATTCGATCGTTTCCTGACGGCACTGCGTCTTTGAGTATTTCCATCCATTTTCCATATTCATTTCACACGTGTAGAGGGGTCTACTATGTCGAATACCTATTCCATCTCCATCGAAACCGGCGGCTACCGGCAGCTCGATCTGTTCACCGAACGCTGTGGCGAGGGGAACGCCGTCGTTACCGTTGCGGACGGCAACGGCGTCGCAATCGCGGCGCACACCATGCCCATCGCCGAACGCAGGCATCATTTCTCCATTGCGGTGCCGCAGAAATCCACCGTCACCGTGGCGGCAAGCGGCCTGGTTGTACGCTTCGGCTACCTTTCCGAATGCGATGACCTGCTTGACAACGGCGTTCGCTACGTGAACATGAATCCAAGCGACACCGATTGGCCTGCACAGCCCACGCTGGAACAGATCTACAACCGTTTCGGGCGTTCGGGCGCGCATTTCGAACCGTTCGCACGTTGGATGAACGATCCGAACGGCCTGTGCCAGTTCCAAGGGCGCTACCACCTGTTCTTCCAGCTCAACCCGTATGGTTTCGGCTGGGACAATATGCATTGGGGGCACGCGGTAAGCCGTGATCTGGTGCATTGGACTCATCTGCCAGTCTTCCTGGAACCGCAGCCCGAACTGCACACCGACGAGCGTATCGTCGGCGGCGCGTTCTCCGGTTCGGCCGTGACCGTGGACGAGCATGACAATCCGGTCGCCGGCAACGAGGCAAACGCCATCCGCCTGTACCTGACCCGTCATCTGGAAACCCGCGGCGACGAATCCTCCGTCACCGAATACCAGACCACCTGCCTGTGCGAGGACGGCGTGCATGTTCGCGTGGAATCGCCGGTGGCGCTGCGTGCGAATGACGATTTTGGCTATGACTTCCGTGATCCGAAGGTTGAATGCGGCATGGGCGGCGAGGCTCTCGACCCGGATCGTGCCTATATGGTAACCGCCACCAATCTGCCGGTATCGGAATTTAGCGCAGACGCCGCCGATAGTGCGGTTCCCGGCATCAGCCCCCAGAACACCGGCGGCTGGTTCACTTATTCTCCTCAGGGCAAGCCGGGGGTCGACCAGCCGAACAACGCCACCGTTCCCGCCATGACATTGTTCTCCGCGAAGAAACCGCTCAAGCGCAATGTGACATGGCGCTACGAAGGGCCGGTGCTCGCCGATTTCGGTCATCAGATCGCACGCACCTACGAATGCCCTGACCTGTTCCAGGTCGACGGCGTGACCGTTGCCGTGGGCGCGCTGATGCATTACCGCGACAAGCAGGGACGTTTCCAGCAGGTGCGCTGGTATGCCGGCGACTTGGTGAATACCGATAATGGTCCGAAACTGGATGTCAAGGCCAGCGACTGGTGCGATTTCGGCACCGGATATTACGCCACGCAAAGCTTCGCCGACGATAACGGCCGTCGCATCGTATTCGGCTGGTTCACCGATTTTCCGGAGATGCGTGTCGAACAGCCGTGCCTGGCCAACGGCATGATGTCGCTGCCGCGCGAATTGCATGTGCGTGACGGCAGGCTGTACAGCAAGCCGGTGAGCGAAGTGTACCGCGAGCTGCTCGGCGAGCGTCTTGCCGTGCACGGCGATGGCGGGGATATGGTCGTTACGGCTCCCGGCAACGCATACTATGCGAACGTGCATCTGGCGGATGATGCCGATGCCATCATGGTGCTGGCGAAGGGCGTCAACCCGCAGGACGGCAGGCCGACCGAACTGCTGCTGCAGCGCACTGATGGCGTGACCCGCCTGGTGGCCAAGGGCACTGCGGTGGAGGATGTCGACTTCGACAGCGGCATCACCGATGTTCGCCAGGTGGAGGTGTTCTTCGACCGCAATGTTGTCGAAGTGTTCCTCAATGGCGGTCAGACGGCAGGAAGCATGCTGTTCCAAGGCGCTGATGGCGACGGTGAGCTTCGCATCGCGTCGTCCGGCAAGATCGATGCGGTTGATGCGCGTGCATTGAACGGTATTTGGCGCTAAGACGTAGAGCCGTATCCGGCGGCCCCGTTCCTGCGTGTTCCTTGTGACACGGCGGGTGCGGGGCCGCTGCCGTATGTGCAGGGGTATGTACGCGATATGGGCACGATATGTGCGCTGCGTTGTAATTTGCCGGCGGATGTTGCATGTCATGCTGTGTTGCGACACGGCGCGGGTGAATCCGTGGGCGGTGACGACCTAGGTAAACGTTTGACTACTGACATGCGCGTGTGGCGTCTCACCATGTAATGCGAAAAGCGGGAGAGAGGGGTGTTTTGGCACGTGCCTTTCCTATACTTGAGGGCACGTCCGGCAATTCGCCGAGACGGCAACTGGATATTCGCACCTAGCATTTAGGGAGTTCCATGAACAAGGCAATCATCACCGTCGTCGGCCAGGATACTGTCGGCATCATCGCACGCGTCTGCACCTACCTTTCCGAACATCAGGTCAACGTGCTTGACATTTCCCAGACCATCATCGACGGTTTCTTCAACATGATGATGATTGTGGATTATTCCAACGCGGACGAGGAATTCGGCACAGTCGTCGACGATCTCGACAAGCTCGGCGAGGAGATCGGCGTGCGCATCCGCTGCCAGCGCGAAGAGATCTTCACCAAGATGCACCGCGTCTGATCCGCGGCACACGTAAGCCATGCAAGCAACCGAAGCCACGAATCGTACCAATCGTAAGGAAAAACCATGCTGAATATCATGGAGGTCCACGAGACCAACAAGATGATCGAGCAGGAGAAGCTCGACGTGCGCACCATCACCATGGGCATCAGCCTACTGGATTGCGCAGCCGACAGCGTCGACGAGGTCTGCGAGAACATCTACAACAAGATCACCACGTACGCCAAGGACCTCGTGTCCACCGGCCAGGCCATCGAACGCGATTTCGGCATCCCGATCGTCAATAAGCGTATCACCGTCACTCCGATCTCGCTGGTGGGCGCAAGCTCCTGCAAGAGCTCCGAGGACTTCGTCAAAATCGCGCACGCGCTCGACCGTGCTGCCAAGAAGGTCGGCGTCGACCTGATCGGCGGCTACTCCGCGCTCGTGTCCAAGTCCATGACCCCGGCTGAGGAAATGCTCATCCGCTCCCTGCCGCAGGCCCTGTCCGAAACCGACATCGTGTGCTCCTCCGTGAACGTGGGCTCCACCAAAACCGGCATCGACATGAACTCCGTCGAACTGCTCGGCCACATCGTCAAGGACATCGCGCACGCCACCGCAGACAACGATTCCTACGGTTGCGTGAAGTTCGTGGCGTTCTGCAACGCCCCGGACGACAACCCGTTCATGGCAGGCGGCTTCCATGGCGTGACCGAAGGCGACGCGGTCATCAACGTCGGCGTCTCCGGACCGGGCGTGGTCTCCCGCGCGCTCGACGAGGCCAAGGGCAAGGACTTCGAGTTCCTGTGCGAAACCATCAAGCGCACCGCGTTCAAGATCACGCGCGTCGGCCAGCTGGTGGCCCAGGAGGCGTCCCGTCGCCTCGGCGTGCCGTTCGGCATCATCGACCTGTCGCTTGCCCCGACCCGGCCGTCGGCGATTCCGTTGGCGAAGTGTTGGAGAAGATCGGCTTGGAGCAGGTGGGTGCCCGGGTACCACCGCGGCGCTCGCCATGCTCAACGACCAGGTGAAGAAGGGCGGCATCATGGCGTCCTCCTATGTGGGCGGCCTGTCCGGCGCGTTCATCCCGGTCTCCGAAGACAAGAACATGATCGACGCGGCCACCAACGGCTGCCTGAAGATCGAGAAGCTTGAGGCCATGACCTGCGTGTGCTCCGTCGGCCTTGACATGATCGCCATTCCTGGCGACACCACCGCGGCCACCATCTCCGGCATCATCGCCGACGAAGCGGCCATTGGCATGGTCAACCAGAAGACCACCGCCGTGCGCGTGATCCCGGTGGAAGGCAAGGGCGTGGGCGATATGGCCAACTTCGGCGGTCTGATGGGCTATGCGCCGATCATTCCGGTGAACCAGACCAGCTGCGAGGCCTTCGTGACCCGTGGCGGCCGCATTCCGGCACCGATCCACTCCTTCAAGAACTAGAGCATTCCGTGCATTAGCGCATTACTTCGGCCCCTCCGCGGAGGGGCCGTTGTGTTTGCATATGGATGTGGGATGCGAGCTTGGCGGGGGAGTGTAGATTCCGGGCATGCGGATTGTGGCGAGTATGTGGGTTTCGGGTACACGGCTGCTCGCGTGCGTCAGTGAACGCGGATTCACAGGAAACTCGCAGAAAAACATGGTGGTTCCTGAAGGTTGGGGATGTTAACTATGTCTCAGCTGCAAAAAGCCCCGAACCGCAAGGTTCCTGATAATTGAATCCTCTTCTTCTCTCTTCTCTCTCTAAAGCCCGGAGGTGTTCGCCTCCGGGCTTTTCTGTCGATTGCGTATTGTCTTAATGCCGGAGCGTTTATTCGTCCGTTTCGGGTTTGCCTGGTCGGATGGTCGCGGCGCGTGCGATCCGATGGAGCTCTTCCTCCCAGCGCCCCACGGCCTTGGGACGACGCCCGGGCCGGGCCGCGTCCAGGCACAGCATGACGGCCAGGCCGTCCGGCCGGGCGCGAGCAGCGCGACCGTCAGACACGAGCCGTTGCGCGCCTCCCAGCGGCGGGTGAACGGGCCCTCCCCGCACGGCTCGCGCGAGACCGAGCGCGCGGGCCCGTTATCCCCCTCCCAGCGCTCCAGCCACTCGTCCCACGCCTCCCCGCCGTCCGCCTCCGCGTCCCACTCCGCCTCGGCCAGGTACAGGGACGCCACGGGATCCCCGCCCCGTCCCGCCCGCTCGAAGGCGAGCAGCACCTCGCCCGCGGCCGACGTGCGCTCCGCGAACCCCTCTCTCGGCCCGGGCATGACCACCTCGCCCCCGTCGCACAGTCCCGCGCTCCGCGCAACCGGCACGCGGGGCGCGGGCCTCCGGCCGTGCGTTCTCTTCCACTCGTCGATGGCCGCGTACGCGTCCAGCACCGCCTGTCCGAGCTCCTCGGCGGACGCGCCGGCAGGCACGGTGCCCCGCCACACCTCGTCGTCCCAATCGTCGCCGATTCTTGGCGGATATGCGTACACCCAATATTCCTTGTCCTTGTAGTTGGTGACCTCGACGAGGTCGTTGTTCCGGACGAACGCCCGATACGTCCTGTATCTGGTGTCGTGCCGCCAGAAGTTCTCCTGCTCCTCGAGGCTCAGCTCGAGCGGGCCCGTGCGCTCGATGAACGCGAACGAGTCCAGCAGCGCCACGCCCACATCCCCGGCCGTCACGCCGGGGCTCTTCAGACTCCGAAAGAACCGGTCCGTCACCCGATTGATGCCCCAGCTCATCACGAACGGGCAGACCAGGAACCTGTCCTTCTCCCTGTTTATGGAGACTATCCTTATCTGGCTCATGTATTTTCCTCCTATTTCGCGATCTTGTACACGATGCGTATGCCCGTGCCGGCATGCTCCCTCTGGAACGCCCTCAGCGCCCCGGCGATGTCGTTGCCGATGGCGGTGTCCGGGAACACGACCTCCAGCATCTTGGAGTCATAGTCCTTTTCGGACAGACGTTTATCCCTATTTCCAATCTTTCTGTACCTGTGGCCTTCACTATCCACCTTATTCAGATACTTGTCCTCGAATCCCTCGAGATCCTTCACGTACTTGTTGAGTCTGGATCTCAGCCTGCCGGGCGTCTGGTAGCTGCGCGCGTCCAGGTCGAGGCTTTTCGTGCTCACCAAGCCCCTGTTCTCCAGCCTGTCCGCGACCGGGAACGTGCGGCCCAGCCCGCGGCCCGTGGAATGCCCGTTCAGGCATTCGTCGATGATGTCTCCGCGCTTCAGCCACCGCTCGCTCCAGACGTTCTTGCCGGTGTCGATTGTGGCCGCGATGGGCAGGTCCCTGCCGGATGTGACCAGATGCTTGGCGAGACCGGCCTTCTTGACGGCCTTGACGAGACGCTGCTTCTCTTTTTTGGGTGAGTCTTGCGTGGCCGGTCTGGGCGAAGCTGGCGGCGGCCTTGACGAATCCGTCGCTGCCGCCGAGCTTGGCGACTACGCTCGGGCAGTTCTCCTCCAGTATGGCCAGCAGTCTTGCGGCCTTCGCCGGGTCGTCTATGTTGCGCAGGATGAATCTGCCGGCCTTCGCCGCACCCTTGGCCGCGTCGCCGGCGGCGGGGACGATGCCCACAGCGCTGATCGCGGCGAAGGCGTAATCGCCGTGCTTCACGTTCGCTATGACGTCGCGAATATCGGATGCGGGGATGACGCCCCCGATGATCTGGCCGGCCAGGGTGACGGGATCGTCGTCATCGGTGATGAAGTCCCCCGCGAGCGCTCCGACCACGAAGCAGGCGAACTGCTCGTACCATGCCTTGTCGTACACGTAAGGGCTGGTGTCGTCGGAGAGCTCCCTGTCGTCGCGCCGCCCGTCGCCGTCTGGGTCGGGCGAGGTTGGGTCGAAGTTGCGGCGTACCTCGTCGCCGTCGGTCAACCCGTCGCCGTCCGTGTCGGGATTCATCGGGTCGGTCATCGAATCCGACTCGTCCGCGTCGGCGATGCCGTCACCATCCGAATCGACCAATGCGGGGTTCGTGATGAGCCGTCCGGTGACAATCACCTTGGTGCGGTCGGCGTTGTACCGGTAGTCGAGGCGGTCGATCTCCTCGCCGTCCTCGATGCCGTCGCCGTCCGTGTCGGGATTGTTCTTGTCGAGTTTGAGCGAGACGCCGTTGAACAGCACGAGATGGTCCTCGTACCAGTCGGCGATGCCGTCGCCGTCGCTGTCGGTCTCGATGTCGATGAGCTTGCCGATGTTCTCGTAGATGCCGGCCAGTGCATCGGTGTCCTGGGCGAGATAGGATTCGCCGCCGGTCTGGCTGGCCAGTACCTTCATCCATCGTTCGAAATATGATCCGGGGCCGCCTCCGCCCAGTCCGACTGCGTTGATCTTGACCTTGCGCTTGTTGGCTTCGGCAACCACGCTGTCATGCAGTCGCGTGTCGGAGGTCTCCCCGTCGGAAAGCACGATGATGTTGCGTAGCGTCGCATCATCGTCGCCCTGGAACATGTTCAGGGCCTGCCGCACGGCCAGGTACATGCTGGTGCCGCCCGAATCGTAGAAGTTCGCATCCGCCAAGACGCTCTTCGCGGTCTGCGCATCCGTGAGCCCGCCGGTCAGATCCGTGACTCCGTCCGCGAAGCGCACGACACCAGTACGGGTGTTCTCCGGGAAGCGCTCTACAAGGTCGCGGGCCACGGAAAGGCGCTTCTTTCCGCGGTCGTTGCTCCACATGCTGCCCGAATCGTCTATGACGAACACCGTCTGCACCGCATTGAACTGTTCGTCGCTCCACACGTCCTCCCATGAGAACGAGTCGTGGAACGTGGTTCGGTTCACCAGCACGTATTTCGAGAAATGCGAGACCGTTGCCGTGGCCTCGTTTCCGGTCACGGTGGTATCGAGTTCCTCAAGACGCTGTTCCTTTTCGTTGAACCAGCAGATGGCCGGGTCGAACGACGAATCCGACAGCAGCGATTCATCGAAGCGGAAGCGCAGCGTCGCGGCCCCCACCTGCCCGTCAACGGTGAACTCGTACGCATCCCCTATGAGCCCCGGCATATCGTCCGGGAAATACGACGGGTTGTCATATTTGCGCACGTCGAGGGTGGCGGCCTGGCTTGCGGGGAGGTTCACCGACACGGACACGTCCACGTCGCCTTGCCCGGCGTCCTCGGCGGGCGCCGTCACATCGAACGTCTCCTGAGGTACGAGTGGATCCGTGCCCCATTGGATCTCACGCCGGTCGTCCACGCCATCGCCATCCGTGTCCGATTTGAGGAGATCGGTATGGGTGCGCGTCGTTTCCTCGCCGTCGGTCAGCCCGTCGCCATCCGTATCGGCCGCCAGCGGGTCCGTGCCGATCTCCCGCTCGGTCAGGTTCGTCAGCCCGTCGCCATCCGGGTCCTCATCGCCATCCGCCACGCCATCGCCATCGCTATCGGCGCAGGAGGGTCCGTGCCCGTTCTGATGGTTTCGAACGCATCAGGCAGTCCGTCACCGTCGGTGTCGTTATCGCCCCCGAGCATCATGTCCCAGTACATCGGGCACACCGTCATTATCGCCGTCGGAGGTCGGATCACCGCAGGACCAGTCGCCGCCGTCCCAACGGCATACCCCGGACGCCTCGTAGCCGGGCGCGCTCTTTGCGGGAACCTGATGCCCGCCGTCGTTGAACAGCACACGTGCCTTGGCGTATTTCGTTATCGTGTAGGAATACCAGTCATCCGACATGTGCTTCATGGCAGTGCCCGGCCAGGCGGGCCCGGTGTCGGCGTCGGATGCGTAATAGTAGATTCGGGGGCTGCCCCATCCCGATGGCTTATGGAACATGACAAGCACGCCGTCGGGTCTCGTGTCGGTCCATACGCCGTTGCGGCACCACGCCTCGGCCGTTACCAGATGGCCTTCCTGACCGCTTGCCGGAGTCTGTCTCGAGCCGCCATCGTTGAACAACACGCGGGTGGACTGCGTTCCGAAGATGGTCGCGGTATACCATCCGTCACCGTCCGCATGCATGGCCTCGCCCGGCCACGTCGGCCCCCTGGCCGCTTCGGAATAGTAGT
>ENA-OQES01000596-OQES01000596.1-human-gut-metagenome-genome-assembly--contig:-NODE-596-length-14840-cov-3.894991_pt1 | contig 14840 bp, 17 predicted proteins | sample MGYA00242798_ERZ504641 | MGnify/ENA primary metagenome ERZ504641 (study PRJEB26092, sample SAMD00036327) | human gut metagenome | host: Homo sapiens | study: EMG produced TPA metagenomics assembly of... | reverse complement strand
CCGTGTCAAGCAGCTGCGCACGGGGCAGACAGGTGTGGCCGTTGCCCGCGTTGTGGCGCAGGGTGCGCAGAAGCGCTGCTTCCAGCCGCTGGGTGCAGTCCCCTTCCATGTGGTAATACTGTGCAATGCTGTCGGCATGGCGGAAATCCAGCTGCAGGGGTTCCCCACAGAGCAGATAAGGGTTCTGGGAGATGGCCTGCATGGCACTGGGGCCAAAGACGCGGAACACCTCCATGGCGCGGCGGGGGCTGATCTCGAACTGGGCCAGATAGGCGATCAGCTCCCGCATTCCGAACATCCGCTTGAACTCCTGCTGGATGCGGTCGGCCTTGTCTGCCGAGATGCCGGGGATCAGGGTGAGCTGGGCGGGATCGTTGGCGATCACTTCCAGCGCCGCCGCGCCGAATTTGTCGATGATCTTATTGGCCGTGCGTGCCCCGATGTAAGGCAGAGAACCGCTGGCAAGGAAGGCGTACACTGCCTCCAGATCCTTCGGCATATCGGTCTCGCATTCCTGGGCGTGGAACTGGCGGCCATAGGTGGCGTGGTTCTCATATTTACCGCGGCAGACCACACTCTCGCCCGCATGGAGCTCGCCCACGATCCCGCACACCACGGTGACCGTGCCGCCCCCGGAAATTTCAAACACCGTGTAGCCGTTGTCCGGGTTCTCGTAGATAATGTCCTCCACCGTTCCCTCGATCTGTTCCAGCTCCATGCTCCTCACCCCCTTGTGACATAATTATTTATAGTATAATCGTTTTGGTGTTATTTGTAAAGGAATCGGGCAGGCCCTGCTCTATACAACCTCTCAGCTTTGGTGTCGCGTGAGGCTTTCCCTCTTCGCCAAGGCCTCCCCTACTAGGCAACAAAAGAGCCGCCCTTCTGCGGTTTCGCAAAAGAGCGGCTCAATTTTTACAAGTTTGCGTGCGGTCTTGCTTTTTCCTGTTTCAGCTTCCGGAACACAACGATATACGCCGGGATCAGGAAGAAGCAGGCAAAGAACCATGCCACCGGGTTTGCAATACAGGCGGCAAAATAGCCCCACAGCGGCACGAACAGGAAACCCACCATAGCACGGGCGATCATCTCTGCCACACCGGCAAACATGGCCAGGCTGGAATAACCCAGACCCTGAATGGTGTAGCGGTAAATGATAAGGACCGCCAGCGGGATATAGAACACGCTGTTCCAGAAGATGAAGCTCTGGGCGTTGGCCATGATCTCGGTCTGGCTGCTCTCAAGGAACAGGCCGATCAAAGCCTTATCCAGCACGCGCAGGATCAGGAAGGATGCCACGCTGTACACACAGCCGATGCCCAAGGCGGTGTTCACGCCCTTGTTCACACGGTTCAGGTCGTTGGCACCCATGTTCTGGCTGGCGTAGGTGGTCATGGCCGTGCCAATGCTCTCCAGCGGGACGGACAGGAACTGCGCCGCCTTGCCGCCTGCAGTCTGCGCTGCCACGATGTCGCTGCCCAGGCCATTGACCGCACCCTGCAGCACAACGGAACCGATGGCCGTGATGCTGCACTGCAGGCCCATGGGGATGCCCATGCCGCACAGCTTGACACAGTGCTGTCTGCTCAGGCGGCTTTCTTCTTTGTTCCAGCGCAGCTCATTATAATGCTTGAGGATGTACCACAGGCTGCCCAGACCGGCCACTGCCTGACTGAACACGGTGGCGAACGCCGCACCGAACACGCCCATCTTGAAGGTGATGATGCAAAGCAGGTCCAGCCCGATGTTCAGAAAGCTTGCCACCAGCAGGAAGTACAGGGGCCGCTTGCTGTCACCCAGAGCGCGCATCAGGGCGCTGGTCATGTTATACAGCAGAGTGAACGGGATGCCGATAAAGATGGTGCGGATGTAGATATCTGCCAGATCAATGATGTTGTCCGGGGTATTGGTCCAGACCAGAATGGAACGGGTCATGGCCACCGTGACCACGGTGAGCACTGCGGCAAAAAAGACACTCAGCCAGACGCATTGGCGGTGTAGCGGCGCATCTCCACATAGTCTTTCGCCCCGAATGTCCATGAGATGGGGATGGAAAAACCGCAGGCAATGCCATTGACAAAGCCCAGCACCAGATAGTTCAGACCACCCACACTGCCGACCGCCGCCAGGGCTTCCACGCCCACAAAGCGGCCCACGATGATGGTATCTGCCAGATTATAGAACTGCTGGAACAGGCTGCCCAGCATCAGCGGCACCGCAAAGGCAAGGATCAGCTTGAGCGGGCTGCCCTGCGTCATATCTTTCGTCATACGCACGTTCCTCCTTGGGAAAGCATCACAGACCTTATCACACGAATTTTTTCCGACAAAAACGCCCTGCCGCGCAATGGGCAGGACGTTTTTGTTCATGTGGGTATTATATCAGGTTGTGATGAATTTTCAAGAGGCTTTTTTCAAATTTCTCAGTGCTTCCCGGCCAGATGCATCAGCAGCTGGAACAAAACGCTCCAGAAACCCGTTCCGGCATTGCCCGAAGGCGGGGTCTCCTCATCCGGAACGCTCAGCGGCGGGTCATTCTGAATAGTGTGCGAGGAACTGTCTGGTACGCTCCTCCCGGGGATGATCGATGAGCTGTTTGGCCGAGCCTTCTTCCACGACCACGCCGCCATCCATGAACAGGATGCGGTCGGCCACATCGCGGGCAAAGTGCATCTCATGGGTAACAATGATCATCGTGGTCTTGCGGTCAGCAAGATCACGCAGGACCTTCAGCACCTCGCCGGTCAGCTCCGGGTCAAGGGCGCTGGTGGGCTCATCAAAGCAGAGGATATCCGGGTGAAGCGCCAGCGCGCGGGCAATGGCTACGCGCTGCTGCTGGCCGCCGGAGAGCTGATGCGGGTAGTGGCCGGCCCGCTCCGAAAGGCCCATCTGCGCCAGCAGTTCTCTCGCCTGCTGTTCCAGCTCCGCGTGGATAGCCTTTTTGTTTGCCTGATATTCCGGACGTTCCTTTGCCAGCAGTTCTCCTGCCAGCATCACGTTCTGTAAGGCCGTGTACTGCGGGAACAGGTTGAAGTTCTGGAACACCAGACCAAAGTGGAGCCGTTTTTTGCGGATCTCACTTTCCTTCTGGGTGGCAGGGTCGGCGGCATCCCACATGGTCTCGCCGTTCACCTTGATCACACCCGTGTCAGGCCGTTCCAGAAAGTTCAGGCAGCGCAGCAGAGTTGTTTTGCCGGAACCGGACGAGCCGATGATCGCCAGCGCTTCCCCCTGCTCCAGATCCAGGGAGATGTCCTTCAACACATGGGTCTCGCCAAAATTTTTCCCGATACCGGAAGCTTCGAGCAACGCCATAATCTATCTGCCTCCTTAGCAGCGGAAATAATCGAGCGTTTTTTTCAGCCCAGTTGAACAGGATGGTCAGTGCGCCCACAAACACCAGGAAGAAGAGCGCGGTGGAGAACAGCGGCCAGATCAGGCCCTTTGCGCTGTACTCCTTGGCCATCATAATGATCTCCTTATTGGCAATGGTGTTTGCCAGCGAGGTATCCTTGACCAGCGTGATGATCTCATTGCCCATGGGGGCAGGATGCGCTTGACGACCTGAAGCAGAGTCACTTTGCAAAAAAGATCTGCGTTTTGGTCATGCCAAGCACCTGCCCGGCCTCAGTCTGCCCCTTGGGCACTGCTTCAATGCCGCCGCGGTAGATCTCAGAAAAATAGCAGGCATAGTTGATGGCAAAGGCCACCACCGCCGCCACCATCCGTCCGCCGGAGCCGGAGGGCCAGGGGTTGTTCATGCCCAGCAGGCCGGGGCCCAGATAGATCACGATGATCTGCAGCATCAGCGGGGTGCCGCGGATGATCCAGACAAAGGTCTTGACCAGCCCGGCCAGCGGCTTGCAGCGGCTCATGGAGCCAAACGAGACCACCAGCCCCAGCGGCAGTGCAAACAGCAGTGTCAGGGCAAAGAGCTCACAGTTGAGCAGGAACGCGCCGGACAGGCGCATAAGAATCACAGACACAAAAACACACCTTTTTTATTCAGAATCCATATTCCCTTCCATCATCTCCGGTAAAAGTTCCCCCTGCTTGGGAGCCTTTCACGCCTCGGCAACAAAAAGCCTCCCTCACCGAGGGAGGTTGCATCGCATAGCGATGACGGAAGAAGATTTACAACACACTCAGTCGGCCAGTGCCAGATCGTACTTGTCGGCCAATGCCTGCATGGTACCATCGGCCTTCAGTGCATCAAAGGCCTCGTCCACAGCGACGGCAGCATCACTGCCCTTGCGGAACGCCACACCGTACTCCTCAGCGTTCAGCTCGTCCACGATCTTCAGGTCGGCATAATCCGTGCCCTCACCGATCATGGCGTTGGCCAGGGTCAGGTCAAGTACAGCGGCATCGGCAGTGCCTGCGGCAACTTCCATCAGGCAGTCGGTCTGAACGCTCTTGGAAACGTAATCAGCCTGTGCCAGGTTCTCGTCTCCCTCAATGGCAGCCTCACCGGCGGAACCAGCCTCGGCGACCACGGTCTTACCCACCAGGTCAGCGGTAGAGGTATAATCGGTGCCATCTTTCACAACGACCACCTGTGCATTCTTTGCATAAGCCTTGGTGGTAGCGGTGTTCTGCATGATGTCATCGGTCAGGGTCATACCGTTCCAGATGCAGTCGATACTCTTGGCATCCAGCTCCACGACCTTGGTATCCCAGTTAATCTCCACAAACTCCGGCTCCACGCCCAGCTTTTCGCAGACAGCAGTGGCCAGCTCGGTATCAAAACCCGTGAAGTTGCCATCCGCATCGGTGTAGTTCATGGGCTCGTAAACAGTGTAGCCAATGACCAGCTTGCCCTTGCCCTTGATGTAATCCAGGTCGCTGCCTGCAGACTGAGATGCGGCGGCACTGCCGGAAGCAGAGGCCGAAGCAGATGCAGCAGTGGAAGTAGAAGCGGCACCGCCGCAGGCGGCAAGGCTCAGTGCCATGGCACCGGCCAGGAATGCAGATACAAGACGTTTCATATACGGTTCCTCCCTCAGTGGCAAGCAGCCTTGTTTTATTGCTTTACCATGCTAAATTGCTAAACTGTGGTTATAGAATAGCGCGTTTTCTGCCATTTGGCAAGGGGGAAAACTGATTTTTCGCAGTTTGCTCAAATCTTTACCGCTTTATCATGGCAAAGCGGTCATTTTGGACAAAACAAAAACGTCGCGTCGGCAGCTGCCAGACGCGGCGAGATGTTTTTCTCTGAAAACGCAGCGGAATGCCCCCTATCCGGGAGAGCCGGTGCGCGATTGCGAGACCGAAAAGGGTTTCCTCCTCAGTTCAGGGCATTCAGCGCCGCCTTTTGCAGATCGGTGATGTCAATGGTACACAGAGCCTTCAGGTCGGCATCGCCGCCGGAAAGCCCGGCGATCTCGGTGCGGGTCTTGCCCTTGAGGGCATCACAGAAGCCCTCGCTGTGCTCATACCACTCCTTACCCAGCGCCGATGCGCCGCGCATCCCATAGTCCTCGCCCAGCTCCAGCTTGGTCTTGACGAGGTCCGGGGCTGTCACACCGCCGTCTGACACCACCGTCAGGGCCGGCTCGGCCATATCCGCAACGGCACTTGTTACACGGTGATCCGCATCGGTGGTCAGTGCCACGATGCTCACATCCACCTGCGCATTCACATCCTTGTCATCGGTGGCGGTGATGTCCGAAGTCCCGTTCACCGCTTCGATGCCCAGTGCGGCCCTGTCGCCCTTGGCGGCACCCAGTGCCCTGGCATTGGCGCAGGCCCGGGTCACGGCATCCCGGTAACGGTCCACTGCAATGGTGCAACCGCTCAGCAGGTCGGCATCCGTGGGCTTGCCATCCTTATCCACTTTGAGCATGGAGACCTGTTCCGGGGTCATGCCGATCAGGTAACTGGCAAAGGCATCCGCCTGTTCCGCCCAGCCCTTTTTCAGGGAAGAGACCTCGGCCAGCGGGTAATCGTCCCCCCTTCTGCCGCTTGGTGCGCCAGTCGGTGGGCAGGGTCACATGGCCGGTGCTGTCCGCCGAAACAGACACTTCCAGCTCGTCCAGCAGAATACTCTCCAGTTTGCCCTCGCCATCCAGCAGGACAGCGGCCGCTGCCAGCTCAATTTTCCCTGCCCTGTCCTGATCGGTGGCCTCTGTCACCACACCCAGACCGGTTTTCCATGCCGCTGTCTGGGTCTGTGCGGGGGATGTGCCGCTGCTTCCGCTCATGCTGCCGGAGCTGCCCGACCCGGCGTCGTTTGCCGTCCAGGCGGTCAGCAGCAGCGCCGCCGCCATGGCACAGCTCCAAAGCAAGCCGACTGGTTCGTGATTCATAGATACGCTCCCTTTCCACACGGCCCGTTGGGCCTTTGCCCCATAGTATGTCCAGAAGAGCGTAAGATTACGCAGCCGACGGGAGTTTTCCAAAGCAAGTGTCCGCTGGGGTGGGACCCTGTTGCCGCAGGCAATAGGGCGGGCGATGGAATGGCCCGTTTCACTTGCGTGGAAAAGCTCCCCGCGTGCTGCGCGCAGCCGCTTACATCAACGGGCTCAGCAGCCGCAGCACGCTGTCCAGTGCTGTGCCCGGCAGATTGGTGCGGCAATCGGAGCGCTTGATCTCCCGGCACTGCGGCAGGGTGCGTTCCACATCCTTCCGCAGGGCGGCGATCTGGCTGTTATGGAAGAGCAGTGTTCCGCATTCAAAGTGGAGGAACAGGCTCCGATAATCCATATTGATGCTGCCCACCACGGCGACACGGTCATCACTGACATAGCACTTGGCGTGGAGGAAACCGGGCGTGAATTCATAAATGCGCACGCCCGCCCTGAGCAGGGGCAGATAGTAGGAACGGCTGAGCCGGAACACCAGCTTCTTGTCCGGGATCCCGGGCAGGATGAGCCGCACGTCCACCCCGCGCTTGGCCGCATTTTTCAGAGCATCCAGCATCTCCTCGCCCACGGCCAGGTAGGGCGTGTAGACATAAACATATCTCTGGGCCTGAGAGAGGATGTCCAGATAGACCGTCTCGGCCAGCGGCTCCTCATCCAGCGGGCTGTCCGCGTAGGGCTGCACCACGCCATCCTGCACTGCAGGCAGGCGGGTGGGCGCAAAGGCGGTGTAATCGGTCTCCTGCGGGCGGAAGGCGTTCCATGCATTGAGGAACATCACGGTAAAGTTCCAGACAGCGGCACCCTCCAGACGGATGGCCGCATCCTTCCAGTAGCCAAAGCGCTGCTCTGCATTGATATACTCATCCGCCAGATTCACGCCGCCGGTGTAGGCCACATTGCCGTCAACCACCACGATCTTGCGGTGGTCGCGGTGGTTCATCACCAGCGAGACCAGCGGCACCACCGGGTTGAAAGGGATGCAGCGGATATGCGCCTTCTCCATGCGGATGACAAAATCACTGGGCAGGCCCAGCAGGCTGCCAAAATCATCGTAGATCAGCCGCACATCCACGCCCTGGGCGGCCTTGCGGCGGAGGATCTGCTCCACGCCGTCCCACATTTTGCCGGAACGGAGAATAAAGAATTCCAGAAAGATGAACTTCTCTGCCTTTTCCAGATCTGCCAGCAGCTGGGGATACATCTCCTGCCCCACAGGAAAAAATAGTGGGCCGCGGTATCCCTCCAGGCCGGATACGGCCCGAACTTTGCCACATAGCGGCTCAGGTTCCGGCTGGAGATATCCAGCGCATCGGTCTGGCCCTCGGGCTGGCAAGCTCGGTCTGATGGGCCTGTTCCACCTTCTGCATCCGCTCCCGCAGATACTTGGCGGGGGCCTTGTTGCCAAAAGCCAGATAAAGCGCGCCGCCCAGCAGGGGCAGAAGACCGATCAGAACAATCCAGCCGATCTTATAAGCACTGTTTTCATCCTTGCGCACCAGATACAGCACGATCATGATGCTCAGCGCCTTCAGGGCACCGTTCAGCCAGACCCGCCCCGCCGTGAACGACCAGAACGCCCAGAGCAGCCAGAGCACCTGTAGCGCCACCAGCACCACTGTGATCGTGACACGGTTGAAGATGCGGTTGAAAAACTTGACGATGGGCAATCTGAACATGTGGTATCCCTCCCCTGCCGCCCACGGCGATTTTTTGATGCTGTTAGTATAGCGCAGAGCGGAAGATTTTGCAACAAAAAGACGCCCACAACGGCTTTTCCCGCTATGAGCGCCTATTCGATCGTGGCAGAATTTTTTCCGAGGGTTGTCCGCTTATGCTTCCGCGTCCTCATAACCAACCAGCAGGCCGCCCAGCTCTGCATAATAGCTGCACAGACCGCCGCATTCGCTGATGTCCACCTTTGCTCCATCAAACACAGCCTTTACCATGTGCTTCAGGCGCTCGGCGGCGGCGGGATTGCCGCAGTGAGAGATATGGAGCCTGCCGTTGGTGTAGCCGTGCTCCTTGAGTTCCAGCACGATGCGTTCCAGTGCACCATGCTCACCACGGGTCTTGCAGAGAACATCCAGCTCCCCGGCCTCACTTGCCTGTCCGATGACCCGGATGCCCAGCATCCGCGCCACAGCAGCAACGGCAGGCTTCACGCGGCCATTGCGGGCCAGATTGGCCAACGATTCCAGCGAGAAGAGCAGATGGGTGTGCTTGTGGTAGCGGAGCATCTCTTCACAGATCTCGTCAAACTCCCTGCCCTCAGCCAGCAGATCCCGCAGATGCTCGGCCAGCAGGCGCTGCTCCGGGCCGGTGGAAAGGCTGTCCAGCACGAACACCCGCTTGCCGGGGTTCTCCTGCTGGTATTCCTCGGCGGCCAGCTGGGCGGCATTGTAGCTGCCGGACAGAGTGCCCGTGATGGTGATGGCATACACCTCGTCGGCTCCCTCGTAGGCGGCCAGCCAGTCGCTGACATTGGGGCAGGAAGTTGAGGTCTTGCCCTTATAGGTGCGCAGGGTCTGGGCCATGCCCACGGCATCCATCGTGCCGTTGTCCAGATATTCGGCATCGTCGGTGATGATCTTCAAGGGAACGCATTCAAAATCCACGCCCTGCAAGGTGTACAGGCTGGCGGAGGAATCCACAACGATCTTGGTGTTCATAAGCATTTATCTCCATTCCGGCGGCAGCGGATGCCGCAGTTTTTCCTGTTGTCTGAATCACTATATCAGCTTTTCAAAACCCTGTCAACTGTTTTATTGAATTATTTTAAAAGTTTTCAATTTCCTGTTGACCGCATTTCCAAAACATGGTATACTGTCCGCATGAAATTAGAATCAAACCGCCGCGTTGCGGCCTGCGCCGCAGGGTTTGCCCTGCCCCGGTATGCAGAACTCCCCACCGTAGGGCTTTATCTGGATCAGAGTGTACAGTTTGTCAACGGGTGTTTCCGCACATTTCAGGGGGTGGAGCTCACCGCTTCCATGGTGAGCAACTACGTTAAGAAAGGGATCATCAGCCACCCCATCAAAAAGAAGTATACCCGGGATCAGCTGGCCTGCCTGATCTACATCGTAGTTTCTAAAAATGTCCTGTCCATGGAAAACATCGACAGGTCTGTTCAAGATGCAGCGGGCGCATTATACCTCCGCGCAGGCGTATGATACCTTTTGCGATGAGCTGGAGAATTACCTGCCCTATGTGTTCGGCCTGACCAAGAGCTTCTCCGAGCTGGAGCCGGATGTTGATGATGCACGCAAGCTCCTGCGCAGCACCATCATCTCGGCTGTGAACAAGATCTATCTGGACTGCGTTTTCACCGACCTGCGGCAGGAGCAGGCCCTCTGGCCCGATATCCTGCCGGATCTGGCATAATAACAAAAAACGGCCCTCTCTGTCACGCTTTGCGAAGCATTGACGGAGAGGGCCTTTTTCTTAAAATGTAAGCGCGGGGCTGATCTCATTGCGGCGCTGGGCCTGCACGATGCAGTCCTTTTCCGGCACGACACCTGCCGCGCCCAGGGTGTTGAACATGGTCTGCAAAGCAAGTGCCGGGGTGTTATTCTCCTGCGAGAGATGGCAGAGGGCAAACTTCTTGCATCCCTCCTGGATCAGTTCCAGCAGCTTTGCCGAGCACTCATCGTTGGAGAGGTGGCCCCGGTTGGACTCGATGCGGGAGCGCAGGTAGTAGGGATACCGCCCACTGCGGAGCATGTGGAGGTCGTAGTTGCTTTCCAGCGCCACCAGGTCACAGCCGCTCAGGGCCTGATGCACCGGCGGGGTCAGGACTCCCAGGTCGGTGGCAATGGTCATGGTCTTGTTGTCCGGGGTGTGGATGCGGTAGCCCACGCATGGCACGTCGTGGCTGGTGGGGAACATCGTCACACCGAAATCTCCCACATCCTCTTCCCCGCCGGACAGGGTGCGCAGCGCACAGCTGGCGGGCACGATGCCGTTTGCATCCAGAAAATCCAACGTATCGTCTGCGCCGTATACCGGCAGCGGATTCTTTTTGAGGAAGGTGGCCAGCCCCTTGACGTGGTCAGAGTGCTCGTGGGTGACCAGAATGCCCGCACAATCGCTGATGTTCAGGCCCAGCTCCTTGAGCGCCGCCGAGGTGGTGCGCACGCCCTTTCCCATATCGATGATGATGTACTTTTCCCCCGTGCGCACCACGCTGCAGTTGCCGGAGGAACCAGAGTATAACGAGATGAATTCAGACATTTCAAACCTCAAGAAACGAACCTCTCCGTCATTGCTTCACAAAAGCTCCCTGTCAGGAAAACTTCTGCAAAACAGACTGAGAGGTTCTGAATGATCACATTGCCGATTCCAGTGCGGCAGGCATCCGATCCACCTTGCTGATCTCAGCGCCCAGGCCGCGCAGCTTTTCCACGATGTTCTCGTAGCCGCGCTCAATGTGGCCGATCTCCTCGATCTCGCTGGTGCCGTCTGCCATCAGGGCAGCCACCACCATGGCGGCACCGGCACGCAGGTCCAGCGCACGCAGCGGAGCCGGGCTGAGCTTTTCCACGCCCTCGAACACGGCCACCTGACCGTCCACCTGCACGCTGGCACCCATCTTGCGCAGCTCGTCCACATAGCGGAAGCGGTTGTCCCACACGCTCTCGGTGACGGTGCTGGTGCCCTTGGCCACGCTCAGCAGCACACCCATCAGGGCTGCATGTCGGTGGGAAAACCGGGATGCGGCATGGTGTTGATCTTCAGGGGCAGGATGTCGCCGGTACGGCGTACCCGCACGGCATCGTCGAACTCTTCCACCTCGGCACCGGCACGGCGCAGCTTGGCGGTAATGGGCTCCAGATGCTTGGGGGTCACGTTCTTGATCAGCACATCGCCGCCGGTGGCAGCGGCCGCCACCATGTAGCTGCCGGCCTCGATCTGGTCCGGGATGATGCTGTAGGTGCAGCCGTGCATCTTTTCCACACCGCGCACCTTGATCACATCGGTGCCGGCACCGCGCACGTCGGCACCGCACATGTTCAGGAAGTTGGCCAGGTCCACCACATGGGGCTCCTTGGCGCAGTTTTCCAGAATGGTCTGGCCCTGTGCCATCACAGCGGAGAGCATACCGTTCATGGTAGCGCCCACGCTGACCTTATCAAAGAAGATATGGGCACCGTTCAGTTCCTTGGCACGCACGGTGATCATGCCATAGTCCACGCTGTCCTCTGCGCCCAGCGCGCTGAACACCTTGAGGTGCTGGTCGATGGGGCGGGGGCCCAGATTGCAGCCGCCGGGCATGGCCACCTGTGCCTTGCCAAAGCGGGAGAGCAGTGCACCCAGGAAGTAGTAGCTGGCACGCATCTGGCGGGACAGATCGTCCGGGACATTGGTGCAGTTCAGGTGGGTGGTGTCGATCTCGTAGGTATTGCGGTTCAGCATCTTGATGCCGGCACCCAGGGTGCTCAGGATCTTCAGACTGACTGCCACATCACTGATGTCCGGCAGATTTTCGATCACACAGACATCTGCCGCCAGAATGGTGGCAGGCAGAATGCCCACAGCCGCATTTTTTGGCACCGGAAATGGTGACTTCGCCATGCAGGGGCTTGCCGCCCGTAATAACAAACTTTTCCAATTTTATAATCTCCTTGTCGCAGGCCCGCCAGCGGCAGGGCCACTCAGGGTTCTTACTTGATCTCTCCGCGCACCGCTGGGTACACACCCTCACGATACAACTATCTTATTATACACAACTTCGGGCAAAAAGCAAAGTCCCCTTTTCCCCTGCCCGATTATTTTCTGTTTTGCCCAGAATCTGCGGAAATATTCGATATTTTTGTTTCTTATTTCCAAAAATTTTACAATCAGCGTCCCTTACCAGACGCAATCCTCGCTGCAGGTCTCCTTGATCCAGCCCAGTTGATAGGCCTTGACCAGCTGTTTCAGGTCATGCACCCGCTCCCGCAGGATCTCGCCCTCGTCCGTCTCTTCCACCAGAATGCGGTGGTTCTCCGTTTCCAGAATGTTCTTCTGCGACACGATGTCGATGTTTTCGTTCACGGCCTTTTCGGCACTGACAAAGGGCTGATGGGTCCGCAGGGACATGGTGCGGCTGGAGTACACCAGTGTGTACCCTGCAATGCCGGTCTTTTCATGGTAGGCGCGGCAGAACCCGCCGTCAATAACGACCAGACGGCCCCCGCCCTTGATGGGGCTCTCACCGCTCTTCTCCCGCACCGGCACATGGCCGTTGACGATGTGGCTGGTGCCGGGCAGACCGAATTCCGCCAGGATGCGGCGGCAGGCGGCCTCTTCATTGTACCATGTATAATAGGGGTCCTTGACTTCCTCGTGGGTTGCGGGGTCGGCAATATACAGCCGCTCAAAGGTGGTCATGGCGCTGCGGCCGAACAACGGCGACAGCTTGCCGCACCACAGATACCACAAAAAGTCCTGACCGCTCCGCCGGGCAGCGCTGCCCTCGGGGGCAAAGTAGCCGCAGCGTGCCCGCTCGTCACAGTAGTCCATCAAGCCGCGGCCCGAGTAGTTGTGTCCCTCGAACCGCTCCACGGCAAAGCTGCCGTTTTTGGTCATGGGCACCACGCCGTGGTAGAGCAGGTTGCCGTTCTCGATGTGGTAAACGCTGCCCTTGGCATACAGAAATTCCACATGCTGCTGCAAGCGCTCACTCTGCCGGAAGGATTCCACCAGCTTGCGAAGCACCAGCCGCTCATCATCATTCAGGGCGGCGGGGTCTGCCGGGTCCACGGTGGGGAAGTTGGTGTCCCGCAGGGGGCTATGCCTGCCCGTTCAGGGTCACTGTTCCCTTTTTGCCAATCGATGTGCCGCAGGAAATCCCGACCCTGCATCTTGAAATCCGGGTTGCGGTCGATGACCTTGCACTCCATCTTGAGCATCAGAATGGTCACAGCCTTGTGCATCACGGCACAGCGGTGGAGCATTCCCTCGGTGTAAGGGCCGCGCGCCGCATCGGTGTGGGGCATCCAGAGGGTCAGATCGTCATTTCCGTAGAACTGCTCGGCCATCCGCTGCAGATGCCGCAGGTTGATGCCGTAGCAGTCCTCAAGCATGGCATGGTTGTGGTAGGCCAGTGTCGTTTTGAGCACAGTACAGACGCAGATGGGACTTCCGGCGGCGGCACCCATCCAGACCACGTCATGGTTGCCCCACTGGATATCCACATGGTGGTGGCGCATGAGCCGGTCCAGAATGATGTCAGGCCGGGGGCCGCGGTCAAACAGGTCCCCCGACGATGTGCAGCTTGTCCACAGCCAGCCGCTTGATGAGCTCACACAGCCGGACAATGAACCGGTCGGCGCGGCCATTTTCGATGATGCTGCCCACGATCTGCCCGTAATAAAGGTCCTTGTCGTGGTCCTCAAAGTGGGCATGGAGCAGCTCATCCAGAATATACCCGCAGCTGGACGGCAGGCAGGAGCGCACATGCTGCCGGGTATGCTTGGAGGACACCAACCGGCAGATATCAATGAGCTGAAGCAGGGTCTCTGTGTACCAGTGGTCAAGCGCTTCCTCATCCGCGCACTCGGCTTTGAGCTGGGGCAGCTTCTCGTTGGGGTAATAGATGAGCGTTGCCAGCTCTGCACGGGTCTGTTCCGGCACACTGTCCCCCAGCACGATATCCACCTTTTCCCGGATGACACCCGAAGCCGAGTTCAAGATGTGGACAAAAGCCTCGTTTTCACCGTGCAGGTCGCTCATAAAATGTTCGGTGCCCTTGGGCAGCTTGAGCAGAGCCTGTGTGCTGATGATCTCGCTGGCCGCCGCAGCCTGCGAAGGGTAATCCCGCGAGAGCAGGGTCAGATATTTGAGGTTATCGCGGATCTCATCGTTCTCGGTGCGCATGAGGGTTCCTCCCGAAAGCAGTTATTCTCTTTTTATAGTATAGCACGACCCGTGTAAAATGTGGTATACTGGGGGCCAACAAACTTTACACAAAGGACTTTGGATATTATGCCGAAAACCGATCTTGTCTCTCCGCCCTCCCACTGCGCCCTGTGCCCCCAGCCGCTGCGGGGTGGACCGGGCCGCCGGAGCCGTGGGCTTCTGCGGCGCGGGCCGCACCCTGAAAGCCGCCCGCGCTGCCCTGCATTTCTGGGCAGGAACCCTGCATCAGCGGCACCCGTGGCAGCGGCACCGTGTTCTTTTCCGGCTGCACCCTCAAGTGCTGCTTCTGCCAGAACTATCCCATCAGCGCCGAAGGGTCTGGGCCAAGGAGATCAGCGTGGAGCATCTGGCCGAAATCTTTCTCAGCCTGCAGGCACAGGGAGCCCACAACATCAATCTGGTCACGCCGGGCCAGTGGCGGCCCTGGATCACTGCCGCATTGGACCTTGCCCGGGCACAGGGCCTGCATCTGCCCATTGTGTGCAACACCGGCGGCTATGAGACCGTGGAGAATGTGGAGGCCTGGCGCGGGTACATCGACATCTGGCTGGCCGATCTGAAATACGTCTCCCCCCGG
>ENA-OQES01000595-OQES01000595.1-human-gut-metagenome-genome-assembly--contig:-NODE-595-length-14849-cov-1.875153_pt1 | contig 14849 bp, 29 predicted proteins | sample MGYA00242798_ERZ504641 | MGnify/ENA primary metagenome ERZ504641 (study PRJEB26092, sample SAMD00036327) | human gut metagenome | host: Homo sapiens | study: EMG produced TPA metagenomics assembly of... | reverse complement strand
GTTGCTGATGGCAAATCGTACATTGCCCGACTAGCGACCATTGATACAAACATAAAAGCAGATGCATTTGTCTGCCAGCTGTCTACAAATGATGCCTCGCACAACAAGCCGCTTGGAATAATTTCTGATTCATATGCAAAGGAAAATTTTGATACTAAAACCATAGCAGGTGCTATTGAATTTATTATTGCATATGCAAAGCAGACCTGGCATTGCCCTGTAATTTTTTGACACTGGAACTAAGTACGACAGTGATCTCTACAAAAAAAGTGGTTGAACTGCTGCTTTCAATACAAAAAAATTGGCAGATTGACGTGATTGAATTTATGGAATGATATAGAAATGAATCAAGTTTCACCAGAAAACTACAAACGTTACATGTCTGACTCAATTCACCCATTAAGAGATGGTTATCGCGAATGGTGGCTTCCAAAATTTTGGAGGAAGGTATCACGCTTGCTTTGACTAAAAAGGCATACAATTGACATCTCAAGTTTTGTTGAGAAAGCTAAGACTCTTGGCGTTCTTGGTGTAAAAGGTTACTCAGCATAATGAGTTAAAAGCAGAGTGGTTAAGTGAAGGTGAATGCCGCAGAAATATTTATTCGGCAACAAAAAGTTTTACGTCTTGTGCGATGGGATTTGCCGTACAGGAAGGACTAATTTCACTTGATGAAAAGCTTACCGATGCATTCGCAGGCGATATTCCAGAAAATCCAGATGAGAATCTGAAAAAATGCGACAGTCCGTGATCTTTTGACGATGTGTCTTGGACAGGAATCTGGTCATTTGATGGGAGAACAGAGGCCGCTCTATAAGGAAGATGATTGGGTTAAGATGGTTCTTTCTATTCCATTTGTCTATGAGCCTGGAACACATTTTGTCTACAATAATGTAGGTCCATATCTGGCAGGCATCCTTGTTCAGAGACGCTCCGGAACAGATCTTGTATCTTATCTTATGCCGCGACTTTTTAAACATCTTGAAATTAAGCGGCCAACCTGGGAAATTGATCCTCTTGGCAATACATTTGGTGCGGGCGGACTGTTCCTTACTCTTTCTGAGCTTCACAAATTTGGTCTATTCTATTTGAATAAAGGAAAATGGAATGGAAAACAGCTGTTAAATGCTGCATGGATTGAGGAAAGCACAAAGCCATCAGACACAGAACAGTATGGTTATCTGTTCTGGCGTGGAAAATATAATTCCTACCGTGCCGATGGCAAATATTCTCAGCTTTCCATTGTACTGCCTGACGCAAATGCCGTTGTATCACTTGTCGCAGAATGCCGCAAAGGAGAAGAACTGACGCAGGCAATAAATGACCTTATCTGCGCACAGTTATAATTCTGTTACTTGTGATACGGCTCATTTTTCTGAATGCGAAAACAGCGATATATCTGCTCAAGTAAAATCACACGCATCATTTGATGTGGAAATGTCAGTGCCGAGAAACTTAGCTTCTCATCGGCGCGTGCAAGTACCTTTTTACTAAGACCAAGGGAGCCTCCAATCACAAAAAACAAGATGTGACCGCCCTGCCACTGTAAGTTTTTCTAAATGCTTTGATAATGCAACTGAATCATACTGCTTTCCATCAATAGCTAACGCGATCACATATCCATCCTTCGGACAGCGGGCAAGCAGACGATCTCCTTCTTTATCTTTGATTTGCTCACAGAGAAGATCGCTTGCCTGATCCGGAGTTTTTTCCATCCTCGACCTCAACAAGCTCAAGCTTCGTATACAGTCCGAGTCGCTTTGAATATTCCGCAATAGCCTGCTTCCAGTAGCTTTCCTTTAATTTTCCAACCGTTAATATCGTAATTTTCAACTTCTGTACCTTTCTTTCTGTCATGTTTTAATTGATGACCATGTTTTTGATTTGGTCTACATTCTGCTGTACTCTGCTTCATAGCATTCTTTCTGTGTCACAACAAAATCAAGTCGTCTGTCATGTGCTTCGCTTGGAATTGCATCGAAAAGCTGTTCCTCAAATGCATAGCCAACTGTAACTGCTTCCTTATACATTTGCAGGTAGCGGTCATAGTAACCGCCGCCGTAACCCATACGCAGCCCATCTCGTGTGAATGCACATCCTGGTATAAGAATCAAGCTATTCTCGTCTGCCCGAACTACCTGGCAGTCTTTTTTTGGGCTCTAAAATGCCATATGTCCCTTTTACACAATCATCTAATGACATAATACGGCAAAAGCACCATCTTGCCGCTTCCCTGCTCTCCATCCAAAAGGGACTACCCTTGGAACAGCAACACATTTTTGTTCAGCAAGTGCATGCTCAATGACAGGCATTGTATCTGCCTCGCTGCGATATGTCATATAGGCAAAGATCATGCTGGCATTTTTGTAAGCTTTCGTATCAAATAAATTTTTCGCAATCTGCGCGGATTTTTGCCTGTCTATTCGTAATCTTTGCACGCCTTTTTCAACGCTGATTTGCGAAATAAGCGTTTCTCTTCTTCTATCATCATATGAAGCTCCCTTTTCACGGGCAAAAAGCGCGCTGCAATCCACTCTGCTGCACGAATGCCATCCATCGCTGCTGATGTGATGCCGCCTGCATAGCCTGCTCCTTCACCGCACGGATATAGTCCACGCACATTGCTCTCTCCATTTTCATCACGTACCATACGAAGCGGTGATGAGGTACGACTCTCCACACCAAGCAAAATGCGCATCCTCTCTTGCAAAGCCATGAATTTTGCGGTCAAATGCTGGAATAGCTTCGCAAAGTGCCTCAGTAAGCTGCTTTGGGAATGCACCTGATTTAAATCGGCAAATGCATATGCACCCTTTGTGCATGGCTTGACTTCTCCGAGGCCAGTTGAGATACGTCCTTCTTTTAAATCACAAAACAGCTGAAGCGGAATTTTGCTGTTTCCTGCGCGGTATGCTGCCTGCTCAAGTCTTCGCTGGAAGGCTACTCCGCCCATATAAGACGCATCAGGAAAATCCTGCGGTGTAACAGTGACAATAAGTGCTGAATTTGCATTCTTACTGTCACGCGCATGGTAGCTCATTCCGTTTACGGCAAGACCGCCCTTCTCACTTGATGCATTGACCACAAAGCCTCCTGGACACATGCAAAAAACTGTACACACCACGACCGTTTTCTGCCTGATGCGTCAGCTTATAGCTGGCTGCGCCAAGTGACGAAACATGTGCAGCTCCATATTGTGAGAAATTGATCATCTCCTGCGGATGCTCAATACGCACACCGACAGCAAATGATTTAGGTTCCATATGAATATGCTTTCCAAGCATGGCAAATGTATCGCGCGCACTATGTCCTGTTGCAAGAACAAGAGTCTCACATGCAATATACTCGGTCTGATTGACCCATATTCCAGCTAGTGCGCCATCTCTTACATCAAGATCTGTCATACAGCTGTCAAAACGTACTTCTCCGCCATACTCTAGGATGCTCTTTCTCATACTTACAATTACATTCTTTAACACATCAGTTCCAATGTGAGGCTTTTGCTGATATAAAATTTCTTCCGGTGCACCATGCCCAACAAAAATTTCTAACACCTTGCGATTTCTCATAAGCTTATCTTTGACAAGTGTGTTTAACTTTCCATCTGAGAATGTACCTGCGCCACCTTCTCCAAATGAAACATTTGTCTTCTCATCAAGCTCTCCTGTTTCCCAGAAATGCTCAACTTTTTTAGAACGATTATCTACATCAGAGCCCCGCTCCAAAAGAATAGGACGATATCCGTGCTGCGCGAGCAGATAGCCACAGAAAAGTCCTGCCGGTCCTGTTCCTATTATTACAGGGCGATGTTTTTGCTGCAGTACTCCTTCCTTTGGAAATGTATAGGTCTGCCCAGAGGCAATCACAATTGACGGATTATGCAACTTTTTTACAATTGTCCGTTCATTGTCCACCTCTGCCTCGATAAGATAGACAAAGAAAAGTTCTGGCTTTTTTCTTGCATCAATAGACTGGCGCAGAATCTTCCAGCTCTTTAAATGACTGCGTGATATTTTAAGCTGCTTACATAATTTTTTTCTTCCAGCTCTTCTTTGCTGTGACCGCATGGAAGTTTTAATGAATTGATCTGTATCATCTATTTTTCCTCTGTTTTCCAATTTTATTTGCCGCTGCTTTTCCGGCAAGTGTGCCTGTTGCCCATGCCCAGTGCAAATTATAACCGCCGCAGATTCCATCCACATCAAGAACCTCTCCTGTCAAATATAACCCCCGGCACATTTACACATTCCATTGTTGACGGATCAATTTCTCTAAGGTCAACGCCGCCGGCACATACCTGTGACTGACTTACTGGGTTAGTTTTCGTAATTGTAATGCGATATTCTTTTGCAAGCGCTGCCAGGTTATCGCAGTCTACCAGCCTCATTGGTCTGTCAATTGCAATTCTTGCCTTTTTGCAAAGTGCATGTACAAGCTTTGAGTTCCATAATCCACAAAGTTGTCCCCTGTGCACTTCGCTCTGTAAAGCCTGCACGCACACGAAGCTCCTCTAACAGCTCATTTCTTGTCATGGATGGCATAAAATCAATAACCGCTTCTGTCTTTTTCTTTTTTCAAACAATGAATATGATGCATAGCGGCTAACCTGAAAGACCGGGATTCCTGAAATGCCATAATCTGTCAGTTGTACTTCTCCCTTATCCTTACTCATACACTTTCCATCAGAAATAAGTGACACAGCTGCCTGCACGCGCACACCGCTCCAAATCTTCCCAATCGGATCTTTTCCTGAACAAGTGCCGTGAGCGCCGGAACTGTTGGCTGTACTTTTAAGCCAAGTGTGCGGCAAAAACCTTGGGGATCGACAAGCTTTCCTTCCTTCATTCCGGCAAGACTTCCTGCCGCAATTATCAATACACGGCTCTCAAAATGCTCTCCCTGTGACGTAACGGCTATAAATTCGTTATTTTATTTTTACCTGCGTAACAGATGAATCTGTATGTATCACAATACCAAGCCGCTTTGCTTCCATCAAAAGACATTCTGCAACTGATGCTGCCTGTCCAGATGATGGATAATAATAGCCATCGCGTTCACTTGGCCAAATGCCAAGCTCCTTCAAATAGGTAATCGCAGCAGACGGCGGATACTGTGAAAGCACCTCTTCTGCCTGACTGATAAAGGCACTTCTATAACAGGAAAAGTGCCATTTTTTCATTTGTATAATTACATTTTCCATTTCCTGTCGCCAAGATTTTTTTTTGCTGGGCGAATCCTGTGCCTTCAAGAATATGCACCTTTGCATCCGCCGCGGCGCATATATCGCAGCCGTCAATCCTGACGCGCCCGCTCCAATGACAAGCACCTGTGTTTTCATTAAAGTTTTCCTTTCCATGTACAAATGTATTTTGACTAGTTACATATTTCCTAATCCTAAGTGTACACCAGTCCATCTCAATAAGCTCACACCTAATACATCCTCGTATATCATCTTTTTCTTCCATTTGAGACGGATCTGATAAAAAACGACGAAGTTCCTCTTCATTCATCCCTGCCAAACGTATATCCCAATATGGTTCTACAAAAAGCAGCTGCCCTGTATCGACACTGTACTCTTCCAGAAAAATATCCATCTGTGCATTCACGCGCACCTCAACTCTCTGATTTTGGAGGCAAACGTATTAAAATTTCTTTTTGTTCTTTCTCTGCCAACATATTTTTGCTGCATGCCTTGTTATAAAAAAATGCTTGTCTGCTCAATCATTAGAAAGAATGCCGCAACAGAAAGAAAACGAATTGCATACTTCACACAAATACTCCTTTTGCCAAGTTTTATTTTTATGTAAAGTATGGATTCGTTTTCATTCATTTATTCCTATAAACTTACATCAGCCTGCATTTTTTTAGCAATGCGAATCAACATGCTTCCCTTTGGCAGATCTCTCATGACGCTCTCGGTAAGAAGCTTACATTTAACTGCAACTGCAAAATACACAATGACTGCTACTACTACAGATATCAGCATCGGAATTGCTTTTCCTAAAAACCTGATGCAGCAGCTGATAACATCCAAAGCAGGCAATGCCCATAATTCCAGAGGCAGCTGCCGGCTTTACAAATAATGTAATCACATCTGGACGATATTCCAAAATCTTGCCGATAGAATAGAAATTCAGGATTGTAATCGCAAGAGCATAAATCACATAGCTGATAATAACGCCGTAAATACCCATGTTAAATCCAAGGCAAAGAATTAATAATACCACAACATGAACTGCCATCGCAATCAGAGAGTGGCAAACTGGAAGATTCATTCTGTCAATTCCCTGAAGAATCGAGTTTGTGATAGTAGAAAATGAGAATGTGATAACGGCTGGGCAGACAACCTGAAGATAAGTGCTTGCTGCGCTTGTGTCACCAGAAAATAATGTTTTTTATAATCGGATTTGCTAGTACAAGCAAATCCAACGGCAGACGGAAATGCCAGTATCGAAATAAACCTAAGAATTGCATGAACTTTTGACTTTGCAGTCTGCTCATCTCCAAGAGCATATGCAGCTGTCAGTGTTGGAACAAGCGATACTGCCATTGCTGAGGAGATAGATACCGGAATATGAACTAAAAGCAGAGCCTTTGCATTATAGGCTCCCCACATGCTGTCCTTTACATCCTCCATGCCCTTTGAAGCCATAATGTTGTTAAACAAACTTCCATCTACCAGCTCAATCAAGTTATAAAGTGCAGTGCTTAAGATAACTGGAAGTGCAATAGAAATGCTAAGACGAAAAAGTATCGCCATACTCCTGCTGTGTTCCTGTCTTATCACGGCTAATATTAACTGCAAGAATTTTTCTGTATGCCACAACAAATAAACAAAGATCAAGCCTGCCAGTGCACCGGCACCAGTTCCTATTGCACCGCCTGCTGCACCCCATGCGTAGCCTAAATCAGTCGTACCGCCTGCTGCATCCATTCCGTGACCAAAATCAAACAGAAAATATGCAAACACAACTGACATGATCGCATTGATCAATCCCTCTACAATCTGTGAAACTGCTGTTGGAAGTGTATTTTGAAGGCCCTGGAAGAAACCACGAAATACACCAAGAAGCGCCATAATCAAAATAGTCGGTGCCATAAAACGAAGCGCAATAGCCGCCAGCTCACTGTGGAAAAACTACCCTTGTAAAAAACCTGCGCACCAATTAATACAATCAAACCAAATGTCGTACCAATACCGATTGCAAATGCAATTGCACATATAAATACTCTCTTTACGTTGCGCCACTGACCCAATTGTGCCTTTGCAGAAACCATCTTTGACACGGCAAGCGGAAGACTGTATGAGGACAGCAGCAGCAAAATTGTGTAAACGCTGTACGCATACGAATAAAATCCGTTTCCCTTGTCTCCAATAATCGCCGTCATAGGAATACGATAAATCATTCCCATTACACGCACCAATATTGACGCAATCGCCAGAATACTTCCCTGTGCGATAAAATCATTTTTCTTTTTTGCCATTACAAATCTCCCTTCCTGCCGCCAATCTTTCTTTTTGGCTTATCTGAGAATTGATAATCCGTTCAATATTTCTCTTTGGCGAGCCTCCATCTGCTCGCGTTCTTCTTCTTCCATATGGTCATAGCCAAACAGATGAAGCATACTATGTGCCACTAAAAACGCCCAGTTCGCGCTCTAATGAATGACCATAGCTTTCAGCCTGCTCATATACCTTGTCCACTGATATAATAATATCACCAAGCACAAGCTCTCCCGTTTCGAAATTAAAACTAATCCTCTGACGCATCTTCCAGCGGATCAAAATTCGCCGGCTTATCATAATCGACCATCGGAAACGATAAGACATCTGTTGGGCGGTCAATTCCGCGGTATTCCTTATTGATCTTATGAATTTCCTCATTATTTGTCAATAGTACATTGACCTCTGCCTCATACGGGCACTTCTCATAATCCATGCAGCCCATAACAACACGTTCAATTAACGCCTTGTAGTCAAATGGCAGCTCCTTTGAAGCTTCATTCTCAATTGTAATTGTCATACTCTCTCCATCAGCCTCTTGGCTTTCTTGTTTTTTCTTCATGCTCTTTTGCACGCATTTTGCTGTTTTGCTTATTTTCATAATCTTCATAAGCTTTTACGATTTTCTGAACAAGCGGATGGCGAACAACATCGCGGTTATCAAGATAGACAAATCCGATATCATCCACATTCTTTAAAACCTTAATTGCCACATCAAGACCAGACGGTGTACCTGCCGGAAGGTCTTTTTGCGTCATATCTCCTGTGATAATGACTTTTGATCCAAAACCAATACGTGTCAAAAATTATCTTCATCTGAGCAGGTGTCGTATTCTGTGCCTCATCCAGTATAATATAGGAGTTATCTAGTGTACGTCCTCTCATGTAAGCAAGCGGTGCTACTTCTATAAGGCCCTTCTCCTGATTGTTATAAAGCTTCTGCACCATAATCTGATACAATGCGTCATATAATGGACGCAGGTAAGGATCTATTTTACTCTGCAGATCACCAGGCAAAAATCCTAGCTTCTCACCAGCCTCAATTGCTGGACGTGTCAGAATAATGCGGCTGACCTCCTGCTTTTTAAACGCATCAATTGCCATCGCCATTGCCAGGTATGTTTTTCCAGTTCCTGCCGGGCCAACGCCAAATACGATCATTTTGTTTCGTATTTCGTCAACGTACTTCTTTTGTCCAACGGTCTTTGGCTTCACTGGCTTTCCAGTGATCGTGCGGCAGATGATTTCCTTGTCAATCTCAAGTACATCACTGCTTTTCTCGGAAAAAGACATTGAAATCGTATAATCAACATTCTGCTCAGTCACAGTGTTTCCTCTTCGTGACAATTCAAGCAGCGTATCCACAACGCTTCGCGCCTTACCAACTGCCTCTTCTGTTCCTGAAAGACGAATCGTTTCACCCCGGTTTACAAACGTTACACCAAAGGCACGTTCAATCCTTTTTATATTACAGTCGAAACTGTCCAAATACATTCAGCTGATGGGCAGCCGGTATTTCCATAACTGCTTGCGCAACACTCATACATTAACCTCACTTGTTACTCTTGATTTTTGCAGTTCCTGCACTTGCGATTCCAGAGCACATTTCTCTGATGCATTTGCTTCAAGCAAAAAACTGCACATTCATTCGGTAGTCTTTCGGACCACTTTCTATTGTAACATTATTTTCAATTATTTCCACCCCTAAGTTTTCCAATTGAATAATAAATTCAAGATATTTTTGATCTGCCTGCATTTTTAAGGCTCTCATCATCATAGCAAACCGTTGCGTTTTCGTACTTCATAAGACAATATTCTTCATTATAAAAGGGCAAGTAGAAATGTTCAAAAAGCTTCCATTGATGCTGCTCAATATACAATTCTTCCTGATCTGACGCCATAAGACTTTGCGGCAGACAAAAACGATGACCGAACAAACAATCCCGAATGCACCTGCTTTGATGTATAATGTCTTACAGTCTGACTTCGGGGTATTGTAATTTCAATACTCTCCTCGTATTTAATCCACACATCAGCTGAGGCATTTGTCTTCTCATATCCAACAATTTCCTGTGAATCATTGTAAATAGGAAGCAGTCCAGACACCAAAAGATCTCCTTTTTCGACTTGATCTCCCTTTTTGACAAGCGGCGTTTCCCCGCCTTGTGATCATCCTCGCAATAATTCCACTTTTTGATGCCTTAAGACTGCATGGTGTTTGCTCCTTTTCTTTTGCTGAAGCAGTATTATTTTCTTCTATCTCTACAACAAGTCTTGTGCCTTCTAAACGAGCCGATACCCATGTAATATCATCAAACTCATTGCGAAGCCGCTTTTCCAGTCTGTCACAAGCCACACTTGAAATCTTCATACCTGGTTTGTAGCCCTCATTTTTGACAAACTGCAAAAGATAGCTGTCTGTGTAGCGCATATTCCCTGCAAAATCAATATCCCATACAAACAAGGACATAACATATAAAGCGGCAAATGCCAGTATGCCACAGCAAATTCCCACACGATTTTTTCTTGTTTTCTTCCATAAAAAATAAGGGCCTCGCTTTTCAAGAATACGGATAGAAACATCCGCCTTTGTACGCAGACAGCACAGTTTCAAGAAATCTTTCGCCTTCACATCTGCCTCTATACCTGATGATTTTACTGCGTACCTGATACAAAACTAAACCATGAAACGATACTATATTTAAAAAAGCGTTCTGTCTCTGATCCGCTTACGCTGATCAAAACATGATTTGACCATCCATTTTTCAACTTCTCACCGCCATTTCAGCCCTGCTTTCAAATGCTCATTCCTCGTAGCAGATTGATGTAATGCACCCTGTCACTTTAACCTCCTCTGATGCAAAGTAGGCCATTGCCAGGCAGCGCCCCGTTATTCTAATTCGATGTCTTCCTGTCTGGATACAGATCTCATTTTCCTGGCATGAAATAAGCTTTTTAAAATTTCTCACCTGCATTTCACTATTTCCTGACAACTGCGTCAGCTCTGCCCCCATACTACATCTTTAGGCAAATGAAGGCAATCCACCACGTGCTCCGCTCTTTGCTTTTTTTCACATCACGTCTTATCTGATACTTTTTCTGCTTTCGCATTCTTTTTTTCATGTTTCGTTTCATGGCAATGACCTGTTTATTTGTTCTTACGCCAATCTATGCACCACACACATAATTTATGCCAGACTTGAACGGACAATATTTCCGAACCAAGCCTGGCATATTTATTATTTTAACTTACAGTTCTCTTATATAATCTGCTAACCAGAAAATCACTTCACCAATACGGTAAAGCTCACTCTCACGGCTGAATTTTGTGCCACTGTCTGCGATACTCATAGTACCAGATCTCAAAAGCCTCAGCAAGTGCATTTTTTATCTACACACTGATTTTGCTGTCCATCATGCACGTTCTTAAACACACCAAACATGGTATTGATTAAAATCTGGCCTTCTGCCATATGAAGAATTGGAGCAATATACCTGCGCTTTTTCTTCCTCAACTCCAACAAGAAGTGCAGATACCTTCGCCATGTCATTTCTAATTGCTTCGTTGCAAAATTCAATCTGCTTCTGTGAACTTTTCGGTCTGTTCGTCATATTTCTCCCAAAAAGCAGTTACTTCTCTTTCTGCGACCTGATAACGGCAAATTTTCCAGAATACGTACAAACTCTCCCCAATTCACAACTGCCTGATTGCTCATATGACTTATCACTTCAACAAGTGACGCAGAACGATCACCATATTCAATTACTGATATATCAGCATTTATCGCTGACTTTTCCGGAATATCGCTGTTCCAGCTAAATGCAGCTCCATAAACGATACCTACCATAGAAAGTTCTGGATGCTGGAAATGACCAAAATCATCCCCAGTCAGTATTTAAAAGGCCTTCACCATCATACTTATGCGCAAATGCTGCCATCTGCTTGATATTTTCATAAGCATTATCTAACTGGTGAATTGCCTGATTCCATCCCTGAACACCTGGACACAGATATTGATGCGCACCATTCTCCCAAAGCTTTTTCACATTGATTTCTCGTGGTGTCGGACTATAATCCCAAGTCATGCAGATTACATCCTCTGGCAGTTCTTTAATAGCTTCAGGATGTGCAGCAATGATATCTCCCCAGAACATCGGACGTTTTCCAAGTGCCTTCACATGCTCACATACGCGGTTAACCCACTGAACATACATTACATGAGAGCCAATTTCATCTGCTCTTTCTTTTCCTCTTCCTCTTCCAAGGTCAAAGGTTTCATCGCAGTTGATATTAAAAAAGGTTAGAACGAAACAATGGACTATACTCATCAATTAAACGGCATACTAACTCATATGCTCTGTCATCTGTGCTGTTTAATGTATGATGGCACATGCGCTCATAAAATGAAAATGCTGTACCCTCTGCTTCTTCCACTTCTGAAAGCTCATGGAATGTTTTTGTACGAAGTACCTTATACAGATGACCAAATGTAGCAACAGAAGGAACAAGTTCAATATTTCTCTCTGCACAATATGCATCAAATTCAAGAATATCCTGCGCTGTAAGCGGTGTATCGTCTCTCCAAACCTCACTCAAACCATCAAATAAAAAGGTGTGCTCAATATAAAGATGCAGCTGATTAATCTTATAAAGACTACAGCGATCTGCCAGTTCCTTTAAATAGGCCATCTTTGGAATACGGCCTCTTGTTACATCCATAAACCAGCCACGCACGGAAAGTTCCGGATAATCCTCGATATACAAACATGGCAAAGAACTTCCATACTGAATAATAAGCTGGCGAAGCGTCTGAACACCATTAAAAGACCTTCTTTTTCTGCTGCGCATACAGTTACACCTCTGGTGTGATTTCCAGACGATATGCTTCTTTTCCTTTTATTTTCTCTTGTAATTCCTGCTTCCTCACTCATGCAAAGCACAATGCCCTTATGCGCACCTGATGCACGTCTGTCAATCAACAGTTCAATACCTGATGAATTTTTTAAGCTGCTCTGCAAGCTGTGATGCATTAAAAAATACTTCTGATGGGCAGCTGCTGTCCATTGTAATTCTGCAATGGTAATCAAGAAGCAGTCTTCCCTCTCTTTCTTCGATATGCTGCGGTCTAGGCAGTATACGTATCATTTCTTCTTCCTCCTTTTGCGTCCCTTACTATTATAATTAGCGACTGGTTACAGTGAATTTGTCTTCATCCATGTCATCAGTTCATCAATTGTTGTAAAAGCAAGTCCTGTTACTGTATCAGCACAGCCATAATAGATTGCAATTCTGCCTGTTGCAGAATCAGTAAGTGTTGCACATGGGAATACAACATTTGGAACATCGCCTCTAAGCTCATAATCAGTTGCCGGTCCTAAAATATAATACTTGCTGCGATATTTTACCTTCCATGGCTGCTCAAGATCAAGAAGTGCACAGCCCATACGATATACAAAGCCGCTGCATGTTCTAAGAACGCCATGATAAATCAAAAGCCATCCTTCATCTGTCTCAATCGGAACTGGTCCTGGTCCGATCTTTACAGACTGCCATGCTGAAGCATCTCCTCCATATGTTCCCATCACGAAACGATGGCGGCCCCAATATTCAAGATCCGGGCTCTGACTATAGAAGATATCACCAAATGGTGTATGTCCTGTATCACTCGGACGAGACAGCATTGCAAATTTTCCATCAATCTTTCTTGGGAAGAGAACGCCATTGCGGTTGTATGGTAAAAATGCATTTTCAAGCTGTACGAAGGTCTTAAAATCAAATGTATATGCAACACCGATTGTCGGACCATGATAACCATTACACCAGGTAATATAGTAACGATCTTCAATAAAGCACACTCTTGGATCATAGCGATACTCTCTATTTAAAATCTCTGGATCAGCTCCCTCAAAACGAATCGGATCATGATTGATCTCCCAGTGAATAGCATCTTTACTAAAGCCTGCATAGATATCCATGCTCACTCCAAGGCTGTCGCAGCGGAATACACCTGCAAATCCATCCTCAAACGGTACTACTGCACTGTTCAAAAATACTATTAGATGTCGGAATTGCATATCTATCAATAATCGGGTTTTCTGTGTAACGCCATACTGGGCGCGGGTAATCCTGTGGCTTTTTCCTGCCACGGTATATTTGCTAATTCCTTTTCCTATAAATCTTTTGGCCCAGTTTTTTTCTTTCCCATTTTCCCAAATCTTACTTAATTTTTTTATAATACTTTTCTTAGAAACGAACACGGTAGGTCTGAATCTCATATGGTTTAACTGTAATTTCAAATCCCTCACCATCTGTTTCTATTGTTTGTTTTATTTCTTCGAGACAATTGCAGCTTTCTACTGAGGAGATCTTTTCTCCAAAGAAGATATGTGCCTTTGTCTTTGCATTTTCAGACTCATACAAACGCACAATAATGCCATCATCATCCTCTGCCATCTTTACTGTTTCAATGATAACATTTGACTTGTCCACCCATACAAAGCTATTCTGACATCCTGCATGTCCGCCTTCTTCACTAAGAAGCGGCTGATTCAGTTTCATAGCCTCCTGTACTGTATTAGCCTGTCTCCAGCCTTCTGCATGAGGATATAATGCATAAGTAATGTATGCTCTTCCTGACTGCCGTTGGATTTGGCTCAATTCCTGACTTAATCAATGTCAGCGTCATAACGCCATCAAGTGCTGAATGACCATACTTGCAGTCATTTAACAAGCTGACACCATAATGTCCCTCTGACATATCCATCCACTTCTGTCCGCAGCTTTCAAAACGAGCTTCATCCCAGCTAGTGTTGCGATGAATCTTTCTTGTCAAATTTCCAAACTGAATATCAAATGCAGCTTCATCTGTATGAATATCAACCGGGAAGTGAACTTTAAGCAGATGCTGATGCTCCTTCCAGTCTACATAAGTATCAAAACGAATTACTGCGCTGTCTGCATAAAATGTAACCTTCTGGCGAATTACTGATTTACTGATTCTTCTTTCAAGCACAGCGCAGACACAAACATCTCCAATGTCTGTCCACTCAAAGCTTGTAAGATCGGAAGCTTCCCATCCCCTTTTCCGTATAGTACATATCAATATCCCAATTGTCAAAGTTCATTGGTTTATCCTCGTACATAACCATACGATTGCCCTTCTGGCCTTCGTTTCAATACTTCACGCTCATTCTTCTTATCATACAAACGAGCAAGCATTCCATTCTCATCAAACACAACTGTGTAAAACGGTGTCTCAAGCATTTTTTGTTTCCTGCTGTATTCTCAATTGAATACCACAATTTTGATATATCATTTTTCAATTTTCGCCTTTTTTGTAAACAC
>ENA-OQES01000594-OQES01000594.1-human-gut-metagenome-genome-assembly--contig:-NODE-594-length-14895-cov-2.650460_pt1 | contig 14895 bp, 23 predicted proteins | sample MGYA00242798_ERZ504641 | MGnify/ENA primary metagenome ERZ504641 (study PRJEB26092, sample SAMD00036327) | human gut metagenome | host: Homo sapiens | study: EMG produced TPA metagenomics assembly of... | reverse complement strand
AATCATTAAATCGCTAATTGTCGTGCACCTCCATCATAAAATAAAACTAAGTGAATAGTTCGAGACTATCCACTTGCATATCTGTATCATCAGATCTATAATCAAATCTGTATTATACTCAATATCAAACCATTAGTCACCTGATTGTGCTAAGGTGAGAGTGGATACTCTACTTTCTTTTTTGCCTTACGCAACATATAATTTACCATATGTATCTGTATCTGTCAATATCTTTTTCAAGTTTTTATTATCAAGTTTTTTATTATCTCAGTTTTTATATGCTGCATTCTGAAATTTTATTATCTGTGCACTCCCATGCAGACTACCGCAACCATTCCCGGCCCCGTATGACCGCCGATCACAGTGCCGATATCATTCATCATGATATTCGTTACTCCCATTTTCTTACGCACCAGCTCCGCTACATACTCTGCATCCTTCGGACAATTGCCGTGCGGAATCATCACCATGTCCGGCATCTTTCCTTCGCATGCATCGATTGCCATATCCACGATCTTATTCATTGCTTTCTTTCTGCCACGTTCTTTCTTGATGATCTGAAGTTTTCCTTCATTATCCAGATAAATGATCGGCTTGATCTGCACCATCGTTCCAAGAACTGCTGCCGTCTTCGAGATACGTCCGCCTTTCTGTAAATGATTCAGATCTTCTACCATAAAGAAATGGCAGATTTTTAATTTATTCTCTTCCACCCACTGTGCAACTTCTTCCAGACTCTTTCCTTCTTTCTGAAGTTCCAGTGCTTTATAATCAATCAGTCCTTCTCCCAGACTTGCACAGAGCGTATCGATCACAACGATCTTTCTTTCCGGATATTTTTCCTGCAGTTCCTCTGCTGCTATACACATGCTGTTATATGTACCGCTAAGTCCTGATGAAAAACTAAGATGCAAGATATCTTTTCCTTCTTTCAGGATTGGTTCCAGCATATCGATTGCTGCCTGCGGACTTGGCTGTGATGTCACTGCCATCTCCCCTGCCCTTAACATGCCGTAGAATTCATCTGCGGACAGATCATACATATCACGGTAAGTATTCCCGCCGATCGTACAGTTCAGAGGAACTACCGGGATTTTTCTTTCCCACACCCACTCTTTTGGCAGATCGGATGTACTGTTGATGGTTATTACATATTCACTCATATTGAAAACCTCCTCATCCTCAAGTCTCTTTCATCTTACCACTGTCTTACATATTACGCAAAACGTTTTTTCATCGTATAGATAAATACAACACTTGTCGTCACAACAGAGATTACATCTGCGATTGGCTCCGCACGGTAGATTCCCATCACCCCATGAACTTTTGGCAAAATAATTGCAAGCGGGATCAGCAGAATAATCTTTCTGAGAAGCGCAATGAACAGCGACACCTTTGCCTGTCCCAGTGAAATGAACGATGTCTGACACGCACACTGGATTCCAAAAATAGAGATTCCCAGAAAATAAACCGGCATAACCTGGCATGTCAGTTTCAACAGTTCCTGATTATTCGTAAATAATCCGGTATAAATCTGCGGTGCAAGGATTGCAACACCTGCAAGTAAAAGCGTTCCTGCCAGACATACCAGGATCATCCGTTTCATCGTATCCTTCACACGTTCCTTATTTCCTGCGCCGTAATTATAACTGATGATCGGCTGGATTCCCTGTGTAATCCCCTGCACCGGAATTGTGATCAACTGCATGATACTCATCAGGATCGACATCGAACCAACATACAGGTCTCCGCCGTATCTCTGAAGTCCTGTATTCAGCGTGATCGTCACAAGACTTTCCGTACTCTGCATGATGAACGGCGAGATTCCAAGTCCGGCAATCATCTTGATCACATCCGCTCTCAGGCGCATATTCTTTAGCGACAGGTGCATCACAGTCTTTTCTGAAGTCAGGAAATGTACCACCCATGCCGCGCTGACCGCCTGCGACAAAATGGTTGCGATTGCCGCCCCTCGCACACCCAGATGCAGCACGAAGATAAACACCGGATCCAGACAGATATTCAAGACCGCTCCGATCAGTACCGACAACATCGCCGTCTTCGCTTCTCCCTGTCCACTGATGTAGGCATTCAACCCAAGTGCCAGCTGTACAAAGATCGTTCCGATCAGATAGATAGATATGTAATCTCTTGCATAGACAATCGTTGCATCACTTGCTCCGAATGCATAAAGGATTGGTGTCTTACATATCAAAAAGAACGCCGTCAGAATCACAGAAAAAAAGGATCAGCAGTCCTGCCGAATTGCCAAGGATCTGCTCCGCTCCCTGTTTATTCTTTTTTCCAAGCTGGATTGACGCAAGCGGTGCGCCTCCCATTCCGGCAAATGCACTGAATGCCGAGATCATCGTAAGGATGGGAAATGTTACCCCAACGCCGGTCAGTGCCACATCTCCATATCCCGGAATATGACCGATGTAAATTCTGTCTACTATATTATAAAGCACATTGATAAGCTGTGCCGCCACAGAAGGAACCGCCAGAGAAAACATCAGTTTCCCCAGCGGTGCACTTCCGAGTCTTTCGTCTCTGTGATTCATTTGTATCGCTACCTTTCTCTTGCATATTCTTTTGTATACTTGTTCTCTTATATACTCACTTTAGTATAAAAATTATTATATCATTTTCTTATTTTTGTGTACACATTCATTGCCTCTTTTCACATTACATTATTTCAGGCTCACATGCAGATAACTTCTTCCGGAAAGCGTCTTATTAAAGCAGATGCTGCACACCACCAGAATACAGCCCAGTGCGAATCCCCACCAATTAAATAATGCGGTCAATACCAGTAATGCCAGACGCATGAATTTTAACGCATAACCAAGTTCAAAATTCGGCTGTGTATAATTGGCTACTGCCACAAAGGCCATGTATAACATGACTTCGCTGTTAAACCACCCCGATGCTACCGAAAATTCTCCCATAACCAGACCTGCGATCACACTGAGCGGAGTGCTTAACATACTTGGCGTATTCAGTGCCGCAAGCCTCAGACCGTCGATCGCTACTTCCAGCATCAAAAGCTGATAGATCAACGGTATATTCACTGTATCCTTCACCGCCACAAAGGCAAATACTTTCGGCAGCCAGTTCAGGTTCTGCATAAAAAGCAGGAAGACCGGCGTCAGAAATATCGTCATCAGATTGATCAGTGTTCTGGATATTTTCAGATAGACACTGGTCAGTGTCGGAAAATAATAATCATTGGCCTCTTCGATCATGTCGAAGATCGATGTCGGAAGTATCATCGCAGATGGTGAATTGTCTACCAGAATTACGACTTTTCCCTCCAGAAGACATGCCGATGCCGTGTCCGGACGCTCGGTGAACTTGAACTTCGGGAATGGATTGTACCATTTCCGTCTGAACAGACATTCCGCCAGACTCTGCTGGTTCATTCGCAGATCATCCGTATCCACACTCCGGATCTTGTCACGTACATTTTTTCAACAGTTCCTTGTCTACCCTGTCTCCCATGTAGCAGAGTGCCACATCCGTTCTGGAACTGTCCCCGACTTCCATCATCTCCATGATCAGCGCCGGATGACGGATTCTTCTTCTCATCATTGCCGTATTATATACGAGTGTCTCTACGAAACCGTCTCTGGAACCTCGGAGGGACTTATCTTTATCCGGTTCTTCCACACTTCTTACCGGATATGTCCTGCAGTCGATCACAATACATGCCCGGTATCCATCAATGAACACACACGTTTCACCAGACAGCAGGCTTTTCAGTATCTGATCAAAATCAAACAACACTTCAACCTCAACGTATGGAATGCATGCGTTGGCAAACTCCCACACATCCTCTGGCATCTCTTCTTCCTTCACCTTCAGAAGTGCATCCATAATCTTCAACATCGTCTCTTCGCTCGTAAACCCATTTACAAAATAAAAAGAAGAAACCCTTCCTCCAATCAGCAGATCTCTTTGAATGAGGTCAAAGCTTTCCTGGATTGGAAGTGTTTCATTCATATATGCTACATTTTCTTCTCTTGTCTTAAAAAACCGGGATTTCCTGGCGCGTCATGTCCTTCTCACCTCTTATATACATAGACTATACTTTCCAGTATGCCCCGGTTCTTAATATTTCATGCAGAATCCGTCATTTCCGGCTATTTTGTCGTGCTGCCGAATCCACCGTTCCTTATCTCTTCCACTTCATCATCTACCGTAATTCCATATTCCATGAAGATTCCCTGCATAAATCCCGTTCCTGCCGGAATTTCCACTGTTTTCCCCTTCATTTGTATCATTGGTGATCTTTGCGAAAATATGCCCCTCATTATCTGAATAATAATAATCGCTGTCGATGATTCCTACTGTATTATTCAACTGCAGGCGGAATTTGAATCCCAGACCGCTTCTTGGATAGCACTGAAGCACCCAGTTATCTTCCATCTTCGCACGGATTCCGGTTGGAATCTTCGCCGTCTCTCCCGGTTTTAAAGTGATGGCTGCCGGCGCATAAAAATCATATCCTGCGGATCCTTTGTTGCGCGTTTTGGAAGTTTTAAGGTAATCATAGACTTCCCTGATCTGCTCATCGGAAGCTTCTCCGATCGCATCTGTGTATCCTCCTTTAAACTGTTCAAAACTTACCATTTTCAAATTTCGCAATTCTTTTTTGCCATGTGTATGTCCTCTTTCTTATATTCTTTGTATTTTTATACATTTCTTTTTTATCACCGGATCCTTCTCTTTTGTATCCGGCAGCCACAAAAGAAAGCACAGCCTTTAAAGCTGTGCTTTTTACTGGCATATTCAGTATAACATCTTTTAGTTGCCACACTCAATACTGATTTCATTAAATAACGCCAGGATATCATCTACCGACATCTTGTCTTTTTCTTCTCCTTTTTTATCCAGGATCGCATTTCCCTGATGCATCATCACAAGACGGTTGCCATATTCGATCGCATATCTTAAGTTATGTGTAACCATGATCGTTGTAAGATTCATTTTCTTTTACGATCTTATCGGTCAGCTCCATGATCAGTTCAGCGGTCTTCGGATCCAGTGCCGCCGTATGTTCATCCAGGATCAGGAACTCGATCGGTGTCATGGTAGACATCAGAAGTGCCATTGCCTGACGCTGTCCGCCGGATAATGCACCGACTTGACGTCCATCTTATCTTCCAGACCGAGTCCGAGCTGGCTTAACTGTTCTCTGTAATACTCAATTCTTGACTTGTTCGTTCCTCTGGAAAGGCCGAATACCTTTCCTTTATTGTCTGCCAGCGACATATTTTCCAGAATGGTCATGCTCGGGCAGGTTCCCATTGCGGGATTCTGATAGACACGGCCGATTCTCTGGTTCCTTTTGAAATTCTTTCTGCTTTGTAATATCCGATCCGTTGATCAGGATCTGTCCGCCTTCTACCGGAATACTTCCACAGATAATATTTAACATCGATGTCTTTCCGGAACCGTTACTTCCCACAACAGATACGAACTCCCCGTTGTCGATCGTCAGGTTGAAATTCTGGAACAGACACATCTCATTTACGGTTCCCGGATTGTAATATTTATGAATTCCTTTTAACTCAAGCATTGGTGTTCACCTTCTTCTTTCTCTCCATACTGATGATAAGTACAATCAGAAACAGGACTGCTGTTACCAGTTTCATTGCCTGCGGATCAAAATTACGGAGTGCAATTGCCACACAGGCTTTATAAATGATTGAACCGATCAGTACCGCTGTTGTCGTACGCAGCAGCGTCAGTTTACGGAAAATGCTGGTTCCAATGATCACACTTGCAAGGCCGATGACCATTGCTCCGGTTCCCATTGAAATTTCAAATACTCGCTCCTCCTGTGCAAACACACATCCGGCCAACGCTACCAGGCCGTTTGAGATTGCAAGTCCAAGGATCTTGATATTGCCTTTATCTTTTGCAAGAGACACTACCAGTACGTCATTGTCACCAACGGCTCTTAACAGAAATCCGGACTTTGTATTCAGATAAAGGTCCAGCAATACTTTACAGATCACTGCCAGCACCAGGATAATGATCAATGTTGAATACGGTACAAGTGCATCCGGGATGATCTTATCCATCAGGTCATTTTTGAAAATAGTCTTCTGTGAAAACAACGGCACATTGGCCGTTCCCGCTATGTAAAGATTGATCGTCCACAGTGCTGTCATCATAATGATTCCCGAGAGAAGATCTCTGACCTTACATTTCACATGGATCAGTCCGGTGCAGATTCCTGCGACTGCCCCTGCAAAAAACGAAAGGATCAGTGTGATGTATGGATTCATTCCTCTTGTAAGAAGGGCAGCCGTGATTGCTGCCCCCAGAGGGAAACTTCCATCCACCGTAAGATCCGGAAAGTCCAATATTTTGTATGTGATATAAATCCCCAGTGCCAGGATCCCATAGATCAGACCCTGTTCTAATATCGATGTGATGAAATTCATGAAAAAAGTGCCTCCCAATTTTTTGTCTGTCTCAGACGTTTCTCTTTTTGTACTTTGCCCTTTCCGGCTTATTCTGCTGTAATCTCGTCAAAACTTTCTACTGCATTATTTGCAAGATCATCCGGAACCGTAATTCCAAGATTCTCTGCTACTTTGTTATTTACATAGAATCCAGGCTCTGTGATTGTCTCAAAGTTCTGTTCAGAAGCCTTTGCTTCGCCCTTTAATACTTTTGCTGTCATCTTACCTGTCTGTTTTCCAAGAGCGATATAATCAATTCCTTCTGCTGCAAGACATCCGATCTTTACCTGTTCAATTTCACTTCCAAATACCGGAATTTTCTTTTCATTTGCCTTATCCAGGATAGTCGGAAGAGATGCAACTACGGTGTTGTCTGTCAGGTTGGTGATGCAGTCTACTTTGCTTAACAGATCATCTGCCGCAAGGGATACATCTGCCGTTGTTGTGATTCCTTTTTTGCTCTACAAGTTCGAAATCATATTTCTTAACCAGACTCTTATATTCTTCAATTGCTGATACAGAGTTTGCTTCGCTTGTTGTGTACATGATACCAATCTTCTTTGCATCCGGAAGCATCTCGCGGATCATCTTAAGCTGTTCTTCTACCGGAAGTTTGTCAGATGTTCCGGTTACTTCTCCTACCGGCTTTCCATCTTTATCTGCAAGTTCTGCTGCTACAGGATCTGTAACTGCAGTGTAGATAACCGGGATATCTGCTTTCATTGCTGCATTGTATGCACTCTGTGCACTTGGTGTTGCGATCGCACATACCAGATCTACTTTATCAGATACCAGGCTGTCGGAAATCTGTTTTGCAGTTCCCATATCTGCCGCTGCAATTTTTATATTTTACTGTCAGGTTGTCGCCTTCTTTGATTCCTTCGTCCTCCAGACCTTTTAAGAAACCTTCTCTGCAGTTATCAAGAGAACCATGCTCTGCAAACTGCTCAATTCCGATGGTATAAGACTCTTTCTTGTCACTTCCGGAATCGGATGATTTGCCACATCCTGCTGCCATTGCTGTTACCATTGCTGCTGTTAATAATACTGTTACCATTTTCTTTTTCATAATCATTTTTTCTCCTTTTCCTGTATGAAATATTGTTGTTGTCTACAGATTGCAATTGCCAGCCCTCTGTAACTGTTAGGAGAGAAAATCTTTCATCGATAACGTCCGTCATACCTTTTTTGATAAAAAGAAAACCGCCCAAACCAAAAGGTTTGAGGCGGTAATAAAATCTATTATTATCGCGGTACCACTCAAATTGACGAATCGTCCACTTTCTCATGTACTAACATACACTCCTGATTGATAACGGGTTCGGTTCCCGACAAGCCATACTCTCTTGAATTACATATATTCATAAATTCTTGATTTCAGACTGCCCTCGAAAGGCCATTCACTTATCAACTTCATACAGCAATCACACCACCTGCTGCTCTCTTGGATGTCATTGTATAAGCTACTCCTCTTTCTCAACGGTTTTGCTTTGTTATGGTTATACTTTACTGTATCAAAGTTGTTTTGTCAAGAAGATTTTTTACTTGTTTATCATTTCACTACCGGTACCGGTGTGTCATCTTTTGCATCCAGATTATGAATATATTTCTTCGTATCGTTTTTCCACAGACAGTCTGATTCCTTTTGTAATGGTAAAACGCTGGATAAATCCTGTCTTGGCTGTCATATAAATATGTGTACCAAGCAGCAGAATGATCATTGCCCATCCCCAGACGACTCCATTTACGGTTATGACGATTGCGTTCAATAACTCCATACCCTCTTTTCCTCCTTATTCCTTTATATGCAAAAAGACTCCGGGGATATTCCATCCTCGGAGTCTTTTGCCTACAATATTTTTTTGATATTATAACACTCTGTGTAATGAACTTCAAGTTAATCTTGGTTCCTGCCTTGGTATTTTCTGCTTTCTGGCTAATCCTTATTTAATACCGTCTGCTTTTCCTGCTGTCATTTCATTTCTTCAACCTGACTCACAATTCCCTGAAAATGCCCTATTTCCAAGTAAAATCCGGTGTTCCTTCAAGGTCATATGGCGTAGCCTGATATACGTAATAATTTAACCAATTAGTATATAAATTATTAGCTGTTGCTCTCCATGTAAGTAATGGCCCATTCTCCGGATCATCGTCCTGATAATAATTCTTCGGAAGTTCAATCGACAGTCCCTTGCTCTTATCGCGCTTATACTCTCCATCCAGTGTCACACGATCATATTCCGGATGTCCCATCACGAATATCTGGCGTCCATTCTGTGCCATCGCAAGGAAGAGACCCACTTCATCCGATTCTGCCAGAATCGTGATTCTCTTATCTGCGCGCACTTTATCCAGTGGAGTCTCTGTGTGACGGGAATGTGGTGCCAGGAATACATCATCAAACCCACGTACCAATGGAATCTTACGGTTTAGCACTTTGTGCCAGAACAGACCGAACGCCTTCTTATCCAGCTGGACTTTATCGATTCCATAATGATAATACATTCCTGCCTGAGCTCCCCAGCAAAGATGCAATGTTGATACGACATTTGTCTTTGTCCAATCCATAATGCGTGTCAGTTCGTCCCAGTAATCCACTTCTTCGAACGGCATCTGTTCTACCGGTGCCCCGGTGATGATGAATCCATCGAATTTCCGGTCTTTGATTTCATCAAACGTCTGATAGAATTTGTTCAAATGACTCTTTGACGTATTCTTTGACTGATGTGAAGCTACTGCAACAAATGTCACATCTACCTGAAGTGGTGTATTAGACAGTGAACGTAATATCTGCAGTTCTGTCTCTTCTTTTAACGGCATCAGGTTCAAAAGTCCAATTTTGATCGGACGGATATCCTGATGTGTTGCACGGTGTTCATCCATTACAAATATATTTTCACTCTCTAAAATCTCCTTGACCGGGAGATCATTCTGCACTCTGATCGGCATAATCTTATTCCCCCTTTTTCCTTCTTTATTTTTTGCTATTTTCTGTTCTTCTGTTTCTGCCCCGTCATCTCTTTTTTCGAAAATATGTACCGTCATTGTCTACATAACTGTCCCCGTTATAGCAGTCCGAATCTGTCGGCAGTTTCATTTTTCTCCAGCTGGTTATCCAGAAGGAGATTTTATAATATAATAGACAACCGCAAACGTCGGCACTCCAAATAACATACCAAGAATTCCGAACAATCCGGCCCCCAAGAAGGATTGATACGATTACCCAGAATGCAGACAGTCCCGTAGAATTGCCAAGGATCTTTGGTCCCAGGATATTTCCGTCAAACTGCTGTAACAACAGTATAAATATCAGGAAATATATCCCTTTCATCGGATCTGCCAGCGCAATCAGGACAGCACTCGGGATTGCTCCAATATACGGTCCGAAGAACGGAATCACATTGGTCACCCCTACAATTACACTGACAAGCATTGCATACGGCATCTTTAAGATCGATGTACCAATAAAGCATAAAATTCCGATAATGATCGAATCTATCATCTTTCCAATGATAAATCCACCGAATATCTCATTCGTCTTTACAGCGATATGAATCAACAGGTTTGCACGTTCTGCAGGAAAAATCGCATAAGCTGCTTTTTTACTCTGATTAATGAACGTCTCTTTTCCAAATAAAATGTACACCGATACGATCACTCCGATCACCGCATGGAACATTTCCATAATCAATGTATACAGACCAACCGTCAGATGCGTCATCACTTCATTCACCTTATCCAACAGATCCGTACGCATCCACTTCTGAAAACTTGCCGAAGCTTCGTTCATTGCATTTTTCAATACTGCTGTCGTGGTCGAATCATCCAACTGTATATTATTGATCTCTTTTACCAGCTGATTGATCTGCGCCGGCAGTGTAAATATCAGATTACGGATACTTGTGATCAGTTCCGGTATCAGCATATTGATCAATGTCGATACAACCGTAATCAATACAACCAGCGCCACGATCACTCCTATACTTCTGGAAACCTTCTTCGCTTTTTCTTTCTTCATGTGCTTTTCCAGCACTGGCATCCAGATATGCATCTACGCTCTTCACGATTGGATTCAGAAGATACGCAATCCCGCATCCATACAATACAGGCTTTAAAATCGACAGGATCTTTGACAGTGTATTTGAAATCGCTTCTACCCTCAGCATGGCAAAATAAACCAGAATACAGGCAACAATTACCAGGAAATAGGTCATTCCACGGTTAAATTGCTGTCTTAATTTGGACGGTCCTTTTCTGCCAAAACTTGGGACGTTTTTATAGTATGTATTCTCTTCTTGTTCATGAAATCCTCTTCTTACCCTGCCAGTTTTGGCATATAAAGCTATTATACCCTCACTAGTAAATCTAACGTCAACATACTTTGATACGACAAAAACCGGAGTAAAAACTTATTCTTAAGCTTTATTCCGGTTTTTCATACGTTTTTTCTTTATCTGTACCTTTTATTCACTGATCGTATACATATGACCTGCGCATCTTTTCTTCCAAAGATTACGCACATCCACATTTGAACGTCGCGCATTCCGTCTCTTGACAGTGACAGGCATTCCCGCCTTCTACACTGATCTTTCCTGCATGACACTGACATTCTTTGTTATACATACAGTCTATTGCCTTACAATCCACGTCACTCTTGGCAGATGCTTCTTTTTCCCGCCATGTCCGAGTATGCATTCGAATAGGAGCTTCCACCTTTTCGCTCTTCAAAACTGTCACAGCTTGTCTCATCTGGCCTTTTTTTGCGGAATTTCCTCCTACTACGATACTGTCAAGATTACAGTAATAATTCTGGTTGTGTGTACAAGTCTGTACGGTACATCTTAAATCTGGCATAATATATCCTCCTTTCAAACTTCAAGATATATTATGCCAGTTCTCTTTATTTTTTATACATTTGTAAAACTAAATTAGTTTTCTTCTTTTACGACTTCACGTCTTGCTCTTGTTGCAATCTCTTCTGTAACAGATGCTACGAACTCATCCAGGCTCTTCTGTCCTTCGTCTCCTGCGAATCTGCTTCTTACAGATACCAGATTTTCTTCCTCTTCTTTTGCTCCTACTACAAGCATATAAGGAATCTTCTGCATCTGAGCCTCACGGATCTTATATCCTATCTTCTCTGCACGTGTATCGATTTCTGCACGGATACCTGCCGCATTCAATGTATCCAGTACTTTCTGTCCATATTCCAGATGTTTATCTGAGATTGGAAGTACCTTAACCTGTACCGGTGCAAGCCATGTAGGGAATGCTCCTGCGAAATGCTCGATCAGGATTCCGATAAATCTCTCGATAGATCCAAATGCTACACGGTGGATCATGATCGGACGGTGTTTCTCACCATCTGCTCCTGTGTATTCCAGTTCGAATCTCTGTGGAAGCTGCATATCCAGCTGGATAGTTCCGCACTGCCATGTTCTTCCGATAGAGTCTGTCAGATGGAAGTCGATCTTCGGTCCGTAGAATGCTCCGTCTCCTTCATTTACCACATAGTCAAGACCAAGGTCATTAAGCGCACCACGAAGACCTTCTGTTGCAAGTTCCCAGTCTTCATCACTTCCCATGCTGTCTTCCGGACGTGTGGAAAGTTCTACGTGATATTTGAATCCGAACAACTGATATACCTCATCGATCAGAGCTACAACACCTTTGATCTCGTCACGGATCTGTTCCGGCATCATGAAGATATGTGCATCATCCTGTGTGAAACAGCGTACACGCATCAGACCATGTAACTGTCCTGACTTTTTCATGACGGTGAACCAATCCGAGTTCTCCGACACGAAGCGGAAGATCTTTATATGAACGCGGTTCTGCTTTGTATACAAGCATTCCACCCGGACAGTTCATTGGCTTAATTGCAAAGTCCTCTCCATCAATCTGTGTTGTGTACATATTCTCTTTATAGTGATCCCAGTGTCCGGATGTCTCCCAGAGGTGTCTGCTTAAGATAATTGGTGTAGATACTTCTACATAACCTGCTTTTTTTGTGAAGTTCTCTCCAGTAGTCAAGCAGTGTATTCTTAAGAACCATTCCCTTTGGAAGGAAGAACGGGAATCCAGGACCTTCTTCGCACATCATGAAAAGTCCAAGTTCTTTACCAAGTTTTCTGTGGTCACGTCATTTTTGCTTCTTCAAGCATGGTCAGATATTCGTCTAACAGTGCTTTCTTCGGATAAGAGATACCGTAGATTCTTGTAAGCATCTTGTTCTTTTCGCTGCCTCTCCAGTAAGCACCTGCAAGGCTTGTAAGCTTGAATGCTTTTACAGGCTTTGTTGTCATCAAGTGTGGTCCTGCACATAAATCAACAAATTCTCCCTGCTGATAAAAGCTGATCTCTTCTCCTTCCGGGAGATCTTCGATCAACTCTACTTTATATGGTTCGTCGTTTTTCTTTGAAATATGCGATTGCTTCTCTCTTGTCTTTGTAAATCTTTCGATCGGAAGAGCCTCTTTGACGATCTTCTTCATCTCGTTTTTCAATCTTTTCCAGATCTTCTGCTACAAATGGTGTCTCGCGGTCTACATCATAGTAGAATCCATTCTCGATTGATGGTCCGATTGCAAGCTTTGTATCTGGATACAGACGTTTGATCGCCTGTGCCATGATGTGAGATGTTGTATGCCAGAATGCACCCTTTCCTTCTTCATTATCAAATGTAAGAATCTCCAGTTCACAATCTTCGCTTACAACGTGTCTGAGATCTACTACTTCACCATTAACTCTTGCAGAAGTCGCCACTCTTGCCAGACCTTCGCTGATATCTTTTGTAATATCCAGTACTGACATACTTCCTTCATACTCTTTGAAAGATCCATCTTTTAATGTAATTTTCATAATTATCATGTCCTCTCTTTTTATTTTATATCCTATCCTCGGCATGTATCTTCTTTCCTGCCCGTTCAGCAATCATCCGTAACTGCTGCATTTTTTCTAAACGCATGGCATCTACAGGACCTGTCACTGGCCACTCCTTACGAACGCGTGGCGCAAAAAAAAAGCCCCTTACAGATAATCACTGTAAGGGACGAGTTATCTCGCGGTTCCACCCTGTTTGAACTGACACTTCACAGTCTCTATATTATTCACCAAAGACTTTTATGCCAGAACCTCTTAATTATGACGATAACGGAATCACCGGACTGTTTTGCAGCCACTCAGAGGTAGATTTTCAGAAGGTTCCTAAAATAAGAAGCTTTCAGCCCGTGGCTTCTCTCTCTGGCATTTCTTTCCCAGCCTACTCTTCTCTTCAACGTGTTTTCTCATACATTTTCATTATAACACGGCATTTTGCTTTGTCAATACTTTTTTCAGCCACAGCTTCCAGACCGCAAAACATTCCCGCACAAAATAATTTGGGAATAATAATGGATGGCAGCTTGCCGGTATCGGAAACGGCTCCTTAAATCCTGCACGTTTTGCATATACACACCCTCGATATACATGGAAATTATTTGAGACAATTCCTACCGGTGTATCTACATCTGCAATAAGGTTTCTGGAAAACTTCAGATTTTCCAGTGTGTTTACCGACACATCCTCCTGCACAATACGCCTGCGGTCAAGCCCTTCACACTCCAGATAACGTGCCATTGCATACGCTTCTGTTACTTCTTCATCTTTTCCCTGTCCTCCGGAGACGATCACATGTACTTCCGGATGCTCTTTCAGATACTCTGACGCGCAGTCCAGTCTTCGTTTCAGTGAATCGGTAATCTTCCGGCCTCTTACCTGCGCTCCCAGTACAATGATCCATCTTGTAGCGGATCCTGTTTTTGGTGTCTTCTTCAAATGTGTTCTTTTCTTTTTCCCCAAAAGGGGCTTTCTGTGCATTCCTTTTGATGATCTTTATCTCTGCGATCAGAAGAAAATCATACCGAAATACCAATCATTGCTTCTACGATACACGGCATTCCATATAAACGGATCAGCGCACTCCCTGCAATTCCCACTATTCCGGTCGCCAGCCAGAATCTGGAAAAATGTAGAGTCCCATTTTTTTCCAGTGCGATACAGACCGCACTGTAATAAATGAGACTCAGGATACCTGTAACCAGAAATATTTATCTGCCACAGCATTTTTTTCATATTTTTTTTGCCTGATCCGCACGGGCATGGATCATTTCTTCCGATCTTTTTCAGGTTTGCGGATTGTTGTAGATTCCTTCTGTTCTTTGTAGAATTTCTTCAGTTCTTCTTCTGAGAAATCTCTTTCCACTGTGGAAGTTCATACAGCCAGTCAGCTTTTGCCGCTACCATATTCTTATACAGTCTTTCCTTGTCAAATGCAAGACTTACTACTGTATCTTCTTCTACTGTATCAAGATCGATCTCGATCAGAAGACTTTCATTGATACCATCCAGGAAACCGATCATTGTCAGAACTTCCTGTCCG
>ENA-OQES01000593-OQES01000593.1-human-gut-metagenome-genome-assembly--contig:-NODE-593-length-14935-cov-3.579146_pt1 | contig 14935 bp, 19 predicted proteins | sample MGYA00242798_ERZ504641 | MGnify/ENA primary metagenome ERZ504641 (study PRJEB26092, sample SAMD00036327) | human gut metagenome | host: Homo sapiens | study: EMG produced TPA metagenomics assembly of... | reverse complement strand
ATGGAGAGCCTGCCCATCAGCTACTTTGACACCCATCCGCACGGCGACATCATGTCCGTGTACACCAACGACGTGGATACCCTCCGTCAGATGCTCAGCCAGAGCATCCCGCAGCTGGTGTCCAGCGCCATCACCATCGTTTCCGTCTTTGCCAGCATGTGTATGCTGAGCTGGCAGCTCACCATCGTCACCATGCTGATGGTGGCCCTGATGCTCTTCTGCTCCAAGAAGATCACCCAGCAGAGCGGCAAGTACTTCATCGCACAGCAGCGCGACCTCGGCAAAGTGAACGGCTACATCGAAGAGATGATGGAAGGCCAGAAGGTCGTCAAGGTCTTCACCCACGAGCAGAAAGCCCTCGAGGGCTTCCGCGAGCTGAACGACAAGCTCAAGGACAGCGCCAGGCAGGCCAACAGCTTCGCCAACATCATGATGCCCGTCAACGCTCAGCTGGGCAATATCAGCTACGCCATCTGCGCTCTGGTGGGTGCAGCCATGGCTGTCACCGGCATGGGCGGCGTCACGCTGGGTACTGTCATGGCATTCCTGTCCCTGAATAAGAGCTTCAATATGCCCATCAGTCAGGTGTCCATGCAGGCCAACAGCATCATCATGGCACTGGCCGGTGCAGAGCGCATCTTCAAGATGATGGATGAGCCCAGCGAGACCGATGAGGGCTATGTCACCCTCATCAACGCCAAGTACGACAAGGACGACAACCTCGTGGAGGCCAACGAGCGCACCGGCATCTGGGCCTGGAAGCATCCCCCCACCACGACGGCACCACCACCTACCACAAGCTGGAAGGCGACATCACCTTTACGGATGTCGATTTCGGCTATCTGCCGGGCAAGACCGTCCTCCACGACATCAACCTCTATGGCCGTCCGGGCCAGAAGATCGCCTTCGTCGGCTCCACCGGCGCCGGCAAGACCACCATCACCAACCTGATCAACCGCTTCTACGACATCCAGGACGGCAAGATCCGGTACGACGGCATCAACATCCATAAAATCAGGAAAGCCGACCTCCGCCGCTCTCTGGGCATCGTGCTGCAGGACACCCACCTGTTCACCGGCACGGTCATGGAGAACATCCGCTATGGCCGTCTGGAAGCCACCGACGAGGAGTGCATCGCCGCAGCCCGTCTGGCCAACGCCGACGGCTTCATCAAGCGCCTGCCCGAGGGCTACAACACCATGCTGACCGGCGACGGCGCGAACCTGTCGCAGGGCCAGCGTCAGCTGCTGGCCATCGCCCGCGCAGCCGTCGCCGACCCGCCGGTGCTCATCCTCGATGAGGCTACTTCCTCCATCGACACCCGCACCGAGGCTCTGGTGCAGCGCGGCATGGACGGCCTGATGTATGGCCGCACCAGCTTCGTCATCGCCCACCGCCTCTCCACTGTCCGCAACGCAGACTGCATCGTGGTCCTGGAGCAGGGCCGCATCATCGAGCGCGGCAGCCACGACGAGCTGATCGCCAAGAAGGGCAAGTATTACCAGCTCTATACCGGCAATCTGGCCGAGAACTAAGCGTACTACCACAAAAGCCGCCGTGCAGCTTTTCACAGCTGTACAGCGGCTTTTTCTTGTGCTTTGTCGAATTTTATGATATTCTTTAGGTGTCGGCCTTCCGACTCCATTCAAATTGGGGAAGGGGGTGAATGCACATGGAAGATATTCGTTCCTTTATTCTGTCCGTCGCAGCAGGTGTAGTAGCTGAATACATCTACAAGTGGCTTGGCGGATGGTTCAAGGCCGGTAAGCACTAATTAAAAGCAAGAAGCCCCTCGGTATTCGCAGTACCGAGGGGCTTCTTGCTTGCTGAAATTAAGGTGAGCACATGGAATACTCATCCGTTCCTTTATGATTTCATTATATGCACTCTCAGCAAAAAAGGTCAAGTGCTTCGCAATTTTATCGATCTAAATCGTGCTTCTTACAGAACTTCCTGCTCACCCAGTACATCCCGGCCCAGATGGCGATGGCGAGGATGAGATAGACCGGATTTTTCAGCGCGCTGACCAGCGACTGGCCGAAGAGAGCCATCATGGCCACCATAACGGCCTTGCCCGCCAGAAGGGTGAGCAGATAGCGCTTCTCGTCAAAATCCGAGATGCCGAAGGCCAGATGCAGGAACGACGTGGGCGTGAAGGGCAGGACCGCCAGCATGAAGAGGGTGGCCGTGTCCACATGGCTGACCCACTGCTGGGCCATTTTTCAGCTGTTCGGAGCGAGAGGCCAGCTTCCAGAAAAAGCGTTTGACCACCCGCCGCCAGAACAGGAACACCACCGTGCCGCCTGCGGCCACACCGAGCCAGCTGTAGACGAAGCCGAGAAATCCGCCGTGGGCCGCGATATTGAGGGCCACGATGGCGATGAGGGGCAGCGGCGGAAAAATGGATTCCACCATCGCCAGCAGGATAGGGACCAACGGCCCCAGCCCTTCAAAGCCCTCTAACAATGCCTCCCAGAATTCCAGCGTACCCAGCTGGTGAAGCCCGTCGATGAGCGTCGTTTCCATCGTGCTCGTACCATCCCTTTCGTTTCTGCCTGATGTTCCTTCTTAGTATATCCAGCATCTATGACCGGGATATGAACAAAATCTGAGCATTTTTGCCTTTTTCTTCCTGTCTCTCCTTACAATACGAAACAGCGTCGTTCTTTCCTGCACGCTATTTTATTCTTCTGCCTCAGAAGATGTGCCGGGCGGCCTCTGCTTCGGCAGCCTGCCGTTCGGCCTTGAGGCGCTGACGCTCCAGATACTGGGCCTTCTGCTTTTTCCAGCGGACCAGGCTTGCATCGTCCGGCATCTGGACGCAGCGGGCGAAGGCCCAGTGCAGGCCGTCCCGGCGCGACATCCGGTATTTCTGGAACACGCCCCGGCCTGCCTCGCCGCCCCGGCCCTTACAGACGGGACACTGGGACAGCGTATACCAGCCGCTGCTCCCTTTTTTGCAGCCAGACGTCATCCGGCTGCAGGGCCGTGCCGCAGACCGGGCAGGCCATCGTGCCGATGACGGGGTCCAGCTTCCACATAGACTGGTCCAGATAGCCTTGGAAGACCTTGAAGTCTCGGTAGTCGCCCGGCGTGGGGCAAAGGCTCTGGCGCAGGGTGTCCTCCTCGCTGGGGTAAGCGGCCAGTCCGGCCCGCAGGTCGAGCAGGCGGCAGAGGTCGGCGGTGTAGAAGGTGTCGGACAGAGCGTCGTGGAAGGGGCGTTCCAGCGGGATGCCCATCCGGGTGACGACATTTTCCAGCTTCATCCCCTCGCCTTCCTTGCGGGGGTACTCCCGCAGAAAGAGCTGCTGCAGGTCGTACCAGACCGTCGGGCGGCTCTCGTCGAGATTGCAGAGGAAAAGGGTTCTGCTTGAGCACCGGCACGTCATCCATGCCCACTCGGCGAACTCAGCGTCCGGGCCGCACCACTTCATAAAGCGGCGGAGGCCCTGGATGATGGGTTCGCCCTTGTCGAGGTCCTCCTGCGTCAGACCGGTGACTTTGGCGATGTGGTGCTGCAGGCAGCGGAAGATGCGGGGACGCAGGTGGATGGAGAAGGTATCCAGCACGTTGGCATCCTCGTCGATCTTCACCGCGCCGATCTCGATGATCTCGCCCCGGAAGGTCTGCTGCACACCATGATAATTAAAGGTATACGGCTTATAGCCGATGTTCCATTCCAGATCAAATAAAACCAGATTGCGTGGCATTGTTGTTTGTGTTCCTCTCAGTTCAGGATAAATTTTTGCGATAGCTTCCGCCACGCCGTCGTGGTTGTTGTCGGCGGCGGTGACGTAATCGGCCACAGCCTTGACGGCATCCTCGGCATTCTGCATGGCAACGCCCACCCCGGCATAGGAGATCATGGAGCGGTCGTTCAGGCCGTCGCCGCAGGCCATCAGGTTCTCCCGGGTCAGGCCCATCTGCTCCAGCAGGGCGGCAAGGCTCCTGTCCTTTGCCACGCCCAGCGGCACGGCCTCGATGAAGAAGGGGCTGGAGGGGTACAGGTCGATACGGCCCGCAAACTGCTCCTTTCCGGCGGCACAGACAGCATCCCGCCGGGCAGGGTCAAGGGTGATGAGCATTTTGCAGATCGGATAGTTCACATAGGAGGCCAGATCATCCACATGGATCATCGGCAGCTTTGTGGTAAAGCACTCCTTGTTTGCCCACACGTCCTGATCCCGCTCACACACGATGCCCTCGCTGTTATAGGTCAGGATGGCCACGTCCTGCCGGGCTGCAAATTCGCAGAGCTCCGGAACGAACTCCGCTCCCAGCTGCACCTGATACAGGGCCTCGCCGGTCATGCAGTCCATGATCTTGCCGCCGTTGTAGGCCAGCACACAGCCGCCCTTTTTGTCCAGCCCCAGCTCCTTTGCCAGCGGCAGAATGCCCGCCGTGGGGCGGCCGGAGGCCAGCACGATGGTCACGCCCTGTGCGGCGGCGGCATCCAGCGCCGCGCGGGTGCGGGGGGTTAACGATCTTTTCGTCATTGGTCAGGGTGCCGTCCAAGTCCAGAGCCAGCACCCGGATATTCGATCTTGCCATGATTTTTATTCCTCGTTCTCAGGCAGGGGCTTCCCGCCGGATATTTTATTACTTACCCATCTATTTTACAATGCTTTCCCTTTTCTGTAAAGCAGGAAACCTTGTTCCCCGCCCAGAGACATCAAAAAAGCCGCCCGGCGAGCAAAACCGGACGGCTGAGAAGGAAGAAAACGCGTTGTTACAGGATGTCGATGTATTCCCCGGCCAGCGCCTTGTTCATGCTGCGGACGGCGCAGAACTTGCCGCACATGGAGCAGGTGTCGCTGTGGTCATCCTCAGGCAGGCGGGCATCCCGGATGGCCTTGGCGGTCTCGGGGTCCAGGGCGCAGGCGAACTGGGCATCCCAGTCCAGCACGCGGCGGGCATCGCCCATCTTATCGTCGATATCCCGGGCATGAGGGATGCCCTTGGCGATATCGGCCGCATGGGCGGCGATCTTGGAGGCCACGATGCCCTGCTTCACATCGTCCACGTTGGGCAGAGCCAGATGCTCGGCGGGGGTGACATAGCACAGGAAGGCTGCACCGCTCATGGCGGCAACGGCACCGCCGATGGCAGCCGTGATGTGGTCATAACCGGGGGCAATGTCGGTGACGAGGGGTCCCAGCACATAGAAGGGAGCGCCCATGCAGATGCTCTTCTGCACCTCCATGTTGGCGGCCACCTGATTCAGGGGCACATGGCCCGGGCCCTCCACCATGACCTGCACGTTGTGTGCCCAGGCGCGCTTGGTCAGCTCGCCCAGACGCACCAGCTCTTCGATCTGGCAGACATCGGTGGCATCGGCCAGGCAGCCGGGGCGGCAGGCATCGCCCAGCGAGATGGTCACGTCGTGCTCGGCGCAGATCTCGCAGATCTCGTCAAAGTGCTCGTAGAAGGGGTTCTCGTTGCCGGTCATGCTCATCCAGGCGAACACCAGAGAGCCGCCGCGGCTGACGATGTTCATCTTCCGCTTGTGGGTGCGGATCTGGTCGATGGTCTTGCGGGTGATGCCGCAGTGCAGGGTGACAAAGTCCACGCCGTCCTCAGCGTGCAGGCGCACCACATCGATGAAGTCCTGCGCGGTCAGGGTGGCAAGGTCGCGCTGATAGTGGATGACGGAATCGTACACGGGCACAGTGCCGATCATCACAGGGCACTCGTGGGTCAGCTTCTGGCGAAAGGGCTGGGTGTTGCCGTGGCTGGACAGATCCATGATGGCTTCCGCGCCCATATTGACGGCGCTCATCACCTTTTCCATCTCCACGTTGTAATCCTTGCAGTCGCGGGAAACGCCCAGATTCACGTTGATCTTGGTGCGCAGCATGGAGCCGATGCCCTCGGGGTTCAGGCAGGTGTGGTGCTTGTTGGCGGGAATGGCCACCTTGCCCTCAGCCACCAGCTGACGGATCTCCTCCGTGGTGCGGTATTCCTTTTTGGGCCACGATCTCCATTTTCCGGCGTGACGATGCCCTTGCGGGCAGCGTCCATCTGTGTGGTATAGTTCTGCATGGTACTTTCCTCCAAATGACAGTTTATCTCTGAACAGCAGGGTGCTGGTCATACAGGGGTAGGGGCAGGCAGCCGTCATTCAGAAAAAACAGTACGCTCTGGATGCCGGCACCTGCGCAAAATACGCTTTTCATGTTGGTTTTCTCCATGAATTTTGTAACGCGGCCCAAGGTGGTGCCCCCGGTTTGCCGCGGGATGACAGATTATTTTACGATCTGCTCCGCCAGTGCCTTCAGCTCCCTGCACTCGGCCTCGATGTCCTCCGCGCCGAAGATCGCACTGACAAGGGCCACACCGTTCACGCCGGTGCCCTTGAGCCGGAGCAGGTTCTCCTTGTGGATGCCGCCGATGGCCACAACGGGGATGTCCACGGCATCGCAGATGGCTTTCATCACGCCCTCGGGCAGAACGTCCACGTCTGCCTTGGTGTGGGTAGAGAAGGCTGCACCCACGCCCAGACAGTCGGCACCGTGCCGGACAGCCTCCAGGGCCTCCTCCACGCTGTGGACGGATACGCCGATCATCATCTCATCGCCCACGCGCTGGCGCACCTGAGCAGCGGCCATATCCTCCTGCCCCACATGGATGCCCTCGGCGTGGCAGCGGATGGCAATGTCCACGTTATCGTTGATGAAAAAGGGCACGTTGTACTTTTTGCACAGGTCGTGGAGCTCAAACGCCTCCTTCAGGAAGGCTTCCTCGTCCAGCTCCTTTTCCCGCAGCTGAACACAGGTCACGCCGCCCTTCAGGGCGCTCTCCACCTGCTGATAGAGGGTCTGACCGCCCACCCAGGCACGGTCGGTGACGGCGTAGAGCCGCATATATTCTTCAGCGCACTTCATACTTGGCACCCTCTTCCAGCTGAGCCGGAGTCATATTGTAAATGGCATCAATGATGTAATTGCGGTAGGTGGCGTTGCCGTCCAGCGGGGTCAGCCGTGCATGGGCGATCTCGCCCGCAAGGCCCATGGCGCAGACGGCGGCAGCCGCAGCCTCCAGCGGCTGGCCGGGGTTGGCAGTGATAAAGGCCGCCGTCAGGGCAGAGAGCTGGCAGCCCGTGCCGGTGATGGCACTCATCATCGGGTGGCCGTTGCGGATGCAGTAGGCTTTTGCCCCATCGGCCACGATGTCAATGGCACCGGTAATGGCCACAACGGCACCGGTCTTTGCGGCAAATGCCTTGGCAAAGGCCACCGCGCCGTCCAGACTTTTCCTCGGTGACCCTGTCGGCCACATCGGCATCCACGCCCTTGGTGGTGCCCGCGCCGGAAGCCAGCGTCTTTACCTCGGAGATATTGCCCCGGATGACCGTGAACCGCACCTCGTCCAGCAGGCGGTAGGCCGTCTCGGTGCGCAGGGCGGAAGCGCCTGCGCCCACAGGGTCCAGCACCACGGGGTGGCCCAGTGCATTGGCCTTTTTGCCTGCCTTGAGCATGGATTCAATGGTGCGGCTGTTCAGGGTGCCGATGTTGATGTTCAGCCCGCCGCAGATGGTGGTGATATCCTCCACCTCGGCGGCATCGTCGGCCATAATGGGAGAAGCACCGCAGGCCAGCACCATGTTGGCGCAGTCGTTCACGGTAACGTAGTTGGTGATATTATGAACGAGGGGGCTTTTGGTGCGGACATTGGCAAACTGCTCTGCGAACATGACGCACCCCCGTCAGGAAAGGCTGCTCTGCATGGAGCGCAGGGCACCGGAGTGCTGCAGGCTGTACACCAGCACGCCCGCAATGACCGCACCCACAGCGGTAGAGATGAGGAAGGGCACGATGTAGGCGTAGAACGCGATGTCACCGGCGCTCTTGCCCATCAGGAAGATGGCCACCGGGTAAGCGCACAGGCCGCCCAGAATGCTGGTGCCAAACACCTCGCCCACCAGGGTGGCGATCAGGTTTTTGGTCTTTGCGTAGACCAGGCCGCAGAGCAGGGCACCGAACATGCTGCCCGGGAAGGCCATCAGGCTGCCCAGACCCAGGATATTGCGGAGCAGCGAGGCCACAAAGGCCACGCCCACGCCCCACCAGGGGCCCAGCAGCACGGCACAGAGCACATTGACCATGTGCTGCACGGGGGCGCACTTGCTGCCGAACATCGGGAAGCTGAACACACTGCCCACCACGCACAGGGCGCAGAACATTCCAGCGAGAGCCAGCTTTTTCACAGAGAATTTTTTCATTGGTAACTCCTCTTTCTCAAAAAGCGGTCGAGGCTTGCTGGCCTCCTCTCACGCCGGAACACGGCTTCCCATCGCAGTTATTTCAAGGCTCAGGGCGCTCCCCCTCAGCCCGGAGCCGCCCGTTGCGGCGGCTTGCGGCAACAAAAAACAGGAGACACCACAGCGGTGCCTCCTGCAAAAAATCATTTTCCTATGACTTCCTACGGCGGCATTATCCGCATCAGGTCAAGGGTCGAAGTTTGGTTACTTCCTCTCAGCCCGCCTTACGAGCTCCCCTGTGTTTTGTTTTTCGTAGGGTATTGTACACCCGCCGGGGCAAAAAAGCAAGAATAAGTTTTTCTTTCGCCTTTTTGCCAAATCGCTTTTACAATTTCCCGGATTATGTTATACTTGTCCCAAATTCCGCAGCGCCCGGGGGAGCCATTCTCTGCTTTGGGGCACTGCCCGGCACAAAAGGAGATTGAAGTTATGGGTCTCATCAAAGCAGCCATGGGCGCGGCATCCGGCGTGATGGGCGACCAGTGGAAGGAATATTTTTATTGTGACGCTCTGCCCGCGGAGGTACTGGCTGTCAAGGGCCAGAAACGGACCAATGGCCGCGCTGCCAACCGGCACGGCAGCGAGAACGTCATCTCGGATGGCTCTGTGATCGCCGTAGCCGATGGCCAGTGCGTGCTGATCGTGGAGCAGGGCAAGGTGGTGGACCTCTGTGCCGAACCCGGCGAGTACACCTACAGCACCGGCACCCAGCCCTCCCTGCTCAGCGGCGGGCTGAAGAACATCGACAGCGTGTTTGCAGAGCTGGGCAAGCGGTTCAGCTTTGGCGGGCAGGCCGGTTCCGACCAGCGCATCTACTATATCAATACCCGGGAGCTCACCGGCAACAAATACGGCACCCCCAACCCGGTGCCTTTCCGGGTGGTGGACCAGCGCGCCGGCATCGACATTGACATCGGCATCCGGTGCTTCGGCGAGTACAGCTACCGGGTGGTCAACCCCATCCTGTTTTACACCAATGTCTGCGGCAATGTGGAAAACGCCTACACCCGCGACGCGCTGGACGGCCAGCTCAAGACCGAACTGATGACCGCCCTGCAGCCCGCCTTTGCCCGGATCAGCGAGCAGGGCATCCGCTACTCCGCCCTGCCCGGCCACACCGCCGAGCTGGCCGAGGCCCTGAATCAGGAGCTGAGCGCCAAGTGGAGCAGGCTGCGCGGCATCGAGATCGTCTCTCTGGGCGTTTCCGGTGTCAAGGCCAGCGAAGAGGACGAGCAGATGATCAAGGAGCTGCAGCGCAGTGCGGCCTTTATGGACCCCACCCGCGCCGCCGCGCATCTGGTGGGCGCACAGGCCTCCGCCATGCAGGCTGCCGCCTCCAACACCGCCGCCGGCCCGCCATGGCTTTTATGGGGATGAACCAGGCCGCTGCAGCGGGCGGTGTCAACGCCCGGGATCTCTACCAGATGGGCGGCCAGCAGACCGCCGCGCAGCCTCAGGCCGCACCGGCCGCTGGCTGGACCTGCAGCTGCGGCCACACCGGCAACACGGGCAAGTTCTGTGCCGAATGCGGCAAGCCCCGGCCCGAAGCTCCGGCTGTCTGGGTGTGCAGCTGCGGTGCCAAGAACAGCGGCAAATTCTGCTCGGAGTGCGGCAGACCCCGGCCCGCCGCCAAGTGCGCCAACTGCGGCTTTGTGCCTGCCGACCCGGCCAACCCGCCCAAGTTCTGCCCCGAGTGCGGCAAGCCCTTTGGGGCCTGAGAGGGGTCTGACGCATGGCTGAAAAGACAACGAATTATCAGTGCCCGGCCTGTACCGGCCCCCTGCACTACGATGGTGCCAGCGGCAAGCTGGTCTGCGATTACTGCGGCTCGGCCTACGACGTAAAGGACATCGAGGCCCGCTACGCCAAAAAGCAGGCCGCTGCCGACACTGCCGCCGAGGGCGATGCCCAAAAAAGCCGCCCGCCTGCCCCGGCAGGACAGCCCAGTGTGGAGCGAGGCCGAGGCGGAGGGCCTGAACAGCTACTCCTGCCCCACCTGCGGAGCCGAGCTGGTCTGTGATGAGACCACCGCCGCCACCACCTGCCCCTACTGCGGCAACCCCACAGTGCTGGGCGGCAAGCTCTCCGGCAAGCTGAAGCCGGAATACATCCTGCCCTTCAAGCTGGACAAAAAGACCGCCATTGCCCATCTGACCAGATATTACAAGGGCAAGGCCTTCCTGCCCAAGGCGTTCAAGAACCAGAACCACATCGCAGAGATCCAGGGCGTATATGTCCCCTTCTGGCTCTACGATGCCAAGGCCGACGCGCGCGGCCGGTACGAGGGCCAGAACTCCGAGAGCCACCGCGAAGGCGATTACATGGTGACCACCACCCAGCACTACGACGTGCGCCGCGAAGGCTCGGCCGCCTTTACCAAAGTGCCGGTGGACGGCTCCAGCAAGATGCCCAACACCCACATGGATGCCATTGAGCCCTTTGATTACGGCGACCTGAAGCCCTTCTCCACGGCCTACCTGCCCGGCTATCTGGCCGACCGGTATGACGAGGATGCCGATGCCTGCGCCGAGCGCGCCTACCGCCGGATGTACAATTCCACGGCCGATGCGCTCCACGCCACCACCGGCGGCTACAGCGAGATCCACCCCATTTCCGAGAACATCAACGTGGATATGACCCACGCCCACTACGCCCTGCTGCCGGTCTGGATGCTCCACACCCGGTGGAAGGACAAGGACTTCCTGTTCGCCATGAACGGGCAGACCGGGCGGCTCATCGGCGACCTGCCGGTGGACAAGAGCCGTGTGGCTGCGTGGTTTGCGGGCATCAGCCTGCCCCTGATGGCAGTGCTGGCGTTCCTGCTTTTGTTATAAGGGGGGTGGCAGAATGAAACACACTGCAAAACGCTTTGCCGCCCTGCTTGCCGCACTGGTGCTGGCGCTCTGCCTGAGCATTCCCGCCTTTGCCGCCGCGCCGCTGGTGCGGGACGAGATGGGCCTGTTCGATGCGGATACTTACAGCCAGCTGGAAGCTTCCGCCGAAGCGGCCAGCGACGGCCACGACTGCGACGTATACTTTCTGGTGGTGGACAGCATCGGCGATGCCGACCAGCGCCAGTACGCCAAAGATTACTACCTTGCCAACGGTCTGGGCAGCGGCTCTGAACAGAGCGGCATCCTTTTCCTGCTGGCAGTCGGCTCCCGCAAGTATGTCACCATCACCTACGGCGGCGGCGTGACAGCCTTTACCGATTACCGCATCGAGCAGATCGAAGATGCCGTTGTTCCCTATCTCTCGGACGACGACTGGGCCGAGGCCGCCTCCGAGTACCTCTCCATGTGCGCCGACACGCTGGATTTCTACGCCGAGCACGGCGAGCCTCTGGATGTTGACAACGATACCAGCGGCTGGCCCATCCTGCTCCTCATCGTCATCGGCGTTCCCATGGTCATTGCCGGTATCGTCTGCGGCGTGCTGTACAGCCAGATGAAAACAGCCCGGCTCAAGACCGAGGCCAACGATTACATCGGTGCGGGCTTAAAGCTGCGGGTGCAGGTGGACAACTACACCCACACCGACCGCGTGCAGGTCTACGACCCGCCCCACGAGGAGAGCAGCAGCTCCGGCGGCTCCTCCGTGGACAGCGACGGCTTTGGCGGCTCCTCCGGCGGCTCGTTCTGAGCGCCCTTTTCTCCAGCAATAAACCACCGGTTCTGCCGGTGGTTTTCGCTTGTTTTTATTTCCGTATAACATGCAAAAGAAAGGAAACCCAACGAATGTCAAAGAAGATCACCGCCCTGATCCCCGGAGCCGCGCTGGCACTGGGCATCGCCTGCATCGCCAAGTGGCTGGAAACGCTGGAAAGCAGCGCTGGGCTCCACCTCATTGGCGCATCGGTCATCGCCCTGTTTATCGGCATGGCCATCAATGCATTTTTTCCAGCCCAACAAAACAACCGCGCCGGGCATCAGATTCACCTCTAAGAAGGTCCTGAAATTCGCCATCGTCCTTTTGGGTGCCAGCCTGAACATCCGCACCGTGCTGACCGTGGGCCGCTTTTTCGCTGACAGTCATGCTCTTCACCCTGGCCACCTGCTTTGGGCTGGGCGCGCTGATCGGCAGAGCGCTGGGGCTCAACTGGAAAACCAGCAGCCTGATCAACGCCGGAACCGGCATCTGCGGCGGCTCTGCCATTGCCGCCATTGCGCCGGTGATCGAGGCCGATGACATGGACATCGCCTACGGTATGTCCGCCACCTTCCTGTTCGATACGGTGATGATCGTTGTGTTCCCGCTCCTTGGCCGGTGGCTCGGGCTTTCCGATGCCGCATTCGGTCTCTGGGCCGGTACGGCGGTCAATGATACCTCCAGCGTTGTAGCCACCGGTTACGCTTTCAGCGAAGCAGCCGGTGACTTTGCAACGATGGTCAAGCTGACCCGCACGCTGGCGATCATTCCGGCTGTTCTGGTCTTTGCCGCCATCAACCTGCACCTGAAAAAGAAAGAGAGTGCCCAGGCCAACGGTGTCAAGGTGAGCATCCGTTCCATTTTCCCCTGGTTCATCCTTGCGTTCCTTGCCATGTCCCTGCTGACCAGTCTGGGCCTTCTGCCCGCCGGGCTGGTTTCCGGCCTGAAGACCATCAGCAAGTTTCTGATGGTCGCGGCCCTGGCGGCCATCGGTCTGAACACGAACTTTAAATCGCTCTGCCGTTCCGGCGCAAAGCCCATGCTGCACGGCTTCATCATCTCCACATTGGTCGTTCTGGTCGCCATTGGCGTTGAGTACATGATCGGCATTGCACCCTACGGCACACTGTAACGCTCCTGCCAGCTGAATTTTCCCACAAAGAAAGAGCAGTGCTCTCCAATGGGTCCACCCACCGGAAGCACTGCTCTTTTATTGCTCCACAAACGCGAAGTTATATATGTCTTTGCAAATATACCATATCTATTAGTTGTACACCGCCCTCATAAATTAGGTGGTCATAATTATCGGTAAAGAAATTAGGAATCTTGTGAGAACGAACAAATCCACATTTTTCATAAAATGGTATCGTCAATGGACTGTCACCTGTTCCAACTTGCAAAACAGAATATTCATCTGCATATTTACCGGCAAGAAAATCAATTAGTGCTTTGCCATAGCCCTTTCCCTGATTTTCCGGGTCGACTGCGATATTCTTAATTTCAAGTATTTCGTTACCTTCATCGGTGACAACACATTCAGCTTTTACATCATTGTCTTCAAGCACATACATAGTTCCTTTTTCAAGATACCGATCAACCATGCTCGCCTGTTCATCAGCTAATAACAATAATGATATAAACTGCTTTTATTTTCATTCACTTCTCGGATTTTCATATCCATTACTCCGTCAAACCTGAAGTTGTCAGATACTTTTATAAAACTCCCGCAATAAGGATGCTAATTTTTCTGGGGACTCCAAATTTACTTCATGACCTGTTTCCGGAATTTCCTTGAATTGGGAACACTTCAGAATATCTGCAAGTTCGATTGACGCTTTTTTGTTAGGTTTGTCTTTTTCTCCACAAACGACCAATGCAGGGCAGGAGATTTGGTTCAACGAATCGCTAAAATCAAGTTCTGCCATGGTACTACACAGACTTATAAAATCGAGTTTTCCAAATCCGGTTTGTTGAAACATTGACTGCGGCATAAATGAAACAGCGCATTTTGCAGCTTTAATAATCTCGCAGGCATCTTATACTGCGCTGCAATCAAAACCAGTGCCTTTACCTTTTTTGGGATAGTCTATCGCATAGTTTAGTGCCAATACACTGCCCAAAGAGAGACCACATAATATGATATCTTCATTTTCCGCGTTACACATTTCTGAAAAGCAGAGTAGAGAGCGGAATATGTTGCTACTTTTCCTTTGACCATTTCTGCTAAATCCAAGCATGCGCTATTTTCCGACACTTCTGTTGCGCTTGTCACCTTGTTCCAACTGTCGGCATTTTGCCCCAATCCATGCAAATATAAGTATTTCATACGTTTCCTCCACGAATCCCGATTTGCCAGACTGCCCACGCAAGTTCGTCACTTTCTGGCCGGGATTTTTTTCGCGGATGGTTTCCAGGCGGTTCAGGGCGGCACACAGGGTTTCGTCCCGCTTGGCAAAGTGGAAGCGGATCAGATGGTTGAACGGCTCCCGGAAAAATGCTGGACCCCGGAACAGCGCCCACGCCGACATCGCGGGCCAGCACTTCGCAGAATTCCAGGTCGCTGTCAAAGCCAAACTCGGAAATATCCATCAGGATGTAATAAGCGCCCTGGGGAACCGTGTGCTGCAGGCCGATGGCATCCAGACCTTCCACAAACAGGTCCCGCTTGCGGGTATAAGTGGCAAGCAGGTCGTTATAGTATTCCTGGCCGAAGCGCAGGCCGGGAATAACGGCCTCCTGCAAGGGCGCAGCGGCGCCGACCAGTCAAAAAGTCATGCACGTTTTTTAATGCGGTCAGTGATTTCCGGCGGGGCAATGGTGTAGCCCAGCCGCCAGCCGGTGATGGAGTAGGTTTTGGACAACGAGCTGCAGGAGATGGTGCGCTGCCACATGCCGGGCAGGGTGGCAAAAATAGGTGTGCTGGTAGGGCGCATAGACGATGTGCTCGTACACTTCATCAGTGATAACGTAGGTATCGTACTTTTCGGCCATGTCGGCAAATCAGTTCCAGCTCTGCGCGGGTGAACA
>ENA-OQES01000592-OQES01000592.1-human-gut-metagenome-genome-assembly--contig:-NODE-592-length-14939-cov-2.792331_pt1 | contig 14939 bp, 22 predicted proteins | sample MGYA00242798_ERZ504641 | MGnify/ENA primary metagenome ERZ504641 (study PRJEB26092, sample SAMD00036327) | human gut metagenome | host: Homo sapiens | study: EMG produced TPA metagenomics assembly of... | reverse complement strand
CTGAACAAAACTTCAGAGCGAGTTTTCGTAGGAAATTGGGCGAATCAGCGATTTGTTCAAAATATGAGCAAAATTCCACCGCTGCGCTGTCGGTTGCTTCTTTATTTTTTATCATATACTCAAAATCTACAGTTAGCCAACTACAACTTAAAACTTCTCTACTTCATCCAAGTATATACAATTTGGAATCCCACCATCTCTCACTTTCTGAATCAGTTCTTCTTGATCCATCCACATAACCTCTTCGACTTCTTCTTTCTGTAGTTTAAGTTTTGTAATATCCACTGTTTCTTCATACATATAAACCGTGCTGATTTCATGATTCTTAAATTCTCTTCCATAGAAGTTTCCATTCATGCTTCCTTCATGCATACATACTTTTTTAAGTTGTTCTGGTTCTGCTTTGATCCCTAGTTCTTCTTCTAGTTCTCTTAATGCGGTTTCTAATGGCTCATCACCTGCACTGATGTGTCCTGCGGATGAGATGTCGTAGCAGCCTGGGAAGGAGTCTTTTTCTTTGCTTCGTTTTTGTAACAACAAGTCATATCCTTTTTTCTGTTTTTCTTCTGATCCAGATATGCACAGTTCCATGGATATCTCCATCTTCATGGACCAAAGATCTCTCTTTGATCTTTCCTGTTTTGTTTCCATTTTCATCTAAGATATCAAAAAATTTCCCAAGTCTTTTCCATCTACGACTGCTTGCACCAGATTTCCTTCTTCATATACCAATTTCAACGAAAAAAATTGATCTTCTTTCTTGCATATAGCGTAAAAAGTAACCTGTCACCTTCCCACAGATCAAGGTCTAATATTTTTTTCCTTTGTCTACCCATTCTAGTACTCCTTCATCACATTCTTTGATCTCGCCTTTGAATTCTTCGATATGGTATAAACACATATATTCCCATGCTTCCTTTTTCAGTTCCCATATCGGACTAAAAATGTGACGATCCCACAAAATCTATATGACAATCGGGGTTAGTCCTGTTTCCTCCATAACTTCACGAAACATGCAGTCTTCCGGGCTTTCTCCATGTTCAAAATGACCACCGACTCCGATCCATTTATCTTTATTGATATCATGTTCTTTCTTGATGCGATGCAGCATCAGATATTTGTTATCTTTTTCTATATAGCATAATGTTGTCATTCCCATTTTTATTTTTCCTCCTTTCGTATATTGTAATTGTTTCAAAGAAAAAGATACAATATTTTCATATGTGTAAAAATATATTACACAATATCGACTATGTATAACAAATGCGAAATCTGGAGGTTTCTTATGAATATAAAATGTATTGCACTTGATCTTGACCGTACAACATTAAATGCAAGTGGACGGCTTTCTGACGGAAATTATAATGCTTTATGTCATGCAATTGAAAATGGTGTTCACATTGTGATCGCAAGTGGACGTTCTTTTGATACGCTGCCTAAAGATGTTCTTGCTGTGCCTAGAATTGAATATGCAATTACTTCTAATGGTGCTGCCATTTACCATATTCCTACAAGCACCTGTCTTCATGAATATAAGATGACACCTGCTTCCGTTGAATGTATAATTCAGATTGCTAAACAGCATGAGACTGCCCTTGAAGTTTTTTATTGATGGAAAAGCTTATGCCCTGAAAGCTTATGTGGAAGATCCTGTTTCCTATGGTACAACTCCACAAGCAATTCCTTACATCCAATCTACAAGAATTCCTATTGATGGTATTATTTCTTTTATTCGAGAACATATTGATCATATTGACAGTATGGATATTGTTGTCTCTGGCGAGCAGCAAAAGCAGCTCATTTGGAATGAACTTAAATATAATTGTGATGAGATCTATATTACTTCTTCTGTTTCGCAGCTGATCGAGATTTCTCATAAAGATGCCGGAAAACATTCCGGACTTCGTTTTATTCGGGAATATTTGAATCTAAAACCTGAAGAAACCGCTGCCTTTGGTGATGGTGATAATGACATTGATCTGTTAAAAGAAGCTGGTATCGGAATTGCCATGGAAAATGCTTCTTCAAAATGTAAGGATGCTGCGACCTTTATCACAAAACATCATGACAAGGACGGAGTTGCATATGGAATCACTGAATTTCTCAAAATATGACCAAAAACATAAATTCATCATTTTTTAGACACAATTCTTTCACATTTACTGAGTATACTAAAACCATAGCAAGTAACAAACAAACTTACTTAGCTAAAAACTTTTTTTCATACTTTTTCATAATACCGGAGACCCTCCTCGTCTCCGGTTTTCCTCATTTTATAAGCTTATATTTTTGCATAAAAAAAGAGGGAATCCCTCTTTTTTATCGATCTTCCATCTCAATATATTCTTTTTCATCTTGTACACTTCTGATACGCAGGACGAATGATCTTATCCACATTTGTTAATTCTTCCAAACGATGGGCACTCCATCCAACGATTCTTGCCATCGCAAAGATCGGTGTGAACAATTCCAATGGGATATCTAACATACTATACACAAATCCACTGTAGAAATCGACATTTGCACTGACCCCTTTGTAGATTTTTCGTTCATCTGCGATTACTTTTGGTGCCAATGTTTCAATCATAGAATAGAGTTCGAAATCTTTTTCTCTTTCTTTTGCAAGGGCCAGTTTCTTTACAAAAGCTTTGAAAATCTGCGCTCTTGGATCTGAAATACTATATACTGCATGCCCCATTCCATAGATCAGTCCTTTTTGGTCAAATGCTTCTTTGTGCAGCAGTTTTCTTAAGTATTCTTCTACCTGACTTTCATCACTGATATCATCCACATTTTTTCTTAAATCCTGCATCATCTCAACAACTTTGATATTCGCTCCTCCATGTTTGGGACCTTTCAATGATGAAAGTGCAGCTGCGATCACTGAATATGTATCTGATCCTGAAGATGTCACGACATGGGTTGTAAATGTTGAGTTATTTCCTCCTCCATGTTCCATATGAAGAACGAGTGCAATATCTAACACTCTGGCTTCCAATTCTGTATAAGATTTGTCTGGACGCAGCATTCTTAAAATATTTTCTGCCATGGAACAGTTTGGATCTGGACGATGGATGTACAGGCTGTCATCATTGACGTAATGATTGTAACCATGATATCCATAAACTGCCATCATCGGCAAAACACTGATCAACATCAGACATTGTCTTAATACATTTTCCATAGAAATATCAGATGCTTTATCATCATACGATGCCAGTGTTAAAATGCTCTTTGTCAACGTGTTCATAATGTCTTTCGATGGTGCCTTTAAAATAACATCTCTTGTGAAATTCTTTGGAAGTGTCATACTCTGTGCCAAAATTTCTCTGAATTCTTTCAATTGTTTTTCATCCGGCAGTTTTCCAAATAGTAAAAGATAGGTGATTTCTTCAAATCCAAATTCGCCTCTCTTCATAAATCCATCGACTAATTCATATATATTATATCCTCTATAAAATTAACTTTCCTTCACAAGGTACTTTCTCTCCATTGATCATCTCACTGGATTGAATACAGGATATATTCGTAAGACCTGCAAGAACGCCGACTCCATCGACATCTCTGAGTCCTCGTTTCACTCCCAACTCTTTGTACAGATCTTCCTCTATCTCACAATTATCATGGCAGACTTTCGCCTGGCGTGTCAGAAAATCCTGCATCTGTGTTGTTGTTTCACTCATAGGTTACCTCCTTTGATCAAGGTCATTTTATAGTGTTTATCCTATTTTATCTTTTTATTTGACTTTTGTCAAATATTGATTTTTGTTGATTATTGATTTTTATTCATAAAGTGGTATACTTTTAGTTAGAAAAAACATCGAAAGAGAGGGATTTACATTGAATGATGTTTCTGCACTTTTTGAAATTTTTCCAATCTGTCAGAAATTTCTTTTAAACACGATCGACATACCTTCCATGGATCTTACCAAAACACAGATTCTTATCTTATTTGCACTGTCTGGAGGTCGTTCATTGAATATGTCACAGTTATCTTCTTATCTGGCATCATCTAAGGAACAGGCTACAAGAGCCGTTTCTCCACTTGTGAAGGATGAGTATGTCACACGTTTTAGAAGTGATGAAAACAGAAAAATGGTTTATGTAAAACTCACAGAGAAAGGAAACCAGCTGATCCTTCAGGTAAAAAGCGCTTGTCAAAGAATACCTTTCCAAACGTTTTGAATCACTGTCAAAAGAAGATCAGGAATTATTTCATCAGTCATTATCTAATATTTTAACTGATCTTAAAGAAAATGGAATAAATATTTTGGAGGTATTTTTATATGAAAGCAGACTTACATTGTCACACCGTTTTATCTGATGGTGCTATGCGTGTTGACCAGATCATTCCTTATGCGAAACGTATCGGCCTTGATTATATTGCAATCTCTGACCACGAATCAACACATTCCATTCCGGAAGCTGTAAGACTTGGGAAAGAGCTTGGTGTTCATGCGATTCCTGCCGTTGAGGCAAACGCATGGCATGAGGAGACACAGACGAATGTTCATATTTTATGTTATTATCCGATGCTGTCACAAAATCTTATCAGTCATTGATGGATGAATATCCGATCACGATGGATCAGCTTTATGAAGTATCCAAAGAAAGTACTGGTGTATACTACACACATATCATGCAGGTTCTTTCCATGATGGGATATACTGGAACTTTATGTCCTAAAGAAGGACTTCATCGATTGATCCTTGCAGGAGAGCAGGCGAACAAAGCTTTCTATGAAAAACATCCTAAATTCAAAAAATAATTTTTTATAAGGAAGAATCATTCTTTGCAGGATTCTCAAATCAAGAAAAATCCCTAATGGTTTAAGAAACCTGTCAGGGATTTTTGTTTTAAATATTTTTATTTGATATTTTATTTATTTTAATGATACTCTTCGCAATCGCTTAATCCATTCGCAGATGCCTGCTGTAATCCTCTTGTTACAGATGCTCCGTCACCGATTGCGCGAAGTCCTTTGATATTAGTTTCAAAGTCTTTGTTTGTTAAGATCTTATTTGAATAGAATTTTAACTTCTACACCGTAAAGAAGTGTCTCATCACTTGCCATACCTGGTGTTACTTCATCTAATGCATAGATCATCTCTTCGATGTCTTTCATGATTCGATATGGGAATACAAGTGAAGATCTCCTGGAACAGCATCTTTTAATGTCGGTGTAATGTTATTTCTTACCAGACGTTCTTCGGTTGTTCTTCTTCCTCTCACAAAATCTCCAAATCTCTGTACTAAGATCTTGCCATCGCAAAGCATGTTGCTTAACTGTGCGATATGTTTTCCATATTGAATCGGCTCTTTAAATGGTTTTGTAAAGTTCTTAGATACTAATAATGCAAAGTTTGTGTTGTTTGTCTTGTATTCGTCTGCTTTGTATGCATGACCATTTACCACTGCCAGACCATTTTCCATAATATTCTGTTGCTACTTCTCCCGATGGATTGCTGCAGAATACGCGGACTTTATCGTCGAATGTTGGCGTGTAATAAACAAGTTTTGCTTCATAAAGACTTTTATTTAATTCTTCCATGATCTCGTCTCGAACTTCTACACGGACTCCGACATCAACGGTTCCTACCTGTGTTTCAATGTCGTATTTTCTGCAGATTCCGCTTAGCCATTCAGATCCTTCTCGTCCTACGGCTGCTACGATCTCATCGGCTGTATATGTCTCACCTTTGTCTGTGACAACACCTTTTGCAACCCCATCTTCAATGATGATATCTTTGACCATGGTATCAAAGATCATATCAACACCTTCATTTAATAAATGTTCCTGAAGTCTTGAGTAGATCTTGTACCCTTCTTCTGTTCCCAAATGTCTGATCGGACATTCGATCAGCTTCAAGTTTGCCTGAATTGCTTTCTTACGGATGCTTGCAATCTCTTCCGCTTCATCAATTCCGTATACTTTCTCATCAGCTCCGAATTTTAAATAAATGTCATCGGATTCTTTTAATAATTCGATCGTTCTGTCGTATCCTAAAATCTCTGGAAGGTTCCCTCCTACATCTGGAGATAAAGATAATTTACCGTCAGAAAATGCTCCAGCTCCGGCAAATCCTGTTGTGATAGAGCATGGTTTACATCCAACACATACCTTTGTATTTCGTTTTGGACAGGCTCTTCTTTCGATCCTTCGTCCCTTTTCAATCATAAGAACTTTCATATCTGGCTTATTTCTCTTTAATTCATAAGCACAAAATATAGCAGAAGGTCCTGCTCCGATCATAATAACATCATACTGATCACTCATAGTCATTTCTCCTTTTCCATGATGATACGTTGCATACCACCATATTTTGACATTTGTCTTGCTTCCCTGTAACCTGCTTTGACAAAGTTTGTCCGACTGTAGATATTATCCGGATGAACGGTTCCAAGGAAGTATTCATATATCGTGTCTTCTAATTGTTTCTCTGCCTCTTTGAAAAATCTTCTCTGAAGCCCCAAACCTCTTGCTTTACTTGTCACAACTGCGTAGTCCATATGTGCAACTTTGTGTATCTTACGATCGTCATAATTCAGATCATATCCAAGATTATGTTTTGACTCTCCCGGAAGATCGACAATAAAAAAGGCCCAAGATCTCATTGTTACTTGATAAAGCCTTCAATGTAAATCCCCGGTCGCTTATGTGTTCTTCTATATATTGTCTGTTATCTGGCAGAAACCAATCGGAAACCTTCACAGTATCCACTGCTTCTTGCATCAATTGCATGATCGCATCGACATCTGCCTGCTCTGCTCTATTGATCGTTATATGTTTCATATACTTCCTTACCTATTATTCTCTTGTTTACATATTATTATAGCATGATTTTCACTTTTTTTGGCAAAAATTATTTCAATAAGGTATACTGTTTTTATAGTTTTTAAGGACTTTTCCTTATACACATTATTTAGAAAAGGAATGTATATATGATCAATCGTTTATGTAAAAGATTAAATCAAAATATCGAAGTACGTCAGTCTTTAAGTTCCCTGCGTCAGGAGATCAAGGATTCTTCTAAAAGAGAACTTTTGTTGTCTTGGATCCATGATGGTGATCTGGACTTATCCGTATTTTTAGAAAATGAAGATGCAAAAACAAGAAAAAAGTGCTGCTCTTTTGATCGGTGATCTGGCACTTATTTCTGAAAGTGATGCTGTATTTCATGCTTATCAGACAGAAGATACACGTTTTGTAAAAGAGGCTTATTTAACTGCTTTAAAATCTTTAAATGCGGCTCCTTATGTGGATGTTTTCCGAAAACGTTATGAAGAATTATCTCTTTATGAAGCTTCTGACGATGAGAAAAAGCATGTAGAACATGAACTTCATGCACTTTCTGAACTGATCAATACGATCGAACCATTTAAGAAGCATAGATTTTTAGGCGGCCGCCAGACATTTCATTGTATTTTCCGCACTAACCCATTACACCCGGAAATTACTGCTGCCTTGATGGAAGAATCTTCAGCTGCTTCTTCAAAAATTGGGCGTGCGTATAAAGACAAATCATCTGAATCGTTTATTACCAATCCGCACATACAATGAATTGTTATTTCAAATTCCAGGCATGGTTTCATGTAAACCTGATGCTGATGTTGCTGCATCCGTGATCGCTGGTTCAAATTTAATGGCATTATTAGAAAATACTCATGAAGGGGATTTCCCTTTTTGATTTCCGAATCGGAGTGAAAAGCCGTATGGCACTTTCTGAACGTTCCAAATTTGCGAAGAAAGTTGCTTCGAAATTAGAAGAGCTGACAGCACATAAATTAAGAAATTCTACGTCTCATTATGAATTTGAGATCCGTATGATAGAAGGTAAATCTGGGGATTATTATTTATTAGTGAAATTAAATACGATCGTTGATCGTCGTTTTAGTTACCGCGAGGAGTTCATTCCAACAAGTATCAAACCAGTCAATGCTGCTTTACTTGTGGAACTTGCCAAAGATTACATGATCCCAGATGCGCAGATTCTTGATCCTTTCTGTGGGGTTGGTACGATGCTGATCGAGCGTCAGAAGGTTGTAAAAGGGAATACTTCTTATGGTATCGATCATTCTCCAGAAGCCATTGAGAAAGCGATCTATAACACAAATCTTGCAGACCAGATCGTTCATTATATCAATAAGGATTGTTTTACATTTACCCATGACTATCCTTTTGATGAAATCTTTACGGAGATGCCTTATGCGACTGGCCAGAAGACAGAAGCGGAGATTCGTGAGGTTTATGAGAAGTTCTTTCCATTTGTCAAAAGAGTTCTTGGACCTGAAGGAACAATCATTATGTATACAAGAAACCGTGAATATGTAAAACAGTTCGCTGTAAAATCTAATTTTAGAATTCTGAAAGAAATCAAGATCACACAGCGGCCGGAAAGTTATCTTATGATCTTAAAATAGGATTTTTTTAGGAAATTTATAATACAAGAACCATTCTGTAAAATCATTTATACGGAATGGTTCTTCTTATTTTAGATCGTCTTATATTTATTTATGAAATTTTTGATTCTTCGTTTTCCCTCTTCCATATCTTTTGAAAATGCTAGTGCGTGTCCTGCTCCTGAAACAATATAGAGTTCTTTCTTTGATGCACAGGCTTCATAATTTTTGATCGTCATCCACATCGGAACGTAATCGTCTGCATCTCCATGGATAAACAACACTGGAATCTTGTTTCGTTTCATGATTTCTGGGATGCTGACTTCTTTCAATCCAAATCCTGCTACTACTTCACTGATCAAATCTACCATGTACATTAATGGAAATGGCGGAAGATGAAATCTTTCTTTGGCTACGTGTTTGATGATATCCCACGGAGAAGTGAATCCGCAGTCAGCAATAATTCCTTTTACATTGTCTGGAAGGTCCAGACCTGCTGCCATTAAGGTTGTAGCACACCCCATAGAAATTCCACATAGAAAAATATCTTTGTTCTTGACTGCCAGATGCCGATTGGTATACAAAATCCATCGTTTGAGATCATGGCGTTCTTTCACTCCATAAGTAATATAGCGTCCTCGCTTTTTGCCGTGGCTTCTCTGCCATGGAAGAAGAATGCTGTATCCAAGATTCCATAGAAATCGGACTTCCGGTACGAATTCGATATCGTTTGTTGAATGGTAACCGTGCATGCAGATAATAGTTCCTTTGACATTTTCTCTTGGGATGTAGGTTGCCCGTAGTGTTAGTCCGTCTTTTGATCTGATCTCTTTTAATTCTTGTTCTTGGTGTTCTTTTAGCCATTCTTGTTCTTTTAAAACGTAATCAAGATATGGTTTCCATTTTTCTTTTTTTCGGACATCTGGCTGTTTTTTTCTTCGACAGATCGCATAATCGAAGACAGTAAATGCAGATGCACTGACAATAGTTCCTGTGATCGCTGTTGCGGTTAATAGTTTTTGTTTGTTGTTCATATTTGGATCCTCATTTTACTGTTCACTGTTTTATTCTGTGATATCTAAGGTTGTTTCCCCTGTGATTTTGATTCCATGTTCTTTTAATAATCTAGCTGTGATTCCGTCCCCATTGATCAGCGTGCCTGTAAATGTTCCATCATAGACTTTGCCACAGCCACAAGATGGACATTTTTTCTTTTAGGATTGCTGTGTGACAGTTATATAACTTTGCAAATTTTTAGTGTCTCTTCGGCACCTTTTTGGTATTGTTTTGTAACATCTTTGCCATCTTTTGCGATAACTTTGTTTTGATGTATTTCTGCCGGAATTCTTGGTGTTGGCAATCCTCCCATGATCTCTGGACAGACTGGAATTAGTTCATGGTCATTTTAGTAATTCTATGAATTTTATCACTTTTTGTTGCTTTTTTCCGTTATATTTGCAATCGATTCCTAACAGGCAGGCACTGACTAATATTTTCATTAATTTTCCTTTCTTCTACAAAGCTAATTCAAATCCATAACAGCCTTTTTTCAAATCCATAGTGTTCATAAAATCCGTGAGCTTGTACTCTTGGCAGTCCGGAGTCTAAAGTGATTGCTTTACATCCTCGTTCTTTTGCCAATTTCTTTGCATGATCTAATAATTTTACACCATATCCTTTACCTCGGTCTTCTTCGTTTGTGATCAAACTTGATACATAGCAGGTAAGCCCTGACATCCAGAAGGTCTGAAAATAATCTCCGTGGCAGAATCCATGGATGCTTCCATCGTCTTCTATTGCAAAAAATGCAAAACTGTTTTCGTCTTGTAGTACTTTTTCGTAGACTTCTTTGGTTGTTTCATAGTCGTAGGTGTTGTAGTCCCAGAGATTTTTTGATGTATTCATAGGCTGTGTCAAAATCTTTGATTGTTGCATTTTTGATCTTCATGTTGGTGTCCTCCTTTGATGTCTGTTTTTTATTATTGTAGCATGTAAAATTTTTCTGGTAAATAAAAAGACAGGAAGCTGACCTTCTTTGGTCTGTTTCCTGTCCTTTTTTTTAATCTTATAATCTCTAATTAATCTCTAACCTTAATATGCACTTCACGAAGCTGCTGTTCTGTAATTTCGTTTGGTGCTCCGCACATCAGATCCTGTGCTGTTCCGCTCATTGGGAAAGCGATGATCTCTCGGATGTTTTCTTCGTTGCGAAGTAACATGATCATACGGTCTACTCCTGGTGCCATTCCTGCATGTGGTGGTGCACCGAACTGGAATGCATTGTATAATGCTCCGAATTTGTCTTTTAATGTTTCTTTGTCATATCCTGCGATATCGAATGCTTTTTCCATGATCTCCATGTCGTGGTTACGTACGGCTCCGGATGATAATTCTACTCCGTTACATACGATATCATACTGGTATGCTAAGATATCTAATGGATCTTTTTCATTTAATGCTTCTAATCCACCCTGTGGCATAGAGAATGGGTTATGTGTAAATCCTAATTTACCCGTTTCTTCATCGATTTCATACATTGGGAAATCATTGATGTAGCAGAAACGGTATGCGTCTTTTTCTAACAGGTCTAATCTGCTTCCTAATTCGTTACGGATCTGTCCTGCATAGATGCAAGCAGCTTTTTCTGGTGCTGCGATGAAGAAGATTGTATCTCCTTCCTGTAATCCAGCCATTTCAGCTAATTCCATCTTCATATCATCTGGAATAAATTTATCGATCGGTCCTTTGTATTTCAGTTCTTCTTTGACTTCTAAGTATCCAAGTCCACCCATACCAATTGATTGTGCGAATTTTAACAGTTTTTCATGCTGTCCTTTGGAAAGTTTTGCATGAACATTGATCGCACGTACTGTCTGTCCATGGAATGGTTTGAATGTACATCTCTGGAAGAAATCTGTCACATCGATGATTCTTAATGGGTTACGAAGGTCTGGTTTGTCACTACCAAACTGCAGCATTGCTTCTTTGTAGCTGAAGATTGGATATGGCGCTTCTGTGATCACACTTCCTTCTGGTGCAAATTTCTTAAATGTCTCTGTTAATACTTCTTCTCCGATCTTGAAGACATCTTCCTGTGTTGCAAATGCCATCTCGAAGTCTAACTGATAGAATTCTCCTGGAGAACGGTCTGCACGAGCATCTTCATCTCTGAAGCATGGTGCGATCTGATAGTATTTGTCGATTCCAGATACCATCAGTAACTGTTTATACTGCTGTGGTGCCTGTGGTAATGCGTAAAATTTACCTTTGTATTTTCTTGAAGGTACTACGTAGTCACGAGCTCCTTCTGGTGATGATGCACAAAGGATCGGTGTCTGAACTTCTACGAATCCCATGTCTTCCATCTTTTCTCTTAAGAAACGGATGACTTTGGAACGGAATAAAATGTTATCTTTTACCTTTCTGTTTCTCATATCAAGGTAACGATATTTTAAACGAACATCTTCACGGATTTCTTTACTTGTTGCGATCTCGAATGGAAGATCTCTGTATACTTTTCCTAAGATATCGATCTTGTGTGCTTCTAATTCGATCGTTCCTGTAGGAATCTTAGGGTTAAATGTTTCTTCGTCTCTGTGCTGGATCACACCTTCTACAGATAAACATTCTTCTTTTCTTACATGGTCTAATAAACTTGTATCTCTTAATACGACCTGCATCACTCCATACATATCGCGTAAGTCGATAAATGATACTCCACCGTGGTCGCGGATATTCTCTACCCATCCGGCGATCTTTAATTGTGCTCCGATGTCACCTTCAGAAATCTGGTCCATGGTTCTGGTACGGTACATGTCTGACATTTTCTTTTCTCCTTTTTCTTGTATTCTCTATCTTGTGTTCAGGCGGTTTTCTTAGTTCCCTGTCACCTTAAAATCAGGTACAAAAAAAGCCCGTCCTGAAATTGTTACTTCAGGACGAACTGTATATCTCTAGTCCGCGGTACCACCTGATTTACTGTCTTGCAGTCTCTCTTGTGTGCCGGTTAACGCCCAGCTTACGTCGCACCTACTGACAGGGTTTGAATCTTGTTCTATTCATGTTCTGCGTTCAGATTGATGCTCGGGAGTGTTCTTCACATAAATTCACTTTGCAGGATTCTCACTATCGCCTGCTCACTGGGAACGATAATTTATGGTACTTTTCTCCGTCTTTGCCTATTGAGTGATTATATTATATTGAGTTTTGTTTTGTCAATAGTTTTTTCAATATGTATATTTAGATTTTCGGTTTTATTTTTAATCAATTAGGTCCTGATCACTAAATAATGCGTTGACTGCCTGTTCGTAATTCTTTAGCGTCTGAACTTTACGGATCTTTTTTGCATATTTTTCGTGGTTTGTAAACATGACCGCTGCATTGTTCCAGAATTCTTTCATCTTATAGTAGAACATTTTTATCGCCGCTTAGGTAATCCTGATATGCTTCATAAAGTGTATCATGCATTTTCAGGAGTTCTCTTTGGTCAGTTTCTGTCCATATTTGATTTCTCGTACAAGGGCTGGATTTCTTAACAGACCTCTTCCGATCATCACTGCATCTACATCTGGAAACCTTGTTGTGATATTGTCGTAGTCTTCTTTTGTTACGATATCTCCATTGTAGCAGAGTGGATTCTCACTGTGGTTTACTGCATATTCAAAGACATCAATGTGTGGTTTTCCTTTATAGAATTCCTGCTGTAGTCTTGGATGGATCGTTAGTTCATAGACTGGATGGCGGTTGTAGATGCTTAAGATTTCTTCGAATTCTTCTGTGTCTCTTAATCCGATTCTTGTTTTAATCGAGATCTTCATATCTAATGCTTCGAAGATCTCTGTAAGGAAATCATCTAATACTTCTGGTTCTCGCAGGAATCCTGAGCCTTTTTGTTTGGCTACAACGGTTCTTGACGGGCAGCAAGATTTAAATTGACTTCATCGTATCCCAGTTCTTTTAATTCTTTTGCTGTTCTGATAAAATTCTTCAGAACTTTTCGTTAAAATCTGTGGTACGATATGTAATCCTTCATTATGTTCCGGCAATACATCCTGAAAATTCTCTTGTTTTGAATGTTCTTTTTCCCATTTGGCATAATAAATGGTGTGTAGTATTTATCGATTTCTCCAAATAGTTGTTCGTAAATGTTTCGGTATTAAGTAAATCGTGAATACTTTCCATTGGGGCATAATAAAATTTCATAATAATGATCAGTTTCCTCCATTTAAATTATACTTCTTGACACTCATACCATTATATATGATTTACGAACCGAGGGCAAAATATATTACAAATACTGAAATCGCCAATCCAGACTTTATTTTTTCAACAATTGATGTTATATTAGTAAACAACGAGTGAAAATTTGAGAAACATTGATACAATTTATCAGCGAGGTATGAATAATGAAAGAAATGAAACCGATCAAAGAAGGTAAAGTTCGTGAGATTTATGACAATGGTGACAGCCTGATCATGGTTGCAACTGACCGTATCAGCTGCTTTGATGTCATCTTAAAGAATGATGTCACAAAGAAAGGAACTGTTTTAACACAGATGTCCAAATTCTGGTTTGACCTTACAAAAGACATCGTTCCTAACCATATGATCTCTGTTGATGTCAAAGATATGCCTGAATTCTTCCAACAGGAAAAATATGATGGAAACAGCATGATGTGTAAGAAACTTACTATGCTTCCAATCGAATGTATCGTTCGTGGATATATCACAGGAAGCGGTTGGGCAAGCTATCAGGAGAATGGTACAGTCTGCGGAATCAAACTTCCTGCAGGATTAAAAGAATCTGATAAACTTCCTGAACCAATCTACACACCATCTACAAAAGCAGAGATTGGTGATCATGATGAGAACATTTCTTTTGAAAGAAGTATTGAAGTTCTTGAGAAAGAATTCCCAGGTAAAGGACAAGAATACGCTGAACAGTTACGCGATAAGACGATCGCGCTTTATAAGAAATGTGCTGATTATGCATTAGAACACGGAATCATCATCGCAGATACAAAATTTGAATTTGGTCTTGACGAAGACGGTAACATTGTCATCGGAGATGAAATGTTAACACCAGACAGCTCTCGTTTCTGGCCAGCAGACGAATACGAACCAGGTCATGGACAGCCATCCTTCGACAAACAGTTCGCCCGCGACTGGTTAAAGAGCAACGAACATGACTGGAAACTGCCTCAGGATATTGTGATAAGACAATCGATAAATATTTCCAGGCTTATGAGATGCTTACTGGGAAAGATTTGTAAGTAGTATTTTGTTGTATGGGATATAAATAAAAGAAAAGAAAGATTCATGAATAAGCAAAGTGGCACTCCGCAATTTTTGAAAGCGCTTTTTTACAAATCGCTGGTCCGCGCCTGTTCCTTCGATAACTGATATGTAATGACCTTTTGTCAATAGTAAATTAACAGAAATCACAACAAATTTTTATTTTATTGTTTCTGAAGACATCCAGAAAGAGTTCCGATGTATCAGTTCCCGGCATTGGCCACTCTGATATACGTGGATTGGTTA
>ENA-OQES01000591-OQES01000591.1-human-gut-metagenome-genome-assembly--contig:-NODE-591-length-14946-cov-4.349889_pt1 | contig 14946 bp, 14 predicted proteins | sample MGYA00242798_ERZ504641 | MGnify/ENA primary metagenome ERZ504641 (study PRJEB26092, sample SAMD00036327) | human gut metagenome | host: Homo sapiens | study: EMG produced TPA metagenomics assembly of... | reverse complement strand
CTCGTCGATGGCGCTTTCGAATTCAGTCAGCTTGCTGATTTCCTCTTCGGCGGCCTTGTTTGCGGCCACTTCCACAGCTTGCGCCACTTTTTCTCGCATTGCCTCTTCGCTCATGACTACCTCTTTTATTAAGCGCCGTTTTGTAACTTATAGACTATCGGATGAACGTATCAGAACGATTCCAAATGCCGGAAAGTGTCCATATAATGGCACTCTCGTGAAGGCGTCATCCTAAATGCGCGCTTTACTGCTTACGGCGTTGCTGTGGTTCGTATTCGCCGTCATCGTGTTCGCGATGCTTCTGCGCATGCTGCCGAACAGCCTCGATGGTAAACGTTACGTGCCTCTGATTGTCGCGATCATGCCTTCCATTCACCCGTTTTCTTCACGACCAAGCAAACAGGGATTATGGAACAAAAGTTTGGATTCCATAGCTCAATTACAGCATTACGATAATGATCTGAATAATGTTCACGTGGAAAATGGCACGATTGAAATTTCCGGATTGGAAGCGTCTCAGCGGCCGCTCCAGATCGCGGACGATACGATCAACAAGGCCACGCGGGAAGTGAAAACCGTGAAAGCCGTGAAACCCCGTATGTCGCGCAGATCGTGGACGCCCTGAAAACCGCGGAAACGTATTGCGAAAAACTTGATAGCATGGTGCATTCCTTGAATTCCATCGTGCAGGTGCTTCCAAGCATGTTGGGTACGGAAAGCCATGCGAATGATGCTCCGCGCAATTATTTGATTCTTGCGCAAACGAATGCGGAGGCTCGCCCGTTCGGTGGTCTTACGGGATCGCTCGGCCTGGCCACGGTGCAGGGCGGTCACGTGAGCTTGCAGCCGTTCGTTTCCGATTCGGAAATTCAGAATGCCGACGAGCCGGTTGTGGATTTGACTGCCGAGGAACGTTTGCTGTTTACCGACAAGCTTGGCAAGGATATTCGCGACGTGAATTTCACGCCTGATTTTCCGCGTACCGGCGAGATTATGAGCGCCATGTGGAATCGCCAGTATGGCGTTGCGGTTGATGGTGTGATCGCCATTGATCCGCTGTTCCTGCAGAACATGCTGGCGGTGACCGGTGGCGTTGCCATGCCTGACGGTTCGACGTTGGATGGTGCGAATACTGCCCGAACGTTGCTGCATGACGTGTATGCGCGCATGGCTCCGCAGGAGACGGACGAGTATTTCGCGGTTGCTGCGCAGTCTGCGTTCGACCATATCATGCGGAATGCGGGCAATTTCAAATCGTATGTCAAGGCGCTTTCCACGTCTGTTGAGCAGGGACATGTGGTGGTGTGGAGCGCGCATGAGGATGAGCAGAATCTGATTGCCGATTCCGCTATTTCCGGCAAATTGATTACGGAAGGTGCAAAACCGCAGGTCGGCGTGTATATTTCCGACGAAACCGAGTCGAAAATGGACTGGTATTTGCATCGCGAAGTGACCACTGAATTCCAGAAGGTCGCGCGAAACGGCGCGAACCAGTATACGGTGCATATCAAGTTGCAGAACACCATGACGGCGGAAGAAGCGGCTAATATGTGACTGGTGGCGGAAATATCGTTCCGAAGGGCCAGATCAAGACGGCATTGTTCATTTACGCGCCTGCGAACGGTCGTTTGGTGGATTGGGAATTTCAGAATGCCGACGATTACAAGGGTGTGACTTTGCATAATGGCCTGACCGTGGGCGTGGGCGATGTGACCTTGCAGCCCGGCGAATCCTATGAGATCACCGTGCACGTGCAGTCCGCCCCGGATACGGATGAGCCGCTCACCTTTCGTCAGACCCCGTTGATTGAAGGCCGCTAGACAGTTCCGTAGTTCCGTAGGCAGCTTAAGCAGCCAAACAGGCGGCCGTAAAACGGCCAAATCGTCAAGCAAGCGGCTCTAACAAGCCATCTTGCAACAGGGGAGTATGGAGAATATGTGGGTATATGCGCATGCAATCTCACGTTTACGGAACGGACGTCAACTTTTCATCCGTTCTTGCTGCGCGTTTCGCGGTATCTCGTCAAAAGCAAGTGTTTCCAATAGTGATTTAACCGCAAAAGCGAGTTGGAGGTACGGGGCTTATAGTATGCTTCCTTCGCAGAGAGAATACCTCCCTGTTTTCGAGGGTGGGGATGGTGGGAGGAGAAGTCATGCAAGGTGGTTTCCGCAGCTCTGAGCAGGGTTCGGATCAAGTAGTGAGAACCCAGGAAATCCATATCGTCTCTTCTGACTCTCGTCATCAGGATCAGAAGCAGGAGCGGCATCAGTCACAAAACAACAGCCCTCAGTTTGAGCCGATGACGTTTTCGAACACGCCATTTTCCGTTGGTGAAGATGGAAGACGCAAGGGCAGGCGGAGTCAGGTTGTGCCCGCATGGCGTTATTTTTTTGTCGCTTGCCTGGTGATGGTCGATCTTGCGGTCATGCTGATTTCGCTGTCCATCAGTCTTTGGGTCAATGATGCCGCATATAATGCCATCAATGGGGCTATGCCGTTCTGGCTGTTCCTCGTCTGCTTCAGTTTCATCTGGGTGTTGAGTCTCACTTTTGCTGGAACGTATCATCGCCATGTGATGGCGGAAGGCTACGAGCTGTATGCGAAAATCATCAATGCGTCGCTGCTCACCATCATCACTTACTGCTCGCTTGCTTTTATTTTCAATCTTTCCTTGCCGCGAACCGCGCTTATCGTCGCTCCGATCATTGCATTCTTCCTAGAAGTCATCGCCCGTTGGCAGATGCGTCAGTGGCAGCATCGCAGCCGTCAGAAGGGTGCCTGTAAGTATAAGACCGTGGTGATCGGCTCTTCCGACGGTATCAATCGTGCGTTGCGTACCATGCGGGACTACTCCAATTGGGGGTATTCGCCGATTGCCGTGTGTCCGATCGAAGTTGACGGTAATGAGAAAGACGCTTATGTGGTCACGTCGTTCGAGCCTGATCCTTCCATTGAAGGTGCCGACAAACTGAAGGTGATCCCGTTCAATGCCGCTTTCCCGCGTACGTGCGAAAGCTTGGGTGCGCAGGAAGTGTACGTTGCCGACGTGCTTTCCCGTGATTCCGAAATGCTGCGTGGCATTTCGCTTGCGGTCGAATCCCTTGGCATGGAGCTTGCGTTGGCCGTGTCTCTGGCAGATGTGAGCGGTCATCGCCTGTACTTGCGTAATACCGCCGAACAGCCTGTATTGTTGGCCAGTTTGCCGCAGTATACGAATACGACGTACGTGATTAAACGCCTGCTGGATATCGTTGGTTCGGCTTTCGCGCTGCTGATTTTCTCGCCGCTGATGTTGGGTACGGCGCTCGCCATCAAGCTTGATGACGGTGGTCCGATTTTCTTCTCGCAGAAGCGTATCGGTTTGCATGGCAAGCCGTTTACCATGTATAAATTCCGTTCCATGGTTACCAATGCGGAAGAATTGAAGAAGAAACTTGCCGAAGAAAATGGACGGACCGATCGTTTCATCTTCAAAATGAAGGATGATCCGAGAATTACGAAGGTTGGTCGTTTTATTCGTAAGACTTCGTTGGATGAATTCCCACAGTTCTTCAACGTTTTGAAGGGCGACATGTCTTTGGTTGGTCCTCGCCCGGCTTTGCCGGAAGAGGCTGCCCGCTATGGTTCCCTTTATCCCGCGCGACTGCTGGTTAAGCCTGGTATTACCGGTCCTTGGCAGGTTTCCGGCCGTTCGGATCTTTCGCAGGAGCAGAGCGAATATCTGGACGTTTCCTATATCGAAAATTGGTCCATTGCAGGCGATCTTGCGATTCTCGCAAAAACCGTGCTCGTGGTCTTCCGCGGCACCGGATCTTACTAAATTCAGCGGTACTTTTCGCACGAATCGTCGTGCAAATCAGAGCGCTTACTCCCGGAGCGCTCTTTTTGTATTTCCTGACTTGTGCAGACGGAGGATGTGTTTTTTGTGTGGTGGAGTTTGTTTGGTTGCGACCGCGCTGTTTTTAGCCATGGCTTCGCTTGTTTGGATTCAGCCTCACTTGTTTCTTGATGGGAAACAATTATTTGTCACACGTATATTTTTGCAGTTTATATGATGGATTTATTTTTATGGGTAATATTGTAATACTCATGTGAAACAGATTCAACTTATGTAATCAGGTCCACTATAACTAAAGATTGTCTTTTGATATATCTCATATAAGATTTGGATTTTCAAAATAGGTAATTTGCTTTCCTTCGCGTATTATGAGATAATTAATGCAACGTGGCGCCATGATTTCTGTAACGTCATCCCTCACAGCTGAGGGTGGTCCCACGCACTTCGGTGCGGATTGAAATATGCAATAGAACCTATAAAAGGAAATAATCATGCGTAGTCATGAGAAGCGGGTGAACATGTGCCCGCGAACGCAAGGTAAGTATTTGGTTTCGGTGGTGCTGACCGCTGTTTTCGCGATCGCGTCGCTGTTTGGAACGCTGCTGTTCTCTACAGATACGGTTGCCGATGCCGCCGAATCTCAGGCGGTCGCGCAAGTGGGCAACACAACCTACGCGAGCGTACAGGAGGCGATTGGGCGAACAACGTTGAAGAATACGACGGTCACATTGCTAGCCGACGTGACGGAAAGCGTTATGATTACGCCACCGAAAGGCGTACGAAACGTAACGTTTCACCTGAACGGGCATACGCTGCAAGCCGCTGAATCCGGTGGAGCTGCTGGGTTTGCTGCGATCACTGTGCCTGCGAACATGCAGCTCACCATTGTCGGCCCGGGAACGGTTGCTGGCGGAACACAGCCTGCAGTCGATTGCCGTGGCACATTGCGCGTGGAAAGTGGCACGTTCACTTCAGACGCGACGCTGATGCGCTTTGCCGAAACGGATGAGACTTCCGCGCAAGGCAGTTTTTCCGGGCGGAACGTTCACCGCGCCGACGCTATTCAACCTGCTGGATGACGCTAAAAACTCTTGGCTATGTGACTGTTCGCGGTGGCGAATACCGGGGTATGATCCCAGCTGGACTGAACACGCTCGCCTTGTTGAGTGGCTCGTTCTCCGACTTGTCGAATCTTGCGCCGTACTTGGCTGACTCGCTTGGGCTGATTCCAGGCGGCACTAGCGGTGATGGTACGGGTGACGGAATGTTCCATGTCGGCGATCTGGCGATCTCCAGTAAGCAGACTTTGGTGGAATTGGATCCGGCGAGCGGCCTTCAGCAGCTGAGTGCTGACGACCTACTGACCTTGACGGGAACGCAACTGAACGGCATCGCTGACTACCGTCTTGTGGTGGATAGTGACCAATTGCAGGCGTTGAACGATCAGATCGATCGCGCAATGCAGGCGGTTGGGAAGAGGAAAGCCTTCGAAGCCGTGAGCCAGAACATCACCATCAGCGCCGTGCGCAATGGTGCGGATGGTGTTATAGATGCAAACTCGAGTAGGGGAGCGGGCATACAGTTGCGCACCTCCGACCATGATGGCATAAGCGCCCAAGTGACGGTAACCATCAAAGCCGTCGCCGAGCCAGATGAACCAGAAGAACCTGGCAAACCCGGCGATTCAGAAAAGCCGGAGAAGCCGGAAATGCCTCGCTCCGGATCCGCAGTGCAGGCGCTCGCCATCATCTCGCTGCTACTGGTGATCGCTTCCGCAATTTGCGTATACGCAACGGCCCATCTGCGGTCGTCGTATCTGCACAACTAGTATTTTCCGCCCTTTTCTTGAGCTGTATAGACGCAAAACGCTAGTAATGCAGACGTGAAACCGCACTCCGATCATCGGATCCGAATTTCTTCAATCCGATAATCGGAGTGTTGCTCTGCGATCTGGCTTCTCGAAGTGCTGAGATACACCGTTAACCCTTCTCCTTTGGAGGAAGAAGGCTCTTATGCCTCTTATGCCTATGGCAAGGCTGGAATAAAGAACAGGATGTGGTGCTGTCGCGCGCGGGGCCGGTCCGTTTGTTGACGTCTTCACTGATTCGCTAGGTTCTTCTCTTGGGCTGCAAGAGAAGAACCTTTGGCGGAGGCTGTGAAGGCGTTTCCGTTGGGTGTATACGTTTTTCCGTACTTATGACTGCTGAGGAACCGGAAAACAGCCCCTAATTATGTGACCGGTGGCATGGATGGCACCGAGCCCGGTGACATCAGAACCGTGCTGTTCCTGTATGCTCCGGCGAATGGCCGCTTGATGGATTGGAAGTTTCAGAATTCCGATTTCACCATGCGAGGGACGTGTGGTGGAAGGAGCTGCCAGCAATGGTACGGAAAATACAGGCGAAACTGGTCCTGCGTTTGCATGGCCAGGGGTTATCGGGACGCGCGATCGCAAGGTCCCAAGGCATGTCGCGCCGGAGCGTGGCCGACGTGCTGGACGCAGCGAAGGCCGCCGGCATCGGCTGGGATGACGTCGCTAACAGGCCGGACGACGAGGTATACGCGCTGCTGTTCCCCGGGCGCGGGGAACGTGAGAGCGTGTATGAGCAACCCGACTGGGGCAAGGTCCACCGGGAGTTGGCCCGTGTCGGCGTGACGTTGAGGATTCTGCACGGCGAGTATGTGGACGAATGCCGGCAGTCGGGTAGGCCCCATATGGGTTATGACAGGTTCTGCAAGCTGTACGCCGCGTACGTGGCGAGACTCGGCGTGACAAGCAGGGTGGAACATAAGGCCGGCCGCACCATCGAGGTCGACTGGGCCGGCAAGACCATGCGCATCGTCGATCCGGTCACCGGTGATTCGTCGACCGTGTACCTGTTCGTGGCGGTATTGCCGTTCAGTCGGTACGCGTTCGTGGAACCCACCCTGGATATGGGGCAGAATTCGTGGCTGCGGGCCCATGTGGCGATGTACGAATGGTTCGGCGGATCCACGCCGCGCCTGGTGTGCGACAACCTGAAGACCGGCGTGATCAAGCATCCACGTGAGGGCGAGATCGTGTTGAACGACGCGTACCGGGGCATGGCCGAGCACTATTCGGCCGCTGTACTGCCCGGACGGGTGAGGAAGCCGAAGGACAAGCCGTCCGCGGAGAACACCGTGTGGCACGTCACGATGGCGCTGGTCGGCGCGATGCGCGACCACGAGTTCGGATCGCTTGACGAACTGCGGGCCGCGATACGCGCCTGGCTGGCGGAATACAATTCCCGTGCGTTCCAGAAGCGCGACGGGTCCCGGTCGTCGGTGTTCGAATCGGAGGAGAAACCGCTGCTGATCACGTTGCCGCTGATGCCTTACGAGGTGGCGGACTGGGTATACGGCCGCAGGGTGCAGGCCAACAGCCACGTCGCGTATGCGCGCAACTGGTATTCCGTCCCGTACGCGTACATCGGTTCCACGGTGGACCTGCGGATCGGCGCGAGCATGCTCGAGGTCTGGCATGGGGAACACGCGGTTGTGCTCGCACCGGCTCCTGCCGGCGACGGCATCCAACCAGTGGTCCACGAACGAGTCCGACCTGCCCGGCAAAGCCGCGTGGAGACCATGGGACAGGAAACGTTGCGAGCAATGGGCCCAGCGAATAGGCCCCGGCTGCGCCGCCGTGATCGGCAGGCTGTTCGCCACGGAACGCCTCGACGAGCATCCTGCGGCTGTCGAAACGCTATTCCGCCCAACGTTTGGAGAACGCGTGTTCGCTGTCGCTGCGGTCGATCGCTTCGCCGCGGTATTCGCACATCAGACCGATCCTCGAATCCGGCCAGGACGCCACGGGCGGGATCCCCGACGGCGCCGTTGACGACGTCGGATGGGTGCGCGGCGGCGATTACTACGCGGACATGGGAAGGTGGACGCGCGATGATCATCGACACCGAGACCAAACGCAAATTGCGTGAGATGAACGCATCCGATCTGCTTGACGCGTTCGAACGGCTCGACGAGCGAACGACGGCGCCCATGAGCCACACGGAGGTCGTCAGGCTTGCGGTCGACAACGCCCACTCCGGTCACATGGACGCCAAGATCCAACGCCTCGTCAAACGCGCGGGTCTGCGCTACCCCCCGAGGCGGACCTGAGAACCATCGACCTGGGGGAGGAACGCAGGCTCGACCGGAGCGTGATCGCCGGTCTCGACGCCGGGAACTATCTGGAACAACGGTTGAACGTCGTGTTCCAGGGAGCCACGGGACCGGGCAAATCCCACCTGCTATGCGCGTTGGTGAAATCCGCGTGCCGGGCACGGTACCGCGCAGTCTACGTCCGAATGCCAGACCTGGCCGAGCAGGTGACGGTCGCGTCGAACAAGCCAGGAGGAGTGCCCAAGCTCGTGCGCAAATACGCCACCTACAACCTGCTCGCGATCGACGAATGGCTCGTCGACAAGCCCGACGAACTATTCAAACGATTCCTCCTGGAGCTCATGGAGCTCCGGTACGACACCGTCAGCACGGCGTTCGCCACGCAGCTGGCGACCAAGGAATGGCACCGACAGCTCGGCGGCGACACCATCGCCGACACGATTCTCGACCGCATCGTGCACAACGCGATCTGGATTAATACAGGCGAGTACAACATGAGGCAACGCCACGGGCAAGCCATGCTCGACAACTAGCCCCGAAGGCCGACGGCTTCTAACCAATCCGCCACCGGCCTTCTCCCGCCATAATGCTGGTCCCCAAGCACAATAACCAGTGGCCTCAAAAGCTACAAATATTCAGTAGGTGGAGCGGGGAACGCCCAGTATCCCGCACTGCGCCGATATCGGATAACGGGAGGCGTTGGCCCGTATCACTGCTACTTTCGTGCGAGTACCGGCGCCGCCTGTTCTGAAACGTCCACCTCCATCTCCAACTGTCGGTCGCGTCTCCCCGGCCCGACCGGCTCGTTCTGCTCGGGCGTGCGGTCGTCCGCGGCCCGGGTGAAGCCGCTGTTGCGGATGTCTTGGACCCAGCGCCGCAGGGTCGATCGCGCGATGTCGTACTCGGCCCCGGTCTCCCGGGATGGCTTGCCGCTCTCGCACGACTGCACGATCTGCCGTTTGAACGCCTCGTCGTAGTGGCGGGGATGTTTCGGGTCGGCCATCGTCGGCCTCCAATCTCATGTCATTCGTCCCTCATCGGACTGTCTAATACATTGTAGCCAATCCAGCGTGAACCCGCTGCCCGGACGCGCCCACGGCACCGTCACAGTCTTCACGCCGTGCTCCGGGCACGCCACGCGCGGCACGGAGGCGTGGATGAACGCCTTGCACTGGAAGAAATTCAGATGCCGCCATACACGCTCACGCACGTCATGCACCGGGCGCGCCTCCTCGGGGCATGACGCCTCGGGACAGTGGAAACGGGAGCCGGGCCCGTACCTAATCGTGATGTGCAGCTCCCGCTCACCCGCGTCGGTATCGCGGAACTCCACATCGGTGACGTGCCAGGGGTCGACGAGTTGCAGGGCAGCGGTGAACAGCATCGTGGTATCCATGCCACCAAAACTACCCGGCCGTCGTCACCGCCTAACCCGCTTCACCCACACCAAACAGCGAAAGGCCCTTAAATGAGATGCTTCGTTTCCACAGTAAGTCGAACCAATGTCCGTGGCGTCGGTCGATAGTAAAGGCGAATAGTGCTTGACGAGCGAAATCAATCAGGATACAGATCGCGTAAATCGTGAGCAGTATGCCGAGGATCTGCAGAATCGCGAATGGCTGCTGGTAGAGGTCTTGCAGATTGAACAACTTGACCCAGAACAGTTTCCTGGAGGCCGCGTAGTCGGTGATCAGGTACACGGCGAACGCGGACTGCGCGATCCGGTTGATGGTCCGATTGTGGAAGGTGACGCGGTCGAACAGCAGGAACATGCCGAAGCCGACCATGATGACGGGCAGCTTCCAATCGCCGGTGATGTATATTCCCATGTCGTACCCGAGCAGCGACAATGTTATGGAGGCGCAGGTGTACAACAGGAAAAAACCCGAGACCTGTGCCAATCATCAGCCAGACCTGTCTGGTGGTGAACGGTTCCATGTACCACTTGTAGGCGGAGATTAGGATGAACAGGTAGATGAACCCGAAGAAGCCGTCGTTGATTCCTATCATTCCGGGGATGAAGCTGGTCAATCCCCATATGACCAGCACGGTCGCGGCCAGCGCGAGGTGGTATTCGCGGCTGAGCACCTTCAAACCTTTGGAAAGGAAGGGGAGGAGCATTAGGAAGATGGCGTAGGCGGTGGCGTACCACCAGATGCCTGTGCTCAGGGGTACGAGGCTTCTGACCATGAGTTTCGGTCCGAGGTCGGCTCGGTCGAACACGAGGTAGAACATCATAAGCGCGAGGCTCCAGAACAGGAGCTCGCGTTCCATGATCCATACGCGCTTGAGGTTGGATTTGATGGTCTGCTCCCTGTCGAGGAAGAACCATGCGGAGATGGAGAAGAAGATGACCACGCCGACCTTGCCGCCGCCGGCCATGACGAGCTGGAAGAAGATCCGCTCCGGCCCCAGGGGAAGATTCAGCTCGTCGTAGCCGTTGTGAACGACGAAGTGGTGCATGAGGATCATGAACATCGCGATGATGCGCAGCAGCTCGATGCTGGAATTCCTCTGCCCCTCCCTATTTGCGATTCGGGAATGTGCCGGTGCGCCGTGTTTGACGTTTACGCGGTTGTCGTTCTCCGTGGCCTGGTTCTTCTCGCTCACAATTCTTCTCTAGTCTGTGGTCTCTCTTTCCCCCCGAATCCTACATGTCCAGGCCGACTGGGATATTTTACGAAAAGATAAAATCGAACAAATGTTTGAGTGTGTGGTATGCTGCCGATGAGGATTAGATAGGTGTGAGTCGGAGAACGGGGATATTGTCTCGGCGGGGAAGAGATTAATGTATGAACTATATTCGGCAAAAGGTTAGTGGAATGATTAAAGCCATTGGAACTTTTTTGAATACCGAACATCCGGGGCTTACCAATGTTTCAGACATATTCACGCTTGGTATTTCCGTGATTTCCATCGTTATTGCTTTTATGTCATATGACTATGTGAAGAATCATGACCGGCAGATCGCCAAATTTGAACAAGCGAATGAGATATCGTCTTGGGTGGTACATGATTCGAAAGGCGGCGTTCAGATGGTGGAGAATTCTCCATTAATGAAGGTTTCCGTCAATAATGGTTCGGATCAGCCGATCTATGATGTCGTTTTAACTTCTGGAACATATCAAGGGGCTGGCGCCGATTATTTGAGCGGGACAAATAATACTGTTTGTGTAGGTACCGTTCCTCCTGGGAGATTTACGACTTATGTTCCTTATCCGGGCGAAGGAATGCATGTTCGTGTTGAATCGGTTATTGCCTTTCGAGACAATAAGGGTAACAACTGGATTCGCAACGCTAAAGGCGTTCTTTCTGAAATCAAAACGAATTCATATGAATATCTTAAACTAGATCTTCCTCCAGATAATTGGCAATCCCTCGAGTCGGAATGACGAGACAAGATATTGTTGATATGCTGTTGGCGTCACCGCGTCCGGGAGGCGCATCGGTGGCATCATGCGCGAACAGGGCATGACGGGCGCGTACACGCGCAAGCGGTCCGAACCGCACGGGACGCGGGCCTGGTGCCGGGCGCGTTCGCCACGCTCGACTTCCCGCTGACGGACGTCCAGGTGTTCCACGCCGACCGGGGCGGCGGGTTCGACGACACGGAGATCGACGAGCCGCTCGACGTGTTCGATGTCAAAGGATCGCCGCCGCGCAGGGGCGGCCCCCACGGCAACGCCGTGGTCGAATCGATGGACAGGCTGCTGAAGAAGGAGCTCGTGTACCGGAACAGCTACGCCACGATCGGGCAGCTGAGGCGCGGCCCCGACGACTGCGTGTGGTGGTCCGACAACCGGCGGCTCCACTCCACCCTCGGATACCGGAGTCCGAAGGAGTTCACCGAACAGGGACTCGTCCTCTAAGAAACCGTCCAACACACCGCTGCCAATCCATCTGCCGTTCTGCGCGGCGTTCTTGTTTCTGGTCTGCAACGCGGCCATTCCACCTTCGCGGTACGCCTTGACCCAGTTGTGGACTGCTCCGACGCCCGCGCCGAGCCGTTCGGCGGCCCGCTTCTTCTGCATGCTACCCGGCACCGGTTCGACTGCCTTGGTCCTTTGTCCCCGGTGGGATGATGGGTTGGGTCATATGGCCGGTATACCGGGGATCCGCCGCCAGCCAGCGTTCCGGGCACGGTCGGTTAGCCCAGGTGCTTCGCCATCTGGGCCGTTGTCATCGACGTGGTGAAGTACAGTTCCACCGCATGCCGTCGTTCCTCGGGACCGGACATACGATAATCCTTTCGCTCGGTCTCCAAGAAAACACCCGCAGCCCGCTACCAATCCTTGTCGGGGGAAACGGTAAGATAGCTTACGAAATGGCTGAGCGTTTCTTGGCAAGTGGGGTGGAGCGCTCGCTTCAGTGTGAGAATGAGAGGGAACACATGACTATTTCGGACGTGCTGAGAGCTATCAAGAAGCATTGGATTGTGGAAATCGTGCTGTTCTGCGTGGTGGTGGGCGTTGTCGCGGGGACGACATTCGCCGCCACACCTATCTATACAGCAAGCACTGAGATATTGACGCAGTATGATTCCGCATCATCCAGTGAAAGCTCGACTACGACGAACCAGCAGCAATATGCGAATGGCAGCTCGCTGGCCAGCCTGTATCCCGATCTTGTCCAATCTGATGAGATTCTGCAGTCCGTTATTGACAACTTGGGTCTGCACACCACGCCGACTGCATTGCGTTCCAATGTTTCGGCGGCAACTAATGATTCATCTCCCATTGTCTACATTTATGCCACTGATTCGAATCCAGCACAGACCGTGCGTATTGTCAAAGAGTTGGTAAAGCAACTGAAGAAGCAGGTTTCCGCCATGGCGGGCCCCGACATCAATGTTTCCTTCGCCACCATCCAGGCGCCGGTGGAGCCTCGGGTCGCGTCATCGCCGAACGTCCAGGCGAATCTTGCCATCGGTATCGTTGCTGGTCTTATCATCGCGATGCTGGGCGCTGTTCTGCGCGAGATGTTCGACAAGGGCGTCAATGACGTTTCTGACGTGCAGACCGTTGTCCGCGATCCCGTGCTTGCATCCGTGCCGAAGGCTCACACTGTGTCCAATGGCGTCCCCGCCGTTATCACCAAGCCACGTGGCCGTGCTGCTGAAGAAGTCCGCCGTCTGACTACGAATATTTCCTTCGTCACTCCGAAGGACTTGAAGCAGCAGAACGTCATTATCGTGACTTCCACCAATCCTCGCGAGGGCAAGACCACAGTGTCGGTGAATATGGCTGCCGCATTCGCCGAAAAAAGGCAAGAGTGTTCTGCTCATCGATGCCGATGTGCGCCATCCGTCGGTGGCCAAGGCCCTTGGCATGAACAGCGGCGTCGGCCTGGTCTCCCTGCTGGCCGGAGAGGTTTCCGCGAAGGAGGCCATCCAGCCGTATTGGAAGTCGTATCTGCAGGTTCTTCCCGCCGAAGAGCAGAAGACACCATCCGGCATCATCCTGGGATCTGACGCCATGCGTCAGCTGGTTGACCAGGCCGCCGAACGATACGATTACGTCATCGTCGACACCGCCCCGATGACGGTCGCCAACGATGCCGCCGTTTTCGCGGAAAAGGGTGGCGTACTGCTGCTGGTCGTGGGCCAAGGCGTCGCGCAGAAGAAGGCGCTGCGTGAGGTCGTGAAGGAATTCCGCATGTCCAAGACCGCCATCCGGGGCGTGGTGCTGAACATGGTGTCCGTGAACAATGCCGGCCGTTCCAGCTATTACTACCATGAGGATCATGAGGATGCCGGCTCTTCCTCCAAGCGAAAGTCCAAGTCGGGCATCTCCCGTTCCAAGAGCAAGCACTGAACACTCAGTGGTTATTCCAAGCGGACTAGTGAGTAGAACGGGGGAGAGTCGGTGGTAGTAGTGAAGCTGTGGTACCGGTTTACCGGAGCGCTACTGAAAGCTTTGTACAGGGTCATTTACGGCAGATCCATCCGTTGGGGCAAGGCGTTGCATTTCCGTAAGGGACTGCAGCTCACCGCTGAATTGGGCGGAACCATCACCATCGGCGACAATGTGTTCTTCAACAACGGTTGCGCCGTGCATGCCATCGAGGAAATCCGCATCGGAGACGGCACCATTTTCGGTGAAAACGTGCGTATCTACGACCACAACCATCGTTTCGTCAACGCGGATGAATCCATCAAAGGCCAAGGCTATTCCACGGCACCGGTTGTGATCGGAAAACACTGCTGGATCGGCAGCAATGTGACCATCATCAAAGGCGCCTCCATCGGAGACAACTGCGTGATCGGTGCGGGCTGCGTGATCGATTCCCCGATTCCGTCCGATACCGTGGTGCGTTTGGAACAACGGTTGATCAAGGAAGAGGTTCGTCATGCCTGAGCATTCCCCGTTGCGCGTATTGGTACTCGACACGGTTATGGACCGTGGTGGTGCCGAAACCATGATGATGAATTACCTTCGTCATTTCGACCGCGAGCAGGTCACTTATGATTTTCTGGTCAATCGCGATTACCATGCGGCCTATGAGGATGAGATCGAGGCGTTGGGCGGACGCATCTACCGCATGTGCCCGATGTACCCGCAGTATTTCGGACGGTACAAGCGTGAATTCCGTGCTTTCCTCCAACAGCATCCGGAATACCAGATTATCCATTCGAATCTTGAGGAACGCAGCTACTTCCCTTTGCGGATAGCTGCAGAGCAGGGCGTTCCTGTCCGCATCGCTCACGCGCACAACCGTCCGGTCGGATTCGACCTGAAATCCATATTCCGCGAGTATTTCCGCATGAGGTTGCCGAAATACGTCACACATATGTTCGCATGCGGCACTGAAGCGGGGGATTGGCTGTTCGGTGAGAAGAACCGGAGCAAGGTGATTCAGCAGCGCAACGCGATTGACACCTCCGCCTATCGCTACGATTCATCCCTTGCCACGAAGGTGCGTGCCGAATTCGGCGTCACCGACCCAGACACCTTTGTGCTTGGACATGT